>ERZ773239.1184-NODE-1184-length-21594-cov-9.222109_pt1 | contig 21594 bp, 20 predicted proteins | sample MGYA00580521_ERZ773239 | MGnify/ENA primary metagenome ERZ773239 (study PRJEB29015, sample SAMEA2737801) | human gut metagenome | biome: human gut; feature: human-associated habitat; material: faeces | place: China | collected 2012 ... | reverse complement strand
TGTAGAGGCCGCGATAACTTGAGAAACTCGCGGAGCGTGTTTCTCATAGTTTGCAAAGTAATAACTCTAACCCAATATGACCGTCATATTGCAGACGCTTCTTCCAGATAGTCGGTTCAAATAAACTATAGCATCATTATAATGGACGAAACACTTTTTGTAATCATTTACAGAGACATCCGATACATTTTTACAGCATTTTCCCAGGTTATATCCTCAACTTCTTTCGTTGTGATTCCCTTGATCTCCGCAATAGCCATCACCACATAGGGAAGATTCTGTGAAGAATTGCGTTTGCCGCGGTTTGGCACCGGCGTAAGGTAAGGAGAATCTGTCTCCAGTACCAGTCTGTCCATAGGGGCATAGTCCACGACTTCCTTCAGCACTCTGGCGTTCTTATAAGTCAGCACCCCGCCGATGCCAAGATACATCCCCATATTCAGATATTCTCTGGCCATTTCCACCGAATAAGAAAAGCAATGGACAACACCGCCGATTTCTGATAACTTCTCTTCTTTTGCAATATCCAGTGTATCCTTTGCTGCATCTCTTGAATGGATAACAATCGGAAGTTTTTTCTCCCTGGCAAGGTTCATCTGGCGTCTGAACCAATATTGCTGATTTGCCCTGGCCTTTGGATCCTTTTCCCAATAATAATCAAGTCCAATTTCTCCGATTGCCACAACCTTCTCATGTTCTGCCTGCTCACCGAGCCATTGAAAAGTCTGTTCATTTAACTGGCCGGCATCACTTGGATGTACGCCTGCTGCCGCATAAACAAAAGGATATTGGTCCGCAAGAGCAATACTTGACGCTGTAGATGCAAGATCAGCGCCGATATTCACAATTCGTCCGATTCCCGCTTCCTGCATGCCATCCAGCAGACTTTCTCTGTCTTCATTAAACATCTTGTCATCATAATGTGCATGTGTCTCAAAAATCATTCTTTATCTCTCCACTCTAATCAATTTTCGGCAGATCCCATCGATACGTGGCCGCCAGAATACGGATGATCACCACCACAACAGCCCCCAGAATCATACTGACAGACTTGTGGTAAGGCATCAGCCATATGCAGACGCCGGCACCGATCAGTGATGCGCAGGCATAAATCTGCTTTACCAGAATAAATGGGATCTGCTGCGCCATCATATCACGAATCATGCCGCCACCAACGCCGGTAATAACACCCACGAATAACAGCAGAAATCTATGATGGACATAGCCGATCTCATAAGCTGTTTCCACACCAATGACCGTGAAGGCTCCCAGACCAATGGCATCCAGAAGAATCATTATTTTCTCATAATAAAACAATGCCTTGCTGTCAAGCATTTGTTTTTTGATATAAAAAACAATAAAAAGTATCACCGCTGTCAGAACCGAATACTCTACATAAATCGGGTTCTTGAAGGTATTCGGCGGGTGAATGCCCAGCACCAGATCCCTGATAATTCCGCCCCCGACAGCGGTCATGACAGCCATCACAATAACCCCCAAAACATCCATTTTTTTGCGGATGCCAACCATAGCACCGGATGAGGCAAAAGCCACCGTTCCGATGATTTCTATGATAAATACAAGCATTTCCGTATTCACAAATTATTCCCTCGCTTTACACCCAAACCTTTACTGAACACTCCCAAGGAGCGTATAACAGATAGAAAATATCTCTCCTCTGTTTATAAAAAGCCCCAGAAACAACCCGATATTCTGCCGTGTCATCCCTGAGGCTCTCTTATTTACTTTTTAAGCTTCGGCCGTCAAACTCTAAAATCAACCGCCAGCCTAATGCCTGATTCAATTTCCGCTTATTAGCAGATCTCAGCACCTGCAGGCATCTTCTTCTCCGGAACCATCAGAGACAGATTGCCATCTGCATCTTCTGCACAGAGAATCATACCTTCAGACTTCACACCCGCCAGAGTCGCCGGTTTCAGGTTGGTCACAACCATGACTTTCTTGCCAACCATTTCTTCCGGTGAATAATACTTTCTGATACCGGAAACAATCTGGCGTACCTGATTGCCGATCTTCACCTGTGAACAAAGCAGTTTCTTGGATTTCTTCACCGCTTCGCAGGCAATGATCTCACCTACCTGGAACTGCAGCTTCTCAAAGTCATCAAATGTAATCTCTGCCTTCGGCTCAATATCGATGCCTTCTTCTGTCTCAGCTTCCTCCGCAGGTTCTGCTGCCGGCTGTGCCTGTGCATTGGCTGCCTTGTCCGCTTCAACCTTCTCCATCAGCTCTTTGATGTCCACACGAGCAAAAAGAATCTCAGGCTTTTCAACAACTTTGCCGCCTGTTTCGAGAAGTCCGAACTGGTCAAGCTTCAAATAATCTCTTTCCTGTGTACCCAGCATATCCAGAATCTTGGCAGATGTATCCGGAAGATAAGCTGCCAGTGCAACGGCTGCCATACGGATACCCTCCATCAGATTGTAGAGAACGGTTGCCAGTCTGTCCTGCTTTGTCTCATCCTTCGCCAGTTTCCATGGTTCTGTCTCATCGATATATTTATTGCATCTTCTGAGCAGTGTAAATACTTCAGTAATCGCGTCTGCCACTCTGAGTTTCTCCATCTTGGCATCCACTTTCTCATGCATAGCCAGTGCAACTGCCTTCAGATCATCATCTACAGGCTCATTCACACCCGGATTGGAAATCACACCGCCGAAATACTTGTTGTTCATGGAAATGGTACGGTTCACCAGATTGCCCAGAATATTCGCCAGATCTGAATTCATACGTTCAACCATCAGTTCCCATGTGATAGAACCGTCATTATCAAACGGCATCTCATGCAGAACAAAGTAACGAACTGCATCTACACCAAAATAATTCACCAGATCATCCGCATAAATCACATTGCCCTTTGACTTACTCATCTTGCCGTCACCAACCAGCAGCCATGGATGACCAAATACCTGCTTTGGCAGCGGCAGATCCAGTGCCATCAGCATAATCGGCCAGTAAATCGTATGGAAACGGATAATATCCTTACCGATCAGATGCAGGTCGGCCGGCCAGTACTTCTTGTAGAGTTCATCACTATTGCCGTCCACATCATAGCCAAGGCCTGTAATGTAGTTGCTGAGAGCATCGATCCATACGTAAACAACATGTTTATCATCAAAATCAACCGGAATACCCCATTTGAAAGAAGTTCTGGATACACACAGATCCTGCAGACCCGGCAGAAGGAAGTTGTTCATCATCTCATTCTTACGGGATTCAGGCTGAATAAATTCAGGATGTGTATTGATATAATCAATCAGTCTGTCTGCATATTTGCTCAATTTGAAGAAATAAGCTTCTTCCTTGGCATCAATGACTTCACGGCCACAGTCCGGACACTTGCCGTCCACCAGCTGGCTTTCTGTAAAGAAAGATTCACATGGTGTACAGTATTTGCCTTCATAATAGCCTTTATAAATATCGCCCTGATCATGCAGTTTCTTGAAAATCTTCTGAACCTGCTTCTCATGATATTCATCTGTTGTACGGATAAACTTGTCATAAGATGTATTCATCAGATCCCAGATTTCTTTGATCTGATCGGATACATTATCTACAAACTGTTTCGGTGTAATACCGGCTTCACTGGCTTTAATCTCAATCTTCTGACCATGCTCATCTGTACCTGTCTGGAAACGGACATCATAGCCCTGCATTCTCTTAAAACGTGCAATACTGTCAGCTAAAACAATTTCATAAGTATTGCCGATATGTGGCTTGCCTGATGTATAGGCAATCGCCGTTGTAATATAATATGGTTTTTTTGCCATTTTTTTCTCCTCCTGATCTATCCAACGCACCGAGGCGCAAATATTCATTCTAGTTACTAATTATAGTATAACCAAAACATGAATACAACTGCAAAATAACATAAAAATAGAAGAAGACTGCCATACTACTCCTATGCTATAATGTGCATAAACAATCCATACTGTCAATCAGCACACACCTTCGCTCTGAATAATAATACCCGCAAAGAGAGGAGTCCCTTTATTATGAAAAAAACATTTCGACAAATGACTGCCAGCCTGATCATTTCATCTATACTTTTATGCGGCTGTTCATCCAACAGTCTGCTGACATCAGCTGCCGCTCAGGACCTTTATGATCATCGTTACAGTGTTGGTTCCTCAAGCATAGAGGCCAATACTGAATTCGATGACTTTACACGGGAAATTTTCACCCAATCCATCAGTACGGATGCATTGACGCTGCATTTTGAACTCCAGGATCCATCCGCCTATGATATTGACCTTGATAACATAAATCTTGGCCGTATTGACCTGCAGAATCCGATTTCAACCTTTGTATCCGATATCAGCACCTCCGCCCTCCAAAGTGAACTGCACGATTTTGATTATGACAGCCTGGATAAAAAGCAGCAGCAAACCTATGATATTCTTGATGAATTTCTTGACACAGACCAGATGTATGACACCAGGGAACTCTTTTATTATCCCGAGTATTTAAGCAGCACTTCCGGTACCCAGAGCCTGCTGCCCGTGATGATGTCAGAGTACGCTTTTTACAGCCGTGCTGATATTGATGACTATTTGACACTGCTGAAAGATTTTCCTGACTATTTCAACAATATTCTTGATTATGAAAAAGCCAAAGCCAATGCGGGCCTGTTTATGTCTGATGAATCTGTAAAAGAGGTTGTCGATGCCTGTCAGACATTTATAGAAGATCCGGACAACAACATGCTCATAGAAGTCTTTCCTGATAAACTCGAAGCCATCTCTGATCTGTCAGACGCTGAAAAATCATCCTATATCGATCAGAATAATCATTCTGTAAAGAATTATGTCATTCCTGCTTATCAGTCCCTCATTGATGGCTTAAACGCTTTGAAAGGCAACGGAACCAATGACAACGGTCTGTACTATTTTGACCATGGCAAAGAATACTATGAATATCTGATCAAAACTAAGACCGGTTCCTCCAAGTCCCCTGATGAATTGATCGAATGGCTGGATGATACCCTCAAAAGCAGTATGCTGCAAATGGTTGTTCTTATCTCTTCTGACGAAAAACTGTCTGATCAATTGGATGAAAACATGGATATTGCTATCAGCGATCCGAAGGACATCCTTTCTTCCCTTCAAAAAGATCTGAAAGACAATTTCCCCAATGCTGTCACAGATCAATATACCCTTAAATACGTACCTGAATCACTGGAAGACAGCATGAATCCTGCTTTCTATATGATTCCGCCGGTAGACGTCACTGACAGCAATGTCATTTACCTGAACAACAGTCAGATTACAGACAATCTGACTCTTTTCACAACGCTGGCCCACGAAGGCTATCCGGGACATCTCTATCAGCAGTCTGCCTTTTCAGCCACCAAGCCAGATCCATTGCGTCAGACAATGAATTTTCTCGGTTACGTTGAAGGATGGGCCACCTATGCGGAGAATATGTCTTACGAATGGACCGGACTTGACAGCTCCCTCATTCGCTGCCTGCAGCTGAATCAGGATATCACCCTGGCCCTCTACGGACGCATTGACCTTGGTATCCACTACGAGGGCTGGACTGAAGAAAATACGACCGAATTTCTGGCTGATTATGGCTTTGATGATGACGAAACCGTTCATTCCGTTTTTCGGGCTATCGTAGCCGATCCCGCGTCCTACCTGCCGTACTGTATCGGCTACATGGAATTTAAAGAACTGCGGGAGGATACCGAAGAAACCATGGGAGATGATTTCGACTTAACACAATTTCATCAATGTATCCTAAATGTCGGTCCATGTTCCTTTGACATATTAGAGAAATATATACAAAAAGATTATATTGATGCTTGATTCTCCTGTTCAACTTGACATTCCCTCTTTAATCAACTAAACTATTGATTAGTGGTATGCGCTGCACAACTATGTGCAAGTGATCAACTTGAATTATCATTTCAGGAGGAGTATAGATATGTCAACAAAAGCTTATTATCCACTCAACGAAATCGGTGCCGGAAAAGTTGGTTTTTCCAAGACACGTTCTATCATCGAAGCTGCCTTCTACGGCAATAATGTTGTCAAAGTCAACACCTTAAAAGAAGCTTACAATCTGGCTAAGAATTCACCTGGTACAATCGTAACAGATATGCCTGTTTACAGAGGTGAAGAATTTGGTCTTGACAGCGATGCAAGAGTCCTTCTTTTCAACGATGGTGCCATTACAGGCCGTTATGCTACTGCCCGCCGTATTGCAGGTGAACCTGGGGTTGACTGTGATGCACTGGACAAAATTGTCATGGATGCGGTTTACACAGCAAGATTCAAGAAATTATATCATGCAACCGTTTATGCAGGTCTTGATCCTGAATTCATGGTTAAATGCCATCTTCTGATTCCGGAAGGCGAGGAGAATATTCTTTACAACTGGATGCTGAACTTCCAGTATATGTCCGATGATTATGTAAAGATGTATAAGGCTTCCAAACCTGTGGGTGACGGCAAAGAAGCAGATATCTATATCTTCTCTGATCCGCAGTGGATCCCGAATGAAGCACCTGGCGTCAGCCTTGACTGCTTAAGCGACCCTGCTAAAAAGACACTCTGCTACTTCAATACAGAGACCAACTGCGCATGCATCCTTGGTATGAGATACTTTGGTGAACATAAGAAAGGTACACTGACAATGGTATGGGCAATCGCCAACCGCAACGGCTATGCTTCCTGCCATGGCGGCCAGAAAGAATATCTCCTTCCTGATGGTTCCAAATATGTTGCATCCGTTTACGGTCTGTCAGGCTCAGGTAAATCCACTCTGACACATGCAAAACACGGCGGCAAATACGAAATTAAAGTTCTGCATGACGATGCCTTCATTATCAACACTGATACATGTTCATCCATAGCCATTGAACCAACCTACTTTGATAAGACAGCCGATTATCCTACAGGATGCGCAGACAACAAATTCCTTCTGACAGCTCAGAACTGCTCCGCTACAATGGATGAGGACGGCAAGATTCAGCTTGTCACAGAAGATATCCGTAACGGCAACGGCCGTGCCATCAAGTCCAAGCTCTGGTCTCCGAACCGTGTGGACAAGATTAACGCCCCTGTTAATGCGATCTTCTGGATTATGAAAGACCCTACAATTCCACCGGTTGTTAAGCTGAAAGGTGCATCCCTTGCTTCTGTTATGGGCGCAACACTTGCCACAAAGAGATCTTCAGCTGAAAGACTTGCTCCTGGTGTAGATCCTAACAAACTGGTTGTTGTTCCTTATGCCAACCCATTCAGAACATATCCGTTGGCCAATGATTATGCGAAGTTCAAGAAACTGGTAGAAGAAAAGAACGTAGACTGCTATATCGTCAATACAGGCGATTTCATGGGCAAAAAAGTCCAAAAAGAAGATACGCTTGGTATTCTTGAAGCCATCGTTGAAAAACGTGCAGATTTCCATCAGTGGGGTCCATTCTCCGATATCGAGATCATGGATTGGGAAGGCTTCGTTCCTGACATGCAGGACAAGAATTACACTGATCAGCTGAAAGCCCGTATGAATGACCGTGTCAATGAGATCAAGGCTTTCGCAACTGAAAAAGAAGGTTATGATAAACTTCCTGATGATGCACTTGCTGCTATCCAGAAAGTTGTCGATGAATTGAAATAATTGTTAACGCTAGTTAACTGAATTTTTAATAATCATTCCTGCAGGAGGAGATGTTCTGTCATCTCCTCCTGTTTATTTATTTTTGTTGCCCTCCCCTGACACAAATGCTATAATGAGCCTTAGAAAGAATGCGCGTTAATAAACAGAAAGGGCTTTTTTATGGACAATTATGATCAACTAAATGAAATTCTTGTTTATCTTTTTGATCACGCACTGGATATTGAACGGAATTTTCTTATCAGAGACACTTTCAAAGACATCTCCGTCAATGACATGCATGTCATCAATGCCATTGGCCTGGGTAATGAAGTCAACATGTCTTCTCTCGCCAGGAAGGTGGGGGTCACTGTCGGTACACTGACCATTGCCATCAATGGCCTGGTCCGCAAAGAATATGTACTCCGAACCCGCAGTGAGACAGACCGTCGTGTTGTTCTCGTATCACTCACCCAAAAAGGTGAGGCTGCATTCAGACATCACGCAGATTTTCACACAAGAATTGTGGATGCCATTCATTCTTCTCTGACGGAAGAAGAATGTAAAGTTCTGATCAAAGGCCTCTCCTCATTTGAAAATAACCTGAAGAATATCTGAGTCTTTTATGAACAGAGTCTGAATCCTAAAGACGCGAAACCAGACCGCACAAGCTGAAAGGTGGTAATAAATATGAAAGAAGAAACAACCCGATTATCTGCATCTCTGGAAGATTATTTAAAAGAAATATACCTTTTGAACCTTGAAGGTCAGGAAGTTCGAGTTACGGATATTGCACGCTCTCTGGGCATCTCCAAGCCAAGTGTCAACAGAGCCATGAACACATTAAAAGAGCTTCAGCTGCTTGAACATGAACATTACGGCAAGATTATTCTGACGGAATCCGGATCTGATATGGCCAAGAATATTCTTGATACCAACAAGATCATCTATCGTTTTCTCACTGAAATTCTTGATGTGGATGAACAGACAGCCATCGCCGAAGCCGATCTGATGGAACATGATATCAGCAAAGGTACCCGTAAGAAATTAAAGAAATTTATAAAAAAATCGGCAGACAAAAAATCTGCCGACAAAAAACCAAAATAGTTCAGATCATAAACACTGCATAAAAGATGGGCACTATCGCCCATTTTTTATTTTACCAGTTTAGAAATGGCCTTAAAACATGGATTGGTAGAATCCAGTGTCAGTTCAAACAAAACAGCCTCCGCTGTTGTCACCAGAATACCTTCCTGAATCGCCCTTTCAATGGCAATCTTCTTATCCTCTTCACGTCTTGAAGCCACTGCATCCACGACCATCACCGGCTGAAAACCTGCTGCTTTCAGATCCATACATGACTGCAGCACGCAAATATGGGCTTCTGTTCCCATAACAAGCATATTCTTCTTGCCCATAGCTTCGAGTTTATCCAGAATGGCTTTATTCCTGCAGCAGCTGAATGAAGCTTTCTCGCAATATTCTGTTGTGCCTGCTGCCTCATAAAGTGACGGCAGTGTATTGCCAAGTCCCTTTGTATACTGCTGCACGATCACAGTCGGAACGGATAAAACCTGAAGTCCTTTCAAAAGCATAGCTGCCTTCTCTTCACATGCCTTCGTTTCGTGCATGGCACTCATCAGCTTCTCCTGCATATCGATCACAACAGCCCCTGTTTCTTCCGGTAAAATTCTCATTGTAAACCCTCCATTATTGTTCTATCTAGTCCGACACATTTATCCCCCGTTTCGGACATACTCTCTCATTCATTCTACCATTTATCCCTTCATCTGACAATATAAAACAGACGTCTGCCATGCATAATTTCATAAAACTGTCGTCCAACAACAATTTTCCGACGTCACAAATATGGAAAAATTCAACAAATTTTATTGACATCTTCTTTTGTAAATGATATATTAAGACGCAGATAAATATGTATGTCGAAGAAGACAATCAAAACACTTGTTTTGGTTGTCTTTTTTATTTTTCGCAGGCTACCTTACCGTTTGCCTGCCCGAAATAAGGAGGTTTTTTTGATGAAAAGTACAGGAGTTGTCAGAAAGCTGGATGATCTCGGAAGAATTACGCTCCCTATTGAGCTCCGACGCAACTTGAATATCGGTGAACACGATCCCCTTGAAATCTTTGTGGATGATGACCGTATCATTTTGAGAAAATACGAAGCAAGTGATATCTTCACAGGCAATATGGATGAACTGATCGACTTTCACGACAAGAAAGTTTCTAAGCAATCCATCATGGAAATGGCCCGCCTTGCAGGTCTTCATGTCATTGAAAACGCATAAAAGATGGGAGATATCTCCCATCTTTTGTCTATTCATCAGGCTTTACCCGGCTTATTCTTCATGATCGATCAGATACTGATAAATATCTCTCTTCGTCACACCTCTGTCCGCTGCCACGCGCTTCATCGCTTCTTTTTTGGGGAGGCCTCGGCTCATATACAGTGCCATATGATCTTCAATGGACATACTCTCCCAGGACTGCTGCTGTTCCTCATCCAGTTTCCTCTGTGAGACTCCTTCCAATACCAGAACAATTTCCCCTTTCGGATCATTAGCCTGATAATAAGCATATGCTTCCCCCAGAGTCGCTCTGAACACCGTTTCATGGCGTTTTGTGATCTCACGGCATACAGAAACCTTCCTCTCCTCTCCTGCCGCCTCTATGAGCAGAAGAAGGGTCTTTAAGAGCCTGTGCGGTGCTTCATAAAAAACTGTCGTCCTTGTCTCTTTCTTCAGACGTTCAAGAACAACCTGCCTTTCCTTTTTATCTGTCGGCAGAAACCCTTCAAAACAAAATCTTCGGGTGGATAACCCTGACAGCGTCAGCGCTGTAATGCACGCAGCCGGTCCCGGAAGGGAAGTCACTTCAATCCCTGCCTCATAGCAAAAACGTACCAGCTCTTCTCCCGGATCCGAAATCCCCGGTGTTCCGGCATCTGTAATCAACGCAATGTTCACGCCTTCTAACATCCGATTAACCAGGTACTTTGCTTTATCTATTTTGTTAAACTCATGATAACTTGTCATCGGTACATGAATATCAAAATGATTCAGTAATTTGATGCTGTTGCGGGTATCTTCTGCAGCAATCAGATCTACTGATTTCAATGTCTCAAGGACACGGTAAGTAATGTCATCCAAATTGCCGATAGGTGTTGCACATAAATATAATTTTCCTGCCATTGACGCCGTTTCCTTTCTAATAACCATAGATATCATAAATTTCTGAAGTATATATTCCCGGTTTCTCATACACGATCAGCGGTTTCTCGATCTTGATCATCGACTTTGCCCCGCGTATGCCTTCGATCAGTACCATATTCGGTTCACGATCTGCCATTGGATACACTAGCTTCATCCGCTTTGGTTCAAGCTTATACTTTGTCATCGTCTGAAAAATCTCAACCAGTCTGAAAGGGCGATGCACCATATAAAATCGTCCCCCGGGCTTCAGCACTCTGGCACCTTCACGCACCACATCATCCAGTGTACACATTACCTCATGACGTGCAATGGCCTTTGGCAGATCAGGGTTCTTCAGACCATGAGTATCTGTCATATACGGCGGATTCGTCGTAACAACCTCAAAAGAAGCAGCTCCAAATATCTGAGATGCTTCTTTGATATCCCCTGTTACGATATTGATCTTCTCCTGCAGGCCGTTGCAGGCCACACTTCGTGCCGCCATATCAGCGCTTTCTGACTGTATCTCAAGGCCCGTAAAATGTTCGCCTTCTGTCTTGGCTTCCATCAGAATCGGAATAATTCCTGTTCCTGTTCCAAGATCCAGCACCTTTTCACCACGTTTTGCCCGTGCAAAACCTGACAGCAGCACCGCGTCCATTCCAAAACAGAATTTTTCCGGATTTTGGATAATGCGGTAACCATTTCTTTGAAGCTCATCAAATCTTTCCCCAGGTAATAAATATTCCATTATAATGATGACTTTCCTTCCTTGCGATCCATTGCCTCAAGAGCTTTCAGTTCTGCATCATTCACATTGCCTTTGTCTCTGCGGCGTTTTGGCCGAAACTTCAGCTGACTCACTTTGTATTCACGGATTTCTTTCTCATCGTTCTCAAGGTTTACAATGACCTTTACAAGCTGTCTGAGGACACTGACACTCTGCACCTCGCCTTTAAATCCATCATCTGTTGTCACACGATCACCGATATTCGGAAGTTTACTGTTCAGCCATTCATACGTCTCTTCCTCATTCTTCAGACAACACATCAGTCGTCCGCATACACCGCTGATCTTTGTCGGATTCAGCGACAGATTCTGCTCCTTTGCCATCTTAATAGATACCGGTGCAAATTCAGACAGGAAAGTATGACAGCAGAGACTTCTGCCGCAAATACCAATACCGCCCATAATCTTTGTCTCATCACGGACACCGATCTGACGCAGTTCAATACGTGTTTTAAAAACAGATGCCAGATCTTTGACCAGCTCACGGAAATCAATACGCCCGTCTGCCGTAAAATAAAAAAGGACCTTATTGTTGTCAAATGTGTATTCCGCATCGATCAGTTTCATCTGTAATTTATGTTTTGCAATCTTTTCAAGACAGATCTTAAATGCGTCTTTTTCTTTTTCTTTGTTCTTTTGTTCTATCTCATCATCTTCCGGCGTTGCAAGACGAATGACTGCCTTCAACGGCTGGATCACATTGCTGTTATCCACTTCACGCGGTGCGATGAGGACATGGCCATATTCAATACCTCTCGCAGTTTCTACAATCACATTCTGCCCCACTTCTATATCCATATCCAGCGGATCAAAATAATAGATTTTTCCTGCGTTTCGGAATCTCACGCCAATTACCTTTACCATTTTAATTCTCCTTTATTGTTAATAGCAGCATCTCCATCGTAATATCAAAATTGACATTGGCATTCAGACGTATCTTTGCCTTCTCCAATGCCTCCATTATATTGTTCAATCCTTCATAAGAAGACGTGATTGCTTTCTTCTGAAGATATTTATGTTCATCCTGATACACAAGCTGATTGATATCTTCTGTTGCCTTCAGAATCAGAACATCACGATACCAGACCATCATCAGATCAATAAGATCTCTGATATCCATCTTATACGCTGTCATATCATGAATGGCCGCAACAATCTCATAAACTTCCATATCGTCTACACGCTTTAAAAGTCTCAGAAGGAAATCCTGCATTTCCCTGAAATGTTCTGAAGTTGCCATCATGATCGCCTTACCCACATTCCCCTGGGCATAAGCAGCACATACTCTGGCCTGATAATCCGGAAGCTGATACTTCTGCATCAGATACTGCTGGATCATTTTCGTATCCACACTTCTCAGATTCATGATAATGCATCTTGAACGAACTGTCTGAAGCAGCACATCCAATGTATTCGTCAGGAACAGGATAACCGCATATTCCGGCGGCTCCTCAATGGTCTTCAGAAGTGCATTCTGCGCCTGCACGGTCATCTTCTCAGCTTCATCTATAATATAAACTTTATATTTGCTGCTGTAAGGTTTGATCACAATATCGTTGTTGATCTGTTCACGGACATCATCTACACCAATACTGTTGGCCTTCTCATGCGTAACCCACTTTACATCCGGGTGATTGCCGCTGTCAAACTGATGGCATGCCCGGCACATATTACATGAATCGCCATATCCCGCCTCACAAACCAGCGCCTTGGCGAATGCCTTCGCCAGCATGCTCTTACCTGATCCATTTTCCCCATTCAAAATATAAGCATGAGATACCTGATGATTCTTAAGTGCACTCTTAAAATGTTCAATAATCTGTTCATGTCCAATAATATCGCCGAAACCTGTCATACATATCACCTCTATCTACAGTATAACATATATTCACTATTTTTTGTACAATTGATGCTTTTTTACTCTGTGAATTTTTGTGAAATCCAACTTTCAAAATGCCTTTATGGTGCGGACAATTTCCAAACAACATTTATCAAGATCCAAATTCTCATACCTTCTGTCGATTCCAGCTTCCGCCAGTTTCTCCTCCGAAAAATCCTGTCTGTCAGCCAGGTAACGACGACACAGTTCCGCGTAATCCGGTTCATCCTGCATTCGCTCTCTGGACAATGCACGCTCCAGACGCAGACCATCCTCTACCTCAACATAAAGCGGCACTACCTGATCTTCTCCAAAATATTTTTTCAGTTGAACATACACTTCCAAAGTGCCAATCAATATAGAACTGCCTTCAGACAGATTGATCTGACCGTCATCTGCCGTAAAATAATGCCATTTTCCCTGAATTGTATCATAACTCCGGCTCTCAATAACTTTACCTTCCCGGCGCATCGCCTCATAAGCAGCATTATCAACAAAATAATAGCCTACACCATTTTCTTCCCCTTTACGCATAGGTCTGGTAGTGTATGGCACAATTTCCTTTAATTCCAATGCTTTATTTTCTTTTAAATATCTGAATATGGCATCTTTTCCGGATGCGCTTTTCCCCATCAGACAAAACAATTTTCCCATATCTATTTTTCACTTTCCTTATTCCTGCAAACAACCCTCACCGTTTGGTCTTTTTGTACACCGCTGACATGCAGCCCGTTCTCCAGCCATCTGAGAATTACCGATATTACCCGCTCTGTAATAACCTCTCCCGGTGTTACCAGCGGAATTCCCGGAGGATACAGATAAATATAATCCGCTGCCACCCTGCCATCCGCTGCCTTCAACAGGCAATTTTCCCGACAGCTCTGCTCCGCATCATAGACGGATATCCTTTGTTCCACAGCCGGCAATTCATTTAAATCATACACACCTTCATTTCTTGCCCTTTCAGATGTTTCCTCAGTTTCTTTAAGGCCACAGGCTTTTTGCCGCTGCTCAATCTCCTCATCAATTTCTATCAACGCCTGCAGCAGCCGTTGATAGCCATCCCGCGAATCTCCCACAGCCGTCATTGCCAGAACATAATCCGCAGAAACCATTTCCATTTGCAAATGGTATCTATCCAGCAATTTTTCGTGCAGTGCCTTACCAGTCATTCCTGTATCTCGTACAGATAAAACAAGTTTCGAACGATCATAGTCTTTTGAGTATTTTGAATCAAAATCCGAACACTCCGGCATTTTAATCCAGCGACAGTTCCCGTGAATTGCATTTCTCAGCTTCTCTAATTCCACAGTATAATCCGTATACAAAATCTTTCCTTTTTCCGACAGCATATGCAGACAGCTGTCAATACTTCCCATCAATATATAGGATGGACTGCTGGTCTGATAGATTGTCAGCATCCGGCGTATCCTTTCACGATCAATCAGTGTGCCGTTCAAATGAATAAGCGCAGTCTGCGTCATAGCCGGAAGTGTTTTATGTGTACTCTGTATCACAACATCAGCCCCCAAGGTAACCGCACTTTCAGGAAAATAGTCTGAAAAATTAAAATGTGCACCATGTGCTTCATCTACAATAACCGGCACATGATGTTTATGTGCAATCTCACAAATAGATTGAATATCCGATACGACCCCATCATAAGTCGGGGAAGTAATCACAATTGCCTGGATATTCGGATGAGTTATCCACATTTTTTCAACATCTTGTGGATAAATTCCTTCATTCACTCCATATTTTGTATTAATTGGTGGATAAACATAATATGGTTTCAAATGATGAAGCTCAATAGCATGATAAACTGCTTTATGGCAATTTCTGGCCGCCAGAATCTCTCCGCCATCACTGCATATTCCCGCAATCGACGCCAGGAGCCCCGCTGTACTGCCATTAATAATAAACGCAGTTTCTTCCGAATGGTATAAATCTGCTGCAAAAGTCTGAGCATCTTTCAAAATACCTTCCGGTTCATGCAGATTATCAAAGCCATCTATTTCTGTAATATCCATCTCATAAAGATGCTCAGTTTCGCTCGGCCCCAACCGCCTTTTATGCCCAGGCATATGAAACGGATAAATATCCGACTGTCCATATATTTTCAGCATCTCAAATAATGTTTTACTTTTTGGTTGATCTGTATTATTTTTCATGTTTTACGTCACAAAGGGGGCTGCCGCGTCATAAGGCCGACAACCCCCGAATCTTTCATTAATGCTCCAGATATAATTTACATAAATCTGCTGTTTCAACAGGTTTCTCCATATGCGGCATTCCTTTTGTCGCTTCAATCCGAACAGTCTCAATGGCAGGATTAAAATGAGTATATCCTGCAATCGTCTCATCCATTCCTTCCGCTTCTCCGCCTCCAATAATATACATACTGTGATCAATCTGTTTCAAAGCGTATACCACATTAATCCTTGTATAATATCCAATCTGACTGGCGCAAGCAAAACGAGCCGCAAATCCGCCCAGATGTGCTGCTTCATAGAACATATCCGCCATCCCCGGTGCAATCTTAGTATGGTCAAAATAATATTTATTCTCAAAATCCGATTTAATCTTCCATTTTGAGTTCACCAAAACATAGTACAATGTACCAATAAGCGGCAGTTGCATCACATAGCTGAGGCACTTCTGCCATGTCTTCGGTCTTTTCACCATATGATCCAATGACTCAGGATTAATAAAGATAAAACGTCCATATAATGATGGCTCACTATGGCAGGCCATCACAGCAATGGAAGACGAATCGCCGCTGGTAATGATATCTGTCTTAGCTTTAATGATATGTTTGACAAAATCATTCACCGCCTGCACATATAAATAATTCGTATAAATCATCTTCTCTTTTCCCGAACGTCCGCAGCCCGGAAGATCAATTGTATAAACCGTATGACTCTCCGCCAATTCATCCAGGATGGCATGCCATTCACAATCAGCCCCCGACGATGTCAAGCTATGAATCAGCAAAACAGGCTTTCCTTCACCCTTCTTAGAATAATATATATTACCAAACCGCCAGCTATAATAAGACTTTTCCTTGGAAGTCAACAGTTCTTTGACTGTAGACAAAAAGAAAACCAGACGATTGATGCCATAAACTGTACCTGCCGCCACAGCCGTTATTCCAATTCCTTTAAGAAGCTTTTTTCTATTCTCTTTCACATTATCCGCTCCTTTCTGTCAAGTACTATTATTATATGTCATGTTCCCGATATTTACAAGACTCTATCCTCTCCCTGCCACATTTCCAATCTATTCACCTCCGATTCATCTCCTGCACTTTGTTAAGACCAGAAGAACGTTGCACTTCTGCTTATTATACTCCAGAAAAAGTATGGATATTTTCTTAAATCTATTGTAAAATAAGAACACATATGATAAAAACTATAGAGAACATTTTCTTTAGAAAAGCATCGTCAAAGCTTTGTTTTTCCTTGAAAATCAATATTTTTCTCATTTGTTGTATCACGCTAACTTTTAGTAAGCACAGGCTATCTTTTGATATAGAAAGGTGTAATTTAATGAAGAATCAAATTGTCAATTTACTATCCCAGAACATCGATGTACTGAGCAGTGAAGAAATCTCACAGCTTATTGAAACTCCACCTAAACCGGAAATGGGCGATTTTGCTTTTCCTTGTTTTCGTCTCGCAAAATCTTACCACAAAGCCCCTCCTATGATCGCCCAAGATTTAAAAGACGCCATTGGCGATCAGGCATTTTTGAGTGAAATCAAAGTCATTGGCGGTTATTTGAATTTTTATGTTGATAAGGCTCAGTATGCCCATCAGATCATTGATAAGTATAACAGTACGGATAATTACGGTCACTCTGAACAGGGTGAAGGTAAAACAATCTGTATCGACTACTCTTCCCCTAATGTAGCCAAGAACTTCCATGTTGGTCATCTGAGAACAACTATTATTGGCAACTCTCTTTATAAAATATTCACCAAACTCGGATACAAAGTCGTTCGTATCAATCATCTCGGCGACTGGGGTACTCAGTTTGGCAAATTAATTGTTGCTTATAAGAAATGGGGAAGTCGCGAAGCAGTAGAAGAAAAGGGTATTCAGGAGTTAATGGATATCTATGTCAAATTCCACGAAGAAGCAGAGAAAGATGACTCCCTGAATGATGAAGCGCGTGCATGGTTCCTTAAAATGGAACAGGGAGATGAAGAAGCGCTTGAAATCTGGCAGTGGTTCCGTGACATTAGTTTAAAAGAATTTATGCGCGTTTATGATATTTTAGGCATGGAATTCGATTCATTTGCCGGCGAAAGCTTTTATCGTGACAAAACAGCCAATGTTGTTAAACGTCTGACTGATGATGGTTTATTAAAAGAAAGCCAGGGTGCTATGATCGTTCCTTTGGACGAATACGATATGCCTCCTTGTATTGTTGCAAAGAAAGATGGCAGTTCTATTTATGCCACACGTGACCTTGCTGCAATTCTGTATCGTAAGGAAACCTATAACTTCGAGCGCTGTCTTTATGTCACAGGTCTTGAGCAGAAACTTCACTTTGCTCAGGTCTTTAAAGTTATCGAATTAATGGGTAATGATTACGCCAAAAATCTTATTCACATTCCATACGGTCTTGTGAGCCTTAAGAGCGGCAAAATCTCATCTCGTAAAGGTAATGTTATCTTTGCCGAAGATTTATTACGTGAATCTATTAATAAAACCACAAGCATTATCGATGAGAAAAACCCTGATATTCCTGACAAAGAAGAAGTTGCAAAGCAAGTAGGTATTGGTGCTATTATTTTCAACGATCTTTATAATCAGCGTATCAAAGATGTCATTTTTGACTGGGAGAAATTATTAAACTTTGACGGAGAAACCGGTCCTTATGTTCAGTATACTTACGCACGTGCTTCAAGCGTATTGAGAAAGATTGGCGAAGTACCTGATACCATTGATTATAATCTCTTAACAGATGAGGCTTCTATCGGTCTGCTGAAGGAGATTGAACGCTATCCTCAAATTATTAAAGATGCAGCAGATCGCTATGAACCTTCAGTTATTGCTCGTTACAGTATCGACCTTGCACATGCATTTAACAAATTCTACCATGAATGCCAGATTAATGTTGAGGACGAAACGACAAAATACACACGTACAAATGTTGTAAAAATAGTACGTTATATAATTAAGGATGCTTTATCCCTTCTTGGTATTCAGTGTCCTGAACAGATGTAAATTTATTGTTCTTAGCAACTCATATCACTATCTTTAAAGCCAATGTTTCACGTGAAACATTGGCTTTGTTTTTATACTATTTTCATCAGATGTTTCACGTGAAACATTTTTATTCCATATTATGCCTTTTTCACAAATGTTTCACGTGAAACATCTATAATATAGGTAGATTATTTATGTGATAAATGGTATAATTTAATGAGTGTCAATAAAAGATATCGTTTAAACACCCCAATATGAATACTATAAGGAGGATTTATGGGCAGAATTATTGCTGTCGCCAACCAAAAAGGTGGCGTCGGAAAAACGACTACAGCTATTAATCTTTCTGCATGTCTGGCAGAAAAGAATAAAAAAGTATTAACTTTAGACATGGATCCTCAGGGAAACACCACAAGTGGATTAGGTGTCGACAAAAATCAGGCTGAAAACACCGTATATGAATTAATCTTAGATGAATCTGAGCTTTCAGATTGCATCTATTCAAGTGTGATGGAAAATCTATCTGTTATTCCATCCAATATTAATTTATCTGGTGCTGAAATTGAATTAATTGGATTTGAGAATAAAGAATACCTTCTGAAATCCAAGCTTGATATGATCAAAGACAATTATGATTATATTATCATTGACTGCCCACCATCATTGAATTTACTCACAATCAATGCTATGACTGCAGCCGACTCTGTAATTGTTCCTATCCAATGTGAATATTATGCCCTGGAAGGATTATCACAGTTAATACATACCATTGATCTTATTAAGGAACGCTTAAATCCAAAACTTGAGATTGAAGGCGTCGTCTTTACCATGTATGATGCACGTACAAATCTTTCACTTCAAGTTGTTGAGAATGTAAAAGAAAACCTGGATAAGAATATTTACAAAACAATTATTCCAAGAAATGTACGTCTGGCTGAAGCACCAAGTTATGGTATGCCAATTAATATGTACGATTCCCGCTCTGCAGGTGCAGAAGCCTACAGATATCTTGCCGAAGAAGTAATTGAGAAAGAGGATGAGAACGAATGGCTGTAAAAAAGAAAAAAGGACTCGGGCGTGGATTAGACGCCCTTATTGCGCCATCTGTACCACAAGCAAATCATTCTACAGCACCTGCTATATCAAATGATACATCAACTCTTCCGACACCTTCATCTGAAAAGGCAGCAACCAGTACAGAAACATCTACTCAGCCAAATGTTGTTGAGAAAATTGTTGAGGTTCCGGTAGAAAAAATCGTTGAAAAAGTTGTAGAAGTTCCCGTCGAAAAAGTTGTCGAGAAGGTTGTAGAAGTTCCCGTTGAAAAAATTGTAGAAAAAGTTATTGAAAAAGAATCAGAGACAATGGTAAAAATTGATGAAATTGAACCTAATCGAAGCCAGCCCCGTCAAAACTTTGATGAGGATGCATTGCAGGAGTTAGCCGACTCCATCAAGCTTCACGGCATTATACAGCCACTGATTGTCCAGAAAAATGATGAATTCTACAAAATCATTGCAGGGGAGCGTCGCTGGAGAGCAGCCAGACTGGCTGGTTTAACAGAAGTACCTGTCATCATCAAAGACTATACGCCAATGGAAAGCATGGAAATTGCTTTGATTGAAAATCTTCAGCGGGAAGATCTGAACCCAATCGAAGAAGCCATCGCTTTTCAGAAATTAATCAATGAATATGGTTTAAAGCAAGAAGAAGCGGCTGAAAAAGTTTCCAAAAGTCGTACAGCCGTCACCAATTCTCTTCGTCTCCTTAAATTGGAGGACAGAGTTAAGCAGATGATCATTGACGAAATGATTTCAAGCGGCCATGGCCGCGCTTTACTGGCTATTGCCGATCCGGAATTACAATATACACTGGCCATGAAAATCTTTGATAACAAATTAAGCGTTCGTGAGACTGAAAAACTGATCAAAAGCATGCTCTCAGAGAAAAAAGAACGCAAAACCGCAGACATTGATCCGCAAATGGTTATCATCTATCACCAGTTGGAAGATCGGATTAAATCTATTATCGGATCAAAAGTCCAGATTAATGCCAAAAGCAGCAAAAAAGGCAAGATTGAAATCGAATACTACTCAGAAGAAGACCTTGAAAGAATTGTTTCTCTATTAGAAACAATCAAATAATACACTGAAAAATAACCAGGAGGTAAAAATGGAAAGTAAAATCTTTGCCAAATTAAATTTCGACCCAGGCATATTAGTCATACTTTCGCTTATTTTGGCGATAGCTGCAATTGTACTTGTTATTATGTTATTTTTAAAACAGTCACGACTTGAAGCCAATTATAAAATCTTTATGAAAGGCAAAAATGCTAAAACGCTGGAGGAAGCTTTTAAATCAAAATTCGAAGATATTGAGCTTGTACGTGAGCAAACAGATTTACTTCATAAGCGTATGATGTATGTTGAAAAAAGTCTTAATAAATCCTATCAAAAATGCGGTATTGTTAAATATGATGCATTCAAGGAATTAGGCGGTCAGCTGAGCTTTGCTTATGCCCTGCTCAACGACAGTAATACTGGCTTCGTTATTAACTGTATTCATAGTCGTGAGGGTTCCTATACATATATCAAAGATATTGTTCGCGGAGAATGTGAACTACCATTAAGTGATGAAGAAGCTGAAGCAGTCAAAACTGCCATTACATCCACTTCCCCTCAACCAACAACAACAACCGTCACCGGTGGAAAGAAAATACGTAAAGTAAAGAAAACAAAGGAAAGTACTGAAGAAACCTCTTCAAAAAGTACTTCAAAAGCTAAGAAAACCTCAGTCAGCGAAACTAAATAACTATGAGAAACACGCTTCGCGAGTTTCTCAAGTTATCGCGGCCTCTACACTCCGTTTCGGT
>ERZ773239.1171-NODE-1171-length-21762-cov-64.070254_pt1 | contig 21762 bp, 22 predicted proteins | sample MGYA00580521_ERZ773239 | MGnify/ENA primary metagenome ERZ773239 (study PRJEB29015, sample SAMEA2737801) | human gut metagenome | biome: human gut; feature: human-associated habitat; material: faeces | place: China | collected 2012 ... | reverse complement strand
AGTATTTACAATATTGCTTATCTCACTTTGCTTAATCTTTATTCAGTTTTCAGGGTACTCCCTTTAATATACACCTTTAAGGTGAGTTTTGAGATTACAGCACTACTTCGGTAGTGCTTTTTTGTTTGCCTTTTGTGCGTGAAAGTATGTGCTGTACTTTATTTTTGAATTTCTGGGTAGTTTATATTGCTGCTTTATTAAAAGTTGGAGCAGATTATGGTTCAGCACACGAGTTAAGCAAAGCTCATAATATCTTCCAATATTATATACTTTATCTGACGCAAACTGCCTCGCTGTTTGCCGGCTTGAACACAACAGCGTTAGTAAAAAGTATTTGTGGGCTTTGCCAATACCTACAACCTTTGAAAATGTTGACCAAACTTTTATAATTGCTAGGCTAACACAATAAAATTTGTTTGTACATTATAATAGTATCAAAATCTACATATCATTATTACCAATAAAAAATATACAATTTTGTATGATATAGTTATACTTTCAAAATATTGTTTAGCAGTTTGTAAAATGTGTATTTTTTATTGCAATTATTTGGTTTTATGTTATAATAATACAAAATATGTTGTTAATAAACGACAAAAAAGAGGGACTAAATTAAATGGAAAAATTATTTGCGGTAGTTATTTATGCTGTTATGATAGTATCTGCTACAGCATGTACAGGCAGTAACAAAGGCGATAATGTTGAAAGCAGTGCAGAAATTGTTAATAGTACAGTATCAAACGATGAGAGTTCGCAGGCAGAGTCAAACAAAGATGATTCTAAAATGTTTGCGAGTATTCAGGAATATCTTGAATATCCAAATACGAAAAAATCTATTGAAACTATGAAAAGCACCCTTTCAACAACTCTTTATGATTTTGATTGTTATGCTGACGGTGATGCACTCATATATGAATATAAGTTTACAAAGGAGATTTCCAATGATAAGCTTGAAAATGTGAAGAATATACTTGATGATACTTTTGAAGATATGGATTCTACTTTATCTGATCTTATGGAAGAACTTTTAGAGTATGTAGATATTGAAAATCCGATTATTTCTGTAAAGTATGTAAATAATGAAGGTTCTGTAATCACAGAAAAATCATTTGATAAGTCAATTCTTGAGGAAACAACATCAGATGTTAATTCAAGCGATGAGAAATCGGTATAAGTGAAAAGTTGTCAGCTCACCACCTTTTATGGGTGGTGATTGTTGTTTTATATAACTTTTTATGATAAAATGAAAATATTATAAAACAACAGGGAGTTTTTTATGAAACGATTTTTTGCAATATTCATTTGCATTGCTACAGCATTGATATTTGTTGCCTGCACATATAATTCTGAAACAAAAAGCAGTAAAACCGAAACTACGCAAATATCCGCACAGAACAGCAGTGGTGAAAAAAGTTTTGCGAGCATAGAGGACTATATAAACGCAGAAGAAACCCAAAAGGCCATAGACAGTATGAAAAAATCATATGAGTGTATGTATGATTTTGATTGCTATGCGGAGGATAACAAATTTGTTTACGAGTACAAATATCTTGAAACTGTAGGCGATGAGGCATTGCCGCAGATAAAGAAAGCGTTTGACGAAAAGTTTGAAGAAATGAAATCGACCGTAAAGCCGTTGATGGAGCAGCTTGTAGGCAATGTAATGGAAGAAAATCCGATTGTGGTATTAAGGTTTTGTAACAGCGACGGTTCTGTAATATCGGAAAAAGAATATGATAAAACCGTTCTTGACGAAGCTGTATCCGAAAATTAAAAGCTGCAATATAACTAACAAATTTTATAATAATTTTTAATCATCACCTGTTAGGGGTGGTGATTATTTTTGTATGGAGTTTAAATGGTCTGTTTGAATTTTGGAATAAAGTTAATAATTAGGGTTTAGCAGAGTATTTCGTAAAAATTATAAAAGTTTGGTCAACCTTTGAAAGGCTTGACCTGAATTTTTAAATTATTTGCCTTAAACACTGTGTTAAACCATAATTTTCCCAACTTTCAATAAATTCCCATTAAAATAAAAATATTCTTGCAACCTTTTTATAATTAAAAAAGTGTTATATACAAAGGTGGTGAAATAATGAATGATTTAAACAACGATGATTTTGTTACAGATGTCGTAAATGAATATTCCGATACGATTTACAGGGTGGCTTTGAACATAACAAAAAACAGTGCTGACGCATTTGATGTGTGTCAGGAAGTTTTTATAAGATTAATTAAAAACAAACATAAAATCAAAGACCGCAGTCATCTGAAAGCATGGCTTTTGCGTGTTGCCGTAAATTGCGCCAAAAGCTGCAAAACATCGGCATATGTTCGCCATTGCGTACCGCTTGCCGAGGCAAGAGAACAGGGTGTGTCGGATAATACTTTTGATAAAGCAATTTTTCAATTCGTTATGCAATTGCCGCAAAAATACAGCGTTGCGATTTATTTGTTTTATTATGAAGATTTAAAAATCAGTGAGATTTCAAAAATACTGAATGTAACACAATCAACGGTTAAATCAAGACTTGCAAGGGGCAGAAAACAACTTAGAGAAATTATTGAAAGGGAGCAATCATATGACTGATAAAAAAGATTTTAATGCGGAAGTATATAAAAATAATGTGAAAAATATTAAACTTAGCGAAAAGCAGAAAGCTGAATTGATAAAAGTAATGCGTGATACCGAAAAACAATATAAACAAAACAATGTATCGCACAAAGTTTTCAATTTGAAAACAGGAACAGCGGCAGCAATAGCCGCAGTGTTTGTATTTGTTGCAATATATGCAGGATTTTTTAAACCGAATACAGAGCGAATTTCCTCAAATAAAAATATTTTTACAATAACGGCAAACGCCGCCGAAATTGAGGACAAGTCTGAAATAGGTGTATTTTCGTCGGTCAACGGAAGTCAATATTTATTGAAAGATTTTAATAATGATGACACGATTTATCGAAACGCACAGGGAAAAACCGATTATTTTAATGATTTTGAACTTACAAACCTTAAAATCAGCGGAAAAAATATTGAGAGCGTGACATTTAATTCAAAACAAAAAGGAATTTATTTTCTTATAAATTCATATATAAACGATAATGAAAATTCGGAAGATGCAGAAGACGGCAATAGTTATAATTATTATAACAGTATAGCCGAAATCAGAGATTTTTCAAATTACGGAAGTCTTGATAATTCACAATATACAAAAGCGGAATTTAAAGAACATTCGGACGGTTTATATGGGGAGTTTTGTGACGGATTTACATTTACGGTAAAAAACCCGAGTGAAAACGAACAGGAGATAAAACTTGATAAAGCGATAAATCTTATGGTTGAAACCGACAGAACAGACAGTGAAATTGACAATTGGGCAGACGAATATTACCGACTTGACAGTGAACTTTTAAGTATGAGAGCGAAAAATTGTATGAGTGATCACGGAGAAATTCAAGTTACAGATGAGGAAAATGCTCTTGAAACAAAGATGGAAAATATAAATAACAGCATACTTTCAAAAATTATTGACGGGGCAGAGATTGATGTAAGCGTGCAGTTTACGGACGGAAGTGTTCAAAGCGAAAAAATCAGAATTTCTTACAATAACGGCAATTGCGGCGGGGAAGATAATTTCCCGAGTATTACTTTCAGATTGGTGTGAGTTTGGTTTAGCGAATAGTCAAACTAATAAATTTAAAAATTTAGGTCAAGCCTTTAAAAGGTTGACCAAACTTTTATAATTGTTTGGCAGGAATTTTGATGCTTTTCAAAATCTGTAATTTAATAAACATACAAAAAGACCGCTATCATCAAAATAGCGGTCTTTAAATATTTGATTATCAATATGACTGTATTGCAGAGAGCATTTTTTCAGGTGTTATTTGTGTATATTTCATTCCGTCAAACACAAGGTCATTGCCGTCAAAGGTATAATCATATGTGTCTGTCTGCTCGCCGTCCATATCATAAACGGCTGTCACCTTATTGAGTTTTGTATTGTATGTGAAATATGTAAATGTTGTGCCGTAGGAGTTGCAGTACATTCTGCCGTCCTCGCCAAAGTAATAGTAAAGTCCTGTTCCGCTGTCCCATGCGCCTACAAGTTTTTCGTTTATCTGCGGATTTTCCGGTGCGCTTGGAACAAAGGTCGGATTATCCACCTTTTCAAGCACTGAATCTTCACCGTTATTTGTAATTGTAATTTTTTTGCCGTCCTCGGCAACTGTATATGAATACTCGCCGTTAATGCCGAACATAAGCTGACATTTAAAGGTTTCTTCGCCTGTACTTTCGTCAGTGCCGACCGAATATTTGCCGCAATATCCCATATTTCCCACAATAATCGATGCTCCACCTTTACCGTTAAACAAAAAAGTAAAACTTTCAAGTTTAGAGCCTGCGCCTTCCGCTATTCTCCAAAATCCGGCAAATGGGTCTGCCGGATTTTCCAGCGGTGCATGCAGAGCATCAAGGCTGAAATTCACTCCTTCGGGTGCGGTTGTCTGTGCCTGTGTCGCTTGAGTTTCTGTCGGTGTACTGCTACTCGATTCGGCATTTGTGCCGTTTGAACAACCGGCCGCAGTTACGACAAGCATTGAACATACAAGTGTGGTTATAATCGACTTAGTAAAAATTTTTTTCATTGCAAAATTACTCCAAATTTAATTTTGAGGCGGTTTTTCCTCAACATATTAATTTTATTATTATCTGCTGTAAAAGTCAATATCGTTGCAATAATTTATGCACACCGTTGTGTCAGCGGTATCTGATTTGTGCGGTTTTCTCCGAAAAGCCTCCGAGTTTTGTATAAACTTTTGATTCAACATCAACGGGCACTTCATAAATAATAATGCATACGGCTTTTTCGTTATCTTCGCTGTTTTCTTTACTGCGGCAGTAAGTTATGTGGGGGCTTGTATATCTTTCGGAGTAGTACATATTTGTACATACCACGGTATCGTCTTTGTTGTCTAACTCTACCGCACATAAGTATAACGAATATTTTTTAAAAAATTCGTCGTTATATCTGTTGTCAACATTAATTACATCCCCCATAGGCATAACTTTGCTGTATATCTCATTTAAATAGTTTAAGCTGTCATATGTATCTTTGGTACTGCGTATTCCCATTAATGTACCGGAAACCGTATCTGTAAGGTTTATTATTTCGTCTATTGCGTTGCCCTTTAAGTCGTCGGAGTATACATATTCGTCAATAGCGTCAGCATATACTGTGTTGATTGGGTCTTTATAATAAAAGTTACTTTCATCGTTTGTTTTGTCGCTATAACCCGAAGTTGATATATAAACATACCGTGGAGTAAATTCAAAACTTCTTAAACAAATGATATTGCACACCAAAAGCACTGTAATAGGCACAAGGCACATAGCAAGCCGTATAAATATATTGCAATTCAAATACTTTACCGCATATATAATGAAAGCGACGCTTAAAGCAACCAAAAACCACAGCAGTACGGGGACGCAAAAGCTGTATACAATAAATTCGCCGACTATCAGAACAGCCTCTGTAATGATTATTGCTTTCATATTATTTATTGTGAGCGAGTGGTAAATATATCTGTATGCCGAAAAAATGCCTGCGCCCAGAACAAGTATAAACAGTTCCATAAAAAAAGGCATAGCTTTTGCATACATTTCTTCTTGGAAAAATATTCTTGTTGCAAAGAGTATCGTATTTTCCGCAATTAACACGATAAACAGAAATAAAGCCGTGTTGTCCAAAACAGAGTGTTTTTTGTATTTTCTTTCTTTTTCTGCCTCTTTTTCTGCCTGTTGTTCCCGTAACTGCACGGCATCATCGTTTTCCGTGTTTTCTTCACCGTAAAATTTAAATTCGTTCATATTATTCCTATATTCCTTATTTTTGATATATTCAGAATTTTCTGCCTGTTTATTATAATAAGAAACAAAATTGTTTGTCAATGCTTTTTGTTTGGTTATCAGGATTTGCCTAAGAGTGGGTTTCGTTAAATAATAAGGTTTTGTTCTGAAAGTTTGGTCAACCTTTAATAAAAATCCAAAAAATCATACAAAAAGTCCTGCAAAGCATTAAAGCCTTACAGGACTGATTATAATATACAATTTTAAATAAAACTTATGCGGCGGAAGATACAATTCTTTTGCCTCTCCAAGTGCCTCTCTGCCAACGGATAAACACAATAATTCCTCTGAATATTTCATCGCACGCCATACCTATCCAAACGCCTGCAAGTCCCATATTCATTACAATTCCGAGCACATACGCAAGCAGTACGCTTATGCCCCACATTGAGAAGATTGCAAGTATTGTCGGGAATTTTACATCGCCTGCGGCTTTCATGGAGTTAATGATTACAATGTTTGTTGTTCTGCCTATTTCAAGGAAAATCGAAATGAACATCATATTTGAAGCAAGCTCGACAACTGCCATATCGTCTGAAAATGCTTTGAAAGTATATCCCGATACAAGCCAGTTAATAACGGCAATGGAAATCGAAACTATCATACCGATTCTTAGCGTTTTCATAACTCTTTTATATGCAAAGTCGTAGTCGTTTGCGCCAACGCTGTGTCCTACAATTATCTGCGTTGCAATGGCAGCGGAATAAGCAAACATATATGTAAAAGTACACATCATATTTGCGTAAATTCGTGCGTTAATTGCGACCATTCCCATTGTGTTGATAAGTGCCTGCAGCACAAGCTGTGAAAAGTTATAGCTTATGTTTTCGCCTGCGGTCGGGATTCCGAGTTTTAACAATTCTTTAAGAATATTTATAGGGAACGGGCGGAGGTATTTAATACCGAGTCTGCCTTGAATAACCTTATAGAAGTAAATAATTGCGGCTACAAGCGCAAAAATACGGCTTAAGCATGTAGAAATCGCAACACCTTCTGTGCCAAGGTCAAGAAAAGAAAGCGGGCCGTAAAGGAAACAGTAGTTACCCACGATATTTACAATATTCATACCGAGGGATACAAACATTCCAAATCCCGTTTTGCCGTGGCTCATAAATATTGCTGAAAAAGCATTGAAGACCGCCTGTGTAAATATTGTACCGCCGACTATTTTCATATACATATTGGCGTCAGGTATCATTTCGGCAGGTACCTGCATAATAATAAGTAGGGGTTCGCTGAACAAAAATACAATAAGACTTATTACCACGCTTAGCGCAAGGTTAAATGAAATTGCAACCGTGTAGATTTTATTCATTTTTTCAAATTGCTTTGCGCCGAGGTATTGGCTTACAATAACGCCCGTTGCACTCGATATAATGTTGAACGCAAGGTTTAAAAATCCGAGAATAGAGTTTGCATTGCCTATTGCACCGACTGCAATGTCATTGTAGTTTGACAGCATAATAGTGTCAATGTAGCCGAGCGAAAGTCCGAGCAGTGACTGAAAAAATATCGGCAGTGCAAGACTGAATACCGTTCGTTTTAAGGGATCAACTTGTTTTTTCTTTAATTTGGCAGGCGACTCAGCCATAAAAAAACACTTCCTTTACAAGATGTATGTTGACTTTATATTTTAATATTGTATAATAAGGTCAGAAAATAAACCTTATATTGCTTATAATTGTTTTTAAGATTTTATATTATGAAAGGATAAATAAAATGAAAATTTGCGTATTCGGTGCTTCAAGCGAGCAGATAGAGAAAATTTATATAGATACCGCCGAAAGTCTGGGCAGAGCGATTGCAAACCGTGGCGACGCCGTAATTTACGGCGCAGGAAAATACGGTGTAATGGGTGCGACCGCAAGGGGCGTAACCTCTGAAAAAGGTGAACTTATAGGTGTAGCGCCTGAATTTTTCAAGAAAGACAATGTTCTTTACGACAAGTGCACAGAACTTGTTTTTACGGACACAATGCGTGAGCGTAAAGGTGTAATGGAAGACCGTGCGGACGCTTTTGTAATTTGCGCAGGCGGTATCGGCACTTTTGAAGAATTTTTTGAAGTGCTTACTCTCAAACAGCTTAGTCAGCACAGAAAGCCGATTGTTATGTACAATGTAAACGGATATTACGATTCACTCATAAATATGATGAAAAAGTCCGTATCAGAGGGCTTTATGAGTGACGATTGTCTTAAACTCTTTACCGTAGCAAATACCGAACAAGAGGTTTTTGAGCAGATAGACAACTATAAAGAATATACCTACGATAAGTACGGCTTTTTAAGGGACGGTGACAACAATGGCTGATCGTTGTGACCAATGCACATATTTTGTGGAAGATGACGAGTACGGCGACTACTGTTCTTTGAGTCTTGATGAAGACGAAATGGAAAAGTTTTTGACAGGCAATACCGAACAATGCCATTATTTCAGGCTCTATGACGAGTACAAAATCGTGCAGAAACAAAATTAAATCTTCTTTATCCCAAAAATATAATGTGAATATAAAATTCACATTGATTAAAGATTTATAATATTTATTTAAAATCTCAGAAAAATTCAATTTTTGTTCTTTTTTATATCTTATCAAAAAAACTTCCTTTTTACAAGGAAGTTTTTTTGTTTTTATTGTCATTTATAAACAGATAGAATAATAAAAAGATATAATCCGTAAAAATATAAACTATTCAAAATACCGAACTTTTGCTGTTTTGTTAGTGCAACTATACAAAAGTTATTCTAATATTGATATTTCCGTTGAAATGGTGTGCCAAAAGTATTAAAATAATATAGTGGCTTATAGAAAAAATGTAGTAATGTTTACAAACAAACTGTTTCGTGAATGCGGAAAATTACAAGAGAGGGGGAGTGCGTGATGAGTTTTTTGGGTAAAGCTGTTGAGCGTATGATGACCGAAAATATCTCCCGTCATAAGCGTAAACGCTTGATAATCTTTATAACTGTCATCACTTTGCTCTCTATGGTTACCACAACGGTTGCGTGATTCAGCGTAAATACTTTTGCCGGTGTAGATAACCTCAATTTAAGCATTTCAGTAAGCGCACAGCTGAAAGTAGGTATGGAAAACTACGGTACAGAAATCGATGGACTTGATTATGTTTTTGCCCGCAAAGTTTTCAGAAAGTTTGAGGCGCTTAATCTCTCTTATATAAGAGATGAAATTGACGGCTTGCTCGCTTATCTTGACGAGCTGTTCGGTGAAGAGAATATGAACGAATGTAAAGACTACTTAAAGATGCTCAAAAAGCTTGTATAATTTGCAAAATAAGGGCGAACTTTGTTTGCCCTTTAGCTGATTTATTGACATTGTTCATTTTTGCTGATAAACTATATATAATGGCTTTTGTTACGCTAAAATAAAATTATAAGGAGTGTCTAAAATGGTGGATTTTAGTAAGTATTACAGATCTTACAAGTATATGCAGGATATGCTGAAATCGGATTTTACTCACAATTATATAGAAGAGGCTCTCAAAGACGGGGACGAGGGCAAAGATTCTATATTCGGCAAAACTAATGAAAAAGTAATTGATATGGATTGGGTTATCGCAATCGAAGAAACCCTGCCGTATATTCAAAAAGCAATTGACGAACAGCGCAGATTTATCAAACAGGCAGAAAATGTTGTTCGCATTAAAAAGGCAAAGAAAATTCTTACGGTTGAGCGTGAGGAGGGTTTTGCTATTTACGAAAATCGTGTGCTTTTGACACTTATTCACAAGGCGCTTATGTTTGTTGATGACAAATATTCAAAAATGAAAGATGTACCTAACGATTCTTACAATAATATAACAATGAACCGTCACCTTGAGCTTAATCAGCAAAAGCTTGATTTCAGCGTTAATTATGTAAACGAAGACCACGAATCACTTGCAGAAGACCTTGATGTAGAGGATATTGAGTCGCTTTCAGATTTTGACCGTATCCGCAGAATTCGTCAGGGACTTAACGAGTGTCTTGCAACTCCGCTTATGAAAGAGATTGCAAAAGAACCGCAGGTAAAACCGCCGCTCACACAGACTAACCTGCTCAAGGAAAACCCTAACTTTAAAAAGGCAGTAGAGTTGTGGAGCTTCCTTGATACATACAAAAAGCAGGGCTTTGAACTCGTAGGCGAAGAGTACAACGGTAAGATGACTGACGAGAACAAGGAAGATGTATATCTTGCTATGGAATTTCAGCATTTTATGATGTCGATTACCACTAACCCCGCACTTAGAAAAATGCTGCAGGAAAAGTACGAAGAAGAAAATGCCCTTGCCAAAGAAGAAATTGAAAAACTTACTGCGGAGATTACGGAACTTAAGCAGAAAATCGCAGAGCAAAAGCAAAAGATTGAGGAGCAGGCAAACATTATAAAGACACAGGAGGGCAAAATCGCTGCTCTTGAAAACGAAAGAGAAAGTCACGCAAAGCAGGTAGAGCAGATGAATGCCGACTTTGCCGAGAAAACAAGAATTGCGGAAGAAAATTTTGCAAACCGACTTAGTGCAAAGCAGAAAGAATTTGACGACGCACAGACCGCTCACAACGAATATGTAACAAAGCTCAACACAGATAATGCAAATAAGATTGCCGAGTTAAATACTAACCACAGCAACGAGGTTGCACAGCTTAAGAGCGATTATGAAAACAGAATTGATACTATTAATAAAGAAAACGCAACCGCAACAGCTAATTTGAAATCCGATTACGAGGGACAGATTACTTCCATGAAAGCGGATTACACCTCTCAGATTAAGAATTACGAAAAGCAGATTGCCGATATTAATGCGGAAAACGCTAAGAATGTAAAAGAACTTAACGATAACCACGCCAAAGAAATCAAGACCATTACCAAAGAATCCGAAAAGAGAATGGCTGATTTTGAAAAAGAAACTACCAAGAAGATGAACGATACTATAGCTGATGTTAAAAAGAAAGCTAAAGACGAAGTTCGTCAGGCTGAAAAAACAGCAAAAGAAAAAATTGCAGAGGCAAAGGGCGAAAATAAGCTCTTTAAGAAGAAAAAAGAGGTATTCGAGGCGGCTTATGCGGCAGGTTCGGTAGGACTTATGGCAATGCTTGCCGAAAAATACGCATCTGAGGGCAGAACGGACTTTGCCGACCACCTTGTATCGGCGACAGCGGCAATCAGAGCAATTATGATTGCGCCCACACCAAAGGGTATTACACTCACAATGTACACCCACGGTTCCGCAAAACTCTTAAAACTTTATGCAGGCGTTACAAGATACGATGTAGCTATCGGCGACACTGTTTCTTCATTCGGCGGTGTTGAGGGACAGCCTGTATTTATCAGCTTTGCAGGTGTTGGAAGTGAGGTTGCCGACGAGATTGCAGGTAAAATCAAAGAAACGGCTGATTGTAAGGTAACTGTTTCTCAAAACAGAAGAATACAGTCAACGGGAATTATCGGCATATATTTCTGCGGAGAATAAGCAGGTATGCTATGAATAAGTCGGCACAGCCCGACGGTACAGAAAATAAACTTAAGTGGATCCATAGTGACGGTTTCCTTTCGGATTTTTGTTGTGGTAACTTAATTCTACTACGAAATCGTTTCAACTTACTATTGCAATTTGCGAACAAAGTTTTTTAATTAATAATTAAGGATTGATAATTATGAATACAGAAACTATAACAAATTTAATTTTAGCATTTTGCTTTGCCGTTCCAATAGCTATTGTAATAACACCGATATTTATTTATCTAAAGAAAGTTATGTATCATCCTTTTTTGAAAAAAAATTTTTAGATACAGCAATAAAAAAAGGCCATATAGTTAAAGCTAAACTTATAAAAGAACATTATATAAATGATTATACTCAATCTGGAGTTGTTTATCCAACAGACGAAAAAATGGGTACATACGAGTATAATTATAATGGAAAAACCTACCGAAGACGATTTGTGGGTTTTAATGAATTTGCTGATGAAGTTAATTTATATTTTATAAGTAATCCGGCAAAAACAGAATTTGGTGACGATATATGGACTACTGCTAAAAATCATTGGATTAGGTCATTTTTTCTTATGATATTATTGCTAACAGTAATTTTATGGTTTATAGTGACTTTTAAATTTATTCAATGGAGCGATTTGGAGAATATGATAAATTCAATATAATAGTTTTATTACGCCATAACCGTAAGTAAAACACCTATATTAAAAACGGAGAGAACTAAAAAATTCTCTCCGTTTATTAATAACATTCATAGCGCAAAATCTATGAAAATTAATGTTGGCTTTGGCAGGAGTACGGCACAAAAGGCGGTGCAGACAAATAAAAAAGCTGTTGCTTTTGTTGGAGCAAGTTATGGCAATACAGGTAAGTGGAGAATTTTTGAAAATGGAGTTGAAATCTTTGAATAAAATATATTTAGGATTTTTTTCAGAAAATAATTTGTCTATGGCTAATAATGGAAGTATAAAACAATTCATTGTTTCAAAAGTCAACTATGATAAAAAGAAAATATTAAATTATCTTCAAAATGGTAAAAAAGAGGCTATTTGTCCAAAACCCACATACGATATAATTAGTGGTAAAATGATTTCAACATCCTTTACGGTATTAACTGATGGTGAATATATTTGGAAAAATGACTTGCCATATTATGTAGATAAATATAATATAAAACTTCCTCAAAGCTTTATTGAAAAAGTTATAGGATAATTCCTTTGTAACGCATTTTAATTAAAAATGTAAAGTTACACCACTAATCAATTAAAACGCAAATTAAACGAATTTAAACGGCATTTAAAGGAACTGTAAAAAAACAGCCTAAATAAAAAAACGACTGCATTCTAACCGAAAGGTAGGAATGCAGTCATTTTTGTGAGATGGACTATCTCCTGTAGATTACAGACACAAAGCTGCATAAAAAAAGCGACCAAGATCTCTCTTAGTCGCTTTGCATAATTATTTCTTTATAACTTTGTCTAACTTTTGGGGGTCAGTTCATTCTTCGACTGCTGTCCTCTTTCATTTGTTTGTTAAATAAAAGTGGTGCTATTCTGAATGTTGAGTAATATTTAAAAATAATGGGCTTAGCCGATTTTTGGTCGGGCAACAAAGTAAAGCGAAAGTCAAATTTTCCGCCCGAAGTTAAAAGTTTGGTCAACCTTTTTAAAGGTTGTAGGTGTGGGCAACGCCCACAAATACTTTCCTTTTATGCAATCTCACGATAGCCAAACGGCTTGCCGTTTGGCGGCTGGAACATAACGGCGAAAGCCTAAAAATTGCGACAGCAACAAAGAAAAGCCACGCTACTAAACTACTGATTTGCCACTTTTCAAGAGCAAATTAGCCACACACGCAAACTTTTGCGTCCTTTGGAATATCTTTTCTCTAAGACTGCTAATGTGCAACTTTCTTGCTCTCTGCCACTCATTAGTCTTAACTTTTGTTTTCTACTAAAGTCTTGAATAATCTAAATTTTAGTTATTCTATAATATAATTGCAACTGTTTATTTATATTTCAATTCAGTGCCTTTTTACTATTTTATGGGCTCTGCCAAAACCCGCAACCCTTTAAAAAGGGTTGACCTGAATTTTGAATTTATAAAACGAAACTTTATGCACTAAACCATAATTTACCCAAATTTTAACAAAAACCTAAAAATCTTAACATCACATCACAATTTCACTATCAAAATATTGCTCTTAAAAATGAACTCGTTGCCTAATCTCATCTTTAGAAAATATCATTCCGTCAGGCACAACCACCCACTTTTCTTCTATGTCATCTTTCCTATGTACGATATCAATAATATCTTCAATGTAACCGTAATTTAACGGATAATACATATCCTTGTGTTTCGGATGGTAACTGCCCAATGGTCTGTCAACAGTGACAGTTACTGTTGTTCCGATTATAAAATTTTTTTCATCTGTAAATACTTTTCTATCAATTTCGGCTGTATCAAAGGATATGTCCAGTTTTCAGGTAACTCATCCATAAGAACAACCTTCTCCATTTCGCTATGTAATTCTTTAGCAAATTCGGTTATCTCTGCAAAACAAAGCAAACCAAATGTTTCCTCTCCTGTATTATTTACTCGTGTCTTACCTATCACTGAATAAACACATATTGGCTTTATCTCAAATTCTACTGCTCCTGTTTCTTCCTGTAACTCTCTTTTAGCAGTTTCAAGAATATTCTCGTCTGCTTCTCTATGCCCTCCCGGCACTTCATAGGTATCTCTTTCTTTATGCTTGCAAAATACCCACTTGCCGTTGCTCTGTGAGATTATTACTGCAAATTTTAATAATTCATCATTAACTGCATCATAAAATTTTACTTCCAAATTATCCATTACAATACCTCCAAATTGTTACTCTCCCCACAATAGAGCAATTCAATAAAACAAATGCCAAAAATCCGCATAAATACAGACTTTTGGTATTTCTGTCCGTTGTTTATACTTAATAATATCTAATCAAAGATATAACCTTGCCGAGGATTGCTACCTCGTCAGCTATAATCGGTTCAAAATCGTCATTTTCAGGCTGTAATCTGAAATGACCGTTTTCCTTATAAAATCGTTTAACCGTTGCCTCGTCGCCGATAAGGGCAACTACTATTTCACCGTTGGACGCAACAGGTGTGCGGTTTACAATTACAATGTCACCGTCCAAAATACCTGCTTTTATCATACTTTCGCCTTTTACATGCAGTGCAAAAAGTTCTCTGCCACGGCTAAGACTTTCGGGAATAGGTATGTATGTTTCGATTTCTTCAACGGCAAGGATAGGATAACCTGCCGCAACACTGCCCACAAGAGGGACATTTACACTGCGCTCTTCACCTGCGATGCGTATGCAGCGGTTTAAACCGTGCTCACGCTCAATAAGTCCTTTTTCTTCGAGTGCGCTTAGGTGATGATGAACCGTTGAAGTTGATTTTAACCCCGTAGCCTCGCATATTTCACGCACAGACGGAGTTCTGCCTTCATCCGCACACTGTTTTAAAAAATTAAATATAGCCTGCTGGCTCTTGCTTAATGGTTTCATAGTAACCTCACAAATTGCAAAAGTGCCGATTTGTAACAAACTATTTACGGCCTATAATATTATAACATATTTTCTCTGAAAAATCAAACATTTGTTTTATGCTTTGAAAAATATTTTTTTCAATAGGTTTTCATATTGACTTCACATGATTTTCAAATAAATATAGTTTAATATAACTGTACTCAAAAGGCGGAACCGCAACCGCCGAGTATATTGTTCTACCCTCCTCAATACGGGCACTCGGCCCGTAATTGTACCCCTCATTTTTTTAAGAACAGGAAAGCACCGTGTAATCATCAGCACGGTGCTTTTCAATTTTTGGGTGAATTATGCGATTAGGTTTAGATTAAAAAATTTAAATTTAGGTCAAGCCTTTTTAAAGGCCCGGCAGAGCATTTTATTGACTGTAAATACAACACAAAACAACAGGCAGATGTACTATTACACCTGCCTGTTGTTTATAGATTAATTATTGCAAATAATTATATTATTTTGTCAAAACCTCAACGATTTCGCTGATATACATTTTATGGAAGTCGTTGTCGTACCACTTATCTACAGCGTCGTTATCAACAATGCTTTCGGCGTTCAAAAATTGTGCGTACATCTTTTTACATACAAGTACAAGTTTAGCCTCTGCAAAGTATGGAATACCGTCCTCTGTAAAAGCAGGTGTAAGACCTGTTTCGGCAACTTTGTCAATATCTCTGCCGCTCTTTGAACCGCAAAGCTTGAGTGCGTCACGGTATTTTTCGTCAAAAAAGCTCATTGTGTAGTAACCGTTATTTTCAATAAATTCAAATGTATATCTCTGCGGACGAATAAATGTAAACGCAACAGGCTTGCCCCACATAATGCCTGCGCCGCCCCAGCTGATTGTCATTGTGTTAAATTTATCGGAATTTCCGCTTGTTACAAGCGCCCAATCCTTGCCGATAAGGTCAAAAACACTTTCGTTGATGTCTGACGGATTAATTTTCTTAAAATCTGACATAAATATCCTCCTTAAATTCTGCTCTTGCTTTAAAATAGATGAGAGCAGGTTTTTATTTTATTATTTTGTGCCTGTAGAGCCGAAACCGCCCTCGCCACGCTCTGTATCGGAAAGTTCGCTGACTTCTGTAACGGTTGGGACGATTACAGGTGCAATCACCATTTGTGCCACTCTTTCAAACAGCTCGACGGTGTAAGGTTTATCCGAAACATTGCAAAGACCGACGCAGATTTCGCCCCTGTAGTCGCTGTCAATCACGCCAACGCCGTTGGCAAGGCAGATTCCGTGCTTGATGCCGAGTCCGCTCCTGGCGTAAACAAATGCGGCAACCGACGGGTTGGGCAACTCGATTGCTATACCCGTGGGAATAACCGCAATCTTCTGCGGCTCAACGGTGATTTTTTCGGTAATGCAGGCATATAAATCCATACCGGCGGCACCGCTTGTTGCGATTTTGGGAATTTTTGCGTTATCTTTTACTTTTTTTATCTTTAAATCCATAACTGTCCTTTCAAATTAAGTTGCATTTGTAATCTTATTTTGCAGGATTTTTTTAAATTCCTTGCAAAAGAAAAATTTACTGAATTTTAATAATGTTTTATTAGAATATTAAAAACCTGTAATTTTTGTAACAAGGCCTTAATTTAATTCTTTTAAACAATTTAAACAGAGTTATTAACATTAACATTGTTTTAACAATGCTATTTAACACCCCTTAGATATAAACCTCTTGTTGATTTGACTTTTAACATCGGATTTTGCGTAAATTCGCATATACTTTCCACATTTTCAACATAGTTTTCAACAGTTAAACGAAGTGAATAAAAAGATGTTGAAAGTGTTGAAAACTCATTTTGGGGTATATAAAGGGGTACACAGTTCAGCACTTCGGTACAAATTCCGTCACATTTCAGCGGGAATTTCTCACCCTTTCTGTCCGTCATTTTTGAATTGTTTTTGCAAGTTTTGCAAGAAATGTTTTCGCTCTTTGCAGGGCAGTTTACCGTAAGCATAAGAGGAAGATATCCGTAGGTGATAATGCCCCTCTTGATTGTGCCGCCCAGGCGGTTTATTCGCTCGAAAGTAAGTTCAAAACTGAGTTCAACATCCTCAAGTCCGTATTCCTCCGCCCAGAGCAGGTCATATGTGTTTACAAGGTTAAGTCCGAAACTTCCGTGTACACGCATATTTTCGCTTTTTGCCATATACACGGCGGCAAGATTCCCGCAGAGTGCGTCATTTACACCAAGCTGTTTTACCTCGCTTAGCCTTTTTGCTATTCTTTCTTCGTTTTTAAAAAGTCCTCTCGGAATTTCCACACCTATATTGCAGCCGTCAGCCATAAGCGATTTCAGTCTTTCGTTATCGGTATAAATAGGAACATAAATAAGTTCGCAGGCTTTGAAAGCGGGTGAAAACTTTGCGGTAGTCATTCTTGCCCTTATTCCGTTGCCTTTTGGCACACAGGAAGTGTCGGGTGCTGTAATTTCAATATCATTTATTTTGTAGTTATGCCGCTTTGCCCTTAAATCGTCAAGTTGAGCAAGTGCCTCTCTGCGCATCGCATTCAAAACAGAAAGCGGTAACGAGAGGCTGTCCTCTGTATTTATACTCAAGCTTTCAAAAAAATATGCCGTTGAGCCTGTCTTTTTAAGCTGGGTTTCGCATTTTGTCTTATCAAGCGCAACCTTTTCTGCTTTTTGACAGACAAAGTCGGAAGTAACTTTTATATTATGCGTTCCGTCCGTGATTTCAAGGGTCGGATTTTCGCCGATTTTCGCTGTGAATGTACCGTTTATTGCAATATCGGAAAGCTCGTCCTTGTAGCTTTGACGGATTTTTGAAAAAAGTTTTTCGTCTGCCGATACAACATCGTTTTTTCTGCGGTATCCGAACATTTCATAGCCTGTTTTGCCTGTATAATAACCGTCGGTAAATCCTGTTCGTGAAAAAACATTTTTCAAAATTTCTGCCGTATCGTCGCTTATAAATCCGTTGTCACGCTGTTCTTTGCAGGCACGCACGGCGGCAGACACATACTCGGGGCGTTTCATTCTTCCCTCAATTTTAGCAGATGCTACACCCATTTCCTGCAGCTGCGTAATATATGGTATAATGCTGTTGTCTTTAAGGCTTAGTGCGTGACCGTCCTTAACCTTTCCTATCGAAAACGGCAGACGGCACGGCTGGGCGCAAGCACCTCGGTTTCCGCTCCTTGAGCCGAGCATTGCGCTGAAGTAGCATTGTCCCGAAACGCACATACAAAGCGCACCGTGCACAAATACTTCGAGTTCAACGGGAATTTCGGCGGCTTTTTCAAGTTCTTTTTTGCTCATTTCCCTTGAAACCACAACCCGTTCAAAGCCCATTTCATAAAGAGCCTTTACACCGAGGTACGAGTGAACGCTCATTTGTGTGGATGCGTGCAGGTGCATTGACGGCACAAGCTGACGGGCAAGGCGTGCGACACCCATATTCTGTACAATAAGTGCGTCAACATCTGCTCTTGCGGCAATCAGCACAGCCTCTTTAAGCCTTTGCATTTCATCGTCAAAAACAATTGTGTTTAAGGTGACATACACCTTTACCGAATGAATATGGCAGTAACGAACCGCCTCTTTAAGCTCGTTTTCGTCAAAATTATGCGCAGAAGAACGGGCGGAAAATTCCTTTTCGCCCAGATAAACAGCGTCTGCTCCGCTTCGTACGGCAGCAATAACACTGTCCATACTGCCTGCAGGCGCAAGAATTTCAATTTTATTTTCCATAACCATTATTGTAATCAATCAAATAATTAATCAAAAAGCGAGATCTGCTGTTGGCGCATTTTGCGGATGATTTCATCGCTTTCCTCATCATCTTCGCCCTCGTTTTCCTCTGCCTGCGCAGAATTAACCGCCTTTTGCAGAGCGTTTCTCAATTGTTCGTTTTCCTTTTCAAGTCTTTTATATTTGCGGGTAAGTGCAGTGTTTTCGTTAATAACCTCTGCAAGTCGGGTTTTGTACTCCGTACACTGCTTATTAAGGTCATTTGTTTGACGAATAATCTTATCTGCCTTTGAAATGCACTCTTTTTTATTGCGCAAAGCCTTGTTGCGGTCATCGCAAAAATTAAGTGCCGCCAATATAGCGCAATCTCTTGTGTCAAGGTGATTTGTTGATGTTACAATTTTCTTGATTTGTGCTATAACATCATCGGCAACGCCTTGCACATATTTTTCGTCATCTGCAGTAATCAGCGCATAGCTCCTGCCCTCAATCTGCACGCTGACTTTTCTTTTAGTATTCATTACAGCACCTCTCCATATTCAGACTCTGCCTGCAAAATAACAGAGTTTTTTACAATAAATTATAATCCACACTAAATTATAATATAAAAAGATGCGTTATTAAAGAATTATGTTAAAGTTGTAATCTAATTTTGATATAATTATCCTTATATGTCGGTTTTTTGTTGTTTTTTGTCAATTATATTGTAAACTGCTAACTCTTGTGTTAATATATAGTATGTGCGACAAAACGGTAGAGTTTTGTCGATTTCGCATTGTTTTACTAATGATAATATTGTTTTTTTTGATAGTAATTAATAACAGTTTATTAATATTACATATCAAAAAGCCTTTTGCGGAATATTATTTTACAGGGAAGTGATTATATGCCAGTTCCTTTTGATTCACAAAAAATTTACTATCGTACACCTTTCGGTGCGGTAGAAGAGGGAACAACCATACATTTAAGAATACTTTTGCCAAGAGATCTCCACACTCAGAGAGCGGATTTGGCAGTAAAGTATGACTACGATTACAACTGGGAATACTTCGGCTTTTTCTGGTGCGGCACATTTGATGACGCTACTGAAATCTGGGAGGCTGACTTTACTCCTAACAAAATCGGTCTGTACTGGTATGGCTTTAAACTTCAAACAAAATACGGCCTCAGATATATTGTACCGTCTGATCCGTATAATATCAGCACCATAGAAACTTCACCGGGCAGAAGTTGGCAGCTTACCTGCTACAAAAAGGGTTTTACAACTCCAAAGTGGCCTGTTGGCGGTGTAATGTATCAGATTTTGCCTGACAGATTTAATTTTAGCGGCGAAGAAAAGAACCTTACCCGTACAGATTTTCAGCGTAATACCGATTGGTATGCACTCCCACAGTGGTGGCCTAACGAGAACGGCGAAATTACAAACAGCGATTTCTTTATGGGAGATTTAAAGGGTATTACTCAAAAACTCGACTACCTTGAGGAGTTGGGTGTAAGTTGTATTTATCTTAATCCTATCGGTGAGGCATACTCAAACCACCGTTACGATACAGGCGACTATTCAAAGGTTGACCCTATCCTCGGTACAAACGAGGATTTCATAAATCTTTGTGCAGAGGCTAAAAAGAGAGGAATCCATGTTATTAACGATGGTGTTTACTCTCATACAGGTTCTGACAGTAAGTATTTTAACAGAAACGGCAGATACGGCGAGCATACAGGCGCTTACAGAGATCAAAATTCTCCGTATTACAGCTGGTATAAGTTTAACAATTGGCCGAATGATTACCACTCATGGTGGGGATTTTACACCTTGCCGGAGGTAAACGAAACCGACCCGAAGTTCAATGAATATATCAACGGCAAAGACGGTATCGTAAGAACCTATATGCGTTACGGAAATTCGGGATGGCGTCTTGATGTTGCCGATGAACTTCCCGACGAGTTTATGGAAAATCTTCGTAAAGCGGTAAAGGAAGAAGATCCCGAGGGCTTTATTGTAGGCGAAGTATGGGAAGACGCAAGTAACAAGGAGAGTTACGGCGCAAGAAGAAAATTCTTGCTCGGCGAAGAGCTTGACTCGGTTATGAACTATGTTTTCAGAAACGCAATCCTTGATTTCTGCCGTGGTGCAGACGCAAAATATGTTATGAACCAGATTATGAGTGTCATAGAGAACTATCCTCGTCCGGTTCTCCGTGTTCTTATGAACTCACTTTCAACTCACGATACAGAGCGTGCGCTTACAGTTATTGCAGGCGAGCCGCTCAATGGCAGAGATCGTCAGTGGCAGGCAAATCAAAAGTTAAGCTACGACCAGCGTAAGCGTGGTATAGCACTTTTAAAGCTTGCCGTAGGTATGCAGTATACTTTACCGGGTTTCCCGTGCGTATATTACGGTGATGAGGCAGGTCTTGAGGGCTATCGTGACCCGTTCAACCGTTGCTGTTATCCGTGGGGCAGAGAGGATAAGGAACTTATCGAGTGGCATAAGGCTCTCGGTAATTTAAGAAAGTCCTGCTCACCGCTTTGGGACGGTGATTTTGTAAAGGTTACGGCTGACAAAAATTTTCTGAGCTATATCCGTCTTGACAGCAAGTCATCGCTTTATTGTGCGTTTAATGCAAGCAATGAAGAAAGAATTCTGGACCCACCGCCGGGATATGCAGACGGTACACCTATTTTAGATACAAAGCTCGAAAACGGAAAATTAACAATTCCACCGCTCAGCTGCGCATTTATTATTAATGAAACAGACAGAAGATTGAGCCTTGCTTATTAATTAAAACTACAAATTTTATTTATACCAAATCTTAAAGAACGGTTTGCAGCGTGCAGACCGTTCTTTTGTTCTTTAAATTATGTATTTGGAAAATACTTTACCGTGCAATCATAAAAGTTTAGTCAACCTTTAAAAGGCTTGAACTGAATTTTTAAATTATTAAATCTATAATGTTATATTTATAAGCCAAAATGGTTTTGTTCTAAATGTTGGGGTAACAATAATAAATTATGGTTTAGCAAATTGATTTGCCAATCAATTATAAAAGTTT
>ERZ773239.1167-NODE-1167-length-21826-cov-22.314271_pt1 | contig 21826 bp, 19 predicted proteins | sample MGYA00580521_ERZ773239 | MGnify/ENA primary metagenome ERZ773239 (study PRJEB29015, sample SAMEA2737801) | human gut metagenome | biome: human gut; feature: human-associated habitat; material: faeces | place: China | collected 2012 ... | reverse complement strand
CGGGCAAGACCGCGTTCTGCCAGGGGCTGGCCGAGGGGCTGGGCTGCACCGACCCGGTGTCCAGCCCGACGTTTGCCATCGTGAACTATTACCGCGGCCCACGGCCCTTTGCGCATTTTGATTTATACCGCATCCACACCGAGGGCGACCTGGCCGCCGCCGGATTCTACGACTACCTCGACATGGGGGCCGTTGTCGCCTGCGAGTGGAGCGAGAACTGCGCGGAGCTGCTGGATTTGGAAAATCCCCTTCGCATCCACATTGAACGGGTGGACGAGACGACGCGGAAGATCACGATTGGGTAAAACCTCTGCGGCTGTAGAGGTCGGCGTCCTCGACGACCCGGGAGCTGTGCGGCTGCCGCACGGTTGCGGCGGCATGAGGGCATGCCGCCCTACGCACTACTTTTCAACAGGATGTAGGGCGGGGTGCCCTCACCCCGCCGGGACCTTGCCATTGCAACCCATTTACGGGCAATCGCAGTACACTCGCCCCTCATCCGCCCTCGGGCGGGGCCTCGGGCACCTTCAGTCTCCGCGCTAAAAGCCGCCTCTCCGGCGGTTGCGCTCCGACACGCGCCTGCGGGCGCAGCCCCAAGGGGGAAGACTCTATACTCTATTACATTTTTAAACAGGTGATCCAATGAATATCCTAGCTGTAGATACCGCGGGCAAGACGGCGGCGGTGGCGGTGCTGCGGGACGATGTCCTGCTGTATGAGGCCCAGTGCAACAACGGCCTGACCCACAGCGAAACGCTGCTGCCGATGATCGACACCGCACTGAAGGCCGCCGGGCTTACCGTTGACGACCTCGACGTGCTGGGCGTGACGAACGGCCCCGGCAGCTTTACCGGGCTGCGCATCGGGCTGGCCGTCGTCAAGGGGCTGGCCCTGCCCCGCCAGATCCCCTGCGCGGGCGTCTCCACGATGGCCGCGCTGGCCTACGGCCTGGCGGGCGAGGGCACCGTCATCGGTGCGCAGGATGCCCGCCGCGGGCAGGTCTACTGGGGCGCATTTGACCTGGCGGCCCATGACCGCCTGACCCCGGACACCGCCGCACCGGTCACAACGCTGGAAAATTTTGTCCAAACCTGCAAAAAACCTCTGTTTTTTGTTGGCGACGGCGCAACTTTGTGCTACAATACATATAAGAATGTTCCGGGCGTTGTCTGCGTGCCGCAGCCGATGCAGGTTTTGCGCGGTGCGGGCGTGGCACTGGCCGCCAGGGCCATGTGGGAGCGCGGCGAGTGTGTGCCGCCTGCCGCCCTGCTGCCTGACTACCACCGTTTGAGCCAGGCCGAGCGGGAGCGCGCGGAACGTGAAAAAACAGAGGGGAAACAAAATGAAGTTTGACAAACCGATTGCACTTGCTGCCGACCACGGCGGCTATGAGCTGAAGGAGGCCATCAAGGCCCATCTGGACGAGCTGGGTGTAGCCTACACCGACTTTGGCACCGATTCCACCGCCAGCGTGGACTACCCGGACTTTGCCGCCAAGGGCTGCAAGGCCGTGCAGGACGGCAGCTGCGCACTGGTCATCCTGTGCTGCGGCACCGGCGTAGGCATGTCGATGTGCGCCAACAAGATGAAGGGCATCCGCGCCTGCTGCTGCAGCGATACCTTCAGCGCCGAGTTTACCCGCCGCCACAACAACGCCAACGCCCTCTGCCTGGGTGGGCGCGTCGTGGGCGCGGGTCTGGGCTGCCAGATCGTGGACGCCTTCCTGAACGCCGAGTTCGAGGGCGGACGCCACCAGATGCGCATCGACAAGATGATGGCGCTGGAAAACCACTAAGTTTCACATTGCCTGCACGGCAGGCTGAATATCTTTAAAATGCAAGGAGATCGTACCATGAGCGTTGTTGAAATTGTTGACCATCCCCTGATCCAGCACAAAATCAGCCTGCTGCGTGACCGCAACACCGGCACCAAGGAGTTCCGTGACCTCGTGAGCGAGATCGCGATGCTGCTCTGCTATGAGGCTACCCGCGACCTGCCCACCGAGGAAGTCGAGGTCGAGACCCCCGTGGCTCTGGCCCGCACCAAGGTCCTGGCCGGCCGTAAGCTGGCTCTGGTCCCCATCCTGCGCGCCGGCCTCGGCATGGTGGACGGCATGCTGAACCTGATCCCCGCCGCCAAGGTCGGCCACATCGGCATGTACCGCAACGAGGAGACGCTGGTGCCGGTCGAGTACTACTGCAAGCTGCCCAGCGACATCAACGAGCGCGAGGTTTTTGTCCTCGACCCGATGCTGGCTACCGGCGGCAGCGCCTGCGACGCCATCGGCCAGATCAAGAAGCGCGGTGCCAAGCACATCAAGTTCATCGGCCTGGTCGCCGCGCCCCAGGGCCTGAAGGCTCTGCATGAGGCCCACCCCGATGTGGACATCTATGTCGGCGCACTGGACGAGAAGCTGAACGATAACGGCTACATCGTCCCCGGTCTGGGCGATGCCGGTGACCGTATCTTCGGCACGAAGTAAGACTTTAAAATAAAAACAGGGGCGTGAACCATTATAGATTCACGCCCCTGTTTTTTCAGTTTTGTAGGGGCCGGGCATGCCCGGCCCGCGCGTATAAGGCAAACAGTCATTTGCGGGAAAATTGAGGGCGGCAGCGTTTTTATCTTCCTACAACCGTATCCGCCTCTAAAATTGCGTCGTTCTGCTCTTTATACCGGGCGGCAGTCTCGTCATCCAGCACGTAGACCGTGACAGGGATAACCGCGTTCTCCACCGACTCCTCGTACGTCTCGTAGTACAGATCAATGAAAGCCTTTCCCTGCACCAGAGCCGTGCCGGTGTCGGCGGCGTAGGCGTAGCCATAGACGAACTTTCCATCGTCGCTGGTGATGTACAGCAGAGAGCCGTAAGGTATGACGCCCGGATTGATGGCCACTGTGCCGTAGGTCAGTCGGCGTCCGCTGGCACCCTTGGCCGTGGCGGAGGCGGAATAGCCCGTGGCACGCTGCCCCGTATAGGTTGCGGCGACGCCCTCGACGGGTACGCCATCGACCACATCCGGCCCGACAAAGCCGGAAACGGGAACCTGCTCGCCGTAAATTTTCTGCACGGTGGGCACCATCTCGGCCTCATTCACACGCTCGATCTCATTCGTCTCGGCCCACTCGCCGTCGATCCACTTCTCGCGGTAGACAACGGTGTCCTGCCCATCGTGTCCCTCCTCCAGGGTCATGACCTTGCTCTGCTTGCGGTAGAACAGGCTCGTCGGGATCTCCTCGATCTCGGTGGGGACGACCTCATCGACAGTGTACTCGTTGTAGGTAACGCGCTGCACCGTGATGCCGCTGCCCTCGGGGACGATTTCATCCGCTGCGGGGGTCAGCAGGTCGTCCGCCGTGTAGGTCAGCCCGGCGCGCTCAAGCAGCTCCGCCGTTGTGTGCGTGCCGGTGACGGTCAGCTCCTGCATTGCGCCGTCCGCCGTGACCGGCACCGTATAGGCGCGCAGGACGTCCAGCCGCTCCCCGTCCTCGGTCTGGGACCAGACGGCCTCGTCGTGCTCGCCCAGCGGCGGCGTGCCGGACTGCTGCAGAACGGCAGCCAGATCGGTGGCTGCCGTCAAAATGCGCACGGTATCGCCGTGGGTATCGGCGACGGTGGTAAAGTGCAGCGCCGACCCGGTAAACGTGATGGCCGCTGCCAGCGCTGCCGCCCCGCCCAGCAGTGCCCCCCACTTGGGGCCCGCCAGCGCCGCCCAGCGGCGGATATGCTCCCTTGTTTTTACGGATAAGGCCATGAAAAGCCTCCTTTTTTGCCATAGAAAAGGCGCCGGCCCACAAGGACCGACGCCATAAATGCTGTGGGATAAAGCTTTTGCTGCGCAGCAGAAATCAGCGCTTGCTGAACTTATGCGGCGCAGATGATGTGTTATTGATATTTCAGTCTTTGCGTTTTCGGATTGAAATAATAACACAAAATCGTAAGTTTTGCAAGTCTTTTGACAAAATAGCCGCACTTGTAACAAAAATCGACTATGTGCCTTGCTTCTTTTGTGCTTCTTACCCATGGCAGCTCAGGGCGATGGAAAGAAGTGTAAAAGTAGCAAGGCTTCTTTTTATTTGAGATGATTTTACTTATGTGCAAGACAAATCTGTGTGCTTCTCTACTTCAATAACTTCTGCCCGGATTGAATGTTCTAAACAACTTGAAACGCCTTGAATATCCGATCCCATAATGACAACTCTGTATTTAGCACGAGATGCAGATAAATACAGCATATTATAGGCAGAGTACATCAAAAAGTGATGCGAAATATCTCCTGTTCCAGCCGTCTGCGGAACACGTCCTTCATCTGCTCCAAGTAAAATTACCGCCTGAAATTCCAAACCGTTAATAGCATATGGTGATGCCAATGTATACTTTTCCATTGACAATTGACCACTTTGATCAAGCAGATTAAACTTTCTTTTTGTCTTTTCTTCCAACAATTTCATCCCTTCTTCGGAAATAAATTTGTCATCGAAAGAAATCACTGCAATATCTTTTGGTTTACACTGGAGATCTCGCATTAATTCATTAAGCCGATTTGAAAAGTCCGAAATCATAGCATCATCATTAGGATACATATGAAGTTTCGGCACTTGCATTTTTAGTTCTTCTGCGTGATTAAAATGGTACTGCATACCTCCGTAAGGATTGGAAAACGCAGCGCCAAACATCAATGTTCCAGATGCCGCAATCGACGCACAGAAGTCTACAATTGCAGGACTATTTCTAAACAGCGTATGGAGTCGCTGTTCTTTTACTTCTCCAAAATCACCGCGTTCAATATAATCTTTTGATGTATTGCCTCGATCTCCAATAGCTTGGCTGTAGTCTAAAGCAAAACATATCGGAATCTCTTTTGATGAAATATCCTTACTTAAGAAATGGAACACACTTTGCTCATTAAGATTGAATAAATGCATTTCATCCACCATAATGTAGTCGTAGCCATCATTCTGGCGTTTTCTTCTCCAAAATGGTGCATTAAGGTGGGAAATTGCTTCTATTGTCACATCATCAACATCAAAGGTTCCTTGCGATTGTAGCATATTTTGATAATCATTAAACAACGAGAAAACAAGTTCTTTTTCTGACTTTGTTTTGCAAGGAATTCCATTCGGAATTGCTTCAAGTTCTAAGTAATTTTCAATCGTGCAATCAGTTCTTCCCTTTATTTGAACGCTAAATTCGTGTTGGAGCATATTTATTAATGTTGTTCTGTCAGTTATTTCTGCATCAAATAGCGTATACACTTCACTACTTATAAGAGGACGATAGGTTTTAATGCGATTACCTTCTAATGCATTTTTTACCACTTCATCAATCAACATTAACTGATAAGTCTTTGCATCTGTCGCATTGCTTTCAACAATTGATGCATCATCAATATGTGCAAATTCTCGACAGAAAGAAAAAAGTGTAATAAATCGAATTTGTTGTTCCGATGTCGGATTCAAATAGTACTGGCTATTCGGATACACCTCAAAGCATTCTTGATTTCTCTTAGAGGTAGACTCACTGTGTGCGAAAAAAATCATGTGAAAAGGCAGACCCTGCTCATGATGCATTTTCAAAAGCCTGTATGCACGCATTATCAAGGAAACCGTTTTTCCCGTTCCTGCAGCACCATCTACACGCAGTGGTGAATTCAAAGACTCATACTCAACTACCTTCTTCTGTGATTCAGTAAGTTCTTGGAGCTGATGATCATAGGTCCAGTAAATAAAATCTTCTCTTTCAACAGATTTATCTGCCTCTATATGCTCCAAAGGCGTTGATGGAACTTCTTTTTTGTTCACCGACAATGCATCTTCAATTTGGGCCTGCAATGTATACTTCACTTCGGCGTATATTTCTCCTGCGCTCCGAAGCACATCAGTGCATACAATGTCGGCCATTTGACCCGGTTCTTCATCGTTATATTTATACGCAAGTAATGGATAAGACAATCCCCTGCTTTCCAATCGGGGTACTTGATTGGAACGTTCAATGACTAACCTGTGATGATCGGTCATTGAGAATGGGAAAAGAATAGACTTTGACCCATTGATTCTTTCCGACGCCGAAAAAGGATAGCTATTCCATATTTTCAGGGAAAGTCTAAATGCACGTTGAACAACTGTTAAAAGCCTTGACGAACTCGTTTCTTCCGTCAAAAGATTACAAGAAGTCAAGTCAATGCAAAATATATGTTTTCCTGCATCAGTCACTTCTGTTTTCTGCTTTTTACGTCCTACAAAAAGTATTCCATCTTTCGTATACTCAATTTTTGTATTACAAAAGATTTCGGAAGCGAGCTTTCCATGCAGATGCTCTATAAACTTTTTTCCTTCTGGATATTCAACACTTTGCAAACGATTTTCACTCACATATGTAGAAATTGCATATTCGTCAAACAATAAAAATTTCAAGGCTAATCCTCCTGACAGCAGTCATCAATCAATGTTCTAAAGTCATTTTCGCTTGGATTATCAAGACCAATTCGGATGAATACATTCGAGAATCGCTGCATCAAATGCTCACACCACGGTGACTTTATTGTTCCTTCAATTCCCACAAAATCCGATTCATTTTCTAACCAAAAGGTATTTTCTAGTCTAGAGCGCTCCCTTAAGCGCTTAATAACGTCATCAATTCTTTCTGTTTGACTTATTTCTTCTTCTGTTGGAAGCGGCGGCAACCTTTCATACGATATTTCTGAAAGAGGACTTGCAATTTTCTTTGCATCTTCCAACGTAAGACTTTTAATTTCCAACAAATCCACAATTAGTCCCTTACTTTTTATGTCATTGTCTAAGTAAGCCGCTTGCGGCAAAAAATAATAATGATGCATCTTTCCTGAGTCAATGTCTCTAAGATAGCTAAATGCCACTTTTGTATTTTCTTTAATTGCTTTTTTACGGTGGTTGTCATCTGTTTCTGCTTGTGCGATTTTTGAATATTGTTCAATAAGTGTATTTAGATCAACTACTTTTTTTCGTTCTCTCTTATTGCCTGCAAACTGTTGCTTTTTGTCTTCAATAACCAATGCTAAATCTTCGTTCGAAAGGGATAAAAGCGTGTCCCCATCAAGTTCCAGTTCTTCTGCCTTTGAATAAATAGCTTTTCTTCGTTCTTCAATCGTTTTTCCATACACCGCAGTATAGCCATGCTTCGAGCAAAACCATGTGTGCGCATCTACTGCAATTAGATAATAGTATTTAGGGACCTTATTTTGTGCTATATCGCATCGTGCCGTTATTATGATTCCATAGCAAGGACATGATGGATACTTTTGGGATTTCATTCCATAAATAATTGTTCCTTGTTCAATTTTATGTTCCACTACTACTCATGTCCTCCTATACTAACAATAATATTCTATTTTTGAAAACTATTCTTTTTATTGCTCCTTAGGAACCAACTCCATAATATCTCCAATATCACAATGCAATGCAGTGCATATCTTTACCAAAACATCAGTAGTTACATTTTCATTTTTTCCAAGTTTTGCCATTGATGCATGGCTAATTCCAGCCGCCATACATAAATCTTTCTTCTTCATATCATGGTCAATTAACAGTTTCCATAGTTTTTTATAACTTACAGCCATTTTGCTCCCTTATACTCTTATGCCGATTCTCTTATCTGTGAATTCATTTCAGCGAACGCTGATTTTTTAGTATATAGTATATCACACCGCATCTACTTATACAATATAGCGTCCGATTTCGATTTCGATATTTTCCTTCCCAAAACGCATTTTTTTAGACAAGCAATTAAATGTAAGACATCCTAAACATATGGTATGATACGAGCAAGCACGGCATTTGGTACACCAAACGCCCACTTGTTGGGGGAATCCCCAATCTCTGGACACAAGCGGGAGATGTCCATAATTTGCCTTATGAGAAGGTCGGCAAAAATGACCCCGTTTGCATTGCCGATGAAGTGCCGTTTGAGATTCCGGAGAGTTGGGAATGGGTGAGGTTCAAAAACCTCGTATCCTATTCGATGGGCAAAACACCACCACGCAAGGAGTCAGAATATTGGACTGAACCTGTTTACCCATGGGTGTCTATTGCCGATATGAACGCCGATAGTACCATTCTTTCAACGAAAGAAATGGTTAACGAATATGCAGCCGAAAAGACTTTTAGAAAACGTATTAGCAAGGCGGGAACACTTTTAATGAGCTTTAAGCTTACGGTAGGAAAGGTTTCGCTTTTAGGAATTGACGCGTATCATAACGAGGCTATTATTTCAATTTATCCGTTTGTTGATAATGGCGCTATCATAACGAATTACTTGTTTTACATAATTCCCCTTATATCGCAATCTGGTCAAACGAAAACAGCTATCAAAGGTAATACCCTTAATTCCGAAAGTTTGGATGCGCTGATGATTCCTCTTCCACCATTAAGGGAACAAGAAAGAATTTGCAAAAGACTTAATGACCTTAAGCCTAAACTATCCGCTTATAATAAAACATACAATGAAGCTTCTTTGTTAAATGAAGGCTTCCCAACGCGGTTGAAAAAATCCATTTTACAATATGCCGTCCAAGGAAAACTCGTTCCTCAAGACCCCACCGATGAACCCGCATCCGTCCTTTTGGAGCGTATCCGCGCAGAGAAAGAACACCTCATCAAATCCGGCAAAATCAAGCGTGATAAGCACGAATCCGTCATTTTTAGGCGGGATAATTCTTATTATGAGAGAGTAGACGGAATAGAACGTTGTATCGACGATGAAATGCCGTTTGAAATCCCGGAATCATGGAGATGGACGCGATGGGGAACGGTAGCAACATCGATTCAATATGGCTATAATGCACCGGCCAAGCAATGTGGGCGTATAAGAATGGTTCGCATTAGTGATATTCATGAAAACCTTGTAACATGGACTACAGTTCCATTCTGTGACATCGATGAATTAGATATTTCAACATATTTGCTCCAACCAAATGATATTTTGTTTGCTCGAACGGGAGGAACTGTCGGAAAATCATTTCTTGTAAGAGATGTTCCATACGAGGCTATTTATGCCGGATATTTAATTCGCACGCGATATAGCGCACTTCTTTGTCCTCAATATTTGAAATACTTTATGGAATCGCCACTATACTGGCAGCAACTAAAAACAGGAACAACTGCTACTGCACAACCGAATTGCAATGGCCAAACGCTATCTAATATGCTTCTTCCGTTACCACCTGCAAAAGAGCAATATCGAATTGTCGAAAAGATTAACCGAGCGTTCGCTAAAGTAAAATAAAAACAGAGGGCATACACTCCGCATTATAGGAATGTATGTCCTCTGTTTTTACCAATCTACGATGTTGTCTACCAAAGCCCGCTGTTCTGTTGCGGTTTTGCGCAGATAAATGCGTGTCGTTTCAATACTTTCATGCCCCATTAGATCAGCGAGAAAGGCAATATCACTGCATCTTTCCAAAAAACTTTTGGCAAAGCGGTGGCGGAAAGAGTGCGGATAAACCACGGCGGGATCAATGCCGTACTGCACTGCCAATTTTTTGAGTTGGCCGGAGATGCCTCTGGTGGTAATGCGCTCGCCAAAGCGGTTCAAAAAGATAAAACCGCTGTCTCGGTGGATTTCATTTAGCCATGCGAGGGCTTCCTCTTGCAGTGTTTTCGGAATATAAATGCGGCGCAGTTTTCCACCTTTTGAATACAAATCAAGATGCCCCAACTTGATATGCTCGACTTTGATTTGTACCAGTTCACTGACGCGCGCACCGGTGGCAGCTAAAAAACGAATAACGAAATACCAAAGCAAATTGTCATCACGCTTTAGGCAATTCTTAAAGTATGTATAATCCGCTTCGCTGATGACATTTTCTAAAAATGCTTTCTGTTGTACTTTTACAGAAGATAACGCCCATGAACTTTTCCCAATACTCTCTAAATAGCAGTTGATGGCCCGTATACGCAAATTTACGGTTTTGGGCTTGTACTGCTCAATAAGCCACGCTTTATGTTCTTTCAAGCAGCGTTTTGTCACGGAATCATATCTTTCGTAAAATTGCCTTACTGCAAACAGATATGATTTAACGGTGTTTTCTGCAAGGTTTGTACCTCTTAAATGTCTTTCGAATTCTACAATCATGGTGAAAGACCTCCCTTCACCATGATTGTAGAACATTAAATGTTGAATGTTTAGTTAGTAAATATCCTTATCAGAACGGTAGCAACATTACATATTGCAAGCATTTATTAAATGATTAAGTTTTTGAAAATGGGCGACTATCCGCGTCTGCTCTAAGAACGGCGGTACAGGGACTAAATACTCATTTGCAGTTACTAATGTTATTGTTCCCACCGTTGTTCCAGTAGAGTGGTCTTTTATAGCAGATACCATGAAAGGAGACATCATTATTAACTTCAAGTACTCTGGATTCAACTTTCCAAAATTCATAAAGCAAATAACACTGGCGTCTTTATAGTAGAATTTGTCTGTTTGCTGAACAACGTATACTTTACCTAAAGTTCCGACTGCGGTCACCATCAAATCACCAGATTGAGGTGCGCCACTTTTAGAAAATTCGTTATATAGATTTTCCGAAATAAAGAGTTCATTATCTACATAGCCATCATCAGCAAGTTTTGCAATTTCTCTTGCCCTATAAAAAGGTACTCCGGATTCTTTCCAATCGGATTGATGCACACGCCTTGCAGAAACGACGTTGACGATATTTTTTAGCCGCACCCATTCCCAACTATCTGGAATTTCAAACGGTATTTCATCATCGATACAACGTTCTATTCCGTCCACTCTCTCATAATAAGAATTATCCCGCCTAAAAATGACGGATTCGTGCTTGTCACGCTTGATTTTGCCAGATTTGATGAGTTGTTCCTTTTCTGCACGGATGCGCTCTAAAAGGGCGGATGCAGGTTCATCCGTGGGGTCTTGGGGAACGAGCTTGCCTTGAACAGCTTCTTGAAGGATTGATTTTTTTAGTTGTTCGGGAAAATCATGTTGTTGATTAATGATTAAATCGTGTGTACTTTCATAGGAAGCTAATAATGGCTCAAGCAGATACAATTTTTCAGTGATTCGCCTTTGCTCTGTAACGGGCGGAACTGGAATCAATACCCTATTTATAGTTCCTACAGCAAGTCCGGGCTGTGCAGTTGCTGTAGCGTATTGGTTGAGATTAAGTGCTTTGAGAAACACACAGGCCCATGAAACATTTGTGTTTGAAAATGTTGTAACACATACCGCGTGTTCGGTTGCGTAAAAATCACCTGTTGCCCTGTTAATATTGCCACATAACGCACCTTGCCGACCAATAATAGGATAATCACCACTGCGATTTGAACTCTTAACATATCCTCGTATACCATTTCCACCATAGCAGGGAATAGCATTTGCAAATGGCTTTTCGCTTATGGATGAAGATGAGATGTTTTTCCCGGCCTGAAGAAAAAACAATTCTCCTATTCGACACCACTCCCAACTCTCCGGAATCTCAAACGGCACTTCATCGGCAATGCAAACGGGGTCATTTTTGCCGACCTTCTCATAAGGCAAATTATCGGCTCCACGGAAAATTACAGAGGGGTTCTTCTCTTTCTTGATTTTTCCCTCTTTGATAAGTTTTTCTTTCTCCGCACGGATGCGTTCCAGCAGGACAGAAGCCGGTTCATCGTTGGGGTCTTGCGGAACCAGCTTGCCCTGCACCGCCATCTGCAAGATTGAATTTTTAAGTTGCTGCCCGGTCATAACTTCTCCTTACACATTTTGCAGTCGGTTCAAAAGGTCGGCTGTCAGCTGCGGTTCTTCCAGCAGTGAGATGCCAAAGCATTTTTTACCGGCATCTTTTAGCGAGGCTCCAATGTGATATGCTATCGTTCCATCCAAAATCAAGAAGCGATCATGGAACACCTGCGTTCTTGTCACTTCCAATGTCGGATACTGCGCATTAAACTGGGCAACGTCCTGATTTGTCAGCCGCGCACTTGCATAGGTATAACATTTTACGCGCACATTGGGCTGCTTCTTGGCAAGCAGATTCAGCGTATTGACGTCCACATAGCCATCTATCAAAGCAATTTCTCTTTCTGCCTTTTGAATCAGCGAAACCAGCAGGCTGAACGCATCATAAATCTGCCCATCAAAGAAGATTTTCTGCTGCGACTCGGCATGGTCGTCGATGTACCGGAACACTTTGTCAAAGCGCTCGTCCGTGCTTTTTTGATATTCAAGCTGTTTCAGTTCAATATTGCTGATACGCTCAAACAAAAGCGCATTATTGGCAATAAAGCGGCGCATCTCCACAAATGTGTTCATAATGCGAATCGACATTTGAACCGCGACATCGCTGCGCAGTACGCCGGACAGCATGGCAATTCCCTGTTCCGTAAAGGCATACGGCAGATACCGACGACCACCGCGCCCGTTTGAGGTCACAAGTTGTGACCTCAAAGCTACATATTCTTCCGCCGTCAGTTGAAAACGGAAGTTTTCCGGGAAGCGCTCAATGTTTCTGCTTACCGCCTGATTGAACACTTTTGTTTCCACCTGATACAAAGCCGCCAAATCACTGTCCAGCATGACCTGCTGGCCGCGAATCACATAGACAAGGCTGCGCAAGTCGGTTTCATTCATAACCGCAGAAACCAGTGATTTTTCTTCTTTTGCTTGTATCTCGCTCATGTTTTGTACTCCTATTTTGAGGTTCCAAATCGGAACCTCAAATCAATCTTGGGCATCCAAATCAATGCCGAGGACTTCCGCAATCTGCGCAAGAATCCTGTCAATATCGGCATTCAGGCTGGCGCGCTTTTCCTGATACTGCTGAATCAGTTCTTTCGGCGGCAGGATTTCTTCTTCCTCGTGCGGGTAGCCGCAAAGGTCAATGTTATAGTTGCGGTCTTTGATTTCCTGCAAAGTATACTTTTTTGCCTTGTCAAAGCCGTCCTGCTGAATCGGTGCGCGGCCATGCCACCATGCAACCGCCGGGGCAAAATGCTCCAGCTTCATGGGCTTTGTTTTGCTGAAATGCTTGTAGCCCTCCGGCATATCCAAACGGTAAAACCACGTTTCCTCTGTCGAGCCGGTACGGTCAAAGAACAAAATATTGGTCGTGATGGATGTATACGGAGAGAACACGCTGCCCGGCATACGAATGATCGTATGCACATTAAATTCCGAGAACAACTTTGTTTTGATGGCAACCTTTGCGTTATCCGTACCGAACAGAAAACCGTCCGGCAGAATAACGGCAGCTCGTCCGTTTTCCTTCAAGCGGTACATAATGACCGACATAAAGAGGTCTGCCGTTTCGCTGCTGGCGAGGTCAGATGGGAAATGGTTCTTTACCTCCGCCTTTTCCGAGCCGCCGTAGGGTGGATTCATCAGAATCACATCGACCTGATCATCCTCGGTGTAGTCCAGCACGTCGCGCAGCAGGGTGTTGTCGTGGAACACCTGCGGCACGTCCAAATCATGCAACAGCATATTTGTGATGCAAAGCATATAGGGAAACTGCTTTTTCTCGATGCCGTAAATAGAGTTGGCGTACTTTTCTTCGTCTTCTGTGGTTTTGACTTTTTTCTTCAGTTCTTTCAGCCAGCTTGTGATGAATCCGCCCGTGCCGCAGGCAAAGTCTGCCATCGTTTCCCCGATTTGCGGGTCGATCATCTGCGCCATAAAATCTGTTACTGCGCGGGGCGTGTAAAATTCACCAGCCGAGCCAGCGCTTTGCAATTCCTTTAGAATTGTCTCGTAAATTTCGCCAAAGGCGTGGCTTTCCTCATAATCGGTGAGGTCGAGTTCGTCAATTACGCCAATGACCTGTCGCAGAAGCACCCCGTCTTTCATATAGTTGTTGGCATCTGCAAAAGTCGTCTGCACAATGGCTTTTTTGATGGGTGTGGACGCATCGACTGGTAGATTTTTCAGCGTCGGAAACAGCGTATTATTGACAAAATCCAACAGCGTATCGCCAGTCATACTCTGTCCATTTTCATCATGCGCCCATTTGCGCCAACGGCAAGGCTCCGGAATAATTGACTGATAGTTATCGTCCGACCATTCCCAGTCCTGCTCCTTTGCGTCATACACTTTCAAGAAGAGCATCCACGCGATCTGCTCAATACGTTGCGCATCGCCGTTGATACCGGCATCATTGCGCATGATGTCGCGCACTCTCTTTACAAAGTTAGACATATTTCCCATTTGTTATGCTGCTCCTCCATCGTAGATTGCCTGTTCCAACTCCTTGACCGCTTTCAGGTAGCCATCCTTGCCGCCAAAGTAAGAGGCTATCTTCTGCGGTTTGCCCATCTGCATAAAGGGGTCAAGCCGCAGTATTTCTGTCTTTTCTATTTCGTAGATGCCGGTATTCATGTACTTATCCAGCAGGGCTTCCAAAACCGTTCTTGCCGCGCCGCTGTACTTGTTGAGGAAATCTTTTTTCTTCACATTTTCGGCTCGTTCGCGGCGGGTCAAGGGCTTCTTGTCAAAAGCGACATGGCAGATAAAGTCAAAATCATCCACATCAGACATACCTTGGTCGGCCTTTATCGCTTCAAGGTCGATGCCCTGATTGCGCAAAAGTTCCCGGATGGTTTCCTTTTTATCCTCTGCCGACCACTGGCGAATAAAGTTATCCAGCGAAGCGTATGCGCCACGGATATTTTCCTTTGTGTAGTCGATGATGCTTTCCTGTTTCAGCAGTTTGCCGCTTGCATCGTATACGGAGACGGTCTTGTAAATCACTTCCACGCGGCAGCCGTTTTTATCCACAATCGGCTTCGGATTTTTCGGATCAACCGGCGGGTCAAGGGTGTCCGGGCCGGGCTTAGGCGGCGTCTGTGGGGTATCTTTGTTGGGGTCGTAGTCATCGTTCATTTCGATAGGGCCATCCCATTCCGGGTCAGCAAACAGGCGGCTGACATTGCGGAAGTCCATGACAACGAAATGCGTTTTTCCCTCTTTCTCTCTTAAACGAGTACCACGACCAATAATCTGCTTGAACTCCGTCATCGAGCCGATCATTTCATCCAAAACAATCAGCTTTGTCATTTTGCAGTCCGAGCCTGTGGAGAGCAACTTCGAGGTGGTCGCAATCACAGGATACTTTGCGGAAACGGAAATAAAGTAGTCCAGCTTGCTCTTGCCGTAGGTGTCGCTGCCGGTGATGCGCACCACATAGTCGGGATTCTGCTTTACCATGTCAGCGTTCTGATTTACCAGTGCAACGCGCATTCGCTCTGCTGCGTCCTCTGTTGCGCAGAACACGATAGTCTTTGCCATGCGGTCTGTGCTTTTCAAATAGCGCGTGATTTCAGCGGCAACCTGTTCAATGCGGTCTTGTATGATAATGTTGTAGTCGTAGTCGCTGTTGGTGTAGATTCTGTCCTCAATTTCGTTGCCGTAAATATCGCGCTGCCCCTTGCGCGGACGCCAGCCCTCACCGATGTCGGTCATAATATTGATGACCTTGAACGGCGCAAGGAAACCGTCCTCGATCCCCTCTTTCAGGCTGTATGTATAAATCGGCTCACCGAAATAATCTATATTGGAAATGTACTTTGTTTCTTTGGGCGTCGCGGTCATGCCGATTTGCGTTGCCGAGGAAAAGTATTCCAAAATTTTGCGCCAGTTGCTTTCTTTTTTCGCAGAACCACGGTGACACTCGTCCACGATAATCAGGTCAAAGAAATCCGAACGGAACAACTGCGACAGTTTGGCGAGTGCATTATCGCCTTCTTCCTCTTGATCATCGTTATTGCCCGCAAGCTGCTGATACAGCGAGAAATAGACTTGATACGAAGTAATGGTGCTGAGGTCATCTTTGGCAAAGTTCACCTTGTGAATGACTTTTTCCAGCGGGGCAAAGTCCTGCTGAATCGACTGGTCAACAAGGTTGTTGCGGTCAGCCAAGTACAGAATTTTCTTCTTCATACCGCTTTTCAGCAAGCGGTATACAATTTGGAACGCTGTGTAGGTTTTGCCTGTGCCGGTGGCCATAACCAACAGAATGCGGTTTTGCCCTCTTGCGATAGCGTCCACTGTGCGATTGATGGCAATGCGCTGGTAGTAGCGGGGCGGGTAGGTGCTTTGGCTGCTGTAATACGGCTGCGCTATGATTTTCTCTTGTTCGGGGGTCAGTCCTGCACCGCCGTTTGCGCCAGCCTTGTAGCGCTGAATCAATTCCTGCTCAGTGGGGAATTCGTCAAGGCCAAACTCGCGCTCTTTGCCCGTCAGGAAGTCATGCTCCATAAAGCCGTCACCGTTTGAGCTGTACGCAAACGGCACATCCAGCATTTGGGCATACGTCATGGCCTGCTGCAAGCCATACGAAACTGCATGATTGTTGTCTTTAGCTTCCACAATGGCAATCGGATTATTGGCACTCACATAAAGCACATAGTCCGCACGCTTCGGCTTTTCACGAATGACAAGGTTGCCTTTAAGGTTGATGCGACCATCTGTCACTTTGGTTTCCATCGTGATGTGCTGAATATTCCACTGTGCTGTAATGGCAGGGGTAATGTAGTGGAGTTTAATATCCTCCTCCGACATCTGCTTTTTTGAGATCACATCCATACAGACAGCCTCCTTTATGCGGATTTTGCGGCAACTTCCCGATAGCAAATATTATCGGAAGTTGTGGTCAAAAAGTTTCAACTTCTTGTATTAGGGTATACTTTCTCTAAATATCACTATATCATAAATTCAGCAGCACATCAACCACGGGTTGGATGTGCTATGAAAGTTTTTTAGGTGATTTTTCTTTGATTATCGGGTTCTTAGGGTACACCCTAACAGGGGCATTTTGCTGGCATGACAGCAAAATGACATGCCTGCTCATACTGTGCCCCCCCTGTTGTGGCACAGTACGCAGCCACCTGAAGTTTGCATACATTTTCTTTTCAAATTGCTTATCAGCAGCCAAACAATTTGCAGTAAAAGGGTCTTAGGGTACCCCTAACAAGGGTGTTTTGATATTGTGATATCACAATGCCGTGCTTGCTCGTACTGTACCGCCTCACTACAGCACAGTACGAAGCCATCTGAAAAAGCATTTTTCCATCAAGAAGGCAAGATGCCCTGTTCCTAAAGATAGGGGCATCTTGCCTTCTTCCTTTATGCTTCGGGCAGCGCCCATAGCCACTGTTTACTGATTTTAGTTGAGGTCACACCTAATTCATATCGCGCATTGCGCAAGGTCTTGGGGCGTATCCCTGCCTGTTGTGCGGCTGCTTCAATCTCTGTTTGCGGCAGCGGGCCGTCCGCCAATACTTCTTTCAGAAAGCTCTGCGCCTCGCGCAGCTTATGCCCTCGGCTGCTGCCGGAAAGCAGTTCGTCCACACTGATGTCATACGGTCCTGCCCATTGAAAGCCCTGCTCTGGGTCAAGACGAAAGGCAACAGCCCCGCCCTCCGGGGCCAGTGAGCTTTTTGCCGGGCAGACAACACGCAATGTGGGGTCATCTTTGATACGCCCTACTACCAGCACACTCCTTGCAGCCGCCTGAAAATCAATAGACCCTAACCCGCGATAGCTGGATTTCTCGCCGCTGTTCTTGTTCATGTGCCCAATCAGAAGAATGGCACATCCATACTTTTCAGCCAGCTTTGCAATTCTGTACATCAGTGGTCTGATTTCATTTGCGCGGTGCATATCCACGCTTGCACCGATGTATCCTTGAATCGGATCCAGCACCACCAACCGTGCGCCGGTTTGTTCTATTGCCTGTTCCAGCCGGTCATCGTCCAGTGTCAGCACCCTGTCGAAATCGTCAATTACCATCACCCTTGCACAATCTGCGCCCGCTGCCACAAGGCGCGGCTTGATGGTATCGGATAGACCGTCCTCTGCCGTCTGATAAATGACATTGACCGGCTCCATTGGCGGCGCTCCCTTCCACACAGGCTTGCCGGTTGTCAGCGCTGCGATGATTTGCAGCGCCAGTGTGGTTTTTCCCTCGCCGGGGTCGCCCTGTAAAATTGTGATTTTCCCCAGCGGGATAAACGGATACAGCAGCCATTTTACTGCCTCTATCGGAATTGTATCCATAGAGATCAGCTTTACATGATTTCTTTGCATAAGCCCCACTTTCTTCTTCAAAAATGGCGGCTGCTGTGGTAGAATATCAGTGGTGCCTGATAGTTACACACAGCAACCGCTGTTGGTACTGTCTTTCATCGGGAGCGTTTACCCCTGCACGGGTAAACGCTCTTTTTGTTGTTCAACTTTTTCCCTCGGCATTGAAATAGCCGATTTCTTCCCAAACCTTGCGGTCAGGGCAGTAATAGTTATACTCATTTGATCCGTCCAGCTTGATTGCATAGCCAAACTTGAATGCGCCCTGCTGTAAGCCAACTCTTACATACTGCGCGTCCTTGTGCATAGCTTTTGCAATTTCCGTTACAGGCACATTTCTGCCGGTAAAAGCCGGCATTGCCGTATAGGTCTGCCTCTCAACCATTTCTTACACCTCCCTCTGCTTGTGATTGCCTTTCAGCAATTTCATTATACGCATCATTATTGCATATGTCAATATTGTATACGCAAATTATTTTCGTATTAATTTTCAAACATGCTTGATTTCTTCGCATGTATATGGTAGTATTAAGGCGAGGTGAGAAGCCATGAATCTTACAAATGAACAAATCGGGCAGCGAATCAAGGCTGTCCGCTCAGAAAAGAATCTGACACAAACCCAGCTTGCACAGCTTTTAGGGAAAAGTCTGCGCACCGTGCAAAGCTACGAAAGCGGCGAAAGCCGGATTTTACTAGATACTGTAACCACTATCGCACACGCTTTAGGCGTAACGCCCGCATATCTGCTGGGCGTAAGCGAGCCGCAAATCAAGCTGAATACCCTTGCCGATGTGGTTACTGTACTTTATGAGTTAAACAAGAAGCAAGAACTTCACTTCGACATTGACATTACCCACGAGCGCTGTGATGACGGCAATTTTACCGCTTCACTGAAATTCCGCGCCACAGACCCGGATGCCACTCTGAACGAAACGCTCTGCTTTTTGCTGGAACAGTTTTCTTTTGAACGCTCTTGGAGTGAGGAGTACTGGCATGACCCCAGCCGTCTTACCGGCTTCACAAATGAAAAAATCGCACAATATGCCAACAAACCATTGACCGACAAACCCTTGTACACTGCCGATTTAAGCAAATACGACATGGCAGAATTAAAGAATATGACCAAGGAACAGTTGGACAGTCTGAAATAATGTTGATAAGAGGTCATTCCTCTTTATCATAGAATGTGCCTGAGCGAAAGGAAGTTTGATAATAACATGAGATTACCCAATGGCTACGGCAGCGTAGTTAAAATGTCCGGAAAACGCAGAAAACCTTACATGGTACGCAAAACCATCGGCTGGCATTTAGACGAGACCAAAGGCAGGCAGATTCAGGATTTTCAGATTATCGGCTATGCCGAAACCCGTGCCGAGGGTCTGAGAATGCTGGCTGAATACAATCAGAATCCCTATGATGTTAATGTTGCTAAAGTCACCTTTTCCGAGGTCTACGAGCGCTGGTCAAAGTATAAGTATCCCATCATATCCGACTCCAATGCAAAGGGCTACACGGCTTCCTACAAGGTCTGTGGTATCTTGTATGACAAGCCTTTCCGCGAGATCAAACTCTGTGATTTGCAGCTTGTAGTTGACACCTGTGGCAAAAATTATCCCACACTCAAAAAGTTAAAGGGCTTATTCAATCAAGTGTACGAATACGCCATGAAGAACGACATCTGCAACAAAGATTATTCGCAGTATGTTGATCTGACAGGCTACCGTAACAAGAACCCCAACAAGCGCGACCGTAACATCTTCAGCAAAGACGAGTTGGCAAGACTTTGGGCGCACGAGGCTAATCCTTACTGCCAAATCATTTTGATGCTGAATTACAATGCCTGCCGCATCTCGGAATTTCTCGATTTGAAGAAAGAGAATGTCCACCTGAAAGAACAGTACTTTGATGTAGTTGCTGCCAAAACCGAAAACGGCGTCCGCAAAGTGCCGATTGCCGACAAACTGCTGCCATTCTACGAAGCGTGGTTCGAGCGCTCTCCTTGCGAATATCTGCTCTGCACTACCGAGGGGCAGCACCTTGACTACTTCAACTACTGCGACACCTATTGGGATCCGCTGATGGAAGAATACGACATGAAGCACACGCCCCACGACACACGCCATACCTGCATTTCCATGATGGCCGATGCCGGGGTTGCTCCTACCATTCAAAAGAAGATTGCCGGTCATTCCGGCGCTATGAGCCTGACAGAGCGCGTGTACACCCACTTGGACATTCAGACACTCATTGATGGCATCAACATGATTTGTCCAGTGTAAGGCTTTCTTTTTTACAAATAAAAAGCAGGAGACATTCTCCTTGCGGAAAACATCTCCTGCGATAAGACTTATGGCGCTGTGGAAGTCTGCTGCATATTCGCTTATTGTGTGCTGCTTTTTCAGCAAGCTCCAAAGTGATTTGCTGCATTCCACGGCTTCAGACGATTCCAACTTTCCGCACACAGTCGTGCAAAAAAGTTGTGAAGCGTTCTGAAAAGTTCGCAAGTAGTACTGATAATCAGCGCTTGCTGAACTGAGGAGCGCGGCGGGCAGCCTTCAAGCCGTACTTCTTACGTTCCTTCATACGAGGATCGCGGGTCAGGAAGCCAGCCTTCTTCAGGGTGGAGCGCAGCTCGGGGTTGAACTGCAGCAGGGCGCGGGACAGGCCGTGGCGGATAGCGCCAGCCTGGCCGGCACAGCCACCGCCGACGACGTTGACGACAACGTCGAACTTGCCCTCGTTCTCAGTCAGAACGAGCGGGCTGTTGGCGAGCAGCTTCAGGGTCTCCAGACCAAAGTAATCGTTGATGTCGCGGCCATTGATGGTCATTTTGCCGGTGCCGTTGTAAACGCGAACGCGGGCAACGGAATGCTTACGACGGCCAGTGCCGTAGAAATAAGGTTTGGTTTCGTACATCTTCTATTGCCTCCTCACTCAAATCTCAACAGCTTCGGGCTTCTGAGCAGCATGAGCATGGTCAGCAGCCTTGTAGCAGTGCAGGCGGGTCATAGCCTTGGCGCCGATGGTGTTAGAGGGGATCATGCCCTTGACAGCGTAGGTCATGGCCTTGTCGCTGTTCTCAGCCATCAGGGTCTTGTACTGGGTCTCCTTCAGGCCGCCGATCCAGCCGGAATGAGTGCGATGGAACTTCTTCTCCAGCTTCTTGCCGGTCAGGACAGCCTCATCGCAGTTGATGATGATGACGTGGTCACCGCAGTCAACGTTGGGGGTGAAAGTGGTCTTGTTCTTGCCGCGCAGGATGACAGCAGCCTTGGCAGCAACGCGGCCGAGGGGCTTGCCGGCGGCGTCGATCACATACCACTTGCGGTCAGCCATTTCAGCGGGCTTAGCGAGAGTCGTGCTCATAGTAGGAACCTCCATTGAGAAATTAACACGTCCGTCTTATAACGGTATTTAACAGCGCCCCGCAGGACGCTTTTTCGCGCAAGTGTGATTATAGCAGAAAAGGGCAGTGGAGTCAACGGGTTTTGGCAAGAATTTTAATTTATACTGTGCTTGCTCTCGAATTCTCTCAAATGCTCTTGTTTTCTCATGTTTTCAAACTTTCTATTTTCAGAAAATTTTACGCAGCGGCGTGATGCACTCCCTGCCTTCACCCGCGGGGGAAGGTGGCCCCGCAGGGCCGGATGAGGGGTGGGTGGCCGGGTGTTGCCCACAAACGGGAAATCACGAAAGCTCTGCCCTCCTCAGTCCGCTTCGCGGACAGCTTCAGTCTCCGTGCCAAGTGCCGCCTACGGCGGT
>ERZ773239.1163-NODE-1163-length-21855-cov-7.700642_pt1 | contig 21855 bp, 13 predicted proteins | sample MGYA00580521_ERZ773239 | MGnify/ENA primary metagenome ERZ773239 (study PRJEB29015, sample SAMEA2737801) | human gut metagenome | biome: human gut; feature: human-associated habitat; material: faeces | place: China | collected 2012 ... | reverse complement strand
GAGCAAACTGTTGGGACAATGCTCCTCAGGAATCATTCTTTGGTCATATGAAAGACGAACTGGATCTGTCAGAGTGCTACAGCTATGAGGAGATATTAAACGCAGTTAGGGATTGGACAGAATACTATAATACAGAACGTTATCAATGGGACTTAGCAAGGTTGTCACCTGTTGAGTATTATCAATATATGACAACAGGAATTTATCCTCTGATAATCCCTAAAGCAAAAGGTGAAAACAATCAATCAGAGGCATCACTTTGATGCCTCTACACAACAAACAAATATATAATAGAAATCTGAAAAGGAAAAAGTCATAGTGTCCTTGACAAAGGGTACACTTTAGGATAATGTTCAGGTAATCTTGCCTTTTGTCCACAATTGCATATATCACTATTTCTTTTCGAGATTCATTGATTTTATAAAATACTAAATCTTTTTCAAGCACAAACACCTTATATCCCTGTCTTTTTAATACAGGATATCTGGGTTCAATTCCCTCATGTGGGTTATCTGATAGGATATTAATTCCTGACTCAATATTATCTAGCTTTTCTAATGCAACTGCATTACCAAAATTAGCCGCTACATATAGAATTATCTTTCGTAATCCTGCATCTGCAGTGTCAGTCCGAATAATACGATATCTTCCCATTTATCCCTCCTGCAGCATCGTACGCAAATCATCAAATGTATCACTCATCGGTGCCACTCGATTATTTTTTACATCCTCTTCAGCTTCAGCCAGGATTTCCAATAACTCCAGACGAGCTTTCATATTCTTATATGCTTCATAAGAAAGAGATACCGTATCTCCCCGTCCATTAACAGTTATAATAACAACTTCTTTTTCTTCTCTGCATTGCCGAGATATTTCATTATAATGATTCCTTAAATCAGCAGATGGACGGATTGTTTCTTGTAATGTTATCATATATATCACCTCTCAAGCATAATTATATGAAAATTATATCACTACATGTCTATATGTTCAAGAATTTCTATTATTTTACTCTTTTATATAATCCTGTACATTTACGCTTTTATCTTCTCCGCATTTCCCAAAAGGCCACGGCGCTGGCAGCTGCCACGTTCAAAGAGTCTACGCCATGATACATCGGAATTTTGACAGTGTAATCGCAGTCTGCAATGGTACCTGCTGCTAGTCCGTCTCCCTCCGTCCCAAGTACAATAGCCAGCTTTTCTTCTCTGACCAGCTGCGGATCATCAATGCTGACGGAATTGTCATCAAGTGCCATGGCAGCTATTTTGAAGCCCATATCATGCAGTCTTCCCACAGCCGACTCCGGCCAGGACATCTGGCTGTCCATAAACGTCCACGGGATCTGAAAAACGGTTCCCATGCTCACCCTGATAGCCCGACGATACAATGGATTGCTGGAAGCTGATGTCAGAAGAATGCCATCCATGCCAAGAGCTGCCGCTGAGCGGAAAATCGCCCCCACATTTGTCGGATTCATCACATCCTCCAGGATTGCAATTCTTCTGGCATTCCTGCAGACTTCTTCCACTGACGGCAGATTCTTTCTTCGCATGACACAGAGCATACCTCTGGTCAGTCCGAAACCTGTCAGCTGGGTCAGCACATCAAATTCAGCTGTATACACCGGAATATCCCCGCACTGAGCCAGTATGTGAGCAGCCTGCCCCTCCACATGTTTTTTCTCAACAAGGCAGGATAAAGGCTCATATCCTGCATCCAATGCCGTCTGAATGACCTTCGGACTCTCAGCGATAAACATGGCATTCTCCGGATCTTTGCGGTTCAGCAACTGGTTCTCCGTCCAACGGGCATATATATCCAGCTCCGGTGCTGAAAAATCATGAATCTCCATAATATTGGCCATTTTCTCTTATCCTTCCTATAGTTTTGTTTCATAGCAATAATAACTTTTCAGTTCTCTGCCTTCAGACATTATTCAATCATAAAGCATCCGAAAATGCTGAAACATTATTTTCCTAATAAACGTTCTACCAGATGGACGGCTTCCGCAGCATCCCGCGAATATCCATCTGCACCAATCTCATCAGCAAAACTTTGTGTCGTAACAGCACCACCAATAATAACTTTACTACCGCAATGCTTTTCCTGAACAAGCTCCACCACATCCCTCATTCTCATCATAGTCGTGGTCATCAGTGCTGAAAGACCTATGATAGCCGCATGTTCTTTAATTGCAGTCTCAACAATACATTCTGCTGATACATCTTTGCCAAGGTCAATGACTCTGTAGCCATAATTCTTCAGCATCAGCACCACCAGGTTCTTGCCGATGTCATGAATATCGCCCTCCACCGTTGCCATGATGATTGTTGCCTTTTCTTCCGCATCATCTTTGATCAGCATTGGCTCCAGATACGTAATGGCCTTCTCCATTGTCTCCGCACTGGCAATCAGCTGAGGCAGGTAATATTTCTTTTCCTCAAAAAGGACACCCACCTTCTGGATAGCGGTGATCAGATGCTTCTGAATGATATCGTCCGGCACAATTCCTGCATCCAGACCTTCCTTCACAAGGTTAATAATACTTCCCTGACTGCCCTTCATCACGGCATCAAATATCTTCTCTCCTGGTGTCATGACAACCGCTGCCGCTGCTGCATTTTCTCCAGTTTGTGCTTCCTTAAACGCATTCATGCGATCAATGTAACGGATATCCGATCCCGGACGGTTCATCAAAAGATCAGAAGCAAAAGCTGCATGCATGAGAAGATCCTGTGACGGATTAGCGATAGCCATAGTCAGACCACGGCTGATGGCCATAGTCAGAAAAGCAGTATTGACATAAGAACGCTCCGGCAATCCAAAGGAAATATTGGAAAGGCCACAGATAGTTGCCAGTTCAAGCTGATCATGACAATAGGAAATCGTATCCAATGTCTCGATAGCCGCATTCTTGTTGGCACCAATGGTTGCCACCAGACCATCCACCACAATATCTTCCTTATGAAAACCAAGTTCTAATGCACGATCCATAATTGTATGAATAATCCGGATCTTTTCATCAATATTCTTCGGCAGACCTTCATCCGATAAAGGCAGCAAAATAAACATCGCACCGTATTTGCGTGCAATCGGGAGCAGATGCTCAAACTTCTCCTTCTCAAGAGAAATCGAGTTAATCAAGGCACGTCCCGGATAAACACGCAGTGCTGCCTCAATAATATCCACATGGCTGGAATCAATACACAGCGGCAGGTTCACCGCCTGTGTCACGATTTCAATGGACTTCAGCATCATCTCTTTCTCGTCAATGCCGTTCATGCCCATATTGACATCAAGGATAGATGCTCCCTTCTCTTCCTGAGCCAGAGCCATGTCCATGACCATATCCATCTGACCTTCACGAAGTGCTGCCTGCAGTTTCTTCTTGCCTGTCGGATTGATTCTCTCACCAACAACCTTAAATCCGGCATCCAGCGCGATTTCCAAAGTCTGACGTTCAGAAGCCAGCACACGTTTGTAAGTTTTGCTGACTTTCGGTACAGTATAAGCCCTGGATGCTTCCTTAAATGCACGGATGTGCTGCGGCGTCGTACCACAGCAGCCGCCCACAATACCGGCTCCCGCTTCCAAAAGCAGCTTTGCTTCTTCGGCAAATTCTTCCGGTGTCATGCGGTAAACAGTCTCCCCGTCAACGACCTCCGGCATACCGTCATTCGGCTTTGCAATGATTGGTATATTGGCATATTCCTTCATCTCACGGACAAGTTCCGCCATCTGTTCCGGACCGGTTGAACAATTGACACCCACCGCATCAGCTCCAAGAGACTGCAGAACAACCATAGCTGTGCTGGCATCTGTACCAAAAAGCGTTCTTCCGTCTTCATTAAAAGACAATGTCACGCATACCGGCAGATCCGTCACTTCACGAATGGCGATTAATGCCGCACGGCACTCATTCAGACTCATCATCGTCTCAACAATGAAAAGGTCCACACCGGCATCCACCAGATAGCCCGCCTGCTCTTTGTAAATATCAACCAGCTCTTCAAAGCCCATGTCTCCCATAGGTGCAAGCTGACGGCCTGTCATGGTCATATCGCCGGCCACCAAGCCATTATCGCCAGCTGCCTCTTTTGAAATAGCTACCAGCTGATGATTCATCTCTTCTATCTTATCTACCAGTCCGTATTCATCCAGTTTGATCCTGTTCGCCGTAAATGTAGGAGCCAGCACAATATCACTGCCCGCTTCAAAGTAAGCACGCTGCAGCTGCATCATTGTATCCGGGTGTTCCAGAATCCATGCTTCCGGACACACACCGGTGGGCATGCCCGACTTCTGCAGATTGGTTCCCGTGGCACCATCCAGAAAAACAATCTTCGTTCTGCATAATTGCTGAAATTCTTCTCTTGTCATCTATCTTAACTCCTTCTTCGCCTGTAAAATAATCCGCTTGATTAACGATGCACGATTAAAAGGTGTCATCATATAATAGCCATCACATACATCTTCCAGACGTTTCATCAAATCCACACTGATAGCTGCGGCCACATCCTCATAAGCTTCCCTGCTCATACCTTCCTCATACTGTTCCAGTACATGCTCCGGCACATGAATCCCCGGCATCTCATTCTTAATAAAAAGTGCATTCTTCCGACTCACCAGAGGCATAATACCTGCTATAATCCTGCCGCCTGACTTTTCTTTCAGTTCTCTCAACCTGTCGATATCGTCCTGTCCATAAATCGGCTGTGTCAAAAACCACTGAGCCCCAGCCTCCATCTTCAAACGCATTCTGGCTGCAATATTGTCCGCAGAACCGTTGTTGTGATTTAATGCACCGCCATAATAAATCGGACGATTTCCAAACACTTCCTGGTTCATAGTCTGGACATACTTCATCAATTTAATAGAATTAAAATTAAAAACGCTCTTAATACTCTCCCTGTCACCACGGGCAATCGGATCTCCGGTTACAATCAATGCATGCCTAAGTCCGTTCATATGCATGCCAAGGAGCTGTGCACGATGCGCGATCACATTCTTGTCACGGCAGCTGATATGCGGCATCGCCTCCATCTGCCTTGTATAGCGCATCTTGATGGCGGAAGCAATAGAGTCTGCCCTTGGTCTCGCCAACGGAGAATCTGCCAGGGTGATCATATCCACACCAATATCCCGAAGCAGCGATGCACCATCCATGAGCTTTGTATCATTGGCATCAAAAGGCGGATCCAGCTCCACCACAAAAATCTTCTCTCCCCGCTCAAGTTTCTGTATGAGCTCTGTTTTCTCCTCAGCAGCTTCTTGTCCACAACCGCTCTGTCTGTCAGTGCTATATACAGCAGGCATCAGCTTCTTCGGAGGTTTCACATTATTCACCAACAGATGATGCAGCCCTCTGATATGCTCCGGCGTTGTACCGCAGCAGCCGCCGATAATATCAAATCCAAGATTCGCAATCCTGCCCATCATTTCTACATAGTAAGGAACATTTTCAGAATAAAGTGTCCTTCCTCTGAGTTCCGTCGGATACCCTGCATTCGGCAGCACAGTCATGTACTTGCCTTCAGGGAAGCTCTGATTTTTCAGAAGTTCATATAAATGCAGTGGTCCCACACCGCAGTTAAAACCAACCGCATCCATATCCGCCATCGATGCCGCTTCTGACAAAATTGCACGGACACTCATACCTGACCGGGTATAGCCATTCCTATTAAAACTGAACTGCATCACAACAAAGGCATCCGGACACTTTGCCTTAATATAAGAACCCGCTCTCTTTACATAGCGAAAATCCGACAATGTCTCAAATACAAAAACTTTTGCTCCTAATCTCAAAAAATAGTCCGATAACTGGATATATTCCTGTTCAACATCTCCGTCAGATTTCGTCTCATCCGCATCAATCGGTCCCATATCTGCCGCAATCCACACATCTTTGCCGCTGACTGAAACAGCCTGAGAGGCATTCTCCCAGGCAGCTTTCAGCACCTCTTCGATTTCATCTGCTGAAAAAAACATGCTGTTAACTGCAAATGTATTGGTCCGGATCAACTGTGCCCCGGCTTCTATATATGCGCGGTGAATATCCCTGATCTGCTGCGGATTCTCCAGATTGGCGCGCTCCGCCAAATTTCCTTTGTAGCCTGTCAAACGGTCATACCAGGTTCCCATGGCACCGTCTGTGATCAATCTATTATTTGCCAAATATTCTCTGATATCCATAACTGTATCTCAATGCCCCCGGTTCTCTGTAATTTCCCATATGTAATGAATAACGGTTCGGACAATCCACACGCCCGCAATCCCTGCAGATCGTACTGCATCGCTTCTTCTGGTCTGCTGTCAAAATGCCGATAAAAACAACCGATTTCATCGGTCTCAACGTGCCGTCATCTGTCAATCCAATTGTCTCACTGCATTGAAGCTGCTTCAAAATGTACGCCATATTTTCCTCTCCCTCTTCTTCCGGGGCAGGAAACTGATACCTTTCTATATATGCATTCCTTTTCACTAGCTCATCTTCCAAAAGCCCATACAGGCATTGAAGTGCTTCCATTGCCAGACAATCTGCTGCATAACTGTCAAGGATCTGTCCTTTGTCAGACCATTCCTCCAAAAGCCTATCTACGCCGCCACCAAGAGTCGCCGCCGCCAGGACTTCATCCGCATGCACCTCATACCATATCTCCGGCTCCAATGCTCTCTGCATTCTGTACCACAGCATCTGCACATGAATGGACGTCATCACATTCTGAAGCTTATACTTCTTCAAAAGTTCTGTCCAATCCTCACTATTCAGTTCAACAACAGGTTTCAGGTTCTGTACCATTGATTGTCACTCATTTCATACACGTATAGTAGAGTTATTATAGCAGAATCAAATGTTTTTCGCAACAAAATAAGCCGCCTGCTGCCCCAGTGATCACATACTCTGCTCTGCAGTATTCTACAGCAGAAATATCATCATTAGCAGTAAACGGCTTATTCCTAATTGGAGTTCCAGTTCTTCTATAAGCTATAATCTCTCTTTATTCTATCGCTTTCGTCCATCTATCTTCCATATGAGTCTTCAGGATCTATCCTCCATATGAGCCTTCAAAACTCCGTCTATTTGCTTTCGAGAATCTTCTCAACACTGACAAGCTTAACACAAAGTGCAAAAAGCTTCGCTGCAACAGCCAGCTCTTCAACAGTCGGATAAGAAGGTGCAATACGGATATTGCTGTCTTTAGGGTCAATGCCGTATGGGAATGTGGCACCTGCACCTGTCATGACAACACCAGCCTCCTTCGCCTTGGCAACAATGGCCTTTGCACAGCCTTCCAATGCATCAAAGGAAATAAAGTAACCACCCAGAGGCTTGGTCCATGTACCGATCTCAAGACCGCCCAGCTCGTCTTCCAGTGTCTGTTCAACCATCTCAAACTTCGGTCTCAGGATATCTGCATGGCGACGCATCTGAGCCTCCACGCCGTAGCGGTCTCTGAAGAAACGGACGTGACGCAGCTGATTCAGCTTGTCATGGCCGATTGTCTGGACAACCATGTACTTGCGGATATCTGCCATATTGGCATCAGATGTGGCAATGGCTGCAACACCGGAACCAGGGAAGCTGATCTTGGATGTAGATGTAAACTTGAAGACCATATCCGGATGGCCGGCTTTGGCACATTCTTCGAGAATCTCAAGAATCTCATCACGTCTGTCTTCATATAAATGATGCACACTGTAGGCATTGTCCCAGAAAATTCTGAAATCCTCTGCAGCAGGTGTCAATGCAGCAAAGCGCTTAACAACTTCATCAGAATAGGAATAGCCCTGTGGATTGGAATACTTCGGTACACACCAGATACCCTTCACCTCAGGATCGTTGTTGACATATTCTTCAACCATATCCATATCCGGACCATCCTCATGCATCGGAATCGTGATCATCTCAAAGCCGAAAGTCTCTGTAATCTTGAAATGGCGATCGTATCCCGGTGCAGGACAGAGGAATTTGACTTTGTCAAGCTTACACCAAGGTGTATGTCCCAGAAGTCCGAACATATAAGCTCTGGCTACAGTATCGTACATCACATTCAGACTGGAGTTGCCGAAAATCATAATATTGTCCGGATTCACCTCAGCAATAGACGCCAATAATCTCTTGGCCTCCGGAATACCGTCCAGTACACCGTAATTACGACAGTCTGTGCCGTCTTCACACTTCAGATCAGATTCACTGTGGAAAACGTCCATCATACCCATGGACAGATTCAGCTGTGCAATAGATGGCTTACCTCTGGACATATCCAGTTTCAGTCCCTTCTCCTTATATCCCTGAAATTCCTTATCAAGTTCGTCCTTCAAAGAGAGCAGTTCTTCTCTGCTCATTGATGCATACGCCTTACTCATAATAGTTGACATTCCTTCCTGATAACCGAGTGCTTATCACGCTCTATGTATATCTTAAATTTATAACACAAATTGCGTATTTATTATAACTCCTGGAAGGTGAGGAATCAACAGACTTTTGCAATTTTTTGCAAGTTAATTAATAAAATCCTGCAATTTAGACATTTTTCGTGAATATTAACAGTATTTTTTGCATTAAGTCATATGTCTTTGTCCAATATTGAACTTCTCATTGCGCTGATTGTCTAAATCCATTGAAATAGCAGACCCCTCTTTGTCAGTTCTTCCCAGTATATTGTTTTTCGAAATAACTGTGCACGCATACATCATTTTCAGAATAGCGATGTACTAGGATACACGGCGGCACTTATGCTCTGTCATTCCAATGTGCTTCTGTCGTCTCTGCGCTCCCAGCTCCAGTCCGTCTGAAATCCCCTGCATATAAGTTGCCTGCAGTTCTGCCTCCTTCAGCAGATACCACTCCTCCTCAACCCGATCAAGCACCATGCGTGCTTCCGGTGACAACTTTCCCTTCAAAATCTCATAATCATCCATCACTTCCTTCGAAGCTGCTTTCTCTTCTCTGCACCTGGCTGAATTGTCCCACCATGCCATACTGCGTATTCTCTGTTCTTCAAAATGCTGTTCAAATTCGACGATTTCCTTTCTCATATTCTCCACCTCATTTACCATTCATTACTAAATGTTACAGCTTATATCTAAGCATTAGCAATATAACATAAAAACATAAAAACAGCTGTCGAAAACCGTCGATAACTCCCCCTAAAAATTTCGACAAAATTCTTTATACTGAGGAAAGCCCATCATAAAATTCCCGCCAAACATGCTCATCGCAAAACGTTTGGCGGGAATTTTATGATGGGGCTTTCCACTCGAGTATTTTGAATTTTGTCTTCCACTGATATGCTCATCGCAGTCGCTTGGCGGGAATTGTCTTTTTTTATTCGATGGTTAAGATGTCAAGGAAGCCTGTGATTTCGAAGATTTCTTTGATGTCGTCACATACGTTTCTGATGATCATTTTACCCTGTTTGTTCATTTTTTTCTGGGTTGTGAGGAGGACTCTTAAGCCTGCGGATGATACGTAGGCAAGTCCTGCAAAGTCAAGGATAAGTTCTGTGACACTGGCATCTGCTGCCTGGAGAGCTTTTTCCAGTTCAGGTGCTGTGGTTGTGTCCAGTCTTCCCTCCAGAGCTACGGTAAAGGTTGTGTTCTCTTTTTTTGTTGTGATATTCATAATGTGTTCTCCTTATTTCTCTGACAGGAATAATCCTTCAGTCGTCATTCACTGCCGGATTTGCATGTAAACCATATGGGTAATTATACTGCAGGAATTTCAGAATTATCTGATTGCTATCCTAAAATTCAAGGGTGTCAACTTTATCAAGCAGTTCGATGATATGATTCTTGTAGGTTTCTATCTCCCTTCTGCCTTCCTCGCTGTCAAATCCATTCCTTCTGATGCGGCGGCGCATCAGACGGGTATATCCGACCAGCATGGCTTTCTGCTCAACTTCTGCCACTTTGTCTGCATCATCCGTACCAAGATATAATGGCAGAGATTTCTTCCAGATGGCAACAGATGTATCATACGGAATTCCGAGGAAATCCATAGATACATTGTGATCCAGTTCAGAGAATCCCACATAAGCATTGTACATGGAAGCCAGTTCAAAAACAGGGTGTCCCTGACACAATGTATCCATATCGATCAGCAGTACTTCCCCATCCTGCATCATGACATTCTTGATATGATAATCACCATGGAGCATCTGATGGCGTACAGGTACTGCTTCCACCAGAGCCAGCAGTTTCGCCCATTTATCTTCAGGCAGATAATCCTTCAGGAATTTCACCCAGTCAATGGCAACTTCTCTCATATCCGGCATATCTTCCGGTTTAACCTCTGTGCTATGGATCTTATGCAGCAAATCTACATAGAGACCAACGTATTGATCTATGTTCTCAGCTTCTGCTTTGATCAGCTTTGCAAAAGATTTGGCATTCAGCAATTCGAATACAGAACCATATGTATCACCGACTTTGACAACATCATATGGAATAGCTGTCGGAATGCCAAGGACAAAAGCTCTTCTTGCCAGCTCACGTTCACGATGAATATCTGCCAGTGCATCTGCATTGTGGTAAACCTTGATAATCGTATCCGGATCCAGACGGTAAACCGTACCATTGGCACCTTTGCCAATGGCTTCACATCCTTCCACTGAAAGCTTTCGATAAGCCTTTTCGATGGTAATGATTTCTGTAAAACCAGTTATATCAAATATCTCATAGACATCAGCCGATACATTGATAACCTTCAATGAAGGCTCTGCCTTCTTGAGACGAAGGATAACACGAAGACCCGCGCTTGAAATATATTCAAGATTCTCCGCATCCACAACCACATTCTCATGTGCCTGCGCCTTGATAATCTCATTGACCTTTTCCTCTACAGCTGCCGCATTCTCTGAACTGATCTTGCCGTTAAAAGCAAACACCAATGTATTATCCTGCATTTTATAAGTTACATTTTCCATCGTCTTGTAACCCCTTTCTCACTATGATTAATACAATCTGAAAAGTTCTCCTCATAAATAATCTAACTAATCTGAGTAATTTAAGTAATTTGAGTTGAACGCCTTTAATAGCTCCCCCCTTTATCTCAGTTGGATATCTTAATTGGAATTATCCCTGAATACCTTTTCAACAAGATCCGTATACTCCTGATAAGCATACTGATCTTTCAGGCTTTCCAGATACCCGGCAATGGTTCGATAATACCATCCATGCATGGCAGGATCCTTCTGATTCAATGACTGAAAAATTTCATTGCCTTTTTGGCAGTATTCACGGTAAAAAGAACGCATATTGGAAAGTTTGTCCGCCAGCCATAAAATCTTCACCTGCTCATCCTTCGTATTCCTGAGCATCAGAAGGGAATCTTCCTTGCGCTCCATCCATGTATCTGCCGGCGGCCGATCAGACAGCTTGTCCTCTGTCTCACTCTGAACAAGTGCCGAAACCCTTGCCCCAAAGCGCTGCTTGATCTCCTTCGGATCCACATCACAGTCTTCAATGGTATCATGAAGGACACCTGCTGCCATTGTATTCTCATCTCCGGTCATCGTGGCAATAATCGATGCCACCTCCAATGGATGCAGAATATACGGAGTATTCGCCATCTTCCTGACCTGCCCGGCATGGGCATGGGTCGCAAATACAATTGCCTCATCTAGTAACTGTCCCATATTCGTCTCCTATGTATTGATTGTTTCTATAAATAAATAATATTAATCTGCAAATTGAATCTGATTATCAGAATTGCCGAAAAATACTCTTTAACATTAAAAATTAAGCTGTATAAAAGTCCTATGTACTTATTATAAAATTAAGGGGATGGAAAAACAAGAGATTTGTGAATTAAAACGGGAAAAGAAAAATGTGCTCCACATTTCATGATGTTATCATGTTATGTGGAACACATATATTCTTGGCCCTTTAATTTTTCAACTTATTTACACTCAACTTTTATACCTAACTTATCGAAGCCACCTAACACCTCTTTCCCCTTAACATCCTGATAGGCACGAATCGTATACGTATATAAAGCACTTGATTGCACCGATTTATCGGCAAAATTGCAAATATTTTTTTCTGTAACTTTAGCTAATCGTCTCCAACTGCTTGTACCCGTCTTTCGATAAATCACATATCCTGTACATTGTTCTACTTTTTCCCAATTAATCTCTGCACCATTGTTTTTATCATATTCCGCAGAAATTAATTTTACAGTAACCGGTACCTTTCGGGCACTTATTCCTTTATGGTCAAAATCTCCATATAAAACTGTCTCTCCATTTTTCTTATAGGCACGCACAGTGTAAATGTAAACTGTTCCGATATCACCAGAACTATCTAAAAATGTGGTTTTGTCTGCATTATTCACATTATCCAATGCTTTCCAGCCTTCTGTGCTGGTTTTTCTGTAAATACGGTAACCATCGGCAGCTCTTACTTTCTCCCATTGTATTTCTATACCGCCATTTCCATTATCTTCTGCTGATACCAACACAGCTGTTTTTGGCAGGCAGACCGCTGATTTTCCTGTCTTATCATAGCTGCCGTACACATTTGTACCTGCTACATTTTTATACGCACGAACAGTATAGGTATATTTTGTTCCCACATCAATAGCTTTGTCTGTAAAAATCAATTCTGATGTGTTTCCTAATCCAGACCATCCTTTGCCATTTTCTTTTCTGTAAATACGGTAACCATCCGCATCTTTCATTTTTTCCCATGAGATAACAATTTCACTATTTCCATTATCCTTTGCACTTACCAGCTTTACCTGCCCTGGCAATTTCTGTGCAGACACGCCAAGTTGATCATAACTGCTAAGCATCATCTTATCTTTATTCATGACATAAGCGCGAATTGTATAGGTATATTTTGTTCCGGTTATTCCGGATTGATCCGTATAAGATACGGCATCCGCTCCGACATTCGTTAGACCTTTCCATCCCTTCCCATTCTCTTTTCTGTAAATACGATAGCCTTCCGCACCATCTACAGGACTCCAATTAATCCTTATATTTCCGTCTGTATCATTTTCAGCTTTGCCTAACTTCGGCATTTCAGGCTCTGCACTATTTGCTTTTGCCGATACACTCTCAGAATATGGCGAACATATTCTCTCATCGTCATATAAACGATAGGTACATATCTTATAGTAATGCCACTGACCATCTTTGACTTTATCCTCATAGGATGTCACTTTATAATTATTAATTATCGCTAATTCTTTATATTCTCCCTCCATACTGTCACTGCAGGTTACTATATAACCATCTGCCTTTTCATTGGTTGACCATGTCAATATAATGCTATCTTTATTGACCTGAATGTCTGAAAAACTAATCTCATTCGGCACCGGATATTCCTGCAGAGTGCTGATATAATTCTGATATCTGTTTGTCTCATTCTCATCATCCAAGGTTACGCAAATCAAATATCCGTTTTTTATACTCATCTCGGATATTACTTCTGAAGAGTTTTCCGGTTTCCAGACTACATCTGTTTCTTCATTTTTCGGATCAAATGTAAAAACAGCTTCCGTCGTGTTATAATAAATTTTCCTCTCGTACCCAAATCCATACCGTAAAACATTTGTTTTTGCTATTGAGCTATCTGTCTGCATTAATGAACTGGAAGATATTAAATTTCCTTTATTCAAATCAAAACAATACCATTGCTGATCAACGAAGGCAAATGAGCTGACTGGATTCGTTTTAAATAAATATTCAGAGAATACATCACTTTTGTCTGCAGACGGAACTTCTTCACCATTTGTTTCTATCTCCCATCCTGAATGTCTCAAATTCAAAAATTCATCATCGCTGCACAAGAAATACGTATGTGTTACAAACCCTTCATCCGCATAATCTAAATTATATAAACTTCTATACGTTTTCTCTTTGAAAATCGGATCATCCCATGTTGCATCCACATGATACCAGCTGCCATCTACATTTACCAAATTCCACGCATGATTCATGGAATCACTGACAACTATATATGACTCAATATCACATTGCTGAAGCAGCCAGGAATATGCAAATGCATAACCGTTGCATACCGCTTTTCCATTAACTAAAACACCATATGCATTAAATGATGCTCTTGGAATTGAATTATTCAAATAATTCTCATAGTCATAATCACATTCTCTAACAATAAAATCGTGCAGCAATAATACTTTTTCCAAATCTGATTCCGCACCATCCAGACAATTCAAGGCTTTCTCAACCTGATAATCGAATGATTCTTTGTCCTTTTCTATATGATGTACATCAACCTCACCATTATCATCCAGATATTCACTATTATAATTAATTTTGATATATTTAATCATTCCCGTTGATGCACTGTAACTATAACTATATCCACCGGATATGTAAAAGAATTGTCCAACTATCGATGCTTGATAGACGCTTCTCATTTCATGATAGTCTTCATCTCTGTTAAGTTCCAAATCCTCCAAAGAAACTTTTTCTTCATAATTTGAAAATGCATCAATTAATCTTCTTTTCAGGATTTGTTGCCAATCAGGAATACTTCTCTCCTCAATACCACTCTCCACATCAAAATGCTGAGTAAATAAATCACCATTTTGAATCAATGGTACCTCATCATCTGCCCAAACATCGGATTCTTCGCTTTCCGGTTCCTGACTCTCTTCCTGATTTTCCAATACACTTTCATCTTCTGTCCAAACTTCCTGTGCATAAACTGTTTGCCCCAACAACAAACTAAATAATAAAATAAAGGCAATCCATTTTCTCATATGTTTTCCTTTCTTATAGCAAATCCCCAGAAACATGACTATAAACTTCACACTTCTGAGGATTTGTCAATTAATCATTCTTCATATCGCAAGTTTTTCAATCAATTACTTCTGGCACTTTACACTTACGCCATTATTGTCATATCCTCCATAACATGTTTTGCCTTCATATTCTTTATATGCGCGCACTGTATAAGCATAAGTCTTACCTGATACACAGCTATCATCTGTATATGTAGTTACGCTATATGAAGTAATTGTATCAAGGCCTTTCCAACTGCCTCCATCTTCTTTTCTGTAAATGCGATAGCCTGTCGCATTAGAAACTTTGTTCCATGAAACATCAATTCCGCCTTTACCGTTATTCGAAGCACGCTTCATAACTACCGTTACAGGTAATTTCGTTGCACTTACACCAAGACTGTCAAAACCGCCAAGTTTTTCTTTGCCGTTGACTGTTCTAAAAGCTCGTACCGTATAAGTATACTGCTTACCTGTTACACCTGAGCCATCTACATAACTTAATTGATCAGAAGAAACATCTGTCAGCTTTTTCCATCCACTGCCTGTAAACTTTCTATAAATACGATATCCTTCCGCACCTTCTACTGCCTTCCAGCTAACAATAATACTTCCTTTTCCGCTGTCCTTTGGCTGATTTAGAACAACCGTTCCAAGCGGCTGTGTCGTATTCTTAAATACCGCATTTACACCATTATTGTCAAAACCGCCAAAGACTGTTTTTCCTTCATAGACTTTATAAGCTCTGACTGTATAGTAATAAGTTGTACCTGAAGCTACCGTCTTGTCCGTGTAGGTAATTGTTGTATTAGATGTTACATCTGACAATTTCGTCCAGCTGCTGTTAGCTGTCTTTCTGTAAACACGATAACCATCTGCGTTAGACACCTTATTCCAATTGATAACTATACCATCTTTGCCATTATCTTTTGCTGATTTTAAAACAACTGATGAAGGTAATTTTGTAGCACTGACACCAAGATTATCAAAACCGCCAAGCTCTTCCTTGCCATTCACTGTTCTGAAAGCACGTATGGTATAAGTATATTGTTTGCCCGTTACACCTGAACTATCTGTATAACTCAGTTGATCTGAAGCAACATCCACAAGTTTTTTCCAGCTGCTGCCTGTAAATTTCCTGTATATACGATATCCTTCTGCGCCTTCTACTGCCTTCCAGCTAACAATAATGCTGGCTTTTCCACTGTCTTTGGCTCCACTGAGTTCAACTTTTCCAAGAGGCTGTACACTTTCCTTAAATGCAGCAGATACACCTTTATTATCGTAACCACCTAAAATTGTTGTTCCCTCATAGACTTTATAGGCTCTGACCGTATAATAATACGTTGTTCCTGAAACCGCCGTTTTATCTGTATATGTAATGGCTGTATTGGATGATATATCAGAAAGTCTGGACCAGCTGCCGCCGGATATTTTTCTGTAAATACGATAACCATCCGCATTGGATACTTTGTTCCAGCTGATGTCAATGCCATCCTTCTCATTATTCTTTGCCTCTTTTAAAACAACTGTTGCCGGCAGTTTTGTGGCGCTTACTCCGTTTTCATCATACTCTCCGGTAATTTCTTTTCCATCTGCATTCTTGTATGCCTGAACAGTATAACTATATTTCTTACCTGTATCACCTGAATCATCCGTATAGCTCAGTTTGTCTGCCTCAACCTCTGCCAGTAAAATCCAGTCCTCTCCTGCAGACTTTCTGTAAATACGATAACCTTCTGCTTCTTCCACAGCTTTCCATGATACTTCAATTTGAGCTTTTCCGTTATCCACAGCTTTTACAAGTTCAACCTTATCCAAAGTATCCTGTTTTTCTGTTACTGTCACTTCACATTCTGCATTGTAATTTCCATCTACCGTCATAACAGTAACAACTGCTGTACCTTCTGAAATAGCTGTTATATTTCCCTTGTCATCGACTTCAACAATTGCTTTATCTGAAGAATTCCATAATACAGAAGTATCTGCACCTTCACTGCTCGATAATTCAGCTGTCAATTTTCCTTTCTTTCCTTTTGACAGCGTCATCTTTGCCTGATCAAGTTTGATTCCTGTAACATGCGGCGGCTCAATCTGTAGCAAATACTCATTATCAGCAAGTAATGTTTCTTCTGTGCTCGTTGTCACCTGAATCTTAAATATCTTCGTATCCTCATAATTCTCAAACTTAAGATATTGGTCAGGAATTTCAATCGTCTGAGTCATTGTCTTTCCGGTACCCAGATTTCCAATGGCATACTCCACGATTGCCTCATTGCTGCCCTCTTCGTAAACACTCACTTTCACATTTTCCGCTGACATATAACCATGATTAGCAACAACAATCTTCTTGCTGTCAGCAGACTGAATCTGAATATCCGTCTCACCAAAAGTCACTGAACTGATATTGTTGTCTTCGTCAGCTTCTTCTACACCGCTTGCAAATACTTCTGCCTTCAATGTCAGTCCTTCAAGCCTATCCGGAAGAACATACTTAAATGTAACATCCTTACTTTCTCCGGACTCCAGATTATCAATAACCGTGTCATTTACAATTACTGCATTATTCTTTCCTTTAACACGCAGTTTGATATTCTGTACTGCTGCCGTAGAATTATTTGCAATATGAACATTAAATGAAGCTTCCTCTCCCGGCTTAATTGCTGCTGCATCATAGGAAATACTGTCACAAATCAGATCATATACACATGTATCTGCTATTGTCTTCATCGTACTCTTACCATATGGTGATGAAGCGTTATCCGGATTAACAGCTGTTGATACATATTCAATCAATACATTCCCTGAGCTGTCCTTCGAAACTGTAAAGCTGCTAACATAAGCTTTATCATATGTTAATTGAACTGCTGCTGATGCTCCGATCTTCTGCATATACAATTCACTGGTGTATCCGGATGAAACCGTCCAGTATACTGTTCCATCCATAACCTGATAGTCTGAACCGCAGGCAATACCGTAATCTGTACTTTCTTTGCCTGAACCACCATGAAGCGTACCATTTTCAATATAATAAAGCTGGCCATCAAAAATCTTCGTGTTGCTTCCTTCACCTAAATCAGAAACTGTGCCTCCTACTACACTGTAATTATTTGAACCATCAGAATAGTAAACCGTTACTTGTCCATTATTTGAAAGCACTTCCAGATTTAAAATGGTGTCCTTTGTTGCCAGAAGCTTCTTCTTTTCGCCCCATGTATTTCCGGTACGTACTTTCACATAGATAGTATTCGTTCCTTCCTGCATAAACGGATCATTTTTACTGTTTTCTACCCATGCAACAATCTGGCTGTTTACATCTGCACTCTCAGCATAATTAAATTCCAGCTTCTGATTACCTGCATCCGGTACTAATTCCGGTGTTTCAAAAGCACTGCCATTAAACTCAGCAAAATACAAATCTGTATTTGCATAAACATACTCAGCTGATGTACTTGTATCAATTTTCTTATTGATATTCAGCCATGCAACAAATGCTTTATCACCATAAGCATACAATACCGGACTTGAATCTGCTCTTCCCGTTTCGCACACTGCTTTTGCATCTGTCCATGCGCCATTCTCATAAATCTGATACATCAATGTGGTATGATTACCAGTTGTCTTTGTACCATCATCATCAATATAGACTTTCACTTTTCGTCCATCACTTAAAACAGCCACCTGCGGATTCGCATATTCATAGGCTTCTCCTTCGCCAGGTACCACTCTGTCATCCACAGCTAATTTCCAATCTGAAGCCTCCAGATAGGCACCAAATTCCGGATAAAGCTCTACTGTTCCCAGATCCCAGTCCTTAGAATAACATAAAACAGATACCGGGCTGCTTGTCTTCATAAATAATTTACCGCTCATTGTGACAGACAATGCATCCTTCATTTTCTGTGCAGGGAATACCATTTTTCCTGATATCGTACCTTCAACACCGCCTTTAATATCAAAAACAGCGGATGAACCAACACCCAGTGCAAGAGATGGTACTAATGCAAGTCCCATATTGCCATCCATGATAAATTTCTTTTCAGCTGATGACTTAAAGTTTAACTGACCGGATACTTTGCCGCTGAGACCAAATTCCTCATAAACACACCAGAATAACGGTGCCTTAACAGTTGTTCCTGCCTGCAGCATGGCTACAAGACCACTATCTATGATTTCCAAACCGCCATTCGCATAGCTGAATTCAATGAATCCCGTTGCACTTCCACCAACATTAATAGCCGCTGTGCCATTGATTTCTTTTAGCTGACCACGAAGTGAACTAAACTGATTCCACAGCTTGGTTGTATCGACTTTTCCGCCGCAGCCCTTTACCAGACTCTTAACCTGCTGATAAGAATCACTCCAATATGTATCATCTGCATCTGCCGCTTCAAGCTTTGCACTGTATTTTCCATCAAAACCAAGCAGTACTTTAACTGTTTTATTGGATGGATCCTGCTTAACAACCATATTGTCAAAAATAGGCAGCTTAAAAGATACATCCGTTTCAAACAGATTAAACGTATTGCCCAGAATCGTGATTTCAGGCCCTTTCAGTTTATCTCCTGACATGGAAATCTGAGGCGTCATAGAGATGATCTGCTCTTCCATGGTCTGTTTTCTCTTAATATTAATAACATTTACGCCAGTAGATTTCCAAGGCCATCCGCTGTAACTTGCAGGCTCATATCCCTCTTTACTTACAGCTACCGTCTGTGTCGCTGTACCATACACTGTTATATGGGCGATTCCCTTGTCATCTGTATAGTAGCTCTTTGATTCATTATCACTGATTGTAATCTGCACACCAGAAACAGAATGACCCGTTGAGTCATCTACTACTTTGACCGTATAGTCGGCAGTCTTGTAAAGTCCTTCCTGATAAGTGCTGATATCCGCAAAAGGAATATTATTGTCATTTGCATAGGTCTCAGCGTATGAGCCTGGGATACCGTAGATTGTTATTTTCTTACAATTATCAAATGCATTGTTACCTATACTTTTCACAGTTCCAGGTATCAGTACTTTCTCTACATTGCTTGTATAACTACCACTTTCAAGGATATAGGATGGCAGCCGCTCCATCCCTTCTTCAAAGATAACTTCTTTCAGATTCCCTGCTCCTGACAATGGTCCATTGTATCCTCCATCTTGATAATAATTATCCGTACTTGATACATTCTTCGGTATCGTTATACTGCTGATTGCTGTATTTCTGATGATATAATATCCAAGCCTCTTCACACTCTCCGGCATCACCAGCGCCTTCAATGACCTGCATCCATTAAATGCATTATCGTCTATCTCTATTACATTATCACTTAATTTTACCTGGCTCAAATATGTGCATCCACTAAATGCATTATCTTTTAATACTAACGCATCCCGTTCTGTAACTGACGAATCTTCCGCTTCATATGCAAAATCCACCTTTTCTAAACCCGTACAATTAATAAATGCACCGCTTCCTACCGTCCTTACTGATGCAGGGATAGTTATCTCTTTTATCCCCGTACAGCTACCAAACACATTACTTCCTATCGTTTCTACTGATGATGGTATACTTATATCCTTTATCCCTGTACAGCCATAAAACGCATTGTCCCCTATTGTTTTGAGACTTTCTGACCACCTTATCTCAGTCAGACTGAGACAGTCTCTAAAAGCACTATCCCCTATCGTTGTAATCGTATCCGGCATCTGAACTCTTTCCACTCTGCTTGTATAACTACCACTTTCAAGGATATAGGATGGCAGCCGTTCCATCCCTTCTTCAAAGATAACTTCTTTCAGATTCCCTGCTCCTGACAATGGTCCATTGTATCCTCCATCTTGATAATAATTATCCGTACTTGATACATTCTTCGGTATCGTTATACTGCTGATTGCTGTATTTCTGATGATATAATATCCAAGCCTCTTCACACTCTCCGGTATCACCAGCTCCTCTAAAGATTTACATCCATCAAATGCATAATTACCTATCTCCGTCACAGGATATGAACCTATCACCGACGGAATTTCCACTTTAGAATCTTCACCTGTATATCCTGTAATCTTCGCTTCATTACTGGAAACAGTATAAAGAAAATCTCCTTCAACCAATTCTTCCAGTTTTGAATCCTCAGTCTCTGTTTCCCATATATCAGTTTCCGACTGGTTCTCGGATATAGTTTCAGCTTCCTCACTGTCCACTGTTTCTCTTATTTCTTCTGCCACTTCTTCAGCATCTGTTTCTATTTCTGAAACTAATTCACTTTCTTCTATTGTCTCCGCTGTTTCTGATGTTGTCTGACTTATTTCCTGCCCATATACAGTCTGGCTCATCATCATTGCAGCCACCAATATCAGCGCTATCCCTTTTCTGCATTTTTTCATAGCTTAATCTCTTTTCTTAAAATTTCCAGAACTGCTCTTAGAACTTCTGCAATTCATTGTGACAGTTCTGGAATTGGTTAACTGTTACTCTTTGTTGTTCTTTTGTTAATTATTGATAAAACACTTCAATTTTTGCACTCTGCGCTTACGCCTTTGCTATCAAAACCTCCCAACACCTCTTTTCCATTGCTGGTCTTGTAGGCTCTGACAGTGTATGTATAAGTTGTTCCAACTGTACCGCTGCCATCGGTATAACTGTTGACATTCTTGTCTGTGATCTTGGTCAGTCTGGACCAGTTTCCGCTTCCGAATTTTCTGTAAAGGATATATCCGTCGCAGTCTCCTGCCTTCTCCCATGTCACTGTGATCTTTCTTCCTGCTTCTGCTGTTGCTCCCAGCAGTTTTACGGTTCCCTGAAGGCTTGTCACTGTTGCTGTCTTTCCTGTCTTATCATAATCACCCTGATAATTCTTGCCTTCGTATTCCTTATACGCACGGATCGTGTAAGTATAGCTCTTGCCCGCTGTTACATTCTGATCTGTATAAGTGGTTGTTGCATTGGATGTCACGTTGCCAAGTCCCTTCCAGCTGCCTCCTGCTTCTTTTCTGTAAACACGATAGCCTGTCGCTGTGGATACTTTGTTCCAGCTCACTGTGATACCGCCTTTGCCATTGTCCTTAGCTGCTTTCAAGGTTACTTTCGCAGGCAGTTTTGT
>ERZ773239.1156-NODE-1156-length-21912-cov-5.035412_pt1 | contig 21912 bp, 10 predicted proteins | sample MGYA00580521_ERZ773239 | MGnify/ENA primary metagenome ERZ773239 (study PRJEB29015, sample SAMEA2737801) | human gut metagenome | biome: human gut; feature: human-associated habitat; material: faeces | place: China | collected 2012 ... | reverse complement strand
ATCTGACAACGACCGGAATCTGGTTAGTGAATACCTACCGGGCGCATCAGGATGCAGAAAACAACGAGGATACACAGCGGACACCGGCACCGGGAACGAGCAGTGAACCATCGGCATCCGCTGCGCCGGGAACAAGCGGAAATCCGTCCGTAACGTCAGCACCGGGGACAAGCAATGATCCTTCGGTAACAGCCGCACCGGGAGCGTCCGGTCAGCCGTCCGTGAGCAATCCGCCGGTTCCGACAGCAAGCAATACACCGAATCAGCCGCAGAACACCATGAAGCCGGGGACAACGAATCAACCGTCTTCGACAAAGGTTCCATCGGGAACCTCGTCTGCCGGAAATAATACATCCGGTGTAGGAAACAGCGGACAAAGCGGTACAGGCTTTGACAATGGCAGCCTGAATAATGGTGGCACAAATGGCAAATATGTGATACTTAAGAAGAAAGTCCTTAAGATTAAGAAAGGCAGAAAAGCTAAGATCGTGATCTGCAGGAAGATGTCGAAGGATCGCGTGAAGAAGTATAAGATTATCAAGGGTAAGAAATACATCCGTGTCAGCAAGAAGGGCGTTGTCAAAGGACGCAGAAAAGGAAAAGCAGTAGTGAAGGTTGTTATGAAGAGCGGTGCATCCGCGAAGTGTCGGATCGTTGTCCGGTAGAGGAATTGCAGCTCAAATGAATGATACTTAAAAATCGCTTAAACCATACGGTCTAAGCGATTTTTTATTGGGAAATATTCAAATTTATATTTTTATGAAACAACCTGCTGACTTTTTCGAAAATCACTAAGCTTTCATTATCTATACGAAATTATTTGTTGGCTCTCTTCTTACGGTGACTCTCGATCGATTCCTTCCAGATCGCCGGGTGGAAGAGGATCAGCAGTGGGAACAGCTCCAGTCGACCGGCCAGCATGTCAAACATCAGTACAAGCTTGGAGAATACATTGAACTGTCCGAAATTCTGTGTCGGTCCGACCTTTGCAAGTCCGGGTCCCATGTTGTTGATGGTGGTCAGAACCGCTGTAAAGTTGGTGACCAGATCCTTATCCTCGAAGGAAATTGCAAAGACAGAGATTGTAAAGATAATAATAAACGTAATGAAAAATACGTTGATGGAGCGGACCACCTCATGATCGACCGGCTTGCCCTCCACATTGATCTTGCGCACACTCTTCGGATGAATGTAGCTGTTTAATTCCTTCAGAACCGTTTTGAAAAGAATGACAATACGCGAAACCTTGATGCCACCACCGGTACTTCCGGCACAGGCTCCAACAAACATGACGATGATCAGGATCGTCTGGCTTGTCTGTGGCCACAGGTCAAAGTCGGTTGTTGAAAATCCGGTTGAGGTTGCCAGCGAAGCTACCTGAAATACGGAATGTGTCATTGCCTCAAATCCGGTCGGATACATCGTACGGATATTCAGGAAAATGATCGTTATGGCGATCAGGATCATGGCGAGATAATAATGGATCTCTTCCATGGAAACAGCCTTTTTGAAATGCCGGTACAAAAGATAGAAATAAAAGTTAAAATTAATACCGAACAGGATCATAAAGATGGCGACAACCCATTGAATATAGGGGGAGTACCCCATTATGCTGTCGTTCTTGATGCCAAAGCCACCGGTACCTGCCGTACCGAATGCAGTTGTCAGTGCATCAAACAGTGGCATATGTCCTGCCAGCAGGAAAATAAACTCGATCACTGTCATGCCGAAATAGATCGTGTAAAGGATCATTGCAGTATAACGCACTTTTGGAACAAGCTTTCCAACGGACGGTCCCGGGCTTTCTGCGCGCATCAGATTGATGCTGGAGCCACCGCTTAACGGAAGAATGGCAAGCAGGAAAACGAGAACACCCATACCGCCGATCCAGTGCGTGAAGCTTCGCCAGATCAGAGCTGTGTGGGAAAGTGCCTCCACATTGCCAAGCACGGTGGCGCCGGTTGTGGTAAAGCCGGAGATCGTTTCAAAAAGTGCATCCTCCCAATGTGGGATCTCGCCGCTGATCCAGAATGGAATTGCACCGAAAAGACTGAGCAGGATCCAGCTCAGGGAGGTAGCAAGACATCCTTCCTTAAGATAGAAGGTGGTGCTTTTAGGCTTGTGCAGTGTCATCAGAACACCGATGAGCATGCAGATACAGGCAACTACAAAAAAGTAACGTCCCTCCTCTTCATGATAAATGAGGGACGTAACACATGGAAGCAGCATAAATGCCGCTTCGATCTTTAATACATAACCGAGAATATATCTTAATATTGAATAATTCATAACCTTACATCCTTTACTTCAGAATATCCCGTAGATCATTAAAACCGGTGTGCGTTGTCACGACCATAACGGTATCTCCGACCCTAATAGAATCAGAACCGCTTGGGATCAGGATCGATCCGTTACGGCTGATAAAGCAGATCAGCAGATTATCCTTCAGGGAAAGATCCATGAGAGGGATATTGGTCACGGCAGATGGCTCGTTGACGCGGAATTCAATCGCCTCTGCACGGGAATCAAACATATGATACAATGTCTCAATGTTGCTGCCCATGGAATCCTTCTTGGCGCGGACGTACGCAACGATCGCTTCGGAAGTGATATATCGAGGATATACCACACTTCCCAGATCAAGCCGGCTGATAACATCCTTGAAGTTCATACGGTTGATCTTGGTAATGACCTTTGCATTTGAAATCTGCTTGGCGTGAAGTGTCAGCAGGATATTTTCCTCGTCAATACCGGTCAGAGGGACAAAGGATTCAATTGAATCAATGCCCTCCTCCTCGAGAAGCTCTTCATCTGTACCGTCTCCGTTGATGATGGTGGCCTTTGGAAGAAGTTCGCTGAGCGTTTCGCAGCGCTTCAGATCCTGCTCCACGATCTTAACGGATACGCCCATCGGGAGAAGCTGTTTTGCCAGATAATAAGCTGCCTTGCTGCCGCCGATGATCATCGTGCTCTTGACCTGATTCGTCTTGATACCGATGTCCTCAAGGAAAAAGCGTCCGTGACCCTTTGGTGCAACGAAGGAGATCTTATCTCCGCCGAGCAGCAGGGAATCACCGGATGGAATGTACATGGCACTGTTTCGTTCAATGCCGCAAATCAGCACGCTTGTGTTGATCTTCTTGCTGAGCATGGAAACGCTTATACCGTCTAATATATTATTCTCTGGAATCTGAATCTTAATCAGCTCTGCCTGTCCGTGAGCAAAGGAATTGACTTCGAGTGCGGTCGGCAGATAGAGAATACGGGAGATTTCCTTTGCTGCCTCAAGCTCCGGATTGATGATCATGGCAAGCCCGAGCTTGTCCCGCAGATATGCTGCCTCACCGCTGTAGTCAGGTGTACGGACACGCGCAATGGTGGAGCAATTCGCCACCTGATTAGCGACCGTACAGCACAACAGGTTCAGTTCGTCCGACTCTGTAACGGCGATCAGCAGATTGGCGGAAGCGATGCCGGCGTCCATCTGTACCCGGTGGCTTGCGCCGTTGCCGGTGATCCCCATGACATCGTAAGTGTTTGCAACCTCCTGTACCTTTTTGGCATTCTGGTCAATGATTGTGATATCGTGTCCTTCTTTCACAAGCTGTTCGATTAGTGTAAGTCCTACTTTGCCGCAGCCAACGATAATAATACTTAAACCCTGTTTCGCTGGTTTTTTTGCGATTAACATATTCTTACCTCCCAAAACAGATACCCTGACCTGCAGCATCCGAACAATGTGGGTCAGGGACACATATCTAAAACACCTCTATACTATATGCTTTTTTCTCATAACTTTCAAGAAAAATTTCGTTTGATTCATAAGCAGCGATTTTACGCATAGGATGAAATAAGGTAATCAATGAGGAGAAATACTCAGTGGAAAAGAAAAAATATGAAAAATATCATTTAGGATCTCTGTCGGAATGTCTGGAGGAGAGGGCTGTTTTACTGGCACAGTATATGATTGAGCATAAAGCGACTGTCCGTCAGACAGCGTCTGTATTCGGGGTCAGCAAAAGCACGGTACATAAGGATCTGACGGAAAAGCTTCCGGTGATCGATCATGCATTGGCGGCGCAGGTGCGTCAGGTGCTTGATATCAATAAGTCCGAGCGTCATATTCGTGGCGGACTGGCGACTAAGGAGAAATATCTTCTGAAAGAAAAAGAACAGGAGAAATTCCGAAATGCATATTAATTGCACGGAATCGCTCCTGTCCCGGATTCTGTGTGACATCAAAATGAATCAGCGTATGATCACGGCTGTTTTTCGTTGATCGCACGGATCGTGTCCTGAATGTCTTTCCATGTTAGTTTATCGGAACTGAACGAGAGAATGGAGTGCAGCGGAGTGTCGGCAAACATCGCACGCATCATCTGGGCGGTGCCGGCTCCCATGCTGTCATTCTCGCCGCCCGAGGTGTCTGTAAAGCCGCTCTTTGCCAGCATGGCATCTAATGGCGAAGGATCATTTGCGTAGTTGTAAACATCATCGCAGGATGACATTTCTTCGACGTAGAACGGAAGCTTTTTATCATTTTCCAGATGGAGCGTCAGACGCTGGCGCACATCTCTGGAGGAAGCGCTGATCAAAAGCTCATAATCTCCGGACGGTGCATACCAGTCATGGATCTGCATGCTGTAATAGGAGAAGGAGCGTGCGTCCAGATCAAGCAGGATCGTTTTCGTCTCGCCCGGCTCCAGAGCTACCTTGGAAAAGTTTTTCAGCTCCTGTTCCGGACGGATCTCTTCACAGGCGGCGTTCTTTACGTAGAGCTGGACAACCTCCCGGCCTGCAATATCACCGGTGTTGGTGATATCAACAGAAACCTGGATCGTATCATCCGGCTTGGCAGGGATAGACGGGATCACGTCCATGCCTGTATTCTGCCCATTTGCCGCACTTGTGGAAGAGCTGCTGACAGACTGACCGTTTACGATCAGCTTTGCATTGGAATACCGGAAGGAGGTATAGCTTAATCCGTAACCGAATGGGAATAATACGTCCATTTTGCGCTTGTCGTAATAGCGGTATCCGATAAAAATACCCTCCTGATAGTGGACTTCGTTGTGTGTACCCGGGAAGTTTAAGAATGCAGGATGATCCTCCATGCGCAGAGGATAGGTCTCGGCAAGTTTACCGGATGGATTTGCTTTGCCATAGAGAAGATCGACTGCGGCGGCACCGGCAGCCTGTCCGGCAAGATACAGATCGAGTACGCCCTTTACCTCGGACAGCCATGGCATCAGGATCGGTGAACCGTTGTGCAGCACGACAACAGTGTTTGGCTGCACCTTACAGATCTCATGGATCAGCGTATTCTGGCTTTCCGGCATATTCAGGTGGGTGCGGTCGAAGCCCTCGCTCTCGAAGGAATCCGGCAGTCCTGCGAAAATAACAGCAACCTCAGCTTCCTTTGCGGCGGCAACTGCCTCGGAAAGAAGTGTCTCATCAACCTCGTCCTTTTCGGCGACATATCCCTTTTTATATGTAATGTTTGGATTATCCCTCAGGGCATCCAGAGCACTCTCGATGCGGAAGCAGTTGATGTGGCTGGAACCGCCGCCCTGTGTTCGGGGCGTCTCGGCAAATTCGCCGATAATGGCAACCTTCTGTGACTCCTTCAATGGAAGAATGCCATCGTTTTTCAGGAGAACAGCACTGTTATCCGCAACCTTGCGGGCTAGCTGGTGATGCGCCTCCATATCGTAGGAAGCGTTTTCTTTCTTATTAGAATAATAACGATTCACAGCCGTCAGAATCCGTTCTACGGTTCTGTCTAATGTCTTCATGGAAACGGTGCCCTCCTGCACTGCTTTGACGATCAGCTTGTCTGTCTCGCCGTGGCAGTCCGGCATCTCCAGGTCAAGACCGGCGTTTAATGACTTCACACGGTCATTCATCGCACCCCAGTCGGTCATGACAAGCCCCTGAAAGCCCCATTCCTCGCGCAGCACCTTATTCAGAAGCCAATCATTTTCACAAGAATAACATCCGTTAATGCGGTTGTAGCTGCACATGATGGTCCACGGCTGTGCCTTTTTGACGACACGTTCAAAGGCGGTAAGATAAATTTCGCGCAGTGTCCGCTCATCGACCTCGGAGCTGGCATTCATTCGCCTTGTTTCCTGATTGTTGGCGGCAAAATGCTTCAGGCTGGTGCCGATGTTTTTCTCCTGCACGCCGTTTACAAAGGCGGCGCCGATCTCTCCGGCGAGATACGGATCCTCGGAATAATATTCGAAATTTCTTCCACCGAGCGGCGAGCGTTTCATATTGATACCCGGTCCGAGCAGGACAGCAACGTCCTCTGCCTGACATTCATCGCCGAGCGCATTGCCGACCTCATGAACCAGATCGCGGTCGAAGGAGTTCGCCAGGGATGCTGCTGTTGGAAATCCAACGGCAAGAATGCTCCTGGCCCATCCCATATTATTGATGATCTCCTCCTGCTTGCGCAGTCCGTAAGGTCCGTCGGAAACCATGATTGCCTTTAAGCCGATGCGGTCAATTGTCTCGGTATGCCAGAAATCGGCACCGGAACACAGGCTTGCCTTCTCCGCTAATGTCATATCCTGTATCATCTTTTTGATATCCATAATGTCTCCTTTCCTATTATAAGTGATAAAATTTATGAAAAGAATAATTCAATCAATAGAAATGCTTGACAACCATCAAATTAGATGGTAAGATGGAAAATGCACTTATTGTGGCAGATTATAAACTAAAACTAGTATAAAATATATTATAGCATAGTTTTTAAGGATTGAAAAGCCACAAAATACTCTACAAAATTAAGGAGTGAAACGGCGATGGAGAAAAACAGAATACGTCCGGTAAAAGTAGGCAACGGTGTGAGAATGAGTTATGCCCATCAGGGAGAAGTTCTGGAGATGCCAAACCTCATTGAGGTGCAGACCAATTCTTACCAGTGGTTTTTGGATGATGGTCTGAAGGAAGTATTTCGGGATATTTCCCCAATCTCTGACTTTGGCGGTCATCTCAGCCTGGAATTTGTTGATTTCAAGCTTTGCAGAGACGAGAGCAAGTACGATATTGACCAGTGTAAGGAGAGGGATGCTACTTATTCCGCACCTTTAAAGGTTAAGGTTCGTCTGCACAACAAAGAGACTGAGGAAATCAAGGAACACGAAATCTTTATGGGTGAATTGCCTCTGATGACAGCGACAGGTACCTTTATCATCAACGGTGCTGAGCGAGTTATCGTCAGTCAGTTGGTACGATCCCCGGGCATTTACTATGCGATTGGACATGACAAGATCGGTAAAGAGTTATTCTCTTCTACAGTAATCCCAAATCGTGGTGCATGGCTGGAGTATGAGACGGATTCCAATGATGTCTTCTTCGTCCGTGTTGATAGAAACAGAAAGGTTCCGATCACTGTATTTCTGCGTGCTCTTGGTCTTGGCACCAACGCAGAGATTAAGGAGATGTTTGGTGAGGAGCCAAAGATCCTTGCAAGTATTGAGAAGGATACTACAGAGAATTATCAGGATGGTTTGCTTGAGCTTTACAAGAAGCTTCGTCCGGGTGAGCCACTTTCCGTAGACAGCGCAGAGAATCTTCTGAACGGTATGTTCTTCGATCCGAAGAGATATGATCTGGCGAAGGTCGGAAGATACAAGTTCAACAAGAAACTGCATTTTAAGAATCGTATCGTTGGCTGCAAGCTGGCAGAGGATGCGGTTGATACTGTAACCGGTGAGAAACTGGAAGCAGGAACACTGATCACAGAGGAGATTGCCGTACAGCTCCAGAACGCTGCAGTTCCTTATGTGATGGTAGAATATGAGGAGCATGTAACAAAGGTTCTTTCCAACCTGATGGTTGACCTGCGTTACTATCTGCCGGATGTTGATCCGAAGAGCATCGGTGTGACAGAGGACGTTTACTATCCACTGCTCAAGCAGATCCTCGATGAGAACGAGTCCGAAGAGGATATTATTGAGGAGATCCAGTACAATATCTCCGAGTTGATTCCAAAGCATATCACAAAAGAAGATATCTTTGCTTCTATCAACTACAATATGCATCTTGAGTATGGCATTGGTAATGATGATGATATCGATCACCTGGGTAACCGTCGTATCCGTGCGGTTGGTGAGCTTCTTCAGAATCAGTACCGTATCGGTCTGTCACGTATGGAACGTGTTGTTCGTGAGAGAATGTCCACCCAGGATCTTTCTTCTATCACAGCACAGTCTCTGATCAATATTAAGCCGGTTACGGCAGCAGTGAAGGAGTTCTTCGGAAGTTCCCAGCTGTCACAGTTTATGGATCAGAATAACCCGCTCAGTGAGCTGACTCACAAGCGTCGTCTTTCCGCATTGGGACCGGGTGGTCTGTCCAGAGACCGTGCCGGATTCGAGGTGCGAGATGTCCACTATTCTCATTATGGACGTATGTGTCCTGTAGAGACTCCTGAGGGACCTAACATTGGTCTGATCAACTCTCTGGCATCTTATGCACGTATTAACGAGTATGGTTTTGTCGAGGCTCCTTACCGTAAGGTGGACAAGGCAGATCCTGCAAATCCTCGTGTTACAGATGAGGTTGTTTATCTGTCTGCTGACGAGGAGGATAAATATACCGTTGCACAGGCGAATGAGGCACTCGATGAGAACGGCTACTTTGTACGTAACAGCGTATCCGGTCGCCGCCGCGAGGAGACATCCGAGTTTCCGAAGAAGGATATCGATCTGATGGACGTATCTCCTAAGATGGTATTCTCTGTTGCAACAGCCATGATCCCATTCCTTGAGAACGATGATGCAAACCGTGCCCTGATGGGTTCCAACATGCAGCGTCAGGCGGTGCCGCTTCTTGTAACAGAGGCTCCTGCGGTCGGTACAGGTATGGAGATGAAGGCAGCGATCGACTCCGGTAACTGTGTGATCGCAGAGGCAGATGGTGTGGTTGAACGTTCCGCTTCCAATGAGATCATCATTAAGGAGACAACAGGAACCGTTCATAATTATAAATTAGCAAAGTTCCAGCGAAGTAACCAGGGAACAAGTATGAACCAGAGACCTTTAGTCAACAAGGGTGACGAGGTCAAGGCAGGACAGGTTATCGCAGACGGTCCTTCTACCTGCGGTGGAGAGATCGCCCTTGGTAAGAACCCTCTCATTGGTTTCATGACATGGGAAGGTTATAACTACGAGGATGCGGTTCTTCTGAGTGAGAGACTGGTTCAGGAGGATGTTTACACATCCGTACACATCAGTGAGTACAATGCCGAGGCAAGAGATACAAAGCTTGGTGCCGAGGAGATTACCCGTGATGTTCCGGGCGTTGGTGATGACGCACTCAAGGATCTGGATGAGAGAGGTATCATCCGTATCGGTGCTGAGGTTCGTGCCAACGATATTCTGGTCGGCAAGGTTACACCAAAGGGTGAGACAGAGCTGACGGCAGAGGAGAGACTTCTTCGTGCGATCTTCGGCGAGAAGGCAAGAGAGGTTCGTGATACATCACTCAAGGTTCCGCATGGTGAGTTTGGTATCGTTGTAGATGCCAAGGTATTTACCAGGGAGAACGGCGATGAGCTTCCGCCGGGAGTGAATGAGAACGTTCGTATCTATATTGCACAGAAGCGTAAGATCCAGGTTGGAGATAAGATGGCCGGACGTCATGGTAACAAGGGCGTGGTTTCCAGAGTACTTCCTGTGGAGGATATGCCATTCCTTCCAAACGGTCGTCCTTTGGATATCGTGTTGAACCCTCTGGGTGTGCCTTCCCGTATGAACATCGGTCAGGTCCTGGAGATTCATCTGAGTCTGGCTGCAAAGGTACTTGGATTTAACGTAGCAACTCCTGTCTTTGATGGTGCAAATGAGCACGACATCATGGATACACTCGAGCTGGCAAATGATTATGCCAATACACCGCTTGATCAGGAAGAACTTGCGGCAGAAAAGGCAAAGGCTGCAGAGGATGGCGTTGACTATCCGGCAGACGTTGTGCCTTTCGTAGATAAATATAAAGATGTCCTTGATCCGGAGGTTATGAACTATCTGGTTGAGAACAAGGATTATCGTCAGCAGTGGAAGGGCGTTCCGATCCGCCGTGATGGTAAGGTTCGTCTCCGCGATGGTAGAACAGGTGAGTATTTCGATGGCGAAGTAACGGTAGGCTTCATGCATTACCTCAAGCTCCACCATCTGGTTGATGATAAGATCCATGCACGTTCTACCGGTCCTTACTCTCTCGTAACACAGCAGCCACTCGGTGGTAAAGCACAGTTCGGTGGTCAGCGTTTCGGAGAGATGGAGGTTTGGGCACTTGAGGCATATGGTGCTGCATATACACTTCAGGAGATCCTGACTGTGAAGTCCGATGATGTCGTTGGTCGTGTGAAGACATACGAGGCGATCATCAAGGGAGAGAACATCTCTGATCCTGGTATTCCAGAGTCCTTTAAGGTACTTCTTAAAGAGCTTCAGGCACTTGCACTTGATGTTACGGTTCTGGATGAGGACGGTAACGAAGTACCGATGACAGAGAGCGTTGAAGAGGATCGTGATGAGGATATCAAGCCGCTCATCGATGGCGATGCCAACTTTGCATTTGGCAACGGAGAGTCCTTCGAGGCTGCAGGCTTCAAAGAGGGTACTGCTGAAGAGCTTGAGAATGACGACATTTTTGGCGATTTTGAAGCTTCCGAGGAACCGGATCTGTTATAAGACGAAACTTCGGATTTACACAACCTGGATGTGGAAGAATGGAGGTTACTATGGTAGATAGTACTGTAAAGGAAGAAAAGCATATCACATATGATGCAATCAAGATCGGTCTTGCCTCTCCGGAAAAGATCAGAGAGTGGTCCCGCGGTGAGGTTAAGAAGCCGGAGACAATCAACTACAGAACATTAAAGCCTGAGAAGGACGGTCTGTTCTGTGAGAAGATCTTTGGACCAAGCAAGGACTGGGAGTGTCATTGTGGTAAATATAAAAAGATTCGTTATAAAGGCGTTGTCTGCGACCGTTGTGGCGTAGAGGTTACAAAGGCAAGCGTTCGTCGTGAGCGTATGGGTCACATCGAGCTTGCTGCGCCGGTATCACATATCTGGTATTTTAAAGGAATCCCAAGCCGTATGGGTCTGATTCTCGATGTATCCCCAAAGAACCTTGAAAAGGTACTCTACTTTGCGTCATATATCGTACTCGAGGCTCAGGACGGAATTGGTCTGCAGCAGAAGCAGATCCTGTCTGAGGCAGAGTATCAGGAAGCCAGAGCGAACTATGGCAATGCATTCCGTGCAGGCATGGGTGCAGAGTCCATCATGGAGCTTCTGATGAGCATCGATCTCGAGGAAGAGTCCAATACACTTAAGGAGGAGCTTAAGAATGCATCCGGTCAGAAGCGTGCGCGTATCATCAAGAGACTGGAAGTAATCGAAGCATTCCGTGGATCAGGAAATAAGCCTGAGTGGATGATCCTGACAGTTATCCCGGTTATCCCACCGGATCTTCGTCCAATGGTACAGCTGGACGGAGGACGTTTTGCAACATCCGATATGAATGATCTGTATCGTCGTATCATCAATAGAAATAACCGCCTGAAGAGACTTCTCGAGTTAGGTGCTCCGGATATTATTGTCCGCAACGAGAAGAGAATGCTTCAGGAGGCAGTAGATGCCCTGATCGACAACGGTCGTCGCGGACGTCCTGTCACAGGTCCGGGAAACAGACCTCTCAAGTCACTGTCCGACATGCTCAAGGGTAAGCAGGGACGTTTCCGTCAGAACCTGTTAGGTAAGCGTGTTGACTATTCCGGACGTTCCGTTATCGTTGTAGGTCCGGAGCTTAAGATTTATCAGTGCGGTCTTCCGAAGGAGATGGCGATTGAGCTGTTTAAGCCTTTCGTTATGAAAGAGCTTGTTTCTGACGGAACTGCACATAACATTAAGCAGGCAAAGAAAATGGTTGAAAAGCTTCAGCCGGAGGTATGGGATGTGCTCGAGGAGGTTATCCGTGAGCATCCGGTTATGTTAAACCGTGCCCCTACACTTCACAGACTTGGTATTCAGGCATTTGAGCCTACACTTGTTGAGGGTAAGGCAATCAAGCTTCATCCACTCGTATGTACCGCGTTCAATGCCGATTTCGATGGTGACCAGATGGCTGTCCATCTTCCGTTGTCCGTTGAGGCGCAGGCAGAGTGCCGTTTCCTGCTTCTTTCTCCAAACAACCTGTTAAAGCCGTCTGATGGTGGTGTGGTTGCCGTTCCTTCTCAGGATATGGTGCTTGGTATCTACTATCTGACACAGGAAAGACCGGGTGTTAAGGGTGAGGGCAAGTTCTTCAAGTCTATTAACGAGGCAATCACAGCCTATGAGAATGGTGTTGTAACACTTCATTCCCGCATCACAGTCCGCAGAAGTGGTGTGAATGCGCAGGGAGAGGTTGAGATCAAGAACATTGAGTCTACACTCGGACGTTTCATCTTCAATGAGATCCTTCCACAGGATTTAGGTTTTGTAGATCGAAGCAATCCGGACAACTTCCTGACACTGGAGGTAGACTTCCATGTAGGTAAGAAGCAGCTGAAGCAGATTCTTGAGAAATGTATTGATGTACACGGTGCAACAGGAACTGCCGAGACAATGGATCATATTAAAGCATTAGGTTACAAGTATTCTACCCGTGCAGCCATGACAGTATCTATTTCCGATATGACCGTGCCTGCAGCAAAGAAGGATATTCTTGCGGATGCAGAAAAGACCGTTGAGACAATTACACGCAAGTTCCACCGTGGTCTTCTGACGGAGGAGGAGCGTTACAAGGCAGTTGTAAATACATGGTTCGCAGCCGATGATAAGCTGACAAAGGCTTTGATGGCTGGTCTGGATCGTTACAACAACATCTTTATGATGGCGGATTCCGGAGCCCGTGGTTCCCAGGCACAGATCAAGCAGCTTGCCGGTATGCGTGGACTGATGGCGGATACATCCGGTCGTACGATTGAACTCCCGATCAAGTCTAACTTCCGTGAGGGTCTTGACGTACTGGAGTACTTCATTTCTGCGCATGGTGCTCGTAAGGGTCTGTCCGATACAGCGCTTCGTACAGCCGATTCCGGATACCTGACACGTCGACTTGTCGATGTATCTCAGGAGCTTTCCATCCGTGAGGTTGACTGTAGTGTAGAAAGAGACGAGATTCCGGGCATGGAGATTGGCGAGTTTGCAGATGGCAAGGAGCTGATCGAGTCTCTGGAAGAACGTATTACAGGAAGATTCTCCTGTGAGAATATTTATGATGATAACGGTGAACTGATCGTGAAGGCAAACCACATGATCACACCGAAGCGCGCAGCACGTATTGTGAGAACAAAGGCTGTTATGGATGCCGGTCCTAAGGCACGGATCAAGATCCGTACAATCCTGACATGTAAGTCTCACATCGGTGTCTGTGCAAAATGTTATGGTGCTAACATGGCAACAGGTGAGCCGGTACAGGTTGGTGAGGCTGTCGGTATTATCGCTGCTCAGTCCATCGGTGAGCCTGGTACACAGCTTACCATGCGTACATTCCATGCCGGTGGTGTAGCCGGTGATGATATCACACAGGGTCTTCCTCGTGTCGAGGAGCTTTTCGAGGCACGTAAGCCTAAGGGACTTGCAATCATCGCTGAGTTCGGCGGTACTGTAAGCGTTCGTGATACTAAGAAGAAGCGTGAGGTTGTCGTAACCAATAAAGAAACCGGTGACAGCAAGGCTTATCTGATCCCATACGGTTCCCGTATCAAGGTTCTGGAGGGACAGGAGCTTGAGGCCGGTGATGAGCTGACAGAGGGTAGTGTAAATCCACACGATATCCTTGCGATCAAGGGTGTGCGTGCCGTGCAGGATTACATGATCCGCGAGGTACAGAGGGTTTACCGTCTGCAGGGTGTAGATATCAACGATAAGCATATCGAGGTTATCGTGCGCCAGATGCTCAAGAAGATCCGTATCGAGAACAACGGAGATTCCGATTATCTGCCGGGTGTAATGGTAGATGCACTTGACTACGAGGATACCGTAGAAGAACTGACGAAGGAAGGCAAGGAGCCGCCGGAGGGAAGTCAGGTTATGCTTGGTATCACAAAGGCTGCACTCGCAACCAATTCCTTCATGTCAGCAGCATCCTTCCAGGAGACCACAAAGGTTCTGACCGATGCCGCGATCAAGGGCAAGATCGATCCTCTCGTAGGTCTGAAGGAGAATGTTATCATTGGTAAGCTGATTCCGGTAGGAACCGGTATGAAGAGATATCGTTCCGTGAAACTCGACTGTGATGAAGAGGCAGAGCGCGAGATCGCACAGATCCGTGCAGAAAAGGCTGCTAAGTCAGAGGAAGAGAACAAGAAGGACGACAAGCGCGAGAAAGCAAAAGAGAAAGAGGTCGCTGCAGAGGAAGAGCCTGCAAAGGATTTTGCATCTTCTGATGGCGAGCTTGTATATTCAACGTCCACCGAGGATGATGGAGATATCGATGCCTAATCGATCAATTAAATAAGAATTTTTAAGAGGTATTTTATCTGCGGATAGGATGCCTCTTTTGTTGCAATATGCATAAAAACATGATAAAATTACTGTGTAGGTATATATATATTGCCTATATGCAAATTTATTATATCGAAAAGGAAGGAATGATGAGATGAGGAAGTTTACAAAACAGATATTGGCATCCGTTCTTTCATTGGCAATGGTGGTAAGTTCGGCGAGCGGAATCGGCATTGCGTCCGCGAAAAAGACTGCCAATGCAGAGGAAGCTTCGGCAACAGCAACAGCAGCGCCAAACAACATTGGGGAAGAACGAACGCTGCCAAGCGGATTTGTGACACGCGACAATGGAATTATGCGTGACAATATGGATTCAGCCGCTTATATGAGTAGAATGGGACTTGGCTGGAACTATGGTAACTCTCTGGATCAGGCGATCGATACCAGCAAGATGTCTGACGAAGAGAAAGCGAAGGTAAATGTAAAGTATTGTGAGACATCTGCAAACAATCTGGTATTGACCCAGAAAAACGTAGATACACTGAAGCAGTATGGTTTTCGAAATGTCCGTATTCCGGTAGCCTGGTCTAACCTTATGGATATTTCCGAGGATAAGATGACATACACGATCAACGAAGGATATCTTCAGAGAGTGGAGCAGGTCATTAATTATTGTTTAAATGATGGCATGTATGCGATCGTAAACATTCATTACGACGGAGACTGGTGGGGACAGTTCGGTGATGCAGACGAGTCTGTCCGCAAGCAGGCATGGGCTCGTTTCAGACAGATCTGGACGCAGGTCAGCAACCGCTACAGAGATTATTCTGACCGTCTGATCTTCGAATCTGCGAACGAGGAACTCGGAGATCGTCTCAACGACAACTGGGTAAAGCGCGACACCAACAACAAGACAGGTGTCTTAACCGTTGATGAGCAGTACGAGACAATGAACAAGATCAATCAGGAATTTGTAAATATTGTCCGTAAGTCCGGTGGCAACAATGAGAAGAGATATCTTCTGATCGCCGGCTACAGCACCAACATCGAAAGAACTTGCGATGACCGTTTTGTAATGCCGACCGATCCGATCAAGGAGAATGGTGTCAGCAAGCTCAGCGTATCGGTTCATTACTACACACCGTGGAATTACTGTGGTGGAAGCGAGTACCATCAGGTTGAGGGTGGCGCAGCGCGTCTTTACGACTGGGGTACCGATGAAGATATTAAGGCAATGCATGCTGAACTGGATAAGATGAGTAAATTTACCGAACAGGGATATGGCGTTATCATTGGTGAGTATGGCGTTCAGACAACCGCAGCCGATGGAATTGCCAACTATATTTACGAAATGGGACAGTATGCACTGGAGAAAGGTATGATCCCTGTACTCTGGGATAACGGCGGATGGTTTAACCGTCAGAAAAATATCATTTCATACGATGATGTCGCTCAGGCAATTCTTGACATGACAGGCGCACAGGGCATTGGCAGGAAAGCAAAGGTCAATACCGGAAAGCCGCTGTATACAGAAGTGCAGGATGAGAGTGGGCTTACACCGGTATATTCCTGGGAAGGAAAATGGAAAAAGAACGGTGGAGACAACGAGACATACTGTGAGCCGGCACTTACCGTACTCTCAAATGACGGAACCAATGACTGGTATTATCACTGTAACAGCTATGGATACTGGGCAGTCATTTATTCCGAGGCATTAAAGAATGTCAAGCATTTATATGTAAGAGTTACCTGTGAGAACAATGATATCGATTCCTCCGCACTGCAGCTTGCATCCGCAGAGTTTAAAGAGAATTACCCTCCGGAGAATGGGCTGTATGATCCGAATGAGCAGCTGAAGGCTGCCAATAGTGGTGCTCTTGAAAACTGCACCAATGGTAAGGAAACAAATATCAGCGCAGAGGAAAGCTGGAGCGGAAAGATCTTCTCCATTGACGAGGATCTGTTACAGGGCAAGAGCATTCTGTGGATTTCTGCATCAAACAAACCGGTATTTACAAAGATCGAGCTGTTTGCATCCGATGCACCATTCCCAGAGGTAAGCCCATTGCCGGTTCCTCCGAGAAGAACACCGGTTCCGTACCCGTCAGATGATGTTGTAATGCCAACGCAGAGTCCAAATCCATCTGCACCGGCACCGACAGCAACAGTTCCGGCTGCTACGACAGCACCGGTTCAGACGGCACAGGTTCCGACACCGTCATCGATCACCGTTGCGAAGGGAGATATTGTCAAGGACAAGAATGCTTCTTATAAGATTTCCAATGTTAAGTCGAATACGGTTGAGTACAAAGCACCACTGAACAGTAAGAAGGCAACCGTTACAGTTCCTGCAACCGTGAAGGTCAGTGGCGTTACCTACAAGGTTACCTCCATTGCCAAAAACGCATTTAAGAACAATAAGAAGTTGAAAAAGGTTACGATCGGCGCAAACATTACGACAATCGGCGCAAATGCGTTTGCCGGATGCAAGAATTTGAAGACCGTCGATATTAAATCCAAGAAATTAAAGAGCGTTGGGAAGAATGCATTTAAGGGCATTCACAAAAAGGCTGTTTTCAAGGTGCCGGCAAAGAAGCTGAAGGCATATAAGAAGTTGCTTAACAGCAAAGCAGGCATCAAAAAAACAATGAAAATTAAAAAATAATTCATATTTTTCAGTAAGAAGTATGGTATGATAACTTCGACAGGATCCGGCAGGAAAACCGGATCCTGTTTTGGATTTATACGAAACCGTTCATTCCCTATAAATAATGAATTGCGTGTTTTATTTATCATTTAAACGGAAAGGAAATTATCATGTCAGAGAAGAATATAAACAGAAACAATCCTTTATGGGATTCAGAGAAAACAATCGAAGAAAGACTGGATTATCTTGTAAATGCGCTCACCTTAGAGGAGAAGTTTTCCTGCCTCGGAACCGGGAATCCTGCGATTGAGCGCCTTGGCATCCCTGCCTTCTTCGTGGGCTGTGAGGGGGCACATGGTTTACAGATGCGTCATGATCAGAGTTTTGATAAGGGTGAACCGCAGCCAACGACAATTTTTCCGAATCCGGTCGGCATGAGTGCAAGCTGGGATACGGAGCTGATCCGGCAGGCGGGCGAGATTGTAGGCACCGAGGCGAGAGCTGTATTTGAGAAGGAAGGACGCAGAGGAGGTCTGTGTCTGTGGGCGCCGACGATCGACATGGAACGTGATCCGCGATGGGGACGTACCGAGGAGGCATATGGGGAGGATCCGTATCTTACCGGGAAGATGGCATCCGCATATATTCAGGGAATGCGCGGTGACGGGGAACATATCCGGTGCGGTGCAACGCTCAAGCATTTCTATGCGAATAATGTAGAGGATGGTCGTGTGTGGAAATCCTCCTCCATCGATCCGCGCAACAAATATGAATATTATCTGGAGCCGTTTTGCCGCGCCGTTGTGGAGGGCGGTGCCGAGGCAATGATGACGTCTTACAATGAGATCAACGGTGTGCCGGCAATCCTGAATCATGAGGTGCAAAAGCTTGCAAAGGAGCAGTGGGGGATCCATCACGTTGTCTGTGATGGCGGCGATATGCAGCAGACCGTGGACTGCCATCATTATTTCGGTTCCCATACGGAGACGATCGCTGAGGGCTTAAAGGCTGGCATCGACTGCTTTACCGATGATATTGATGCAGTTATGGAGGGTGCAAGAGAAGCCTACGAACTTGGAATGATCGATATGAACGATATTGATCGTGCATTAAAATGCCATTTCAGCACGTTGTTCCGTCTGGGACTTTTTGATGAGCAGGAGGAGAAGGAGTATGGTCTGAATCTTCCGGAATATCAGCAGACAGCGAGAGAGCTGACAGGCGAGTCTGTTGTATTGTTGAAAAATGATGCTTTGGAGGGGCAAAAGCTTCTTCCTTTGTCTGCAGTGCATTTTACGGCAGATAAGAAGCTTGCGGTGATCGGACCGTCTGCCGGCGAATGGTTTATGGATTGGTATTCCGGAATCCCCCCGTATTCTGTGACACCGCTTGAGGGAATCCGTGCGGCGATGGGAGGCATGGATCATATTATTTTTGAGTCAGGTGTGCCGGAGATCAAGCTTGCGTGTGGCGACAAATATATCGGTATTCTGGAGGACGGCAAGACAATCGGTCTGGTGGATGAGGCGCATGCGGAGATTTTTGAGTCCGTTTTATGGGACAGAGAGCAGATGACACTGAAAGCAAAAAGCAATGGCATGCTGCTGACTACACAGGATGGTTGTGACGAGGATAAGGTATATCGTGGCGGAACGATCACAGCAACAGCTAAGGCTGCCTTTGGCTGGTTTGTCAAAGAGGTATTTCATGCACAGGTCAGCCTCACCGATCTGAAGGAATCCGAAGAAAAGAGTCTGTCCCTTTCTGTGGACAGCAGATTCCCGGAAATTCTCCGAAATGGAGAGGAAATGGTTCTTCATGCATGGAATAAAGGAGCGTTGTTTGTGGATGAACAGAACCGCATCCGTGTACAGGATGACAACGGATTTGCGGAGGACGGCGAGGTGCGCCGTATTGTAAGCTATACGGATACGCATGGTCATCAGCATATGTTCGGAGATGCGGACTTTGACGGCAGAAGAAACGGAACGTATGAGACGATCACCGGAAGCAGATACCGCAGCCTGCCGCCGATTTGTCCGGTACTGGTGAAGGATGGAATCCGCAGTGCGAAGGATGCAGCCGCAAAAGCAGACACCGTTATTTATGTTGGCGGAGCGCATCCGATGATCACCTGCAAGGAAGAGGTGGATCGGAAGGATATTGCATTTCCGCCATATCAGCGTACGCTGGTGCAGGAGCTTTATCAGGCAAATCCCCGTCTGATCGCGGCACTGGTAACGAGTGTACCTTATGCGATCGGCTGGGAAAAGCAAAACATACCGGCTATTCTGGTCACAGCCGGCGGAAGCATGGAACTGGGCAATGGTCTTGCGGATGTTTTATTTGGTAAGAAAGCACCGGCAGGCAGACTCAATATGACATGGTATCGGGATGACAGTCAGCTGCCGGATATGGATGATTATGACATTATTCAGAAGGAGAGAACCTATCAGTATTTCAAGGGGGAAGTGCTGTATCCGTTTGGACATGGACTCACCTATGCGCAGACGGAAATCTGTGATCTGACTGCAGAGACTTCAGAGGATGGACAGACCGTTCATGTGGAATGCACTGTCCGAAATATGGGTCAGGACAAAGCTGTGCAGGTGCAGGACGAAGTGGTTCAGATTTATTTTGCAAAGAAGGCTTCTGCGGTCAAACGACCGATCCGTACGCTTGCTGCCTTTGCGCGCGTGAAGGAGTTGGCACCGCAGGAAGAACGCCGGGTAAGCTTTGAAGTGCCCGTGGAGCAGCTTCGCTATTATGATACGGTTCAGAGGAAAATGCTTCTGGAGCCGGGAAGCTATGAACTTCAGGCAGGACATTCTTCTGCACAGATTGATTGTGTTGCAGAGATAACCCTTCAGGGGCAGGAACGCGGTGTGCGTGACGGTGCTGTATGGCAGCCGGCAGATCATTACGACCGTTCTCAGAATGGATATCTCTGGGAAGGTCATATGGGATATGACAGTGTTGCACATAAAGCAGATACGCATGCACCCGAGGATCTGTTTGAAAAAGTTAGCGGATTATGGCAGAATATAAATGAAGTGACGAGAACGGAGGATGCCGGAGAACGGCAGGACGATTGCCTGATCCTGGAATATGACAGCGTTTATATCCCGGAGGGAGCGGACTGTCTGGTGATCGATGCGGATGCACTGGCGCAGAGTACCATGGATGTATATCTGGATGGTGTCCATCATGCATCCTTTATCGTGCCGGAATTCGATGATCTGTCCGGTGCCGGTGACAATCCGGGCTGGGCTGCCGCGGCAACGGCGAAGAATGCACCGCATGGCAGAGGTTTTCGTCATCTGTCGATTCCTTTGGAGGATCTTGGAAAGGCAGGCAGCGAAACCGTGCTCCGGCTTCGTTGTCAGGGCGATGTGCGGATCTGCCGCTGGAGATTCGAGAAGGCTTCGTAGAACAGACGGCAGTTATTGTGAAGGAATCTGTATCAGAGCGTGTCGGATGCAGATACAGCAGAAGCAGTACACGCAGAAAAGAGGATGATATGGAAACAAATTTTATCTGGAAAGAACGCAAGAGAAATGCACTGGGGCTTCCCTGGACATTTACAAAGTATGCACTGACCGGGGACAGACTTTTTATTACCAGCGGTTTATTAAAGACGGTGGAGGATGAAGTGCGTCTGTACCGTATCCTGGATATCTCGCTGAGCCAGACATTGACACAGAAAATATTCCGGATCGGAACCATTCAGGTTTCTTCTGCAGACAAGACGCTTGGCAACTTCGAGATTAAAAATATTAAGGATCCAAGACAGGTCAAGGAGCAGCTGTCGCAGCTTGTGGAGGAGAACAGGGAGAAAAAGCGTGTCACAAACCGTGAATTTATGGGCGAAGACAGCGATTTTGATGACGGTGATGACCAATAGGATGCCTGTCGGTACGACACCGATACAAAAAAAGTGAAAAAACTCTTTTCATACACGGGAAGAGTGTGTTATACTAGAAACAGCGATGTGGCAGTCCTTGGGCGTAGTGCGTCCATCTGTCGATATCAAACATTACAATTATTAATATAGGAGGTAACTTTACAATGGCAAACAAATGGGTATATATGTTTAGCGAAGGCGACATGACCATGCGTAACTTACTTGGTGGTAAGGGTGCGAACCTTGCAGAGATGACCAACATCGGTCTTCCTGTACCACAGGGTTTTACAGTAACTACAGAGGCTTGTACACAGTATTATGAGGATGGACGTCAGATTAACGACGAGATCATGGCTCAGATCATGGACGGCGTTAAGAAGATGGAAGAGATCAACGGCAAGAAGTTCGGTGATTCTGAGAATCCGCTTCTCGTATCTGTTCGTTCCGGTGCACGTGCCTCTATGCCTGGTATGATGGATACAATCCTTAACCTTGGTCTTAACGATGACGTAGTAGCTACAATGATCAAGGGTAACCCGGATCCTACATTTGAGCGTTTTGTATATGATTCATACAGACGTTTCATTCAGATGTTCTCTGATGTCGTTATGGAAGTTGGTAAGAAGTACTTCGAGCAGCTCATCGACAAGATGAAAGAAGAGAAGGGTGTTAAGTATGATGTTGATCTGACAGCTCAGGATCTTAAGACTCTGGCAGAGCAGTTCAAGGCTGAGTACAAGAACCAGTTAGGTACAGACTTCCCATCTGATCCTGTAGAGCAGATGAAGTTAGCTGTAGAGGCTGTATTCCGTTCATGGGACAACCCTCGTGCAAACGTATATCGTC
>ERZ773239.1146-NODE-1146-length-22111-cov-6.125045_pt1 | contig 22111 bp, 23 predicted proteins | sample MGYA00580521_ERZ773239 | MGnify/ENA primary metagenome ERZ773239 (study PRJEB29015, sample SAMEA2737801) | human gut metagenome | biome: human gut; feature: human-associated habitat; material: faeces | place: China | collected 2012 ... | reverse complement strand
AATTTTTATTGCAATGTTTCTTTTTTTATTAAAATTTCAACTATTGATTCGCATACAATATAAAAACTTAATATTAAAAAATGGATATTGAGTTATTTTTAGGAGGAGTTAAATATGGAAAATATCTATTCACAAATTGACATTAATGCATATGTTGCAAGATATATTGACGAAAATGGATGTAGCTTAAATCAGGCTTGCGAAGAGCTTGAAATAGATCCTTCAAAGGTATTTGCAGTATCAACTGATTATGATGAAGATGAATTACAATAGTATAGAAAGGGAATAAAAGGAGGCTATATTTAAAGTATAGCCTCTATGATAACGTATAATATAATTTTATTATACTTTTTTTCTAAATGAAAGGAATTTATAAAAAATAAAAAAAGCATATACTGACTTTTGATTTATTATATTTTAGTGAAATTTTTCAATGATATATCAAATGCTTTAACAGAATGAGTTAATTCTCCAGAAGAAATAAAATCAACACCAGATAATGCATAACTTCTAATAGTATCTAAAGTTATGTTTCCAGAACATTCAGTAATAGCTCTTCCAGCAATTAATTTTACCATTTCTTTAGCTTGATTTGGAGTCATATTATCAAGCATTATAATATCAGCACCAGCTTCAATAGCTTCTAATATTTGTTCTTTATATTCAGTTTCAACCTCTATTTTTCTAACAAAAGAAGAATTTTCTTTTGCTAATTTAATGGCATTTTTAATACTTCCTGCATAACCAATGTGATTATCTTTAATTAATATTCCATCAGATAAAGAAAAACGATGATTATGGCCACCACCAATTTTAACAGCATATTTTTCTAATATTCTTAAATTAGCAGTAGTTTTTCTTGTATCTAAAAGTTTAGTATTAAGTCCTTCAAGTTTTTTTACATATTTATTAGTTAAAGTTGCAATTCCGCTCATTTTTTGAAGTAAGTTTAAAGCAACTCTTTCACCCATTAAAATATTAAGGGCATCTCCATAAAGTTCACCAATAATATCTCCTTTAGTAACACTAGAACCTTCATTAATAAAGGATTTAAAGGTAACATCACCAAGGATAGTAAAGACTCTTTCAAATACAGGTAATCCACATATAATACCATCTTCTTTAGCAATTAATGAAGCTTTGGCTTTAGAGCCATTTGTAACAATAGAAGAAGCCGTTATATCTCCATAAGGAATATCTTCTTTTAATGCATCATTTATTATTTTATCAACAATTAAATAGTTTAGCATATCTGTTATCCACCTTTTCTTTCAAAAATTTTATTAATTCTTCATATGAATCTAAGGCATATGATTTTGGTTCTTTAATAATTTCTTTAAATGAAATTTCATTAATTTTTGAATTAATATTTTCAGCTGCTTGTTTTCCAAATACTAATGCTTCAAGCAAGGAATTACTTGCAAGTCTATTACTTCCATGGACACCTGTACAGCTAACTTCACCAACAGCATAAAGGTTATTCATAGATGTTTTTGAAAATAAATCTACCTTAATCCCACCCATACAATAATGATGCGCAGGGGCTATTGGTAATAAGTCTTTATCCATTTCATACCCTCTTTTTAAACATTCATTGTATAAAAAAGGAAATCTATCTATTAAAAAATCTTTTGATTTTTTTGTCATATCAAGATAAACATAAGGTTTATTAGGAGTAGATTCTATTTCTTTTAATATTGCAGATGATACAATATCCCTAGGAAGCAAAGAGTCAATAAATTGTTCTTTATTTTGGTTTAAAATTATTCCACCTTCACCACGAAGAGATTCAGATAAAAGTAGTTTCTTTCCTTTAACTTTAGGTTCATATAAAACAGTAGGATGTAGTTGTAAATATTCCATATCTTTAATAGAAATATTATTTTTTAAACTTATATTTAACCCATCTCCAGTTAGATATTCAACATTAGTAGTTGATGTAAATATGCCTCCAATACCACCAGTTGCTAAAATAGTAAACTTACTATTTATACTATAAGTTTTAGAAGAATTTTTTAAAATTCCTCCATAACAAATATTATCTTCACAAATTAAATCTATTAAAGTTGTATTTTCAAGCATGGTTACATTGTTTTTTTGAGCTACCTTATCTAATAAGGTTTCAGTAACCGCTTTTCCTGTTTCATCTTTAACATGTATTATTCTAAATTCGCCATGTCCACCTTCACGAGTATAATTTAATTTATCATTTGTTTTATCAAAAGGAACTCCAAGTTTAACTAAATTATTAATATTTTCAATTGAATTTTTTATTAATAACTTAACAGCTTCAGGATTATTGTTATAATTTCCAGCCTTCATAGTATCATTAAAATAATTTTCTTCATCAAAAAAGCCAAGAGAAGTAGAAATACCACCTTGAGCAAGATAACTATTACAATCTTTAAAGCTATTTTTAGTAATCATTAATATCCTAATATCATCTCTTAAATTAAGTGCAGTATAAAGGCCTGCAATTCCTGTACCAACTATTAAAACATCATAATTCATAATGTTACACAGATAGAAGATGCATATTTTCTAAAGCTTTATGTGCTTTAAATCTAAGCTCTTCGTCAATATTAACTTCAAATTCTTCATTTTTTAAACAATTATATAAGTCATTAAGAGATATTTTTTTCATATTAGGACAAATCATTCCTGTTTTTGTTGGAATAAAAGTTTTATTGGGGCTCTTTAATTTCATTTCATAAAAAACTCCTTCTTCTGTTACAACTATAAATCCATTTGCATTAGAAGAAGCGCTATAATTAATAAGTTCAGATGTACTTCCAATATAATCTGCTAAATTACGAACAGATTTATTACATTCTGGATGAACTAAAACAGGATAATCAGGGTATTTTTCCTTTAATTCGAGAATTTCATCCTTTTCTATTCTTTCATGAGTAGGACAAAAACCAGGATATAAAGTAAAGTTTTTATTTGGAATTTGTTCAGATAAGTAACTTCCTAAGTTTCTATCCGGTAAGAAAATTACTTCATCAGTATCTAAATTATTTAATATATTAATTGCAGATGATGATGTTACACATACATCTGATAAAGCTTTTATATCTAAATTTGAATTAATATAACTTACAACCTTAGCATTAGGATGCTTGTCTTTTAATTCTTGAAGCCTATCTACTAAAGCCATATCTGCCATTGGGCATGTTGTATTATTTGATGGAATAAGTATTTTTTTATTAGGTGAAAGAATTTTAGCACTTTCAGCCATAAATTTTACTCCACAAAAAATTATTACATCTTTATCACTTTCCATTGCTTTTTTACTTAAAAAATAAGAATCACCAACTATATCAGCAATTTCTTGAATTTCATCACGTTGATAAAGATGAGCAACTATTAATGCATTTTTTTCTTTTTTTAATTTTAATATTTTTTCTTTTAAGTTCATTTTCACACTTCCTTTTTTGTATATTACAGGTGTATATACATTAGATTAACATAAAAATACATAACTTTCAATACGTGGTAAATGTGAGAGGTGATTTTGCAATAAGATTGTACATATTTAAAATAAATATCGTATTATAATATGAATATTATTTTGGAGGATTAATATATATGGAGAAAAACATTACTTTAAGTTTGTGTATGATAGTTAAGGACGAGGAAAAAACATTGGCAAGATGTTTAAATTCGGTAAAATCATTTATAGATGAAATTATAATAGTAGATACTGGATCTAAGGATAAGACAAAAGAAATTGCAAAAAGTTTTAATTCACAAATATATGATTTTAAATGGATAAGTGACTTTTCAGCAGCAAGAAATTTTTCTTTTAGCAAAGCTACTAGCGATTATATATTATGGTTAGATGGTGATGATTTTATAGATGATGAAAACATTAGTAAGATAGAGAACTTATTAAAAAGTTTAGATACTAAATATGATTATGTAAGTGGACAATATATATTATCAAGAAATGAAGAAGGAGGAGTGAATTCAGTTTTAAGGAGAAATAGAATTGTTAAAAGAACAAGAAATTTTAAATGGATAGGAAAAGTGCATGAATATTTAGAAGTATATGGACAAGGATTTAATGGAGACTTTGCAATAGAGCATGGAAAAGTTAAAGTTCATACAGATAGAAATTTTAGGATATTTAAAAAAATGGAAAATGAAGGCGTAGAATTTTCTCCAAGGGATATGTATTATTATGCAAATGAGTTAATGGATAATGGACAATATGCTAAAGCAATTGATGAGTATAAAAGATTTATTGCAACTAAACAGGGGTGGATAGAAGATGTAAAGGGAGCATATTTTAGAATTATAAATTGTTATAAAATATTAAATAAAACAGAAAATATACTAGATATTGTTTTTGAGGCATTTAAAATAGATGTACCAATGGCTGAAATAGTTTGTAGTTTAGCAGAATACTTTTTTGAGAAAAATAATTTTAATCAAGCAGCATTTTGGTATAAAACAGCATTAAATTGTATTCCTAATAAAGATAATCCATCTCTATCTAATATTGCTTATTATAGTTGGATTCCTAGTTTACAGCTTTGTGTTTGTTATTATAATTTAGGAAAGATTAATTGTGCATATTTCTTTAATGAATTAACAGCAAATTTTGTTGGTGAATCTGATAAGGTAATATATAATAGAAAATTATTTGATGATATATATGAAAATTTAAATATGAAAAAGCCTAATTTAAAATATCCTTTAAGAGCAGATGACTATATTAATTATTTATAAAAATATTTATGGAACAAAGACATATTATAATTTGTCTAATTAAAGAAGTAGGTCTTCAAGTTTTTGTTATTGTAAATTAACTTGAAGACTACATAACAAAGGAAGTGAATAAAGTGGTTTTCAGTAGTATTTTATTTATATTTAGATTTTTACCAATTGCTATGGGAATTTATTTTTTAACACCTAAAAAATTAAAAAATTTAAGTTTGCTTATACTTAGTTTAATATTTTATTCATGGGGAGAACCTAGATACTTTTTACTCATGATTGCTTCTATATTTGTAGATTATTTTATAAGTATTAATATTGAAAAAAATAATAAAAATAAAAAAATAAAAATTCTTCTTTTAGCTATATCTATAATATTTAATGTAGGAATTTTATTTTTCTTTAAGTATATTAATTTTTTTATAGAAAATATAAATAGTATTTTTAATATGTCATTGAATAATGTAAAAATAACTTTACCTTTAGGAATAAGTTTTTATACTTTTCAAACTATGTCATACACAATAGATGTGTTTTTGGGAAAAGTTAAAGCAGAAAAAAATATAATTAATTTTGGGGCATTTGTATGTTTGTTTCCACAACTTATTGCGGGACCAATAGTGAAATATATAGATATAAGTAAGGAGTTAAAAAATAGAGATATTAATTTAGATGAAATTCAAGAAGGAATAAGATTATTTATTTTAGGATTGGGAAGTAAGGTTCTTATTGCAAATAATATAGGAAGCCTTTGGAATGAAGTTGAAACAATGGGATTTAATAATATAAGCACTATTCTTGCTTGGATGGGAATAATAGCCTTTTCATTACAAATATATTTTGATTTTAATGGATATTCACTTATGGCAATTGGGCTAGGAAAAATATTAGGATTTAATTTTCCTAATAATTTTAATTATCCATATGAATCTAGAAGTATTACTGAATTTTGGAGAAGGTGGCATATAACTTTAGGACAATGGTTTAAGCAGTATGTATACATACCTTTAGGAGGAAATAGATTAGGAAGAGCAAGAACTTATTTTAATTTATTTATAGTATGGTTTTTAACAGGGTTTTGGCATGGGGCAAGTTATAATTTTATATTATGGGGACTATATTTCTTTATATTAATATGCATGGAAAAAAATGGATTATTAAATTTGTTAAATAAACATAAATTAATTTCTCATATATATACTATATTTTTTATTTTAGTTGGATGGGTATTATTTGCTGTAATTGATTTAAATCAAATTATAAATTTTTTAAAAAAAATGTTTATATTTAATGCAGGAAATGAATGGATTTATTATTTAAGAAACTATATTATTACTTATACTATTGCTATTATATTTTCAACTAGTTTTCTAAAGAAAATATACAATAAATTTGTTAAAAGTAATATAGTAGACACTATAATTTTAATAACAATTTTTTTATTATCAATAGCTTATTTAGTTGATTCATCTTACAATCCATTTTTGTATTTTAGATTTTAGGAAGGCGTTTTATATGAAAAGAAGATATTTATTATATTGTTTTACAGCAATTATTTACATAGTGACTATAATAAGTTTTATTGATAAAGATAAGATATTTTCAGAATTTGAAAATAGAAATTTAAAAACAAATGTTAGGTTTTCTATTAATAAGTTTGTTAATGGTAGCTTTCAGGAAGAATATGAAGAATATATAAATGATCAGTTTCCGTTAAGAAATCAATGGATAAGTATAAAATCACTAAATGAATATTTATTAGGTAAGATTGAAAATAATGGGATTATATATGGGGAAAATAAATGGCTTTTTGAAAAGTTTACTTCATTAAATAAGGTAAAGCTTAGTAATAATATTAATGCAATAAATCAATTTAGTAAAAAATATGATAAAAGTGTATCTGTAATGATTGTACCAAATTCCTATGAAATATATAATGAAGATTTGCCAAGAGGTTTATATCAAATTGAACAAGAGAAAATAATAAAAGATTTATATTCAAATTTAATATATTCAAATAATATTAATTTATTAGATAAATTTAAAAATGAAAAAAATAACTATATTTATTATAAAACAGATCATCATTGGACAACATATGGTGCATATTTAGCGTATTGTAGTTTTATAGAATCAATTGGTATGAAACCTATAAATTTAAATTATTATAATAGCAATGAGATAAATGGATTTTATGGTTCTTATTTTTCAAAAGCAAAGCCATTTAATATATCAAGTGATATTATTAAATATTATGATTTTGAAGATTTAGAAATGAATATATTGGGAGAGGTAGTTTATAATTCTATTTATGATTTTTCAAAAATAAATTCTAGAGATAAATACTCTATGTTTATAAGAGGAAATAATGCATTAACTATAATAAATAATAAAAATTTAAAAAATGGTAAAAAAATTTTAGTTATAAAGGATTCATTTGCAAATTCATTAGTACCATTTTTAACGCAAAATTTTGAAGAAGTACATATTATTGATTTAAGAAGTTTTAATATTAAAATTAGTAACTATATGGAAGAAAATGATTTTGATAATATTTTAGTTTTATATAATTTTATAAATTTAGCAACTGATAGTGACATAATAAAAATTAAATATTGATTTTTTATATGCATCATTACTTAAATTATAAAGTAATGGTGTATATTTTTTTTGAAAAGTAATTTTTTTAATGATTTAAGTAACAATAAGCATCTAAAGACATAATATAAAGTATAGAAAAACTTTGGAGAAGTTTAGATACTAAGGAGGAAAAAAGATGGCAGGGTATAGAAGTAGAAGAAATAATCCATTTTCAAAAATAAATTCAATGAGCAGAAGAAGTAGTTATAATCTTTATGAAGAACTAAGCAATAAAAACTCAGAAGATGAATCAGCAAAGATAAATAACAGAAATAATTATATGTATAATAGTTGGATTTCTGGATCATATGATCAATCTAAATGCATGGAATGTGGAAATCATTCTTGTATATGTGTTAGAGGATGTAAAGGAGCAACTGGAGCAACAGGACCACAAGGACCACAAGGTGTAGCGGGAGCAACTGGAGCAACAGGAGCACAAGGAATACAAGGTGTAGCAGGAGCAACAGGGGCAACAGGACCACGAGGACCACAAGGATTAAGAGGAGCAACAGGAGCAACAGGAGCACAAGGAATACAAGGTGTAGCAGGGGCAACAGGACCACAAGGACCTCAAGGTCCACAAGGAGCACAAGGTCCAGCAGGAGCACAAGGACCTCAAGGAGCACAAGGACCTCAAGGTGTAATAGGGGAACAAGGACCACAAGGATTAAGAGGAGCAACTGGAGCAACAGGGGCAACAGGAGCACAAGGACCAATAGGACCACAAGGGTTAAGAGGAGCAACTGGAGCAACAGGAGCAACAGGAGCAACAGGAGCAACTGGAGCAACAGGTCCTCAAGGAGAACCAGGATCTATTGAAGATTATGCAGTTGTTTATAGAAATTTTGATGATAGACAAGTATTACAATATCAAGACGATGTAGTTTTCACTAACAGTAAAATAATTGGTAATAATATTAGACATGAAGATAATACTGCACCAATAACATTCATGGGAGGATGTTCTTATTTTGTAAAATATACAATTTCTTATTCAGTACCAGAATGTAGTGAAAGTGGAAATGATATAATATTTGCAATTACAGATGAAAATGGAAGTGAATTACCAGGAAGTAAGCATGTAGCATCAGTTTCAAAAGAAGTATATACTAATAGCATTTCATTAGGTATTGTATTAAATGTTGATGATAATGAAATATTGAATATCAAATTAACAAATCTTACTCAAGATATTAATAAACTTACAGTTAATGCTGTAACAGTAATAGCTTTTGCTTTAAATTAGTAATAAAAATAGAGATAAATAGAGTGGATAAAAATTATCCACTCTTATTAATTTATATTTTTATTTTCTAAATTATTAGATTCATTAATATTAGTATCTATTGTATTTTTATCATCTTTTAAATCAGAAGGATTAGATGAATTAGAATCACCAGATGATTCAGTAATATCAACATTAAAATTATCTTCAAAAGTATTATTATTAGATTTAGAGTTTTCTGAAGTAGAGTCAGTAGTATTATCATTAGAACTAAATAAATTAGTTACCCAATTCCAAATTTTTTCAAAAAATCCTTGTTCTTTTTCAGTTGAAGTTTGATTTATTGCAGCATTATCTGTTGCATCAATTTTAGCATTTTCCCCTAAAAGATCATCATTAGTTGTTTCTAATATACCTAAATCTTTACTTTCATTATTAAATAAATTAGCAAACCAGTCACCAATTCTAGTAAACCATTGTTTTACAGAATTAATTAGAGTAGTTGGTACTTTTTCACCAATTGAATTTAATTTTTCATTAACAACATCTTTAACACTATTTAAAGCATCTTTCATTTCTTTATAATCATAATCTTGTTCAGATACCTTAGTCATTAAGTTTTCTAATTTTTCTTGCTGTTCAGGTGTCAAAGTAACATTGTAATTATTAGTAATATTATTTATTGTATCAGCAATTTGAATGTTATCTTGAGTATTGTTTTTTATTATTTCTGTTTTAATATCATTAATTACACCTGTTGCTTTATCTTGTCCAATGTTTTCTCCTAAATCACCAGTTATAACAAGTTCTTCAGAGGCTATTTCTTTTTTTTCTTCATCAAGTGGTTTACCAGTTGCATCTTCAAATGCTTTCATTATTCCTGTTAAGGCACCAGTTCCACTTACTCCACCAGAAAGAGGAGTCATTGCAATTACATTTGCATCAGTAATACCGCAAGTGGTAAGAGTGCTTGCAATCATTGATGAGGTAACATAAGTTAAGTTTACAGTTTTAACATTAAGACCATTTCCTTTTGAAGTAGGTTGTACATATGCACAAGAATATGTTCTTGTACCAAGCTGAGCTTCAGTTGCAACTCCTTCTAAGTACTTTCTTTCTTCTTGATTATTAACTTCTAATATAACTACTTCATTTTCTTTTACACCAAAATAATTTAAAACCATTTGTTTTTGTTCTGCAGATAAGTTTGTACCTAAAGTTACTACATTGGCTCCATCTGCATAAGCAGGAGTTATACTGCCTAAAACAATTGAACTACAAATAAGTAATGCTGAAATTCTTTTTTTTAAACCCATAATTATCTCCTTAAAGTTTTAATATTTTAATATAATATTAAAATATAAATATTTAGTAAATTTATATAATTAAAGCTTATATGTATTATTTATTTTAATAAATTATATAAGATTAATATGATAAAATCAAATTAAGAATTTATTAAGATTAGATAAAGTATAATTATAAATTATGATATAATGTCTAAATAAACAAATGAAATTTAGTGAGGTGACAAGTTTGGCTAGAGTTATAATTGTTGGGGGAGGGCCTGCTGGTATTATGGCAGCTTTAAGTGCAGCAAAAAATAATGAGGTTATATTAATAGAAAAAAATAAAGAAATTGGAATGAAATTAAGACTTACTGGCGGTGGTCGATGTAACATAACCAATAATAGAGATATTGAAGAATTTTTTGATAAGATAGTAAATAATAATAAGTTTTTATATAGTGCATTATATACATTTTCAAATTATTCACTTTTAGAATACTTAAGTAGTAAGGGACTTGAGTATAAAGTTGAACTTGATGAAAAAGTATATACAAAAAGTGATAAGGCAGATGAAGTAATAGACTTATTGAAAAATGATTTAAGAAATAATGATGTAAATATTAAATATAATACTACAATAACTGATTTAATTATTGAAGATAATGTAATTAAGGGTGTTATAACTTCTTATGGAGAAAAGATATTAGGAGATAAGATTATAATAACAACAGGTGGAAAAAGTTTTCCTAATACAGGATCTGACGGCACTATGTATTCAGTGTTAGAAAAATATGGTCATACAATAACTCCTATATATGCAGCTTTAATACCTCTTGTTATAAAAGAAGAATTTGTAAAGAAGTTACAAGGTGTTTCTATGAAAGACGTTGTAGTTTCAGCTAAAATTAAAAAGAAAAAAATTGAAAAAAGTGGCGATATGTTATTTACTCATTTTGGGATTTCAGGACCAGCTGTTTTAAAGTTATCTTCATATGTAAATAAGGCTTTAACTGAAGGTGAGGTAGAAATAACCTTAGATTTTTTAAAGGATAAATCTAAAGAAGAAATTTCTAAGATTATGAGGAGCAATACAAATAAAACTGTATTTAATAATTTAAAGGGAGTTCTTCCTCAAAACTTTTTAAAAGTAGTATTTGAAATATTAGGGCTAAGTGAAATTAAAGCTAGTGATTTAAAAAAGGAAGATGAATATAAAGTAATAGAATATATGAAAGAAATGAAGCTTACAGCTAGAGAAACCTTAACTATTAAAGCTGCACAAGTAACGTCAGGAGGGGTTAAAGTTAAAGAAATTAATGCATCAACAATGGAATCTAAATTAATAAAAAACCTTTATTTTGCAGGAGAAGTAATAGATGTTGATGCTGAAACGGGAGGATATAATTTACAAATAGCATTTTCAACAGGCTATTTAGCAGGGATGGATTATTAAAATAATATGAGCTTAAATAATAAAAGTACAATCTTAAATATTAAGGTCGTATTTTTATTATAAGTAATATTATTTATCAAAGTTATAAAATAAATTTAATATTAGGAAATTATATTATTAATAAAATATTATAAGTAGTGATTAATATTTATAAAAAATAATAGTAAGTTTGCTATGTAGCAAATAAAAAAATTAAGAGTAGTATGATATTAAATGGTTTTTATGGTGAAAGTTGTGGATAATAATGGATTTAATAATTTTGATGACTTTATAAAAATTTTAAATGAATATATAAATTCCTTTAATTCAGAAACGAACAATAAAAACTCTGATAATGGAGCTTATGGAAATAGTGCTAATAATAATTCAAGTAATGAGGATTGTAATGATTGCAAGTTTGGAAATAAAAATGCACAAGCTGATGAAAAAGCTAGAAATGCTTGCAGTGATATACCAGGGGGATTTCAAGATTTAAATCCAATAATACTTAATTTGATAACAGTTATTTTTGGAAGTATTGCATCTCAAAAGATGCCTTTTAATGTACAAAATGCTATAGGTAACTGGCTTCAACTATTTGGACAAGTAATAATAACATTTAATGCACAACAACAATATTATCAAGGGGGACCAGGAAGAATATATAGTCCAATATATAGAAATGCAGCAAATCCATTTTGTTATAATTCAACAGATGAAGGACAAGCTAATGTAGCAACAAGTACATCTAAAAATACTTCCTCAAATAGATCAATAAATTTAGATGAAAATACATCTTCAAATAGAAATAATAAATCAAATAATACTTCTTTAGAAATTAAAAAATTAAATGATGATATATTTAATTTGAAAAAATCTATAGAAGCATTGAATAATCAAATTTATGATTTACAAAAACAAATAGAAAATTTTAAAAAATAAAATGTAAGAGATAATAAAGTTATCTTTTACATTTTATTTTTATATAAAAATTTTAGTTATTGAATACTTAATTATTTATAAGGAAAAAGTAATAAAGAGTATTTATTTAACATTAAAAAGGAATGTGACAAAATGATAGAATATCTTATTAAAAAATATAATATGAATGTTACATCAATGATTAGAAATGGAACAGTTGCAGTAATTACAATGATGGGAGTAGGTATTTTATTTGGAGTTAAAAATATAATGATAGCTTTTCCAATTGCACTAACATCAACAGTGATTGGAAGGCAAAATTTTTATGTTAAACCATTTAGTAGAATTGGAAGAATATTAATATTAGATTTATTAATTGTTTTTGTTGCATTTTTGTCATCATTAAATATTTGGAGTGGTATTTTTATAGATTTAATTGCTATATTTTTAATTATTTATATAGTATCATCTCCATATGATGCAACATTTTATAAGCCTTTTATAATGTTATATGTTTTTACACAATATGCGAAAGTAACAATTTATGAGTTACCTAATAGATTATTATCTGTAGTGTTTGGAGCAATAGTTATAATTATTGGAACATATATTAAGAGAGGAAATGCTAAGATTATTTTTGGAAATAGTGTTAATTTTGCATTAAAAAGTATTAAGACTCAAGTAGAAAACATTTTAGAAAACAATTTTGATTATAGTCTTACAAAAAAATGTTCGAAAATAATGATGGATTTAGTTTACAAGGTATATACAACAAGGCATAAGGGATATTTAACTACTAATTTGGGAACAATACAATTCAAGCTATATTTAGATATAGAATATATAAATACATGTTTAAGTAGAATTTTTTATGAATATAAAGATAATAAAATATCAAAATATCAAATGTCGGATTTATTATTATTAATTGAACTAATCATCAATTATTCTGTAGATAAAGGCAATATATGTGATCTTATATATATAAATAATAGTATTACTGAAAAAAATAAAAATGCTTCACAGTTATATAAAGAAATAATTTTTGCTATTACATCAATAATAGAGTCTATTAAAGATTTAGAAAAATTAAAAGATAATGATATAAATAAAATATATAAGAAGTGGGAAAGAGCTTATTTAGATAAACCTAAAGTTATTTTTAGGGAATATTTTATTATAAAATCAATTAGATTTAAGTTTGCTATAAGGATGGCAATAACATTAACATTTTCAATTTTTATGGGAGAATTATTAGGATTTTATAAGGTAATTTGGGCAATTATAACTATAATGTCAATTATGCAACCTTATTATGAAGATACTATATTAAAAAGTAGAGAAAGAATTAAAGGAAATATTATAGCAATTTTGCTTACTGGAGCGGTTATACATTTATTTGATTCAAAAATAATTACAATTTTAATATTAATTATATCTTTATATTTATTATATGGATTTAAAGAGTATTATAAGATTTCATTATTTGCAGCTATAGCATCTATATGTGTGTCTTCGTTATCTGTAAATATTAATAAATTGATATTTTATAGGATTTTATATGTAATTATAGGGGTAGGAATAGTTTTGTTAGCTAATAAATTTATATTTCCATATAAATTAAGGGATGGAATAGAGCAATTAATAAATAAAATTTTACAGTATGATGAATATTTAATAGAGCATAGTAGAGCTTATTTAAATAAAACTAAAGAAGCAAACTCTATAAGAGATTTGATAATACATATAACATTATTAACACAAAAGCTATACCTTAGAAATATGCAGTATGGAGATGAAAATGTGGAAAAATTTGTTGATGTTAATAATGAAATTATAGTAAGAATTGGATATAAGGTATTAATTGTTTATGAAAAAAGATATAATGAAAATATTTTTAAGTATATAAGTAATTTATATGAGGAATTTAGTGAAAAAATTAATGAATTAATAAAGTAAAAAAATATTGAGTTTTATTTGTAAAGGTTATGGGATAAAAAGAATATAATTAAAATAAGTTTTATTAGTTAAGAAGGGTAATAAATGAAAACTTTTATCTTAAAATTGAAGCTATTGAAAGAAATGAATTAAAACCAATTTTGACTAATAAAAAAATTATAAAAAATATAAATGGAGCAGAAATTATTATTTATCCACCACAAAAAGACGAATATGAAAAATCAAATGATTATTCTATTATTGTTGGAGTAGAATATGGTAAATATAAATTTTTGTTTGCTGCAGATGCAGAAGATGAAAGAATGAAAGAGTTTATTAATGAGGAAACAGGAAAATACACTTTTTTAAAAATGGCACATCATGGAATATATAATAAGGAAGTAGGTAATTTTCTAGAAGCTATTTCACCTAAGTATGCAGTTATAACATCATCTAAATTTATGTATCAAAATAAAAAGTTAATTTCATTATTAGAAAAATATAAAATAAAGACTTTTTATACAAGTAATGGTGACATAAGTATAAAAAGTGATGGAGAAAATATATATTTTATTCAAAAGTAAATAAATAATTTAAGGAGCTGTCGTAATAACGGAGAAAAAAATCTGTTAGCGATAGTTCTTTCTCTATACTTTTATAAAATTTAAGGCATATTTTATGATATGGATAGACATTATTTAAAAATAGACACACTTTAATAAAGTTAACAGAAAAACTTGAAAAATTTAACTATTAAGCTTCTTTTAGCTTAAACAAATACTTAGCAGTTCGGTTATATTAAATACAATTAAATTTACATTAATATAGAAATTTAAATTCACTCATAATATAATTAGTAATAAATATATTTATAATTAAAAAATATAGCAAGGAGATGAATAATTATGATGTTTAAGGTATTTACTGTTTTAATTCATGTAGTTAATTTACTAACAATGGCCTTTATGATATTTAAAGAAAAAAGATCCACAAATAGTATTATAGCTTGGATTTTAATTTTATATTTAGCACCATATGTTGGGTTTATTGTATTTATTCTTATTGGACGAAAAATGAATAATGCTAATATGTTTGGATTTAAAAATGCAGAATTAAATACTTTTAAAAGTTATGTAAACAAGAATGAAGAAAAAAATAAATATAATAAAGAAAGTTTATATGAAAAAAATAAAGATATGATATTAGCACTTGAGGCTATGGATTATTCTCCCTATAGAAATGATAATAATGTAAGTATGTATTCTGATGGGAAGCTATTTTTTAATGAATTATTAGAAGGTCTTAAAAAAGCAAAAAAAAGTATAAATATAGAATTTTATATATTTAAAAATGATGATATAGGAACTAAAATATTAAATGTCTTAGAAGAAAAGGCTAAGGAAGGGGTAGAAGTTAGATTATTATATGATTCAGTTGGAAGCAGATCATTAAATAGAAATGTATTAAATAAATTAATTAATGAGGGAGGAAAAGTAGGTGAATTTTTCCCTTCTTGGTTAAAATTTATTAATATAAATATGAATTTTAGAAATCATAGAAAGATTGTTGTAATAGACAATAATGTTGGTTTTGTTGGAGGATTTAATGTTGGAGATGAGTATCTAGGAAAAGATAGTAAGTTTGGATATTGGAGAGATACACATATAAAATTTACAGGAAGTGCTGTTAATGATTTAAATTTAAGATTTTTAGCAGACTGGAGATATGCAACAAAAGAAGAAGTTTCATTAGAAGAAATATTTGAAGCTAATGAAGAAAACTCTAATAGCAATAATGTTGGAATGCAAATTGTATCAAGTGGGCCTAATTTAAGTGATAAATATGAAATAAAAATGGCATATTTAAAAATGATACAAAAAGCAAAGAAATATTTATACATACAATCACCATATTTAATTATTGATAATAGTATTTCTGATAGTCTAAAATTAGCGGCAGCTTCAGGAGTAGATGTAAAAATAATGATTCCAGGTAAGGGAGATCATCCTTTTGTATATTGGGCTAATTTAGTTTATGCAGGAGATTTAATAAAAGAAGGAATAAGAGTATTTCATTATGATAAAAATGCATTTTTACATGCTAAGACTGTTGTTATAGATGATGAGGTATGTTCAATAGGAACAGCAAATATGGATACAAGAAGTTTTGAATTAAACTTTGAAGTTAGTTCATTTATATATTCTGAAAAAATAGCAAAAGAACAAAAATATGAATTTGAAAATGACATGAAAAAGTGTGAAGAGTTAACACTAGAAAAATATCAAAACAGAAGCAGAATAGTTAAAATTAAGGAATCTTTATCAAGACTATTTTCAGATGTACTTTAAAGTAGTTAGGAGTCAGGAGTTAATAGTTAGTAGTTAGTAGTTAGAAGTTAGTAGTTAAGGATGAAACTCATTGGGGAGCTTCTGAAAATATATTTTCTTAAATTCAGTATAAGCTGAATTTATAACTTAACTATAAACTACTAACTACAAATTACAAACTAATAAAGAGGTGAATATTATGAAAAAGGGACTTATACATATATATTGTGGAGATGGAAAAGGAAAAACTACTGCAGCTATGGGATTAGCAATTAGAGCAGCAGGTAGAGAAAAAAAAGTTTTTATAACTCAGTTTCTAAAGAGTGGAAAAAGTGGAGAATTAGTATCTTTAGATAAATTAAAAGACTATGTAACTTTTTTACCAGGAAAGCCGGTAAATAAATTTATATGGAATATGAATGATGAGGAAAAGAAAGACGCTAAAAAGGAACATACATCTAGATTTAGGGAAATAGTTGAAATTATTAAAAAAAATGAATATGACTTATTAATATTAGATGAAATAATAGCAACTATAAATAATGGGTTTATTGAATTAGAAGAGGTTGTAAATTTCTTGAAAAATAAGCCTGATACTTTAGAAGTTGTTATGACAGGAAGGGATCCAAAAGAAGAACTTATAGAAATTGCAAACTATGTTACTGAAATGAAATGTATAAAGCATCCTTTTAGAGAAGGAATTCCATCAAGAATAGGAATAGAATTATAAAAATAGAAAAGATTTTATAGAGTTTGGTAACAAAATAAAATATCTAGTAAATAATATTTAGTTAATATATAATACTAACGTGGAAAAATAAAAATTAAACATATTTAATAGTAAGGAGTAACATATGAGAGCTGTATACAGAAATCCAAAAGAATTAGCAACAAAATTAAAGGATGTAATTGATTTATATTTAGAAGATTTACTATCATATGAAAAATTAGAAACTACAGTTGTAGCAATGATAAAAGCAAATGATGATAGAATTTATAAAAATGGATTTATGCCAACTAAATTAATAGCAGCTATAGGAGAGGAAAGAAAAGTTATAGTTGATAAAATAGCAGCAGATAATAATTTATAATAAACTAAAAGGGGATGTCGCATTAAGAATAAATACTACAATATATTGTGTTGATTTTTATTTTTTAAAGCAATATATTGTGTATAAAAGTTTTAGTGCGACAGACCCATTTATTTTATCTTTTGTATAAAATTACAAATTGTATCAAATTTAACATCCACAGCCATTAGATTCACTATCGTTATCAACAGTAGCAGCATTTAAACAAGAGCCCTTAAAGCAATTAACTTTTAAGCATTTACGAATAATTTGAGCATTGTCTTTATAAATTTTTAGCATATAAGTTGTATTTGGGCATAAAGGGCCAAGTAAAAATTGTCCATTATCATCAGTAAAAGTATAAGTTAATGGAATTGGATAATCACATTTATTTTTAACTTGAAGTAATTCTACTACTGCATCTACTACAGGTAATCCACATTCATCAAGTACTGTACCAAATATACAGCTTCTATTTTCTTTTGGTAATCTAACAACTGCATCTATTTGTTCATTGCAACCTGTCTTAAAAATACAATTTCCTATTCTTCCGCTCATGAATTTATCCTCCTAAGTGTATCGCAATATACTATAATATATTCTAATAAGATAGCAATGTGTGTCTAAAATTAAAATTTATTTTATATAATATGTTATCAAAAAATAATAAGCTTTAAATATTATTATGAATGTAACCAATGTTACTGATTATGATAATAGTTATATATATAATATAAATGTGAAATTATATCTAGGAGGAAATAATATGAGTTGTGGATGTACAAATATGGATAAAAGAGATGGAAAAGCTGTAGTTAATTTAGTAAGAAGTAAAGGAAAAGCAGATTTACCTTTAATGATACAACATGAAATAGATTGTAGTTGTGGAAACATATTTATAATGAAAACTATAATTGATAAATGTCCTCATTGTGAAATGACATATGGGGTAACTCCATGTTCATCAAGAAACAAGGAAAATGTTGTAGCAGCAGGAATAAGATATTAATAAATAAAAATAACAGGTTATAATTAGGTTTAATTGTATCCTGCTATTTTTATTTAGTTTAAAAATTATTTAAGTGTTTTAAAAGTATAACTCTCATTTTTTAAAAACTTAATTATTTCAGATAATGCTTCAACTGTAGTAGTTTTAGTCATACAATCATGCATTAAGATAATGGCTGGGGTTTTATAATTACCATATTTATCTTTAATTTCTTTACAAATGTTTTGAGCAAGTGTTGAAGCTGGAATATTATTTCCTTCAGTAAAGGCTTTTTTGACAATATTAATATGTTCTTCTATATATGGATAAATTATAAAAAATGTTACATTAATATCATTTTCTTTTAAAATATCAAAAATTAAAGGGATATTTTTACTAGGACCATCATCAAATGTTAAATAAGCAACTTTTTCATTGGAATTTGAAGCAATTTCACTATAATAATTAAAAGATGTATTATTAAATATAAAAAGAATAAATATAAAAAGAATAAATATAAAAACTATAATTTTATTAATTAAACTAAAATATTTTCTTGAAATATGCATGTAAAAAAAATCTCATTAAATTAAATTCATATATTATTTTGTCCAATAATAATAGTAATTTATACAAGAGTTAGAGAAAATAAAGCAAGATATAGAATTTTCTTATGAACATATAATAATAAATGGAATATTATGAAATTATAAGGAATCCAAGGAGATTAATATTAAATGAATCCATATGAGTTAATTATGAAAATTGATAGAAAAATGAAACAAGATCCTAATTTTGCACAAAAATTTAATAAATTAGTAGCAGAATTTAATAGAACACCAGGATTACAACAGCAAGTAATGAGAATAGCTCAAATTCAAGATGAAAGAAAAAGAAAAATTGCTTTACAAAATTTACCGGAAAATATAAAACAATCAGTAGCTGAAATGTTCAGATTGTTAAATAGTTAAATTTAATAAATATTAAAAGGGCTGATCCATTTTATTAATAATTAAAATATTAATAGGATGGATTTTTTTATTTTAAGATTATAAAAAATCAAAATGTGAGAAAAGTCAATTTTAAAATATGGGTAATAATTTGAATTTAACAGAATAAAATTTAATGAATGGAGGTAGAAAATATGTTAAAAGGAAGTAAAACAGCTGAAAATTTAATGAAGTCATTTGCTGGTGAGTGTCAAGCAAGAACCAGATATACGTATTATTCAAGTATTGCTAAAAAGGAAGGATATATTCAAATAGCAAATATATTTATGGAAACTGCAGAGCAAGAAAAGGAACATGCAAAAATATTTTTAAAATTTTTAAAAAGTGAATATAATGATGAAGAAATAGAAATTAAAGCATCTTATCCTGTTGCTTTACATGAAGAAACAAAAAATAACCTTATGAAAGCTGCAGATGGAGAAAATGCTGAATGGACAAAGGATTATCCACAATTTGCACAAATTGCAAAAAAAGAAGGGTTCAATAAAATTGCAATGGCTTATGAAAAAATTGCAAAGATAGAAGCAAGGCATGAAAGAAGATATAGAAGATTATTAAATAATATGGAAAATGATACATTATTTAAAAAAGATGAAACTGTTTTTTGGAAATGTAATAATTGTGGATATATTTATGAAGGAAAGGAAGCTCCTAAAGTATGTCCAGCTTGTTTACATCTACAAGGATATTTTGAGCTTTTTATAGAAAATTATTAAATTATAAGTTAAAAAATAACCAATTTTATTTTGGTTATTTTTTATTTTTATATAGAAATAAAGTTATTTAAATAGTATTATGGTAATAAGAGTAAAAATGAGAAAAATATACAAAGAGGTTAAGGAGAGATGGAATTTAATTTAAATACAATAAAAATAAACAATAAAGTAGAAATAAAAGTATTAGATTTAATATGGTTTATATTTATACCAATAATAAATGTTAATTATTATATATCTAGTATGCTTGCTAAAAATACACATGATATTACAGGTGAACTGGATGGAATTATAAAGTTTAATTCTATTTTTATAATTCCATATATGTATTGGTATATATATGTAATTGTTGGTTTCATTACTATTTTAATAAAGTCAAGAAAAGATTATATGAGAGTATTTTTATCTTTTTTTATAGGTATGAGTATATGTTATATAATATATTATGTTTATCCAACTCAAATAGATAGACCTATTATAAATAACAATAATATATTTAATTTTTTAGTTAATATTATTTATTCTGTAGACAAACCAGTAAATTGTTTTCCTTCATTACATGTATTAACAACTTACTTTATAATGAGATATACAAAATATAAAAGTGGCAAGAAAAATTTTTATTATACAGAAGGGGTAGGTATACTTATAATACTTTCCACTATTTTTGTAAAGCAACATTTTGTTATGGATGCAATTGGAGCTATAATATTATGCGAAATGGTAATTTTTATAGTAAATAAAATTAAAAGTGAAAATATAGAAATAATATTAAATATTCCATATGAAATAAGAGATAAAATAAAATATAAATTTAAAGGTAATATAAAAAGTACTAATAATAAATCTACAATAAATAAAAAAATATAAGTAAAAAGGCTTAAAAATATTAATGAATATATTTTTAGGCTTTTTCTATATAGTTAAGGGATATTTGACAAATAAAAATAATGAGACTAAACTTAGGATAAATAAAATCATATAAAAAGAGGTGAAATTATATGTCAAATTGTGATTCATGCTCAAATAAAGAATCAAGTAATTTAAATAATATTCAAGATAATAAAATTAAGAATATTATAGCGGTAATGAGTGGAAAGGGAGGCGTAGGTAAATCTACTATGTCCGTAATGATTGCTAGGCAACTTGTTCAAAGAGGATATAGGGTTGGAGTATTAGATGCGGATATAACAGGACCAAGTATTCCAAGATTACTTAATATAGAAGAAGAAAGAGCTGTTGGGACAGAAAATTTAATTTTTCCTGTAGAAAGTAGTGAAGGAATTAAAGTAATGTCTTTAAATCTTGTTGTGGAAAATGAAGATGAAGCTGTAATTTGGAGAGGTCCTGCCATAGTAAATGTGGTAAAACAATTCTGGACAGGAGTGTACTGGGGAGAATTAGATTACTTAATAATTGATATGCCACCAGGAACAGGAGATGTTCCACTAACAGTTATGCAAACTATTCCAATAAAAGGTGTAGTAATGGTTTCTATTCCACAAGATATGATTTCTATGATTGTTTCTAAATCAATTAATATGGCTAGAAAGATGAATATTGATGTATTTGGAGTTATAGAAAATATGAGTTATATTAAGTGTCCAGATTGTAATAAAGTGATAAAATTATTTAATGGTGAAAATACGGAAAAATTCTTAAAGGATATGAATGTTGAACTTTTAGGAGAATTACCTATGCATAGGGCAATAACTAATTATGGAAATATAGAATTAATAGAAGAGGAAGAAGAAGTTGCTGAATTATTTGATCCAATAGTTGAAAAAATAATAAATAAAGCAAAGAAAAAATTAATTTTATAGTTTT
>ERZ773239.1134-NODE-1134-length-22321-cov-7.905147_pt1 | contig 22321 bp, 29 predicted proteins | sample MGYA00580521_ERZ773239 | MGnify/ENA primary metagenome ERZ773239 (study PRJEB29015, sample SAMEA2737801) | human gut metagenome | biome: human gut; feature: human-associated habitat; material: faeces | place: China | collected 2012 ... | reverse complement strand
TGAACCATGCCTTTGACGAGCCGAAGCAATGGGAAATCCGGGAAATCAACGAGATTATGAACCAGTGCATTTCCGGCTGTCGGTACTTTCAGAACCCCAGAATATTTTCCGAATATGGCAGGCAAAAGGGCTGGGAGCGTGAAAACCCCTTATTTCCGGGCTTTTCTCCATTATAACAACCAAAGCAAGCAACGGTTTACAAGGGGCTACAAGCGGTATAAAGAAACAAGTGGTTTGACGGAGTGGAAAATAGGTCATATTTTCCACTCTATTTTTACATAGTCGCTGGTTGCGCTGATTGATGAAATCAGGCCGTCAGCGGCTTTCCTTTTGTCCTCAAAGCTGATGTTCTCCCAATCGTCCAGATACCCGGACAACAATTCAATCTGCTGGGAGGACAGCGTTTCAACGGACAGGTCTGCAATCGCCTTGGACAGCGTTTTGCGGCGGTTGTCCAAGTCCTCGATTTTCTTGTTAGCGTAGGCAAGCAAGGTGGCGTTGGCCCCGGCCAGCGTATCAAGCAGTTTTTCAATCTCGGCTTCGACCTGTGCAAGCTCCACCTGATAGGCGGTGATCTTCGGGTTGGCCCTTTCTTCGCCGCCCCGGAGTAGCTTGAACTCCCGGAACTTTTCTCCCATTGCTGTGAAAATGAACTGTTCAAATTCATTCTTGCGGAGCGTACCGCACCCCGGACAGCCCTTGTGGTCGGCCCGTTTGGAACAGCGCAGGTATTCATAGCCGGAGGGGTTGTGGGTCGTTTTGAGAGCGTACCCGCATTTCCCGCATTTGATTTTCCCGGCCAGCCAAGTGTTCCGGGCCTTGCGCCCGTTCTGGAAGGTGATGTTTGTCATCAGCTTCTTGCGGCACCGTAACCAAATGTCGGAGGGTACAAAGCCCTCATGGGGAGCAATCACAAGTATCTGGTCTTTCAAGCTCTTGTCCTTGTCCTCTTTCACGTCCCGGCCCTGATAGAGATAGCAGCCATTTGTCCCGGCGAAGTCGGCGGCGTCATTGACTACCACCGCACCCTGACTTTTGAAGAACTCGTACATTTCCAAATCGGCCTGTGCATAGACCGGGTTTCGGAGTAGCTGGGACAAGAAGGGGCGTGTCAATGACTTCCCATAAATCTTGATACCCTGTTCCTCAAAATATCGGGTAATGTCTCCAAAGGAGGTTTCCGGCTCGGCATACATTTCAAACATCAGCCGCACATGGTTTGCGGCCACGGGGTCAGCCGCCATCATCTTTGTGCGGATACCCTCTACCACCGTAGGCTCCAATCCAAAGCCATAGGGGGCTTGACCGCTCATGTGAAAGCCTTTCAGGCACCGGGAGTAGTAAGCGTCTGTGACACGCTTCTGAATTGTCTCCCGTTCAAGCTGGGCGAATACGATACAGATATTTAGCATGGCCCTGCCCATTGGGGTCGAGGTGTCAAACTTCTCCGTGGAGGAAACAAACTCCACATCGTATTCCTGAAACAGCTCCATCATATTTGCGAAGTCCAGAATGGAGCGGCTTATTCTATCCAGCTTGTAAACGACTACCCGGCGAACCTTGCCCTTGCGGATCTCGCCAAGGAGCTTTTGAAACTCGGGCCTGTCGGTGTTCTTTCCCGAATAGCCCTTGTCCTTGAAAACCCGGCAACTGCCTCCCTTCAACTCATACTTGCAGAAATCAATCTGGCTCTCAATGCTGATACTGTCCTTGCGGTCTACCGACTGTCTTGCATAAATTACATCTTCTCTAATATTCATGTTGGGCTCCTTTCCTGTGGGAATGGAGCTACCAACCTACAAGTATATTATACCATTGATAGCCCCGGCCGACAATGTTGTGGAGCGTTAGTGCCGTTTGTCCCCGGCCACCCGGTATTTGCTGAATACCTCATACAAACAGCGTTCAATCTCTTTTTTCCGTTTCTCCTTTTCCTTGGGGGAAAGTACCGGCGTAAGACTCTCCAGCACAATGGTTTTCCCCTGAAAAGGGACGGTCTTGGTTTCGCTCTGATAAGTAACGGATTGCACCATAGAAGCCTCCTTTTCAAAGTGGGTTGACTGCCAGCATATTTCCCGCATTGTCTCGGTGGGGAAACACAAAAGGACGGCACCAAGAGAACGGTGCCGTCCTTTTGTGTTTCTCCACGCTTCGGGCCAAGTTGGCCCGAGGTCAGGACTGCCAGTTTTCAAAATAATCCGCCGCTTCTTCCACAGCGCAGAAGTCAAAGACCTCATAGAGCTCGGTCAATACCTGTTGGATTTCCTTTGCATGGAAGCCGCAGTTTTCCATCGCTTTGATGACATAGCCACGGCAAGCGTTGTTGCTCCATTCTTCACCCATAGTTTTATTTGCCCCTTTCATAGAAAGCTGGGAGTGCTGGCCCTGTATGTTCGGCCTGTCACAAGACAACGATAATTTTCCGCCAGCACTCCCGCCGGATTGTGCGGCAAGTTGGAGCGGATAAGCTGCCAGCTTATCCCTTGCGGCCCTTTGCAGATCGTGGCCGTGGGGATAGCTCGTCCCCACCTGCGGCATGGGTAGTTATCGCTCGTTTCCCTCACGGAAAAGTCTTTGCGTACCTGCCGCCCGGCTCCCTGCTGGGTACTCCAAGTTGCCCGCTATTCAGTTGTGGGAGGGAATAATCTTCCTCTCATTAACCGTGTCAGTTGAAAGATCAAAAACAACAGGCTCACAGAACATTTTTCAAGTATTTTTTCATGTTCTCCAAGCCCCGGCGGATAGCGGCGGTAATGGCCTGTTCCGTCACGCCCTCGGCGGCGGCAATCGCCTTGACCGAGTGGCCCAGAAGATAGTGCTCAAACACCCGCTGGCCCTGTGCGTCCGGCAAGCTATTCAGGGCGTGGCAGAGTTGTTCAAACCGCTCCATGCGCTCGATCAGCTCCTGTGGGGAGGGATTGGAGAAGCAGGCGGAATACTCGATACCGTCCTCAGCGTCCAGCGAGTAATGCGCCTTGTTGCGGTAGACACGGCGGCGGCTGGCCTTTATGTACCGCTGACCTGCCAGCAATTCTTCCGCAACTTCTTCGGTGACTTCGATAATGACATCCTCTTTATACCACGGGTAAAAATCCCGCAAATTGATTTCTTTCATTGTGTACCTCCGTTTCGGTGTTGGGTGTTGACGAGTGACCGAAACGGAAGGCGGTGGGGAGCGGCACCGTGGCTGGACTTCGGGCCAACTTGGCCCGAGGCCCGATGTAGACGCAAAAACGCCCAGGCGGCATAAAGCCACTCGGACGCATGAAGTTACATATTCATTTTGGTACTGCCAGATTTCATATACAATGCCGGACTGACCAGGAGGGGGAGTTACGCTTTTTTTAGCAGGTGAAGATCATGGGTACTATGAAAAAGCAAAATGAACACGACGATTCCTCCTTGAAAACCGCCGTGTTCCTCTTAAAGTCGTCGTATAACGGCGGCTTTATATTTGAGCCGCCCAAAAGAAAAGAGCCGATAATCCGTGCCTAATGGCTAACGGGTTATCGGCTCTGCGTCTATGCGTCTGGCTCTGTGATAACTTTAGTATGCAGTTCTTTTACTGTGATTAGCATTTCCTGTTTGCATTTTGGGCAGAACAGTGGAAAGTTTTTTAGTACCGTATCGGAACGGATTTTAATTCGTGTCTTATTTTTGCAAACAGGGCATAATATCCATTCTATTTTGCACAAGCAGTATTCCTCCTGTATTTATTTATCGCTTTCTATGGTTATCAAAATACCGAGTATTGCGTCGGAATATGAGATACTTAAATACACATTATTTTTTTGCAATATTGTACCAACAGATACATCGTTTCCCTTGGAAGCAACTTCAGAATATCCTTGTTCTTTTAATTCTTCGATGTAATCAGCAGATTCTTCCTTTGACAGTTCTTTCATAAAAACAGCATACCGCCCGCAATCAGAAAAGTCGTATATGTAATCTATCTCGCCGTTTTCAGGCTTGATGATCTGCGATGTATACTTGTTTTCCGGCCATTCCGTTACATAGATAGGTTCAGCATTTGCTAAATCCCATGTTGCACCGTTATTTTTACTCGGACTATTGTCGTTTGAGCATCCTGCAAGTAAAGTTAAAGCACATACTAAAACTAAAGGGACAAATATGCGACAAAATCGTCTCATGGTATTTTACTCCTTATAAAAATTTATTTTCTTAGGATATATCGGACAGCTAATATGATAACAACAACCACAGCCACTATGCCAAGCAATGAAAAGAGAATCATGGGGTCAATAGCCACTCCCTCAACTTTGATGGAGGTCATAGTGTCCGCTTGCCCGATCACATTTTGGGGTACTCTCAACGCCTTTATCAAAAACGAAATGAAAAATGCCATAACTGCTATGACAGCAGCAATCGTGATATGTAGCATTTTTTTCCTTCTCTGTCGTGCTATGCAGTCAATGCCGAGCTGCTCATGTATATTGTCGGCAAAATCTTTTGGACTACCTAAACGCTCAATTACTTGTTGCTCTGTTTCACCATGCTCTAAAGCAGAAGTAAATGCTTCATTCAAATCACGAATAACCTCTTTTTTCTGCTTTTTGGAAACCGCAAGTTCGCTATTTACCTGTTTGATATATTTCTCTTTCATATTGATACCTCCGAAAAATCACCATCGCCAATAAAACCGTCTACACATACCGTATATCGCTTCCAAAAAGCAATCAGCTCCTTCAAGGTTTCCTGTCCCTTTTTTGTGATTGAATAATACTTTTTGGAACCACCATTTACTGCGGCAGGTGCAATTCTACATTTGATAAGTTCTGCTTCTTGCAATCGATAGAGGATAGGGTAAACTGTCCCCTCTTTTGCATATCCTAAAACAGCAGCACCATTATCATTAAGTTCTGTAATGATTTCATAGCCATAGGTTTCCTTTTTCGCTATCAGACATAGAAGAATCATTTCAAGCGAACCCTTTTTGAATTGCTGCACATATTTACTATCCACAAGTTTGTAACTCCCTCCATCTTATTGCTAATTAGTTTTACTAAATAGATATGCTAAGTATAGCTGAGAATCATAAGTTAGTCAAGTGAGTTTAAGAAAAAGTTACAAATGAATAGTTATGGTATACCTCCATAGATATTTTCTGATTAGGTCACATTTTTTGAATTTTCCTTTGGGGTAAATTGTCCTGAAATACAGTTATTCTACTGTCAATCTTTTCATTCTTCAACAAATGGCATGAAATTAAATAGTCAGTAATATGAAAATGTAAATCGTTCAAATAATAAGACCTGAAATGTAAAATTACATTAGGTGATGTTATGAAGATAGAACGAGATGAACGACGATTTGATTTCCACGACATAGGGCTTGCCATCAAGCGGGCCCGTGAAGCCAGCGGTATGACACAGGAGCAACTGGCTTATATTGTTGACCGTTCCCCACGGACGATCATGTATAATGAAAATGACGGCCAGCATCCCAGCCTCAACACTTTTTATCAGATGGTCACGATGTTCGATATATCCGTAGATCAATACTTTTATCCGGCTCAAAATTCAGGTAGCAGTTGCAGAAAGCGGATTGACGCTATGCTGAACTCGCTGGACGAAAAGGATTTACAAGTTGTTGAAGCTACAATACAAGCATTGAAGAACGCCAGAGAAACGGAGGTCAAGTAAAGAGGGCCTTCGTTTTTCTCGTTTTTACAGGCTTTTCAGGGGGGTGCCGCTAAATGGCAAGCAATGCTTCTGTGGCCACAGAAGCTATTTTTGACATTCCGGCCTTGCGGCCAGAACGCAAAAATTTGCTTGTTGGGGAGCCTCCCCAAACCCGGCGCTTCGGGCCAACTTGTCCCGAAGTGGTAGCGTCGCTTCGCTCCTTATGTGTCACAGTCCCTAACGCTCCTGTTCCTTCTTTCTGCCCGGCTCCGAGTAGCCCAGCAGATAGTCAATGTTGGCCTTGATGGTTGTGACTTCCTGCATATCCGCCTTGGCCTTACGGTACTCGGCGTAGAGCTTCTTTTTCTGCTCGGCCAGCTTGCGGCCGTCCTCTTTGAGTGTGTCTATCTTGGGGAGCTTGCCGCCGTCCAAAATGCGCTTGAAGTCAGCACAAGCCGCCCGATAAAGCTCAATATCCGCCTCATGCTCCGCAAGAAACTTTTTGCTGTATTTACTGGCCTTGTACTTCTCAAAGACAGGCCGGGTCTTGGCATACTGCACCGTTGCCGCCTTCAATTCCATGTTGGTATGGAGGGCCGCTTCGGTGCTTTTGATTTGGTCGGACAGCTTGTGAAAACGCTCCGTGGCCGCCGTGGCTCTCTGCTCTAACTGTTCATAGTCCGTCAGGCCGTTGTCCTGCAAGTAGGCAAGGGCGGCGGCCATCTGTTTGAGATTGAACACCTTGGCCCAACGCTCATAGCCAAGGCCTTTCCCTTGGAGCTTGGATTGAATGTCAATAGCCAAGCTGACCTTCTGACGGGGCTGGCCGGGCCGCTGGCGGGAGCCTGACAGGGAGGCTTTTATATCCGCTTCGCCGTAGCCGTCCCCGAGGGTATCAGAACGCAGACGGGTAAACCGCTCCTGACCGGGAGCCCGGAAGCTGACCGTTCCCCGACGCTGCTTGACCTCATAGCCCGCCTGCTCCATCAGGGAGAGAAATTCCGGGAAGTCGGCGGGCCTCTTGGCAAGGGCGGTATCAATGGCGGCCCGCAGTCTGTCCTGATAGGTCAGCGGCCTTTTCCGCCTGGCCAGCCATTCCCCGTAATTCCGAAACTTGCCCTTGCTTCGGGGCTTGGGATTTTCCACGATAGACAATCCGTTTTCCAGACACAGGCGGTCAGAGAGCCGCCGCAGGGCAAAGGACGAGCCCCAGAAGTTGCGGAACTTCCGGGTACAGTCAAGGGTCGTGGAATTGTAGTAGATATGCGAGTGAATATGCTCCTTGTCCGTGTGGGTCGTGACGATGAAGGCGTGGCGGCCCTTCGTCCAGCGCATAGCCAGCTCATAGCTGACCCGGTTCGCTTCTTCCGGGGTGATCTCTCCGGGATAGAAGGACTGACGGATCTGATAACACAGCACATCCTCGCCTTGCTTTTGCTCCCGGCCCGTCATGGCCTTGTAGCTGGCCTTTGCCAAAAGGAACTCGGCGGCCACCGTGGCCGGATCGCACTCATAGGAAGATATGTATTTTCCGCTTTCCGTCTTTTCGGGATTTTTTCCATAGTCCAGGCAATCCCGGATAGCTTCGGATATGCTTTCTCCTTCGTTGGCGTGACGTTGCAGTAAGGTGGTCGTTGCCAGAGAAAATTCCTCCCTTCATAAAGAGCGGCGGCCCCACCGAGCCGCCGTCAGTCTGTTTTACTTCGGGCCAAGTTGGCCCGAGGCTGTCAGCTTGTGATGAACTGGCGCAAAGTCAGGTTCAGACTGTCCAGCCCTGTGATGACAGCGCCCGTCACCGCCTGCAAGCCATAGGGGGAAAGCAGGAACGCAATCACCAGATAAATGACGCCGCCCACCGGGTAGCTGATGAAGAACAGTCCCACGCCCAGCAGAGCCATGATGACCGAGGCCGCCGTCAGGAGGAAGGAGGACAGGGAGAACAGGAATAGCAGGACGGCCACAAGGACGGACAGGAGCACCACAAATGGCGCAGCAATCAGTTTCAATATTAGTCTCATAGGTTCAGCCCCTTTCTTAATCTTTCTATCTATATTTTACCATGAGGGCGCAGGGCCAACAATGTTGTAGACGGTTAGTAAATCTTGTCCCGGCACCTCGGGCCAACTCGGCCCGAAGCCGCCGAGAACGAGAAAAAGGAGGGGTGCAGCCACATCAAGGCCACACCCCTCCAAATCATTTCTCCACCAGCACAGACAGCTCCATGAGCACATCGGACACCTGCCCCCACAGCTTTTCATAATCCCTCTGGAGCACGGCGATTTCCTCCGGGTACACGCCGAAGGTGTTGGCATGGACGGCCACCTGATTGAGATTGTTGGCGCACCGCCGTTGTAAGGATACCAGCTCCCGGACAGGGGCAAGGTCTACATGGAGAATATAGCCATTCAGGGCCATCTTTCGCATATAAGCCCCGGCGTTGGTAATGCCCGCCTCGGCCATGCGCCGCTGTATCTGGGCCAGCTCGTCCGCCGTCACCATCACATGAAGGTGTCTGTCACGCTTGCGCCGGGCCGTCAGCGTTCCTCCCGTTCCCGGCTCCGCTTGTGGGCAGGCGGCTCCTTCACTCTGTCCAGCTCTTTTTTCTCCTGCCCCTTGGGGAGCGGCGAGGGCGGCAGGTTGTTCAAAATGCCGTCCAGCATATTGTCGTTCTGTTCCTCGGAAAGCTCGGCGGTATGCAGGTGGTTGTCTCTCTCGTTCATAGCGTCCTCCTTATCTGTCCTCATGGGACTTGTTGTGCTTGGCCTTGTCGGGCTCCTTGGGGGCCTCCGACCTGCGGGCCGCCTCCTTGAGCTGGGCCGTGATGGAGGGCCGGGCCGCCCGGTCAGGATTGCCGGGAGCCGGGCGCAGCTCGTAGTCCTCCATCTGCTTTTCCGTCAGGGGCTTCAAATAGGCCAGCTCTCCCCAAGCCCGCATGGTGCCGCCCTCCACCATGCGCCGCTCGTCAAAGTTGATGATCTCCACGGGCGCATTTCCGGGCGACTTCGGGAAGGTGCCGAGGTCAACGGGCCGCTGGGTGGAATAGTAGCGGTAATACTCCGCAGGCTCCCGGCCCCCGGTGCGCTCCTGCACCTGAAACAGCTCCTTGTAATCGTCAATGCGCTTGGTGAAATCCTTTTCCGCTGTCTGGCCGTTGCTGTGGTAGTGGCCCCAATAGTAGTCCCTCTGGCCGTTCTCCGTTTCGGTAAACTGCCATGTGACAAAGGGGCTGGGGGCCGCCTCGTCATAGCCCAGGGCAAAACCCCGGCCATTGTCGAAGGTAACGGATTTCAAAATCTCATAACCTTGGTTGCTTTCTATGTGATTTCCTCCTTTCCAGCCTCGGGCCAAGTTGGCCCGAAGTGCATGAATGTTACGAAATACCCGGTCAAACCGGGCCGGAAGGTATTAGGGTATTCCGGCCCGGAAAACAGGCGGGAAAAAGCCTGATATTCCGGGCTTTTTCTCCGGGCAAATCGTAACAGGTCTATTCGTTTTTCAGCCGCTTTTTTCTCATGCGCTCCCGGCTCCTTCTGCGGTTTCCCTCGGCCTTGCAGGTGTCGGAACAGTAGGCTTGCCGCCCCTCCGGGAGAAAGGGCCTCCCGCAAACGGCGCACAGCCGGGTATCCGGGGCCGGGCCGTCCTCGCAGATGGAGGCCATCAGCACCGGGTCAAGGGGAAGAACGGCCTCACGGAAGTAGCGGCAGTAGGCTCCCGTCCAGCATTTCCCCAGCATATAGCACTCACAGTCCAGCGGCAGGCAGCCATACTCCCGGTCATAGTTGGCGCACATCTCCGTGACCAGTTTTCGGATACCTTTTCGCTCGTCACGGGTCAGTTCCCGGCACATCAGGACTTCGGGCCAACTTGGCCCGAGGTACGGAACTGCTTGCGGCATCGGCCCTTCTGGCTTCTGCACTCCTTCAGGTAGCGGCACCCGGCACAGCGGTCAGCGCCGCCACGGCCCGGACGGGGGATCTCTTTCATCATCTTTTCATAGGGGCTGTTGGTGAAATTCATTCCTCGTCCTCCGTTTCTTCCTCAACCGCCATATCGCCGTAGGGGTCGTTCTCGTCATAGTCGTAATCGTCCTCGTCCAGCTCCGGGGCCTCATGCTTCGGACGGTAGACCTTGAAATAATAGGCCGCTCCGCCGCCCACCAGCAGGACAGCCGCTACCATCAGGAGATTGCCAACAGGAAAGCCTGCATCTTTTTCAGGTTCGGGTTCCGGCTTGGGAACAGGCTCCGGGTCGGGCTCGGGCTGTGTGACAGGCTCCTTGACCTCGGGTTCCGGGTCGGCTTCGGCAAGGGCCAGCAGGTCTTTTTCCGTGACAGCGTTCAGGAAATACACATTTTCCTCGGTGCGCTGACGGTCAATGACCAGATAAAAGACATTCTCGCTGGGGGTGGTGATGGTGAAAAACTCCTTGCCGTCCTCGTCGGTGGCATTGTCCACCACCGTTCCCGTCCCATCCGGGGTGAAGGGCTTGGCAACGGTTTCCGTTGCGGCGGGCGGCGTGGTTTCCTCTGCGGGCTCGTCACTCTGGGCGTAGGCCGTGACGCTCATACAGGTAAGAGAAAACAGGGCGGCGGTCAAAACCGCGGTCCTGCGAAACAGCTTATTCTTCATGCTCGGTATCCTCCTTTGCTTCATCGGGCTTCGGGCCAAGTTGGCCCGAGGTGGTGATGGTGGGGTTGCTGAAAAAGGCAGCCAGCTCAGAGGGCGTCAGTTTCAGGGAGCGGACAGCCTGAACAATCATGCTGTTTTCTTCCTCCTGACGCTGTTTCTCCAAGTCCCTGACCTTGGCCTGCCATTCGGCGGCCTTCTCCCGGGCCTTGTCCAGCTCCTTGTCGATTTTTTCAAGTTTGGTCATATCGTCGCTCCTTTCGGAAAATCAGTTCAAACGCCCAAAGGCGTAAAAGTGCTCCTGCCAGTAGTTCGTATTGATACTGGCGTATTTGATGGGGTCGCCTGCGTGGATCATCATGCCATCGCCCACATAGATACCCACATGGGAAACAGGGCCGTCGCAGTCATAGGTTTTCGTAAAGAAAATCAGATCTCCGGGCCTTGCGTCAGCGGGCGATACATAGGCGCATTGATTGAAAATCCCTGTTGCTGTGGTGCGGGGCAGGTTGTGGACGCCGCTGGCCGTATAGACCCAGCAGACAAAGCCGGAACAGTCGAAGGAGGTGGAGGGGCTGGAGCCGCCCCACACATAGGGCCAGCCCAGGTACTTTTCCGCCTCCGTAATAAGGGCCGCAAAGGCCGGGTCGGAAAGAGCTTCGCCCGGTACGGTGTAATCACTTCCGGGGTCATAGCTGCCACCGCCGCCCGTGTAAATGTCATCCCACAGATAGGGCTTGTTGCCTTTGAGCTCCAAGGTAATGTCGTAGATTTCTTTCTGCTCGGCATCCAGCAGGGAGTTCACCACCACGGGCAGGGTCTTGTTCTGGAGCCGCACATGGAGAATGTAATACTCATACGGCACCTCGTAGGTGTCCGTATGGGTGGTTCCGTCCTCGTCCGTCCATGTGTCCGTTTCGGTGCGGTAGCGTATCTCCACTTCCTCGGTCAGCGTCAGCTTATACTGCGTCTCAAATAAGGCCCGGAGCTCACCCTGCACATTTTCACGGGTATAGGTGCGGAGCTTGGCAATCAGGTAGGAAGTCAGCTCATAGGGGTTGTGTCCCAGCTCGTCCACCTGATAGCGGTACTCGTCATAGCCGGGGTGGGTGCGCTCAATGTTGGCGATCTTCTGCCGGAGCTCGTTTTCAAGAGTCGTATAGTCCTCGTTGGCCCCTAAAATATTCTCGTCCTCGGCGGTGTAGGAGGTGCCGACCACGGCGTTCATCATGCCAGTACCCAGCGAAGGGAGGGCGGAAAAGATGGAGTTCAAAATCAACAACAGACAGAACAACAGCAGAATGATGATTACTCCGCTTTTATGACGGCGCACAAACCGGGTGGCATAGGCCGCCGCCTTTTCGGTGGTAGTGGCCGCCGCTCCCGCCGCCTTGGCCCCCTGTCTTGCAGCCTCCCGGGCCTGCTTGGCGTATTCCCGCTTGATTTTCCATTTCTGGGCCATGCGGGAAAGGAAGCTGCTTTGAAGCTCCGGGTGCTCCTGCGCCATCTGCTGATAGTGGAGGTTGGCATTGGCCTTCATGGTCTTGTGTTCCCATTTCTCCACCTGCCGGGCCGGGTGCTCCCGGATACGCCGCTTGGTGTAGCGGGTGGCCTTATGCACTCCGGCCTCTGCCAGAAGCTCGGCCTTGTGGGCGCTCTCCACACCCACATTCTCATGCTCGACCTCATGTATTTTGCGGTGGGTGTAGGCCCATACACCTGCCCCCGCCGCCGTTGCCGCCCGCTGGGGGAGGCCGGGCGGCTTCTGGGGTTTCTGCTGGGCCAGCTTTTCCTTGGCGGCTTCCAGCTTGACAGCAGAGTGTTCGGCCTTGGCCTCGGCCCGTTCCTTCTTTTTCTCTTGCTTGTCCTTCCTGGCCTTTTGGGCGTCCTGTTCCTCATGGGCGGTATCCCTGCGGGCCTCGTCATCCTGACGCAAGCGGGAGGACGGCTTTTCCCGTTCCTCGTCCTGCCGGAATTTCCCGCCGCCCGCTGGCTTCGGGCCAACTTGGCCCGAGGTGGGCTCCCCGGCCTGACGGGTCACTTCTTCTTCGGTAAAATGGAGCCGCCCACGCTTGACCCGCTTTCCGGGCGGTCTGTTCTTTTCGTTCTTCGGGCCAACTTGGCCCGAAGCGGTCTTACTCATTCTGCGCCTCCTTTTCCTCCGGGCGGGTAGTCATAATGGAGTAGAGCTTGGTATTCTTCGGGAAACGGTCAACAAACGGAATGGTCACATTTCCGAAGAACAACAGCCCCTCGCCGGGATTGGAGTGGGTCACATAGGAAAGCTGGTGCGGGCTGATACCCAACTGCTTGGCAAGTATCTGCCTGTCTCCCTGCGCCTGCGACAGAAGCACCATGAAGTCAGAGTTTTCAAAGATGTTCTCAATCTGACGGCTGGCAAGGAGGTCTTTCACATTCTGGGTCAGGGCGCTGGGGACGCAGCCCTTTTTACGGAGCATTTTCCAGATAGTCACAAAGTAGCTGGAAGTCAGCTCGTCCTGCAACAGCACATGGAACTCGTCATAGTAGCACCATGTAGCGATACCGTGGGCGAAGTTGTGGGAAACCTGACTGTTCATCAGGTCGTTGATGATGTGCATGGCGATAGTACGCAGGCCCGCCCCCAGCTTCTTCAAGTCGAAGCACACCACACGGGCGTTTCTGTAATCCACATTGGTCTTGTGGTTGAAGATGTTGAGGGAGCCAGACACATAGATCTCAAGGGCTGTTGCCAACCGCTTTGCCTCGGGCTCGGTCTGCTGGCACAGAAGGTCATACAGATTTTGAAGCGTCGGCATAGGAGTATTGTCCGGATCATTGAGAAAATCCCGGTACACCATGCGGGCGCAGCGGTCAATGATGGTGCGCTCCACGGGCTGTAAGCCGTCCTTGCCGCCCACGATCAGCTCCATCAGGGAAAGGATAAAATCGCATTTCAGACTGATGGGCGAAACCTCGTCATCAATGCTTACATCCAAATCCATCGGATTTATATGGTGCGGGCTGTTGGGGGCGATCTCTACCACAAGGCCGTCCTGTCCGAACTGGCGCACCAGCGGCGAGTATTCGCCCATCGGGTCAAGAATGATAATGCGGTCATTGGTGGCAAGGAACACATTGACCAGCTCTCTCTTTCCGGCGAAGCTCTTGCCCGCACCCGGTACGCCGAGGTACAGGCCGTTGGGATTTTTCAGCTTCTTGCGGTTCGCCATGATGACATTGTGGGAAAGGGCGTTCAGGCCGTAATAGATGGCCTCGCCGTCCATGCGGAGCTCCTGCGTCATAAACGGAACGAAGATGGCCGTGGAACTGGTTGTCATGCCCCGCTGTATCTCAATGCCGTTGTAGCCGAGGGGCAGGCTGGACATAAGGCCCTGTTCCTGCTGAAAGTCCAGCCGTTTCAAAATGCAGTTGTATTTCTGCATGATACCCGACACCGTGAACAGGTCGTTGTCCAGCTCCCGGCGGGTGGCGGCGGTGTTCACCACAAGGAAGGTCAGAAGGAACATTCGCTCGTTGCGGCTCTGCAAGTCGTTCAACAGGTTCTTGGCGTCCTGACTAAATGTAACAAGGTCGGGTGGGAGTATGTCCATATCGTAGCCGCTTCGGACGGCCTTTTTCTGTTCCTCCACCTTCATCTTGTCAATGTCACTGACCTTGCCCTTGATGGTTTTGATGGCCTTGGCCTGATCGACAGTCTGAATGTGCATGGTGATGGTCATTTCAGCGTCCACCTCCAACAGCTCCGCAAGGAGCTTGTCGGAAAGCTCGGAGGCCATGATCTGCATATAGGACGCCGCTCCCCATGTGGAGCCCATGCGGAACAGGCGGCTTTGCCGGAAGTCAAAGCTGGTTGGGGCGATAAAGTCCTTTGTCCCCAGCCCGGTTTTCGGTATCATATCCCATGTGAAGCGGAAGGGCTCGGTGCCGCCGGGGTGGAGCTGGCCGTGCAAAATCTCCAAGCGTTCCAGCCCATTGAGGGAGCGGGACTGTACCCCCAGCTTTTTGAAATTGCCCATTATGTCGGCCTCCACACGCTCCAAGCGGGGCTTTGCAATCGCAAGACTGTCCGCCGACACGCCGAAGGTCAACAGCTTGGTTCTCACAATGCCGTTGTTGCTCTTGGCAATCTGGCCCTCCAGCATTTCCACATACTCGCTCCGCATTTCGCTGTACTCGTCATCCTTCATGGGGATATTGATTTTATACTTGCTTTCCGGGCGGCTCCTGTGGTTGATAAAGGAGAGCTGGAACGGAAGGGAGCTGTCAAAGGAATTGAGGAACGCACAGTAGCCGTCAAAAATGGCGCTCTGGTCATCGGCCTGCGCCAACTGGTAGTTGATGTCCTCGTATTCAAGGCTCTTGGTGTAGAGCTTATCGTTTACCCGGCAGATACCATCCTTGAAAAGCTCCCGGTAGGGTATGGTCTGCTGGGCAGTCTGCGGCCCGGCCTTTTTCGGCTTGGCCTGTTTTGTGGTCTTGCGGTCAGGACGCTTTCTTTCTGCGCCCGGCCGCTTTGCCCCTTTGGTGGTCTGCAATCGGCTTTTCCTCCTTTCGGTTCAAAAAAGCATAGAAATTTTCGGTCTTATAGGGCCTGACCCGTGGCAGCAAAAACTTGGTTCGGATAATGTTGCGGAGCACCTTCTCAAAGGGAAGGCCGTCCTTCTCAAACATGGCGAACAGAAAACACGGCATCATCAGGCCAATCATCAGGAACAGGGCCGTGCTGTTCCCGATATGGGAGCGGGTGAACAGGTAAAACGGGATACCGATACCGCCCGCTATGGAAAAACAAATAAGCTGGCGCTTCGTCAGGTTGAAGGCCAGCTTGGTCTTAATACGGCTCAAATCGTTGGGTACTGGCACATAGGCCAATGAGATCACCTCCTTGGAGCTTCGGGCCAACTTGGCCCGAGGTCATCGTTCTGTCTGGCGGGCCGGGGCCTCCTTCCGGGCGGCCTGCGCCGCTTCAAGGCCGGACTGCCTTGCCCGCCAATATTCGGGGTTGTACCGCCTGATGGAGAGGTTGATATTTTCCTCAAAGGCGGCTTTGTCCTTGATACGCTCGGGTATCTGCCAGAGCTTCTTGTCCAAAAGTTCCCGCAGCACCACATCCTCCTGCGTATCTTCCTCAAAACAGAGGTAGCCGCCCCGCTTGAAGCCACACCGTTTGGCCGCCGGGGAGAGGAACGCCGCCACCTCGTTTGAAACCATTGTCCCGCCGTGGCTGGCGGTACTCACAAGGAACACACCGGGGCAAAGCAGGTCACAGGTCTGCACCTTGCCCCACGGGGATTTGCTCGGCCCCTGATACATCATCGTTCTGCACCTCCTTTCCAGCTTCGGGCCAACTTGGCCCGAAGTGGCTTAATGCGCTCCAAAGATGGATTTAGACAAGCTCCCGGTCTTGAACAGCACGAAGCACAAAAGAACCGTGTACCCCACGCAAGTCCAGATGGCGTTCATCATATCGCCGTCCGTGGCGATACTCTGCACCAGCACGGCGTAGATCGCCACGCACACCATAATGAGCATCCCTTGGAAACCGACAGCGAACAGGGACTTAAAATAGTTGTGGCCCATGTGACCGACCTCCCGGTTCACGCTGGTGGCAAAGGGAATGGGGGCAAGGCTCGTCATCAGGTAAATCTCAATCATACGCCCGTAGACGATGACGAAAATCACAATGTTTAAGGCCGTCATGGTAAACTGCACGAAGAAGGATTGCAGGAAGATACCAAGGAGCGGCCCCAGCTCCATCGCTTCAAGCTGGGTCTGCATATCGTTCAGAACATCCGGCGTGACGGCGGTGGAACCTTGTATCAGGCCAGCCGATTGCTGAATGACCTGCTGGGACACATCGAACACCGCCATAACGATGTTGAAGGTGTTGGACAGTATCATCACCGCAACGAAGGTCTTGAAAATCCACTTGAAGAAGATCCATGTGTCGAAGTTGTGTAGATTGTTGTGGTCTATCAGCATTTGAATGAGCTCATAGGTCATCACGAAGGTAAGCACCAGCCCGGCGATAGGCAGGATGACCGTTTCGGAGAGCTGCCGTATCATGGAAAAGACCCCGGCGTTCCATGCCGCCGGGGTCGTCCCTACCTGCGCCGCAATCTCTCCGACCTGCTCATTCACATTGGTAAAAAGCCCGCCGAGGTTTCCCATGATACCCTCGACCAACAGCCCTTTGAGCCATTCCGTGATAGCGTCGAAGATACTTTGCATAGCTTACTCCTTTGGGAAGATTAGAACAGGTTTGCCAGCAGAGGGATCAGGTTCATGCCCAGCAGGACGATACCGCCGCCAGCCATGAGCTGCTTCATGCCCTGGCTCTTGCTTGCAGGGTTGTCGGCGCCGTAACCTTCCAACAGGTTGACGATACCCCACGCACCGAGGCCGCAGCCGATAGCCATAACCAGAACCTTCAGAGTGTCAACAGCAGAAGCGAAAAATTCCATATACATTTCCTCCATTTGATAAAAAGATTGAATTGTGGGTAACAAAAAAGCCGCCCTTTCAGGCGGCTGCGAACCTCGGGCCAACTTGGCCCGAAGTCCATCTATCAGTTAAACGAAATCGTCTGCGCTGTCCAGATCGTCATAATTGAGAATGTCAGCGTCCTCGTCAGAGGCGTCCACCTCATACACCGTGTATTCTTCCTCGGGCTTTAGTCTCAATCGCCGGGAAGTCAGGCGTTCCAGATGAAAGGCGTTCCGTTTACTGTCATATTCCGCTGTGTAGCGGTAGTTGGGGTGCTGCTTCAAATCATACTTGGGCGAAAAGAATGGGGGCAGACCCCGAAGCTGTAACAGGCACTTGTTTCCGGGCATGGTGGTGATCTCGCTGGTGGTCAAAAGTTCCCGGCCCAGTCGCTGGGTGTTGAGCCCGTAGCTTTCCGACTGGCCCCTTGTGCGGCTGTCCGTCTGCATGGAGATGGTAGCCTTGCCCAGCCAGTTTTCCGATATGTCCTTTAGGGTGGACGCTTCACGGCCTCCCAGAAACACAATGCTGTCCATGTTGCCCATGATGGTTTCGGCGTTGTCTTTATACAGGGCCTTGCATTGGCTCATGGCCTGATAAAAGAGGGTCAGGCTGACCTCTCGTGACCGAATGACGGCCACGATTTTTTCCAGCCCCGGCACCTGTCCGGTGTTGGCCGCCTCGTCCCACAGCACCCGTACATGATGGGGCAGGCGGCCTCCGTATTTGTTGTCGGCCCGCTCACACAGAAGATTGAACATCTGCGAAAAGGCAAGAGCTACGATGAAGTTATAGGTACTGTCTGTGTCGCTTATCAGGAAGAACAGGGCCGTTTTCTCGTCCCCGAGCTTGTCAAGCTCCAACTCGTCATAGCTCATAATCTCCCGAAGCTCCGCTATGTCAAAGGGGGCCAGCCGGGCTCCACAGCTAATCAAAATCGACTTGGCTGTTTTGCCGCTGGCTAACTTATATTTGGCATACTGGCGCACAGCGAAATGCTGGGGGTTGCGCTTGGCGAGGCCGTCAAACATATAGTCCACGGCGTTCTTGAAACTTTCATCATCCTCCCGTACTTCCATGCTGTTTATCATTTCAACCAGCGTATTCATATTGCGTTCTTCCTCCGGCCCCTCAAAGACGATATAGGCCACAAGGGCACAGTACAGAAGCGTTTCCGCTTTCGTCCAGAACTCGTCCCCCTCTTTGCCGTCTCCCTTGGTGTTAGCTATCAGGGCGTTGACGAATTTCAGCACATCGCTTTCCGTCTTGATGTAGGCCATCGGGTTATAGTGCATAGACTTGGAAAAATCTATGCTGTTGAACACCTTGACCTTGTAGCCCTTCTTTTTTTGAAGGAAATAACCGCATTGGGCGAGGGTGCCGCCCTTGGGGTCTACCACCACATAGGACGAATGGGCTTGAAGGAGCTGGGGCGTGAGCCAGAACCTCGTCTTGCCCGAGCCGGACGAACCGATGACACAGGCGTTTAAGTTTCTGGCGTTGGCCGGATTTTTGGGCCGGGTGTTCATGGTGAGAAATTCCGTCCCGGTCAAAATGACATTGTTCTCAAACTTGGGGTCTACAAACGGCTTTATGTCCGCCTCCGTACCCCAGCGGGCGGAGCCGTACTCCATATCCCGGCGAAACTTCCGGGCCTTCTTGATTTTGGACTGTACCACAAAGTACAATATCACGGCCCCGGCCACGCCCACGGCAAGGTCGAAAAGCCCCAGCCCCGGTGCATAGGACTGAAACACCGGGCCGATGGTCTTGACCATGCCGAACAGCTTTTCCCCGAGGTTGGCCCCAGACGCCATGCGGTAGGCGGTGCCGCACTTGGAGAAAAACCAAAAGGCTATGAGATACGGGAAATATGGAAGTACATATTTCTTGATTTTCTTGCTCACCGTTCTTCCTTCACCGCCTCTCTGGCCCGTTCCTTCTGCTTGGGCCTTGCCGCAATCTGTTCCACGAACTGCCGGAGCTGGCCGAGGATAGACGGCTTTTCCTGACTGCGGCCCATGACTTTTTCCGTGTATTTGGAGAAGGCCGCTGTGATAGCGTCCGCCTGATCTGCCTTGAAGAACAGCAGATAGTGGCCGGGGCTGGTCTTGTGAAAGGCGTAGTCCACATGGAACTCCTTGGCGATACGGTCAAAGTCCTTGGGGGCTCCCACCAGCGTCATGGCGCTTTTGGTGCCGTAGTGGTTCATCAGCTTTTTTACGCTCTGCCTGCCGTGGGGCCGTTTTGCTGCCTCATGGTGCTTTTTCATTTCTGCCAGGACTTTTTTGCAGGCCGCCGCCAGCGCCCGCCCTGAGAGTTTGCCCGCTTTGACGGATATGGCAACTGTCCGTTCTTCTACATATTCCTGCATACTGCCTCCTTTCCTCCGGGCAAGTCAGGGAAACCGGGAGGCCCCCGGGGAGCCGCCCGGATAGCGGAACCTCGGGCCAACTTGGCCCGAGGTCTACCGTCCTTCATGGGAAGGCCCTGCCTTGTCCTTATGGGGAACAGGCGGGGCCTCCTTAAACTGCTTGATTGTCTCCAAGATGGAGAGTGTTTCCTCCTTCTCGTCCCGGGCGTGGACATTGGAAATACGGTATTCCTCTGGAATATCGTCCAGCCCGGTATAATGCTCGATAAATTTGCTCTGATTGTCGAACACATAGCCGCCGGGGGCAAAATGCCCACCTTCGTTGATACGCACATCCCGCCCGTATGCCTCGTAGTCGATGTAGTCGATCAGGTGCTCCGGCACCGTGAGAGCTTCAAACTCCAAGATATACATACGGCCCAATTCTTCCTCGTCCTTCACTCCGGGATAAAACTCGAAGCAGTCAAGGTTTTGGGTCAGGTTGATTAAATCCTTGACGCTGCCTGTGTACTCCCCGGCGTCCATGACCGCTTCCAGCTTTTCCAGCTCGTCCTGGGTCATTTCTTCCAGAAGGTGCGCCAGATAGTTGAGCTCGTCAAGGCTTTCGTATTCTCCGAGGTGATCATACAGTCCCAGCACATCGCTCTGATAATCGGTGATGAAGTATTCCTCATAGCGTTTTCCGTCTATGCCAATCCGGGAGAACAGGGCCTGCACTTCCTCAATGGTAGTGGGAAATTTCAGGTATTCCCCGACTTCAACGCCCCGTTCCGGGTACATCCCCAGATTGGTCACATAGGCTTCAAACATCATGGCGGCCCTGCTGGTTGACAGTCAGGATACCGTCAAGGGTGGTGGCCGTGATATTAAGCCGCTTGGCAACGGCAATATCATTTTTCACATCCTCGTCCACCTCGCCGCCGCAGACCACAAGCACATGGGAGCGGCGCAGCATATCCCGGCGCATATCAATCCCGTTCTTGTGTTCCTCCGGGATAGCGTCGTTGATGAACAGCGGCAGATAGAGAATGGGGCAGATAGGAGAAAAGCCCGCTTCGTATGCCATCCGGCAGTAGCGGGCCGCAACCTCCATATCCGTGTCGGGGTCGCCGCACCATGCGGCGGTAATGTATGCCAAAGGTCGTTTCAAGGTTTTTCCCTCCGTTCTTACTTATTTAATATGGTCAGGCGAAAGGAGCCCAACCCCTCCGCCCCTTCCCGTGGGAAGGGGGACGGCTCAAAGGAATATATATCCCCGTCGCTTGCCGCCTCAAAGCATAACCGGGAGAAATCCGTCAAGGGTGCCTTTGGCACCGCCTGCGGCGGCTGTGGCCCTTGACTGATTTTCCCGGATATGCTACCTGAAAACCGGCGACGGGGAATATTTAATATCCTTTGAGCTTCGGGGCGCGGGGCAGAGCCCCGCATATCTCCTCGGGCCAACTTGTCCCGAAGTGGGTTTTACTTCTCTGCCTCGGGAGACTTCTTTTCCGGCTTGGCAACTTCCTTCTGCTGGCCCTTCCAGTCATCCAGAAGTTTGATGATTTGGTCTTTCATTTCCCTCGGGGTTGTTTCCTTCCCGAAGTATTTGCTCAGTTCCGCACCTGTCAAAATCACTTTGTCTACCTCCTTCTTATCCTCCATCATAATGCCGTCAATCACATCCCCGTTCAGAACGCCCTTCTGGTCAAGCTCCCTCATGCGCTGGGCCTGCGAGAGAGAAGGGGCAGACTGCTGGCTTTCGATGGCAACGGCAATATACCGCTGGTTCTTGGGTTTGATGTAGGCCAGCTCCACCGCCGGGGTGAATTTGATCTGCCCGGCATCCATCATTTTCTGCAAATCCGGCACAAGGTCATTGAGCTTGATATACCGCTGTACCTGCTTGACAGTCATTTTATTCCGCTCGGCCACGATCTCATTGGAACGCCGCCCTGCGTCCTTCGGGTCAAGTTGGCCCGAAGTGGCCTCCCTGGCTCCTTGGTGCTTGATGGCCTCCAACTGCATTTTCAGAGCCTTGGCCCGCTCACTCGGCAGGATATTCTCACGCTGGTTGGTGTTGTCCTCCACCATCTGCGTGATAGCCTGTTCGTCTGTCAGGTTACGGACGATACAGGGCATATCCGTAAAGCCCGCAAGCTCGCTGGCTTTCTGGCGGCGGTGGCCCGACACGATCTCATAGCCGCCGTCCTCACGGGGGCGGACAATAGCGGGCTGGGTCACGCCCTTGTCCCGGACGCTGGACACCATAGCCTTCATTTCCTCATCGTTGCGGACTTGGAAGGGGTGGTTCTTGAAGGCATGGAGTTCGGACAGCTTGATATAGACGATCTGTTCGTCCTTGGCCGGGCGGGGAGCCTCGGCGGGAGCCGCAGGTGTTTCAGACTGAACGGGAGCCTTTACCTCCGGCGCACCCTTGGCGGGCTTGGGAGCCTTGGGGGCTTTCTCGGCCTTCTTGGTGGGAGCGGGCTTCTGCGCCGCCTTATCCTTTTTACCGGGAGCCTCCTTCTGTGTGGGAGCGGCAGGCTTGGCCTTGTCCTCCTTGGGAGGGCGGCCCCGGCGCTTCGGGGGTTGTTCCTGCTCCTTGGGCTGTTCCCGCTTCTGCCCGGTCTCCTTGGATGGTGAAGTGGGAGCCACCTTATCCGGGGTTTTTGCCTCCTGCTGGGCGGCGGCCTTTTCCGCCGCTTTCTTCTCGGCCATAATTTCAGAGAAGTTAAAGACGGACACGCTGGCGGCTTTCTGTTCCTTGGGAGCGTCAGCGCCTTTCTCCGTCTGGGCGGGTGCCGCCTGCTCGGGAGCCGGGGCCTTATCCGGGGAAACCGTTTCGGGGGCAGGCTGTTCCTGCTTGGGTGCCGGAGCTCCGCCGCCCGCCTCGGGCTGTACCGGGGCCGGGCCAGCGTCCGGCCCGGTTGCGTCGGTCACAACTTTTGTTTTTTCATCGGCCATTCGCATTACCTCCTTCTTATTTGATGGCATGAAAAAAGGGCCTGACCGTTTCCGGTCAAGCCCCACAGATAGGGATACCTCCTTTCCTTGCCCATGAAAAAACCGCCCTGTGTCTCGATAGGGCGGTAAATTCAGTAGGTTGGCAGTCCATATTTGGTTGTTTTATGTAGTATCCCTTTGTACACCGACGCAACAGAAAAATAAAAGAAAAGTATAAATAGTAACCATCGCCAGATTGAGATTGT
>ERZ773239.1133-NODE-1133-length-22362-cov-8.383512_pt1 | contig 22362 bp, 22 predicted proteins | sample MGYA00580521_ERZ773239 | MGnify/ENA primary metagenome ERZ773239 (study PRJEB29015, sample SAMEA2737801) | human gut metagenome | biome: human gut; feature: human-associated habitat; material: faeces | place: China | collected 2012 ... | reverse complement strand
TAGGCTGTATTTATGATGTAATGAATCGTATGATACTGGAAAGTGACTGTAATAAAGTGAAATTTGATGAAATGCGCCTGGCCGAAAAATAGATGGAACGAATACCGGAAACAATAGGCAACATTCCCTATATTATTATCATGGACAGAGGCTATCCTTCTACACCAGCGTTTATACATATGATGGATAAGGAACTTAAATTTATCGTACGTTTAAAAAGCAGTGATTACAAAAAAGAGCAAAGCAGTTTAACAGAGAATGATCAGCTGGTTAAAATAAAACTTGATAAATCAAGAATCAGATATTACGAGGGGACGCCAGATGGAAAACGTATGAAAGAACTGGGTGAAATTTCATTGCGTATGGTAAAGATCCTATTAGAAAATGGAAGGCTGGAAGTTTTAGCTACAAATCTTTCACAAACTGAATTTCATACAGAAGAAATAAAAGAATTATACCATATGAGGTGGGGAATTATGCCGATATCTGCATAATTCCCCAACGATTGCCATAAATCCGTACGATCTCGCGCTTTCAAGAGAAATATCTGTACTTAAAATATACAGACATTCACTTTTATTATTGCGGTTCCGTACAAAGACAATCTTGACCGGAATTCCTGTTTTGGTCCTTACGACAAGAGAACCGAATATATTACTGGCACCGGAAAAATCAACAAATTTCCGTAATTCAGGCAGTGTATAGGATATGCCCTGAAAGCTGTATCTTTGCTTCAGTTGTTTAACCATTCCTATAGTATCGAGACCTGTATCCAGAACAGCCTGTATCATCGGCTCTGTTGTAAACCAGGTATCCATCAAGACATAATCAGCCTGAATACCAGATTTTAATGCATTTTCCATCAGTCAGATGGCAGCGTCTGTTTTATGCATCATACTTTCTTTACGGAATCTGTAACCATTCGTGCGATGATCGACTGTACTGTCGATTTCATTATAGCGGTTACTGGCAGATGATGAAGAAAGCATGTTAAAGCCTGTTGGTATAAAACTGTAGCCATCAGACCAACCAAGAGTAAGCAGAGTAAATCCTCTCTGGAATCGATGTTCGACATGGTCATACACACGAGCCAGTAATTCTACAGATTTACTTCGGTTCCTTTTGATAACGGAATCATCCAGAATAAGTACTTTGATTCTTTCAGGACGTGTCAATCGGTCAAAAGCGGTGGTCACTTTAACTGCAAGAAGCAGTAAAAAGCGACTCCAGTTGTAGGAAACTTCGTTTAAAAAGCGGTAATAGGTATTTTTAAAAACCGCCAGTTTCCTGTGTTTGGAATTAAGAAATTTGAACAGGTTTTTACCGTGGAAAACCAGAAGGAGTAAAAACTGAAATATTTCATAAGCAGAAACACCACAGGATTTGGTAATATTGGATTTACGCAGAAGTTTTCCAATCTGAAGTTCTTTTAAAGCATGAAAAAATTGATTTTCAGTATGGTCATTTTTGTTGTTTTGGTATATCATTAAATCAGCACCTCGCTTGTTTGTTTTTTTATTTATTTTGTGGTGATTTAATTATACCAAAGGTTAGGTGCTATTTTTTTTGCAATATACCAATTAATTGCATTTTTTTGCTGAATAATCAAGGTATTTCCATTGGCTTACGTCAATTTAGTTGGTGGGAAAGTTGAGTTAAAAATGATGCGCACTATTGCAAGTATTATGATGGTATGTATATTTTGTTAAAAACGAGGATGCGTATTTCGGAGTTTACAGGTTTGACGCTGAAGAATCTGGACATGGAAAATAGAACCATCAATATCGACCATCAGCTTTAGAAGACCGGGACGTTGGTTTACATTGATACAACAAAAACCTACGCCGGTACCAGAGTGATTCCGATGCAGGCTGATGTGTATGAATGCGTTCAAAATATTATCAAGGCGAGACCTAAGCTTAAGGTGGAACCCATGATTGATGGCTATTCCGGTTTCCTTTGTTTTGACAAGGATGGTAAGCCGATGGTGGCCATGTGCTGGGAGAAATATTTTCAACATGCAGTCCAAAAGTATAATCGCATTTATCGTATTCAGCTTCCAAAGATCACACCACACGTTTGCAGGCATACGTATTGCTCTAATATGGCTAAGTCCGGAATGAATCCTAAAGTGCTTCAATATCTGATGGGACATTCAGATATCGGTGTGACCATGAATACCTATACTCACCTCGGCTTGGAAGATGCCAAGGAAGAGATGATTCGCATGGAGGAACTGAACGCTGCGAGAGCAGAGCTGAACAAGACCACAGGCGAAAAGCCTGTCACTCAGAAGATGTTCCGGGCAATTTAATATGGAAGAAAATCAGAGAACGCTCTGCTGACTGTGGTGGTTGGCGGAGTGTTATTTCTAAGGAAAACTAATTATAATGTGCGTTATGACACACGGAATAACGAACAAAGTGTCGAAAATGAATAAAAAATACTAAAACAAAAATTAGATTGACATTTGCGGCTGGAGTGTATATAATAAATACAGTCACAACTATGAGAGGTATATTATGGAAGAGATTAGTTTTATTACGGAAGAACATGAAAAATGTTTACCAACCGTAAGAATAAAAAAAGCAATTTTAAAAAATTTCAAGAGTGTTGGCCACGGAGAAATCGTACTCAATTGTGGTCGACAGTTTGTTCCGTTTAATACGGAATCAGATATATTGGGTATCTATGGTCAGAATGGTTCTGGAAAGACGTCGTTTATAGAAGCTCTGTCTATTCTTCAAGATTTAATGGCTGGGGCTTCTGTTGATGAGGTATATGCGGATTGTGTGGCTGTAGGACAAGATCATGCAGAACTGGAATTTGTATTTGACCTCCAGTATTCAAATGGAGTAGTTCGAGAAGCTTCATATGCTTTCTCGATGGCAAGTCGTGAGAAAACGCAGGAAGAAATTCAAGAAAAATATAGGAATGCGCCTAAAGGAATCGAGGCTCCAGATTCCGAGATGACAGTCATTATTTTTAACGAGAAGTTTTCACTGCTTTGGGAAGATGCCGCAAAGAAACAGCTAATTATTGATACTAGTACGGATAAGACTGCATTTGTGCCGGATACAAAGCGTAAAGCTATTGCAGGCGGTGGTAAGAAAACACTTTTCTCCTTAGAATTGAATAAAAAAATGGCTTATGAGAATTCCAGATCTTTTATTTTTATGAAGGATACGCTGGGGTTATTTGCTAATAATGATGAGAAAAGTGTATTTTTCAAGGTGTTAGTGGAATTAAGATATTATGCAAGACATTTTTTGTATGTAATAGATACTAAGTCATCTGGATTTATTAGATTGAATTTGGCATTGCCGATTTATACCATGAAAGGTAGGCTAATGCTCAATTTAAGAAATCCAATGAATATGGATAATGATAGCTGGGATGAAATAACAGAGGATATTAAAAATATCAGTTCTGTTTTAGGCCAGTTGGTTCCAGGATTATCAATTGACCTCAAAAAGATATCTGACACATTGACAAAAACAGGTGAGGCAGCATCAGTTGTAATGCTTGTTGCTTATAGAGACGGTAAGGAAATTCCTTTGCGTGATGAATCTGATGGTGTCAGAAAAATAATTTCTGTTCTTAGTTTGATTACCGCAGCATTTAACGAGCAATCTGTTACTGTAGCTATTGATGAATTTGATGCAGGTGTTTTTGAGTACCTGTTAGGAGAGATACTACAGGCTTTTGAAGAATCCGGAAAAGGTCAGTTTATATTCACATCTCACAATTTACGACCGCTGGAAGTCATCAATAAGAAGTTCTTGTATTTTACTACAACAAACCCGTATAACAGATACATTCGATTAAAGAACATTGCAGCTACCAATAATTTACGGGACACTTATTTCCGCGAAATCGTTATGAATGAGCAGGAAGAACAGATTTATAACAAGACTAAGCGATTTAAAATTGTTGCGGCTCTTAAGAAGGCTGGAGGGCTGCGCTAATGGGAAAAAGACCAAAGAGAAAAGTAATCCTATTCTTAGTCGAGGGTAAATCTGATAGAGAGGCTCTTCAGTTAGCTGTTCCAGAACTATATGACGAAATTGATGAAAACTTTGAAGTGTTTTTTCCTACAATCCGAGAAGATGAGGAAGAAGTCGGTGGTGATATAACTTCAAAAATAGGTGTTCATCCACGAAATATCGAGGATAGAATATATAGTCTTTTTCTGAAAGATTTTTTTGATGAAGAAAAGATTCTTCCAAAAGATATTACAGAAATAGTTCAAGTTGTGGATACAGACGGAGTGTATATACCAGATGCGTGTGTGACGGTTGGGACGAATCCCGATGGTAGCGAAAAACCATACTATTGTGAGAATGGTATCGTTTGCGCTAATCCTGCATATATCCTAAAGCGGAATGAATGTAAACGGGAAAATTTAGATTATTTAAGTTCGCTTGAGAAAATCAAGGTTAAGCAGAAATCTGTTCCATATAAAGTGTATTATTTTTCATGCAATCTTGACCATTATCTGCATCACTCAGCAAACCTTGATTATCGAATGAAAAGAACCTTAGCTGACGCTTTTGCAAAGAATTACATCGGAGACGCAGAGGGTTTTGTTAAGGAAATTTCAGATGACCCAGGAGCTGTTTCAAACGTGAGTTACGCAGACTCGTGGGCGTATATAAAAGAAGGAATGAATTCTATTTCCCGACATACGAATTTAAATCTGCTATTTGACAGAATGACTTCGGAAGATTCTTGACGGATGCAATCAGTGAATTTGTAGAAGAACATTCCGAGACTGATTATTCTGGAACTATTAAGAATGCTCTGCTTACCGTGGTTGGCAGGGCATTCTTAATATGGCAATGTTATATTTATAGAGGTGTTGTATGATTTCTGAGATATTAAAAACAATTGTAGATAAATTCAAAGAACAAGGGGAAATGGATTTCTTTGAAGGAACTACGGAAGAGAAAATAAATATTTTTGAAGCGGAGAATAAGATTAAACTTCCAACAAAATATAGAGAATGGTTGCTGTTCTCTGATGGAGGAGAATTATTTCTTCCTGTGGGTGTTCAATTATATGGTGTCGAGCACAAGCCTGTAATTGATATTAGCGATAATTCCAGACCATGTGATGATTATGTTGTGATTGGCACATTTCCAACAGGCGATCCGATTCTATGCAAAAAAACTGATGATACTATTTCGGTGTATATCCAGGAAAATGGAGAAATAGATGAAGACTTGGTATATCCAGATTTTGTGGCATTCTTAAATGACTTATACGAGCTTTTGGGCTTGGGAGAGTAATGCTATGGCAAAGAGTAGTTTAGCAGAGCGAAACAAAGCCATTCGAGAAGCATGGAGTAAAGAGCAGGAACTGGTTCAAGAAGGTAAGGGTACGAGAGAATGGACGCCTGAACAACAGAAGGATATCCTCGAAAAAGGTAGAGCCTATGATGATAAGAGAAAAACATTCGAAGGACAGCATATGAAGAGTGCGGAGCAGTATCCTGAGTATCAAGCTGAACCCGGAAATATTCAATTTTTAACAAGGGCAGAACATTTAGAAGCACACGATGGAAGTTGGAGAAATCCTACGAACTGGTATTTTAATCCGGTGACAAAAGAAAAAATAGATTTTGGAGAGGGACCATTTATTCCGTGTGAAATAATTCAATTGCCAGACCCTATCATTTTTATTTCAGAAAGTGATACGAGGTGCTCGGAAGAAGAGACGGAGGAAACAATGCAAGTTGATGTGCAAAGAGATTCTTCGAAACAAAACACTGAAACACCGAATAATACAGACAGTAAGCTAAAGGAAGTGATTAAGCCTAAGGTTACCCCTCCACCTAAGTCAAGTAATTGGTTTGTCAAAGGTTTGAAAGCTACGGGGCGCTTTATAGTTGAGCATCCATTTGAATCTCTTGAAATCGCCGGTGTTGTTATTGGGAGCGTGGCAAAGGTTGTATCATCTTGGGGAGGAAATGGATCTGGCACATCGCAGCACAGAGTCGATGACAAGACAGTATCAAACCAGGGAAATACTCCAGGGGTTGCAGAAAAAATAGCTGATATAGTAGAAAAAGCTAATCGAGCTATTCCTAACGAGAACGATGTCTCAGCGCATAGACAACGTTATCATACAAAGGACGGTATTGTTTGGAAGGATAAGGCGCCTTATCACCGAGGTGGGAACAAGGAAGAATGACATTGCTAATATCAAGCCACAGTAGTATTTGCACCCCTTGTTTACTACTGTTCTACTACTACAGCCTGCTTCAACGTGCACTATTTTGTCCAGTTCCGGCAAAACTGTGACAGAGAAACTGAAAATACGCGAGAAAAATAATGCCGTTTATCGGTGCAAATCGAGGCAAGATGCGGCATATGAGGAGTTATGCAACAATGATAAAAATCCTTTTCATCTGCCACGGCAATATATGTCGGTCGCCGATTTCCGAATATGTTTTAAAGGACATGGTGGAGAAACTCGGTTTAACCGATGCGTTTGAGATTGCTTCAGCAGCAACCAGTACGGAAGAAATATGGAATGGTAAAGGCAACCCGATTTATCCGCCGGCTCAGGAGGAATTGAGAAGACACGGCATTGGTGAAACCGCCTATACGAATTTCAGCGGTAAGCGTGCCCGACAGGTGTCAAAGCAGGATTATCAGTATTATGATTATCTGTTGTGTGCAGACAGCAATAATATCAGAAATACATTGCGAATTACCGGTCCGGATAAAGAAGGAAAAGTAAAGCTTCTGTTAGACTTTACGGACAGACCGGGAAGGTCTATTGCGGATCCATGGTATACAGGGGATTTTAAGGAGACGTATAGAGATGTCTATGAAGGGTGTACAGCTTTATTAGAAAAATTAGGGTTTTAAACAAGAGCAGTATGCATATTTTATTATCAAGAGATATAAGATATGTGTACTGCTCCATATTTTTATTCGGCATTAAAAACTGTTTCAATTACCTCAGCTGCTTCTAAGGCACGCTGAATGATATGCTGCCCTTCTTTGGCAATCGGGACATAAGGCATCTGGAAATCCTGACTGGTCAGAAAGGCACCGGCTAATTGGAAGATATAACGATCATAGCCGTCGGACATATTTTCCAGAACCTTGCCATTGTCTTCCATTAATTGAAGATTCTGATTCTTGCCAATGGTCATATCGTTTAAAATATCCAACATAACAATGAAATGTTCCATATCCCAGCTGGACAGATACATACATTTACACAGGCCCTTGTTGAAAAAAGGATAATTGCAGTAACAGTTCAGCAATTCAGAAAATCGGCTTCGGTGTTCAGGGGTTTCGAACAATCCCTTGATTTCAAGTTCACGCAGACATCGATAGTTGATATTCATTTCACAACACTCCCTATGAAACTAATTTAATGTATTTATTTTAACAGGAAAATGTTGGCATTAAAAGGGGAAAAAAGGAAATGTTCGATGAAAAAAAACAGTATATAGGCAACAAAAAAGCATAAAAATGCATGAAAATGTTTGATTTATTCATAGTCATGTGCTATGATAAATGTCTTTAAACGCAGTGATGCAGAGTAGTAGATGTGGAAACGCTTTCAGAGAAATGCCGGATGGTGCAAGGCATGAAGTTGTGGAAATGTCGAACTCGCTGCAGAGCGGCTGTGCTGAAAATGTATAGAGCGTGAGATTGTCTACAGGAAACGGTGGAGAAGTATGTTATAGCTATGCAGAATAGGCGCAGACGGGTGCTCCCGTTACAGCAGCGGGGATATGATTGTATCCACAGAGAGATTCCTGAGCTGTTTTGGGGATTATGATTGCATAATATGCATCTGTATTCAGAACAGGGGGATAATTGAAGAGTGGTACCGCGGAAGTAATCTTTCGTCTCTTTGGGTCAAGTGACCAGGAGATGGAGGATTTTTTTTATTGCATAGCAAATTGTGCCCTACGCAATAAAATGTTTTGTATGGAATTTTCAGGAGTCATCATTTCGCCCTGAATTCCCAGCAGGATAAAATTCTGTTTTAGGCTACACGCATTTAGGATACGCATGTTATGGTATTTTCAAGAGTGATGTCAGCCTTGGTTCTGTATTAAGTGCTGATTTTCAGACAACAGGATTTGCAGGTTTGCCGAAAGCTATTACCAATGCATTTGTTTATGCTGGTTTCCAGTGCGTCACAATGCCGACAATGGTTGCCTGTGCCACACCGCTGCCAAACAGCAAGGGCTGCAAGAAAGCCATGTGGATTTCATTTGCCATGAATGCGGTTGTGCTGGTTTTATCTGTGTTTATGCTGCTGACATGGAAAGATGTTTATACAGGTGTGGATGGCGGCACAATTATTCCGACACTGACATCCTGCAATGCTATGAGTATTAACTGGCTGACAACCATTTATGGCGTGTGTCTGCTGTTGTGTCTGATTTCTACAGGTGTTACAACGATTTTAGGTTTTGCCACACGTTTTGAGAAGCTGAAGATTTTTTCAGGCATCCAATCTGCACCGGTCAGAAGCGCCATTGTACCTGCTTTTATTATTATTTTGTCCATGACCATTTCACTGGCAGGATTGACGAATATTATCAAATACGGTTATGGCTACTGTGGTTATCTCGGCATTATCGTTGTTGTTATTCCGTTCCTGACAGTGGGAGTATATAAAAACAGAAAATACATCAAAAAGCACGGCGATTACAATGTGTTCAGAAAATAAGCAGCAGGAAAGTATACATTTAGAATACAGCGTGAAACAATACAGCATGAAATAGCTGCAGATTTGAAAATAGAAGTAAAAAATAGAATGTATGTGAAAGGAAGTTTTAGAAATGCAGAAATCATTATTCCCAGGTTACACTATTGGCGTTGATGCCTATGACGACATCAAAAATGTTTGCCCGGCTTATGGCAAAAAGGTGGCAGTGATTGGCGGTAAACATGTCTTAGCTGCCGCAAAGGAAGGTATTTTAAAGAGGGCTGCCGATGCAGGCATTGAAGTTATCGGCATTATGAGTGCACGATTTCTTCCAGAAATGATATTCCGGCCCACAGTGATGCCATGGGTATTGCTTTAAGTTCCATGTGTGCCGTACCGATCATGCGCTGGGGCGAAAAGGCTTTGGCCGATTGCCAAGCACAGAAGAAAACGGTCATCTTCACGGCGAGGTTGTTTCCTATGGTATCCTTGTTATGCTGACCATCGACAAACAGTATGCAGAAAGGGATACCCTGTATAAATTCAGACGTTCCATCGATCTGCCAACAAGACTGGCAGATATCCATGCCAAAGCAGAAGATCTGGCAAAAGTCACAGCTAAGGCACTGGCGGGTATTGATGTAAGAGTTTATCCATGCACAGTGACAGAGCAAATGATCGTGGACGGTATCATGGAAATGGAGGCCTATGATGAAAAAATACGCTAAAAACGCATGGATTTGATAAAAAAATTGTACATAATATTCCCGTAAAAGAGGTTGCAATTCTTCTCAGAGGGTGGTAACATAAAGACAGCAAATCAATAAAGTGATTACCGGGAGATTAGAGCAAGGTAAGTAGAGCGAGACAATCGCTCTATTTCCCTTGCTTTTTATTTTCCCGTTTGGCTGTTAAGCAGAAATAGAAAGGAGAAAGGATTTATGTATGATGTAGCGATTATCGGTGCCGGTGTGACAGGAAGCGCCATCGCAAGGGAGTTATCAAGATATCAGTTAAATGTCTGTGTCATTGAACGTGAGGAGGATGTCTGCTGCGGCACATCCAAGGCCAACAGTGCCATTATTCATGCGGGTTTTGATGCTGTACCCGGCACATTAAAGGCAAAGGTCAATGTCAAAGGCAATGCCATGATGGATCAGATTGCAAAAGAGTTGGATATTCCGTTTAAGAGAAATGGTTCTATGGTTGTATGCACAAAAGACCAGGATCCGAAAGGATTGGAAGTACTGATGGAGAGAGGCAAGGCCAATGGCGTGCCGGACCTTCAGATTCTTGACCGAAAGGCACTGATCGCTATGGAACCGAATCTCAGTGATGATGTTGTATGTGCATTGTTTGCACCGACAGGTGGCATTGTATGTCCTTTCCATATGACCATGGGCTATGCTGAAAATGCATGTAGCAACGGTGTCGAATTTTTCCTGAATACACAGGTGGACGAGATTAAGAAAGCAGAGTCAGGCTATGAGCTGACAGTGACACATACTGACAGCGGCGAAAAAGAGACAAAAACAGCGAAGATTGTCATCAATGCAGCAGGTGTTTATGCAGATACACTGAATAATATGGTCAGCGAACATAAGCTGCATATTACAGCAAGAAAAGGTGAATATATGCTGCTGGACAAAGATGCAGGCAAGCATGTATCGCATACAATTTTTCAGCTGCCGTCCAAGATGGGCAAAGGTGTTCTTGTGAGCCCGACGGTTCACGGCAATCTGCTGGTTGGACCGACTGCCGTAGATGTGGAAGATAAAGAAGCGGTTAATACAACCCAGGCCGGACTGGATTCCCTCGGACGTACCGCTTCTCTCAGTGTGAAGAATGTACCCCTTCGTCAGGTGATTACATCTTTTGCAGGTCTTCGTGCCCATGAAGCCGGTGATGATTTTGTGATTGGTGAAGCAGAAGATGCCAAAGGTTTTATCAATGTGGCAGGTATTGAGTCTCCGGGACTTTCATCTGCACCGGCTATTGCAGTGATGGTGGCAGACAGGGTGAAAGAGATGCTGAATCCTGAAGTTAACGACAAGTTCAACCCGATCAGAAAAGGCATTCTTCATCCGGATACACTGACACTGGAAGAAAGAAATGAACTGATTAAGAAACAGCCTGCATACGGCAATATTATCTGCCGTTGTGAGATGATCACGGAGGGTGAGATTCTGGATGCCATTCACCGTCCGCTGGGGGCACGTTCCCTGGATGGTGTGAAACGTCGTACAAGAGCCGGTATGGGACGCTGCCAGGCAGGCTTCTGTTCACCGAGAACGATGGAAATTCTTGAGCGTGAAGTGCCAATGAGCATGTTTGACATTACAAAGAACGGTGTTGGTTCCAATATCGTTATCGGTACCAACAAGGAATTATAGGAGGGCGCATGATGAAAGCATATGATTTGATTATTATTGGCGGTGGCCCTGCTGGTCTGGCAGCCGCTGTTGCTGCAAGAGACAACGGTATTGAAAGTATTCTGATTCTTGAAAGAGACAAACAGCTTGGCGGTATTCTGAACCAGTGTATCCACAACGGTTTCGGTCTTCATACATTTAAAGAAGAACTGACAGGGCCTGAATATGCAGCAAGATTTATCGAACAGGTCAAAGAGAGAAAGATTGAATATAAATTAAATACAATGGTCATGGATATTTCCCATGAAAAAGTTGTCACTGCCATGAACCGTGAGGAAGGCATGATTCTTCTTCAGGCCAAAGCCGTGATTCTGGCCATGGGATGTCGTGAACGTTCAAGAGGTGCTTTGAATATTCCGGGTTATCGTCCGGCAGGTATTTACTCCGCAGGTACCGCACAGCGTCTGGTGAACATGGAAGGCTATATGCCGGGCCGTGAAGTGGTTATCCTTGGTTCCGGTGATATCGGCCTGATCATGGCAAGACGTATGACACTGGAAGGTGCCAAAGTGAAGGTTGTGGCAGAGCTGATGCCTTATTCCGGCGGATTAAAGAGAAATATCGTTCAGTGCCTGAATGATTTCGATATTCCGCTGAAACTCAGTCATACAGTTGTTGATATTGAAGGCAAAGACCGTGTAAAAGCAGTTACAATTGCAGAGGTTGGCCCTGATCGCCGTCCGATTCCGGGCACGGAAGAACGCTATGAATGTGATACACTGCTTCTGTCCTGTGGTCTGATCCCTGAAAATGAGCTGAGCAAGAGTGCCGGTGTTGACTTAAGCCCGATTACATCCGGCCCGATTGTTAATGACAGTCTGGAAACTAATATCGACGGCGTATTTGCCTGCGGCAACGTGCTGCATGTGCATGACCTGGTGGATTATGTTTCCCAGGAAGCCGGAACAGCCGGAAAGAATGCTGCAGCTTATATTAAGGAGGGCAAGACAGCTGATGCAAAAACTGTTGAAATTTTGCCGGTAGATGGTGTGCGTTACACAGTGCCAAAATATATCCGCCCGACGGAAATGGAAGATACTCTGACAGTTCGTTTCCGTGTAGGAGATGTTTACAAGAACTGTGCCATTGCGACTTATTTTGATGATGAACTTATCAGCAAACGTAAACGTCCGGTCATGGCACCGGGAGAAATGGAGCAGGTGATCCTGCAGAAATCCAAACTGGCAGATTACCCTGATTTGAAGCATATTACAATCAAAATTGAGGAGGCATAACGAATGGAAACAAGAGAATTAACCTGTATCGGCTGTCCTTTGGGATGCGCGCTCACAGTGACAATGAATGGTAAAGAAGTTGTAGAAGTCAAAGGCAACACTTGCAAAAAGGGCGATATTTATGCCAGAAAAGAAGTCACTAATCCGACACGTATCGTCACGACAACTGTAAGAGTCAGCGGCGGCGCTGCTCCGATGATCAATGTCAAAACACAGTCCGATATTCCGAAGGATAAGATTTTTGAATGTGTAGCAGCATTAAAAGGCGTGACAATTCAGGCACCGGTGGCTATCGGTGATGTTGTCCTTGAAAATGTGGCAGGTACAGGCGTCAATATTGTGGCAGCAGGTGCAGTTGAGGCGGCATAATAGATTGAATAAAAACTGAATGGATGAAAATAGCATATTGAAATAATAAGAAAGAGACATTTGCAGAAATGGCAGGCATCCTGTGAAACATACAGGGCCGGCCAACTGCCGATGTCTCTTTTCTACAAAAAAATATTTGCGCGTATAGTGTATGAATGCATTCACATGTAAAAAGGTGCGTGTGAAAAAAAGTTCGGGAAAACTTTTATAAGGAATGAAACATTTTCGGCATATCAGGTGTATTATGGGTGAAAGGCCTTTCAAGGAGAGTACAAGTAAGATGTTGACGAAAGAAGAATTTACCTGTCTGGCAAGGAAGTATATGGATACGGTTTTTCGAGTTGCCATGAATTATTTAAAAAATAAAACAGATGCCGATGATGTGACTCAGAACGTGCTGCTGAAATTTTATAAAAGCGATGTGGATTTTGAATCGGAGGAACATGTCAAGCACTGGCTTATCAGAGTGACCCTGAATGAATGCAAAAATTTCCTGCGTTTTCCATGGCAGAAATATGCATCCCTGGAAGATTATATGGAAACTTTGCAGATGCCGGAGCCGGAACATCGGGAAATGCTGAATGCTGTGATGGCACTGCCGACAAAATATCGCATGATTCTGTATCTGTATTATTATGAGGGTTATGCGACAGCGGAAATTGCAGAATTTTTGCAGATACCAAACGGAACTGTCCGTACAAGACTTGCAAGAGGCAGGGAGCAATTAAAGAAAATATTGAAGGAGGCCGAATGATGAGCCGAAAAAAATTCGATGAAAAATGCTATAAAGAGACAATGGATTGTCTGCACGCCTCTGACGATGTACTTGAGGAGGTCTTGAAGATGACAGAAAATAAGAATGCTGAAGGAGATAAAATACAGGATAACGGACAGGAAACCCGCAATCGGAGTAAATACGATAAAAATAATGATAGCCAAAACAGACATTGGCATCCGGCTCGGGTTGCAGCGGCAGCAGTGGTGCTCTGTGCAGTGGCAGGAATCATGTTTTCTACAGAGATTTCAACTTATGCCGAAGAAGCTATCCATTTTATTGAAGCAAAATTAAGTCCGGCATCAGAAAGCGATGTGGAGACATTTGCGGATGCGGCTTTGGGGGATAAGAGTATTTCAACAAATCATGCTGAGCGTACAAATTCCAGCGGGGAAGTGTTGGATGACCCGGATTCACAGCGTGTGGCAGTTGATTCAGTGACGGCGAATGAATTATTGTCCGGCAATGTTCAGAATGTGGATGCGACAGTGGAAGTTGGTGGATATACCTTTGACTTTGAGCAGTTAGTGGTGGACAAAAACGGCAATGGCATGTTGTCTTATACTATTTCGAATCCGGATGGAGTAAAGGACTGGTATGAATCCGGTTATGGTGAAATTATTTTTAATTGGTATTTAAATCCGAATGGAGGACTGGTAGACCCAACGATATATTCAGAATCCGGAGAAGAACTGGACAGCAGATTATTGTTGCGTTCAGATATCAGTACAGATACAGAACTTCATGTAGTGGCTTGTTTTACAGGCAATCTGCAGGAAAATGAAGGGATTCGTCTGGATTTAATAAAAGCAAAAGATAATGAGGATGCAGGACAATGGACGGTTCTGGATCAGAAATCTGTGTCATTTGATGTGACAGACAAACTGGAGGGCGTCGCATTGACGGACAAATACGGTGATACAGCAGAGGTGTCGCCGATTGGTCTGACTGTGGCAGATACAGCAGATGAGAATATCGAAGATGTTCCTGACAACATCACATTGAAGTATACAGATGGTACAGAGTATGTGATTGATGGGGAAGATGCCTATAATACAATTGTAAGCTTAAAAGACAGCGGAAAATCCTGGTATGTATTTAATCGGCTGGTTGATACAGGGAAAATTCAGTCTTTGGATATCAAAGGGCATTATTGTAATTTTGAGGATGAAAGTCAGGAAAATTACGACAGAATATATACGATTGCGGAATAGGCTGCAGAAGAGGTAAATATACATAGGTACATTCAGAGTGGGATGTTTGAAGATTGCGAATGCTGCCGTATAAACTATTAGCCGGTATATATTGATTTTAGGATCAACATGTACCGGCTGTTTTATCTTTTGTAAATAGGATTCCTCTTGTTAATATTGGTTTGAGTATAACTGTTTACAATTTATTAATTTCTTCATTTGTAGGATGAGCTTTCAGTCAGATTAAAGATGGAATTCTTTAAACAATTGTTCCTGGTATTCGCTGTCGTCATCTTCAGAATTCTCTGTTTTGTCAGGGCTTTCAACATATTTCAAGAAATTAACCAGTTCTTTTGGTTCATCGGAGTCGTTTTTCCCTTTTGTGCTTAACCATATAGTGTGGCTGCCGTTAGGAATTATTTGGGCATTTTCTTTACAGAGGTTAAAAAGTGTATATCGGTAAAGTTGGCTGCCAACTGGGTCATAGTCACAGATAAAGATGACAAAGGCAATGGCAACTTATATTGACCAGAGCCATACAGCAACCAATGCAACGGGTGACATTGTTGTGGCTACTTGTGTATCTGTGACAGAGGGTACGCTGGATTGTACAGCACCGGCGTATATAGATGAGGTAAAAAAATAACGCTGCAGATTTGGTCTTTTTGTGTCTTGCGAAGCAGACTGTTTCATTATATAATGAGCGTTAGCAAGAAATGTGTCATCATCTGCAATAGTTGCTTAAGCTTGAGAAAGTCTTTTTCGTGATGACACAAACAGGAATGATAGCAGAATGAGGGATAGAAAATGAACAGAGAGTTCAAAGACGCGTTGGAGGATTCTCCGGTCATCGCGGCAATTAAGGATGAATATGGTTTAAAAGAATGCCTGAAAAGTGATATTCGGGTTGTTTTTATTTTATATGGAGATATCTGTAATATTGCAGATATCGTAGATGCAGTGAAACAGACAGGCAAGATGGCACTGGTTCATCTGGATCTGATCAATGGGCTGTCAGCCAAAGATGTAGCGGTGGATTTTATTAAGAAATATACGAAGGCCGACGGTATTATTTCCACTAAACCGGCGCTGATCAAGCATGCCGGGGAGATCGGACTGACATCGGTGCTGCGGTTGTTTGTCATCGATTCCATGGCATATGAGAATATTCAGAAGCATGTGAAGGGGGCAAGACCGGATGTCATCGAAGTATTGCCGGCACTGATGCCGAAAGTGGTGAAAAAGGTCTGTCGGATATCACAGATTCCGGTTATTGCCGGTGGACTTGTGTCAGACAAGGAAGATGTGATGTCTCTTTTGCAGGTAGGGGTTGTCAGTGTATCATCCACCAATAAGGATATATGGTTTATGTAGATGTTTAGGATAATCAACGGAAATCTCCGGGGATCCGATGACTGACTTGGATGATGGACAGGAAGGGACAGATAAAAAGTCAATTGGTATAGGAAAGAATGAGGAAATAGAAAATGGTTGTTTATTTTATAAGACATGGGGAAACGGATTTTAATAAGCGATGTTTGATCCAGGGGATGAGTGATATTCCTTTAAATGATAAGGGAATCCATCAGGCAGAACTTGCTGCAGACTGGTTTAAGCAGCAGGGTATTGTCTTCGATGAGGTTTTTTCAAGTCCGTTGGTGCGGGCAAGAAAAACAGCGGCAATTGTATCAGGCAGAACTTTTGAGGAAGTGCATCCGGATGCAAGAATTCAGGAGATGGACTTTGGCGTGGATGAAGGAAAGCCTTACTCGATGATCAGGGATTTATTTGATGTGCCGGAAGCTTATGTTCCGCCGGAAAGAGCAGAGAGTATTCAGATGCTTCAAGAACGTGTCCAGAAGTTTCTGGACATGTTGTCGGATCTTTCAAAACAAAATAAAGAAGTTCACACGGTACTTGCTGCATCCCATGGTGCTGCCCTCAGGGGGATCATGAGCTGCATCGATCATTGTGAACTGAAGGATTTCTGGCGATCAGGGCTGTCTAATTGCTGTATCTACAAAACTCATCTGGAGAACGGAATCTGGGTGGAAGATGGTCTACTGCATCCGGTAAAAGCAGCTGAACGTTTGGAACAGGAAGCACAGGCGAAATAGGGCATGATTGAAAAGTTAATGCAATTAGTTGACAAAAAACTGCTGCGATTTATTATTGTGGGGTGTATCAATACGATTGTCGGTACAGCCATTATGTTTGGACTTTATAATCTGGCATCTTGCAGCTATTGGATCTCATCAGCAGCAAATTATATTCTGACCAGTATTCTCAGTTTCTTTTTAAATAAATACTTCACCTTCCGGAATAAAGAACGTTCATGGAAGCAGGTGATGCGCTTTGCTGTCAACATCGCGGTATGTTATATACTGGCTTACGGTATTGCAAAACCGGCGGTGATGTACGTGATGGCGGGCGCAGGACAGAAGATACAAGAGAATGCAGCCATGCTGGCAGGAATGTGTCTTTTCACTGGATTCAATTATCTGGGACAGCGTTTGTTTGCCTTTAAAGAGTAGTTACTTTGGCTGCGACTGAAGGCATTGTATGGCACAAAAGTCTTTATTTTTGAAAAAATTTAAATTTTTTCAAAAAAAGGCTTGCATTTTTCTAAAGCATCTGGTATTATAAATGAGCACGCAGAAGTGGCGGAATGGCAGACGCGCTAGATTCAGGTTCTAGTGAGGTAACACTCGTGTGGGTTCAACTCCCATCTTCTGCATGATTTATAAAAACCTGAACAAAATGGGAATCCTTGGAAATCAAGGGTTCCTATTTTGTTTTTACGATTGATTCGAAAGACAATGATTGAACACGTTTTGAACACGTCCGAACATCAACCGGATATACACCAGAATTCCACCAAAAAAGAAAGGAACGGCTTATTGCAGAACCTTTCTTTTTTTGTGTGGGCAAAGCCAATAAGTTATGATAAAATAAATGGGAAAATCATTAAATTTTTAAAGGGTTTTCTTTAAAAAAGTACAGTTAGGCATGCTAAGCTAAAGTGACGATTAATAGACACATATGCATATGATTGATGGTTGTAAATTATATTGTCCATTAATATAATACTTTTTGTGAGAAAATCAACGTGATATCTATTAATAGAACATATTTATGAAAAAGGAGCAGTTTACATGAGAAACGCATTTCGGATTTTCCGCCGTGACATGGGGCGGCTGTTGCGTAATCCTGCAGCACTGTTGGTTATTATTGGTGTGTCGATTATTCCTTCGCTTTATGCTTGGTTTAATATCGCTGCCAATATTGATCCCTACGCCAACACGAGCGGTATCAAGGTAGCAGTAGCCAACAATGACAAGGACGCTTCCAGTAATGATCTGGAGATTAATGCCGGTGATGAGATCATATCGAATTTGAAGGAGAATGATCAGCTTGGGTGGACCTTTGTTGATGAAGAACAGGCCATTGAAGGGGTGAAATCAGGTGAGTACTATGCAGCCATTGTTATTCCTGAGGATTTCAGCAGTTCCCTTCTCAGTATTTTGTCAGGAGAGCTGAAGACACCGGAATTAGAGTACTATATCAACGAGAAGGCCAATGCTATTGCACCGAAGATTACAAGCAGCGGTGCCAGTGCGATCCAGTCTCAGATTAATAGTACGTTTTCATCTATCGCAGCGGAATCAGTATCAGATATTTTGAAGGATGCTGTATCGGATGTGGCAGATTCTGTGGGGCGTGTGAACTCCGATATTAATGAGATGTTGGAAAAAGCCAATGACAATATCAAGGAATATGAAGATCTGTTAAGTAATTTTGGTTCCCATTCAATTGATACCCATGATCTTATAGAGAATGCGGGACATGCAGCCAATTCTTTGAATAAAGCGGCAAAATCCGGATCATCAGCTCTTGAGGACGCAGACCAGGTGATGAAGAAGACAAGAGATGCGGCGGGAGATTTTTCCTCTGCTTTATCTAAATCTTTATCAGATGGTGAACAGCTGCTGAACAAGGCGCATAGTACAGCAGCTGAGGGCCTCACGGATCTTGAAACAAAAGCAGGCAAGATTAATACAACAGTCGGTGATGCACTGGATGCGGTGAATACCGTTGTTGATCTGAATGCGGAGATTCTCAATAATCTTCAGGATCTGTCGGACAAGATTGGTGACGAGGTCGATGGTGAGATTGCCGCCGGAATTATTGACCGTCTGAATGAGAACCTTGCCAGATTAAGAGACCAGAATGACAGAAACAAGGAACTGGTTGTGAACCTGACAGAAGGGAATGAAGGTATCGGAGATGCCATTACGACAACTTCTGATACACGAAAGCAGATTGCTTCTGTTACTTCAGACAGCATCGATGGACTGCATTCTTTCAGAACAGCTCTTGATACGAACGTATTGCCGCAGCTGAATCAGACACTGGATACATTCTCAAGTCTGACCGGTGAGCTGACAGGACTGCTCAATGGCGTGCCTTCAACATCAGAACAGCTCAAAGCTGTTCTGAATCAGCTGGATACAAGTCTCAGTGATGTCAAATCGGCCTTAACAGGTACAAAGTCAGCACTGGCTTCTGTCAGTGATCGTCTGGATGATATTCAGAGCGATGTCAATGCGATTATCAGTTCCGAAGCTTATCAGAAGCTGCTTTCACTGGAAGGTATTGATGCGGATACGATTGCATCATTTATGGAATCTCCGGTTGAGCTTGAGACAGAGACTTATTTTGAAGTAGCGAATTACGGTTCTTCTATGATTCCGTTTTATACAAACCTGGCAATCTGGGTCGGCGGTATCGTATTGATCGCGATTCTCAAAATGGAAGTAGATCGTGATGAATCTATGAAATATTATAAACCGTCGGAAATGTACATGGGACGCTGGCTGCTGTTTGTTGTTGTCGGCATGGTACAGGGCTTTATCGTGTGTCTGGGAGATATTTTCCTGCCGGGAGCACAGGTGGTAGAGCCGGTCAGAATGGTTATTCTCGGTGTAGTTTGCTCCTTTGTATATGTGAATATTATTTATGCCTTATCTCTGACATTTAAGCATATTGGTAAAGCATTGTGCGTTATTCTTGTTATTTTGCAGATCCCGGGTTCTTCAGGTACTTATCCTGTAGAAATGGCACCGGTATTTTTCCAGAATGTGCATCCGTTCCTGCCTTTTGCCTATGGTGTCGGGGCCATGCGTGAATGTGTTGCAGGATTATATGGCAATACTTATATAAAGGATATTTTAATTCTGTTGTTGTGCTACGTGCCGCTTTCACTGCTGATCGGCCTTGGGCTCAGACCGGCCCTCAGAGGACTGAATGCATTGTTTGACAAGAAACTGGCAGAGACAGAATTCATGATCTGTGAAGAGCCGGATGAGGAACTGAGCAGACATGAACAGTTGACAATGCTTTTGAAAGCCTCTTTATCGATTGAGAATCTTCGTGAAGAAACGGCTGCGAAGGCTCAGGCCTTTGAAAAGAATTACGGTAAGATGGTGAAAGCCGGATTTGCCGCTATTATCATCATTCCGCTGATCTTTCTGATATTGATGTTCAGTCTGGAATCCAAGATCGTTTTCCTGACACTTTGGATCATATCCATCATTGCGATTTCTGTATGGCTGATCGTTGTAGAATTTATACATAACAAGCTTGAAGAGCAGCAAAAGATTGCAGGTATGTCCTTTGATGAAATGCTTGAAAAATTCCGTGGAAAGGAGGAAGAATAATGAAAAATATTTTTCGGATTTTCAAAAATGATGTATCCAGAATTCGTTCAAATGTTATCGCCATGATCGTTATCATGGGTATTACTGTTATTCCGACTCTTTATGCATGGTTTAATATTGCTGCAAGCTGGGATCCTTACGGCAATACAGGCAATCTGAAGATTGCAGTTGCCAGTCTGGATGAAGGCTATGACAGTGAGCTGATCAATGTGAACCTGAATCTGGGCGATCAGATTTTGGACACCCTCAAAGAAAATGATAATTTTAACTGGGTCTTCACAGAAGCGGATGATGCATCTTCCGGTGTCAAATCCGGCAAGTATTTTGCAGCATTGGTTATTCCGGAAGATTTCAGTCGAAATCTCATGAGTATTTTCTCGAAGGATGTTGTTCATCCGACGATTACCTACTATGAGAATGAGAAATCCAATGCGATTGCTCCGATTGTCACTACGAAAGGCGCCAATGCTGTTCAGCAGCAGGTGAATGAGACTTTCCTGGATACAATTTCCAAGACAGCTCTTGAAGCCCTGCAGCTGGTGAATACAGCTTCCAAGGAAGCGGGAGATGAATCTATTATCGATAATCTGGCATCTTCCCTTTCGCAGATTTCCACGAATCTGGGCAATGCTGCGGATACCGTACAATCTTTTTCTGATATGACACAGGCCGGTGCACTGATGCTGGATACAACAACGGAGTTCCTGCAGCAGTCCGGTTCTGGTACAAAGAACAGTATTGCGGCGATTGACAAAGCCGGTGACGGTATTGATTCGCTGAACAGTGCCTTGTCAGGAACCACATCTACAATTAGTGATGCACTGGCACAGAATGCGGAATTTTATACAGCTGTTTCTGATGCCGTGGGAAAAGCACTGAATTCCTATACAGATGATGCAGCAGCATCTGCAAAAGCTTTGTATACAGTCAGTGCCAGGGTACAGAGGATTATTGACAAGTATACAGAGATTGAGAATTCGCTGACAGCCATTGGCGATGAATTCCCGGATCTGACAATATTGAATTCTGCCATCAAAGATATCAACAACCTGATTGATACAGCCATTGATCGTCAGACAGCCATCAAGAATAAGATTGAAGATGCTGCATCTAAGGTGACGGATGCCACTGCAGATGCTGCTACATTGAAGAAAGAAATTGATGATCTTATCTCACAGACAACAAGTTCTGTATCTGCTGTCAAGAATACCTATGAGAAGAATGTTAAGAGTAATCTGGATGATCTGTCAGACAGCCTGACCAATACAGGTGATTCGGTATCAAGCCTTCTGACACAGCTTAACAGCAGTGTGAAGGATATCTCAAAGGTGACAGATTCTGCGTCTTCTGATCTGACGGATGTACAGAATGTACTGGATGACTCTGTTAAGTTATTGAATGAAGCATCTGATAAGCTGTCCACAGTATCAAAGAGAATTACGGAGGAAGGCAGTCTGGATGCACTGACAGACCTGCTTCAGGAGAGTCCTGAAGATATGGCGGCATTTATTGCGTCGCCGGTTAAGCTTCATGAGAATCAGATTTATCCGATTGAGAATTATGGTTCAGCGATGGCACCTTTCTACTCAACATTGGCTATCTGGGTTGGTGCGGTTGTTATGGCGGCTATGCTGAAGGTAAATGTATCTGAATCAACCAAAGAGAAACTGTTCCATCCAATGGAACATCAGCTGTATCTGGGACGTATGATTTTGCTTATTTGCATCGGAATCCTGCAGAGTGCATTGATTTGTCTGGGAGATTTATATTTCCTTGGCATCCAATGCGAGCATCCGTTTCTGTTTGTTGTTACGGGATGTTTCTCGAGTCTTGTATATGTAAACATTATTTATGCACTGACGGTTTCCTTCGGAGATATCGGTAAAGCCGTAGCAGTTGTACTGATGGTTATGCAGGTAGCCGGAAGCGGCGGTACATTCCCAATCGAAT
>ERZ773239.1110-NODE-1110-length-22672-cov-5.131229_pt1 | contig 22672 bp, 26 predicted proteins | sample MGYA00580521_ERZ773239 | MGnify/ENA primary metagenome ERZ773239 (study PRJEB29015, sample SAMEA2737801) | human gut metagenome | biome: human gut; feature: human-associated habitat; material: faeces | place: China | collected 2012 ... | reverse complement strand
TATTAAAAGAAGCAGGTGTAGTAGATTCCGGTGGGCAGGGACTTCTGGAAGTGATCAAAGGAGCATATGATGCATTCCTTGGTAAAGAGATTGATTACAGTGTAATTGAACCAAGCACAGGTGTAACGGTAAATAAAGTAAATGCAGAAGATACCGCAGATATCAAATTCGGTTATTGTACAGAATTTATCATTCTGACAGAGAAAGAATTTACGGAGGACGATGAGCGTGAATTCAAGAAATTCTTAAGTTCTATCGGAGATTCTATCGTATGTGTTGCAGATGATGATGTGGTCAAGATTCATGTACACACGAATGATCCGGGACTTGCGATCCAGAAGGCACTTACTTATGGACAGCTTTCCAAGATGAAGATTGATAATATGCGTGAAGAACATCAGGAGAAGCTGATCCGTGATGCAGAGAAACTTGCCGAACAGCAGGCAAATGAAGAAGCAGCACACGAAGAAAAGAAGCCTGCAGAGCCGAAAAAGGCGATGGGATTTATCGCAGTTTCTATCGGAGCAGGTATGAATGAGATATTCAAAGAACTGGGAGCAGATTATATCATCGAAGGTGGACAGACCATGAACCCTAGTACAGAGGATATGTTAAATGCCATCGATCGGGTAAATGCTGACACTGTATTTATTCTTCCGAATAATAAGAATATTGTACTGGCAGCGAATCAGGCAAAATCACTGGTAGAAGAAAAAGAGATTATTGTAATCCCTACAAAGACAGTTCCACAGGGAATTACGGCAATCATTAATTTCATGCCGGACGCAGATGCCAAGACAAATGAAGAGGCAATGCTGGAAGAGATCAAGAATGTAAAGACCGGACAGGTAACATACGCAGTCAGAGATACACACATTGATGATAAAGAGATCCATGAAGGAGATATCATGGGTATCGGTGACAGCGGAATTCTTGCAGTTGGAAAAGATCTGGAAGAGACTACAAAAGAATTGATCGCTAATCTGGTAGATGAAGATTCAGAACTGATCAGTATCTATTATGGTGAAGAAGTATCAGAAGAAGATGCTGAGAAATTTACAGAAGAGATCACAGAACTGTATCCGGATGTAGATGTGGATATTCAGTTTGGCGGACAGCCGATCTATTATTATGTTCTTGCTGTAGAGTAAGCAAGGTGCAGAATTATAAATGAACAAAATCTGTTCAGTTTTACAATTGGAACAGATATGTATAGAACCGAATTTATATACCGGAAGTGACAATGCTTTAGGTGTATGGGTTCGGTTCTCTGCATACATGAACCGGAAGTGATTTTGCAATGTGAGATTGTAGTTATAAGATAGGAGAAGTAAGAAGGGTATGATAGAAAAGACAGACATCGGAGATTTAAAAGGAATCGGAGAGAAGACGAAGAAGCTTTTTGAAAAGATTAATGTTCATACAGTAGGCGACCTGATCCGCTATTATCCGCATGGATACGATGTATATGAGGAAGCAGTACCCATCAGTGAGCTGGAGGAGGATAAGATTCAGACAGTTACCGGTGCGATCTATGGACGTGTACAGGTATCCGGAAGCAGCCGGATGCAGGTAACGACACTTCATGTAAAAGATCTTACCGGAACGTTAAAAGTAATCTGGTTCCGTATGCCCTTCCTTAGAAATACGTTATCCGGCGGAGGCGTGATCACACTGCGTGGAAGAGTCGTCCGTAAGAAAACAGGCGATCTGGTCATGGAACATCCGGAGATGTTCTATCCTTCTGCAAAATACGAAGAGAAGCTGCATACATTACAGCCTGTATATGGTCTGACGGCCGGATTATCCAACAACATGGTTATGAAGGCCATGAAGCAGGCACTGGATGGTCTGGATCTTACAAGAGAGATCCTGCCAGATTCACTGCGTTTGAAATATGGTCTGGCAGAATACAATTATGCGGTGAGAGGAATACATTTTCCTGAAGATAAGGAAGTCTTTTATCATGCAAGAGAGCGCCTGGTATTCGAAGAATTTCTGGAATTCATTTTGTCGATCCGAAGACTAAAGGAGAAAAATGAACGTCTGGACAATAATTATCCGATGCAGTCCCGGCCGGAGGTACAGAAATTTCTGGAAAATCTGCCTTTTGAACTGACCGGTGCACAGCAAAAAGTCTGGAAAGAGATTGAGAAAGATCTTGGTTCGGACAAGACAATGTCAAGACTGGTACAGGGGGATGTCGGTTCCGGTAAGACGATCGTTGCGGTACTTGCGCTGATGAATGCGGCATTCAATGGTTATCAGGGGGCAATGATGGCACCGACAGAGGTGCTTGCAAGGCAGCATTATGAGAATATAACGAAGATGTTCGAAGATTATGATATCCCGATCAAGGTTGAACTGCTTACGGGTTCTATGACAGCGAAAGAAAAACGGCGTGCATATGACCGGATTGAATGCGGACTGGCGAAAATTATTATCGGAACGCATGCATTGATCCAGGGGGCTGTAAGCTATGATAACCTCGGGCTTGTCATAACTGATGAACAACACAGATTTGGAGTAAAACAGCGGGAAACATTTGCATTAAAGGGTGGAGAACCTCACGTATTGGTTATGAGTGCGACGCCGATCCCAAGAACGCTTGCGATTATTTTATATGGTGATCTGGATATATCAGTGATTGACGAACTTCCGGCGAACCGTCTTCCGATTAAAAACTGTGTGGTAGATACCGGATATCGTAATAAAGCCTATAATTTCATGAAAAAACAGATCGCAGAAGGACGCCAGTGCTATGTGATCTGTCCGATGGTAGAAGAAAGTGAGACAATGGAAGCTGAAAATGTAACGGATTATACAGTAGCACTTCAAGAAGAGATGGGTGATCAGATCCAGGTGGCCTGTCTGCATGGAAAGATGAAGCAGGCACAGAAAGACGATATTATGGACCGGTTCGGAAGAAATGAGATTCAGATTCTGGTGTCAACCACAGTTATCGAAGTTGGAATCGACGTGCCAAATGCAACCGTCATGATGATCGAAAATGCCGAACGATTCGGTCTGGCGCAGCTTCATCAGTTAAGGGGACGTGTGGGACGTGGAAAATATCAGTCTTACTGTATCTTCATGAGTGCCTCAAAATCAAAGGAAACGAAAGAACGGCTGGATATTCTAAATCACTCAAATGATGGATTCAAGATTGCAAGCGAGGATTTAAGACTACGTGGTCCCGGAGACCTTTTTGGCATCCGCCAGAGCGGACTTATGAATTTCAAGCTTGGAGATATCTATCAGGATGCGAAGATCCTTCAGATGGCAAATGAGGCCGCAGATCAGCTTACGGAAGAAGATGAAGAATGGATCAGAAAACTGCCGAATTATGAGAATGCGGCAGGAGTTGTGATATAACATAACGGGGGAAATCACTGCAGATGGATCCGGCGGATATAACAAAGAAGCCGCAATGTGCAGACTCTGTGAATATAACAAAAAATAATCAACACATGACAACTTTGTAATAATAGAAATCATGTGTTGATTTTTTGCAATTTTCCAGTCTGCGTTTCTAGCTTTTGCAGGCGGTGTCAGACTATTTGCCTGCCATCTGTTTTTCCTGCTGTTCAATCATTTTCTTAACCATATAACCGCCGACAGATCCGTTCTGTCTTGATGTCAGGTCTCCGTTGTAGCCGTCTGATAACGGAACTCCAAGTTCGCTTGCTACCTCATACTTGAATTTGTCTAATGCACCCTTTGCCTCAGGTACGGCTGCTTTGTTTGATGAACGATTTGCCATTTTTATACTCCTCCTTCTGGTAACTTTGTAACTTTTTCCTTGTTGTTACATCCATAGTATGTGGAGAAATATAATTAATACACTAGAAGTGTTTTCATAATCTGGAAGAAATTTCAGATTCAAAAATTTTATACACAGGTTATTCGTCCCAGCCTTCGTAGAAGCGGATGTTCATGGAGATATTGCGGACGATCTCACCGTCTTTTACTTCGATATCTTCAATATCAGATACGTATGGGATCATCGGTTCATCTTCGGAAAGTTCCAGTGTGATCCAGTCACGTGCCGCTTCATTGGCACTTTCAATGGCTTCATCCAGAGTCTCACCTTCTCCATAACAACATTCTAGGTCCGGGAAATATCCTTTATAATGTCCTTCCTCGGTTTTGTGAAATACTGCAGGGTATATAAATTTCATAATTTGTCATCCTTTCAAAAAGTGTTCCTGTCTATTATATGATTTTTGGTGAGGGAAAACAATAGAGTTATGGAATAATATACAATTTCTCCGAGTAAGATAATAATAATCGAAAAAATGTCAGCGAGGAATCAAAAAAGATGCGGCATAGACGATGTATCAGCGCAATACTAATGTCTTTTGTACTCTTTTTACAACCTGCATATGCAGTTCCGTCGGAAGAGAATCAACCGGAAAATTCACAAGAAAATAATACAGAGAATGAGAAAAGACAACAAGAGCAGATCAGTGCACCGTCGGCAATCCTGATGGAAGCATCAACAGGACAGATCATATATGAAAAAAATCCGGATGAGAAATTACCGCCTGCAAGTGTAACAAAAGTTATGACATTGTTGTTAATATTCGATGCACTGGACAGTGGGCAGATCAAGCTGGGGGATGAAGTGACAACATCTGAATATGCAGCATCCATGGGTGGCTCACAGGTATTTCTGGAGCCGGGGGAGACACAGACGGTAGATACACTGATCAAATGCATCTCTGTGGCAAGTGCGAATGATGCATGTGTGACGTATAGTAATAGGAGACATAATTTAAGATGTTTTACCCTTATACAATTCATATAGAATGTTAAAATGAGTATATAATATCAAGGATTGTGTACTGATTTTAATATTTCAGAGACAACAATAGCCATATCAGGATTGCACTTGTAAAGAGTGTGCTCTGGTATGGCTATTTTTTTACGTTTTATTGACTGCTGCCAGTTGCTATTTATCTTTAGGAAATTTGTGTGCTGTTTTGCTGATACCCGTAATGTAGTTCATATCTACGTCATAGAACTGAGCCAACTTAATAAGTGAGTCTACAGGAATTCGTGTTTTGCCAAGTTCATAATCAGCATAGGTTCTTTGTCCAATATTAAGTAATTCTGCAATGCGAGATTGCGTATAATCATTATCTTCACGTAATGCACGTATGCGTTCTTTGTAATCCATAGAAATTCACCTCAAAGATATTTTATCTAAGAGGAATAAACTCTATTGACTTTTAGAGTCATAAACTCTACACTGAGAGGAAAGTTGACATTTTAAAATACAGTGAAACTTGTTGGAACATTAAATGAGAATGTTAAGTTGGAGGAGTTCGAGATATGGAATACAAAGAGATGGCAAAAGTGATGACAGATGAAGAGGTAAAAACCTGTATGGCGATTCTGATAGAAGACAGTGTTATTCTGGATATAGAACGAAATACAATACAGAATTATATCCGGGTGAAATATCGGTTGATTGGAGATCATAGCAAAGGAATATACTGGATATCGTTGTTGTCCAATTCTATTGAAGATGTAGAAGAAAAGCATTTAAGACATGAAGCAAGATATTTGTATATGCAGTATTTGGTTGCAAGGGGATATAGTGATTACTGGAAGGGGAATATGTTTGTGGAAGAGTAAATGATAATATATGTATTTATAAATGAGAACGGTTATCAAAATGCGATATCGTAAAAAGTCAGTGTTTAAGCGGAAAATTGAGGTTTGGGAGTAGAAAAATGCAAACCAAAACCTACTGGAATAGTATGGAAAGTAAAAGATTTTGGCTTAAAATGGGAGTTTTTACGATATGGGGTACGATAAAGGGTTACATCTGTATAATTCGAAAAAATGCCCGTATTTACTGGGAAAATAGAGGATTGGTATTTTTATAATTGGTTGAATCAATTTACTTTAAAATGGGGATTCTTGGGATATTGATGCCGGAGAAATAATATCGTAATAGAATGATTGTTTTACTGTGGGTGCGGTATCATTCTATGCATATATCCGTGTGCTTATAATCAATATACAGACCATACAGCCATTTCAATAATCAGTTTGACAAATTCTCCGGCTAAATCATTAGGATTGAAATATAAGCAAATAAATATGTATTATATTTACTTATATAGTGCAAGTGATATAATGTTAAATAAATATAGCTTGTAAGGAACTGATTCTAATGAAGGAGTGAGAGCATGGAAAAACAAATAATTTATAATGTGTTAGATGGAGAAATTACTTTTGATCCTCAGATTGTTGAATACGGAAGGTTAAGAGAGGAATTCAATGATTATGATGATGAATTAGCTCAAAGTATTAGTAAATTTTATGAAGAAAATAAAAGTAGTATTATGGATATGTATCTAGGAGAAAATAAGTATTATGATTTCATGTTCAGATTATATGCTGAAATAACCGAAAATATAAAAGAGCATATGAAGAAATATATAAACATAATGATCGATCATGGAGTATATGATGTCGAAGAGGATTATTTTACTTCAACTGCAAACGATAGCCTGGTAAGACTTTTGGAAATTGCTGGAAAAGAACATGAGATAAAATGCATTTTATGGGAACATCATACAGATATGTTTAACAGTGGACTTGATGAGGCAAGGGTTAATGCTTATAGTCAAGTACATGGAAACACCTATGGTATTATTACTAATAGTACTGCTGCAAAAATTATGTATGGTATAGAAAACGAATATAGAATAAAAAAGTCAACACAAAGAGCGGATGCAGAATATTCTTCGGCGATTACACGTATCGGAGATCAATCTAGTGCGTGGTTTGAAAACAAATGGATGCAAGAGTTTGTAAAATATTTTGAAATTGTTTTATCTATGCTACCGCAGATTACAGATGATTTGTTTAAATTGACTCTGGGAAAATACATCGAATGTGGAATTATTAAAAAAGGTTTAAGTGATAACATCGATAATAATCGTTCTAATGTAATTCTGAAGAAGCTTGAAGTTGCCAATAATAAAAAGAATGTTTTACTAGAAGCCTTAAAAGCTGATCCTTTTAATAAAAACGTCTACAAAGAGATAGTCAAAAATAATTATATGGATGATAATATGATTCAATTGACAAAAAAATTTGGAATGGAGAATATTGTGTTAGAAGAGATACATTCTGAAACAAAGACGTTTGTTTCGTTCCGTCGCATAGAAGATAAAAATTATCAAAAGTTGATAAAATGCTTATCTCGATTGTCTAGATTAGAAGAAAAAGATAATAAGGAATGGTTATTAAAAGAATATAAAGAAATTGTCGGAGCAGAATTAAAAAATCTTGGTAGTAAAGTTTATGATGACAAGACAAGTGAATCAATATTTGTGTATTTGCTGAGTAAACATAAAGATATGAAAAAGGCTTTAGAGGAATATTTTACACAGTTGTTTATTTATTGGGGAGTAGATAGCATTGAACAAGTCTTTTCAGAGGAAGAACAAAAAGATTTCTTTGAAAAATATATTAAACTACCAAGTGATGCAAATGGAGCAAAAAAATATTTTTATGATAGTTTTGAGGAAAGTGTTGAGCAGAAATACGAAAATTGGATTAAGGAGAAAAATAAATTAAAAGATATGGATGCTCGAAGAATTCAAATTGGAACTGAAATAGCTGCAAATACGAAAATAGCCTATGAAAATCGAAATAAGATATTTGGTGAGGGGGCTCGTCGAAAAAAAGATGCAAAAAATAAAATTACGCAATTAACAGAAGAAAGAAATGAGTTGGAAAGAGATTTAGAAACTAGAAATAAGCAATTATCAAAGGAGACAGAAATTATTCCATTTGTAGATATAGAAATACGTCCTTCAGACAATGATTACATTTCAAAAACCTTATATCAATCGGAAAGAAAGTGCAGAGCGGGATTTATTTCAAAAGAAGAATGCTCAAAAATGCAACAAGATGCAATAACTCGTTCATTCAATGATATAACCGCACAATATGAAAGCGTGATGAAACAATTATAGAAAATTAGATAATAATATAGCACCGGACAAGATAACGTCTGGTGCTTTTGTCATGCAAAAATATCAATGCCGATTTCTCATAGCTTTAATTAGATTCTTCAGAGCTGCAACTTCATCATCAGATATGCCGGACAAATCAAGATCATGTTGTGATTCAACTCCAAGGAGATAATCTGTAGAGACTTTGAATATCTTGGAAACATGAATTAAGACATCATAAGATGGTAATCTCAAACCTGTCTCGTAGGCACTAATAACAGATTTTGTTAATCCCAGTTTCTGAGCAAGCTGTGCCTGTGTCATATCTTCTCTTAATCTTAATGCTTTCAATGTGTTTCCAAAATCAACCATATCAAAATCTCCTTTTGATTAGTGTACTATATTATATGTATTTATTTGGTGGAATATATCTTGAAGTAGTTGACTGAAAATTTTCAGAATAGTATAATGAATTCAATGATGTTTATGAGGGAGGACGGACAAATGGGAACGTGCAGGATATGCGGTAAGAACTTTGGTCTGATGGGCGGAGGTTCGGAGCCTTATACCGGACATAATTTGCAAGTATGTAATTCATGCGGAGAAGTTTTAAAGAAAATCGACAAAGTAAAGAATGAAGATACTCAAGAAGTTAAGGATTTATTTGTTTCTGTAATGAGTATGACAGACGATGCAGATGTTAAACAGATTTTAACGGATTATAGTAAGTCTGTTATATCAGACAGTGAAAAACTTGTTGCAATTACAAATGAGTCAAAAGAAAAAGCAGAACGGGCACAGAATATTGAAGAAAACTTTTATGATCTGGAAAAGGCTTTTAAAGTAACAACAGGATATGACTTCGAGGGATATCAGATAGTTGACTATAAAGGTATTGTCAGCGGTGATATTGTGCTTGGAACTGGATTTATAAGTGAATTTGCAGCAAGTTGGAGTGATGCGTTTGGAACAACATCAAATACTTTTGCTGGGAAGATGAAGACGGCAAAGCAGAAAGCATTAAAACAGTTGATGGCTAATGCAATGATAACGGGGGCAAATGCTGTAATAGGAATTGATTTCGATTATACAATGTTTGGCAATAATATGTTGGGTGTATCTGCGAATGGTACGGCGGTTGTTATAAGAAAAAAATAAAATAATTTCTACAAAAGGCGACAGTTTTTTGTAAATTATGTGCTTATATATTTGGAGGAACAATAAGCATAAGAGAAAAGTTAAAGTGAGGATAAAGAGATGAAGAAGAAAATAATACCTGTTGTTATAGTAATAATAGCATTACTTATTGGTTGTGTAGGATACATATGTTACAGAAACAATGAGGTGAAAAAATATAGTGCAAAAATTGAGAAACAGTTAGATAAAATGGATCAACTTAAGGGAGAAGCATATTTTCTGCCGGAGCATGAAAAAGATTTGAAAAATCTTAAGAAAAATTATGAGACAGCTAAAAGTAATAAATCAGTAGGAGATATAAAGGAAATTTCAAACGAAGCAAAAAAATTAGCTACAAAAACGTCTGGTGAGATATCAAAGTATAACGAGTATTATAAATTGCTTAAGAAAGAAATCAAAGAATCAGATAAGCTTCAAAGTAGTTATTATGCAAAAGATTATGATTTGACAAAAATTAGTGAAACGAAATCAAAAGCGAATGATAGCATAAATAATTCTGATTTTACAAAATACGAAGAACTATATGGAGTTTTATCGGAGCAGGATAAAGCATTAAGTCAGCATATTGATGAAGAAATGAGTAAAATATACAATGTTCCGACAAATTTAAGTGAACAGTATCCATTTGGAATAGATGAATCATCGCTTTCAAAGGAATGGAGTTATCACCCATTAGTTAAGCAAAAAAAGAATTTTCCTACATGGGTAATTACGAGTGAAGCAGATACTTTGGATGAACCACCTTATGCAAACTTATTTATTGATGATAGTTCTAATGATTATGACTACAGTATTAATCAGATAGATACAAAAGAGATAACGGTTCAGGATAAAAATAGAGAATTGCAAAAAGCATTAGTTAATACTGAAGTTACATTCAAAAAACAGGCGGATTATGATGATGATGAATATACGGCATTAAATGAACGACCAGCCTATTTGTTAAAAATGAAATCCGGAGCAGTGTATTTAGCATTACAGAATTATGATGGGGAAGATTATTATATTTTATATCAACCGGATTAGGGAAAGGTAAAAGCATATGAGTGATACAAATGATTCTCAAAAAATAATTGATTGTCCGCATTGTGGCAAGGCAATATCTGCAACGTCAGAAAAGTGTCCATATTGTCAGCAAGAGATTAATCAACAGCCGGAACAATCACAGGAAGATAATAAAACGCAGAAGTTAAATATTAAAAAAATATTATTTATAGCATATGCGGTGTTATCGGTATTCGTTATTCTTGGTTTGTATAATTCATTGTCTTCAGCAAAAATGAGGAATGAGAATTTACAAAAGAAGATTGAAGCTTATCAGTATGATATTGACGACTACAAAGACATCAATAAGGATTTGAAAAAGCAGCTTGCAGAGAAAGAAGATTATGAGTCGAAATACAATGAACTTAATTCTCAGTTGGACAATTATAAGGATCAGCAAGCTACAATCGATGACCAGAATAATAAGCTTACAGAAATCCAGTCGCAGTATGATTCATTGCAATCGGAGAGAGATAATCTTCAGCAACAGGTTGATGCCAAAAAGGCAGCAGAGGAACAAGCTGCAAGAGCAGCACAGCAACAACAGTGGGAACAGGAATCTCAAAGCAATGAAGAAACAGTATATTGGGTTGCTGGTGGAGAGTGTTATCATTCATCACCAAACTGTGCAACATTAAAGAGATCTTCCAATATAGTGAGTGGTTCGGTAAGTTCTGCCGGAGGAAGAAGACCTTGTAAGGTGTGTCATTAAAATAAGAGGAAGTGAAGAAGATGGATAAGAAAATGATAACAACTATCATAGCAGTATTCTTTGCTATTGTTGTAGGGGTTATTGGAGTAACATATGCAGTTGCACCAAGTAATGATTCGGTTGCATATGATGACAGTGATGACTACGATGATTATGACGATGATTACGATTACGATGAAGACGATGATTATGATTACAGTAACAGCGGTAACTCCAGCTACAGTAGCAACACAAGCGGTTCATCAATAACACATTATTGTCAAGCAAGTGGCTGCTACAAGGAAGGAACAAAGGCTGTTACAGGAATTTCGGGAGATACAGAATATTATTGTCAGGATCATTATAATGAGATGCAGAATGCAATTAATAGCATGGAACAGGATGTAGGTAATGGAAGTGCATCAAGACATACGTGTGAAGAATGCTCAAGAGAAGGAACGCATACTTTGAATGGAATATCTGGAAGAACCGAATATTACTGCACTGAGCATTATAATCAGATTATGGATATGCTAGAAGAAATGTCTAATAACTAAGAAACAGGAGGAAAATAATTATGAGTAAAGTACCAGATAAGTGTCCTATGTGTGGAGAAAAAACATTATGGAAAAAAGTTGATGAAAGCAATAAAGGTTTTAGTGTTGGAAAAGCTGCTGTGGGAGCGGTATTATTGGGTCCCGTAGGACTAGTTGGAGGAGCTTTAGGAAAGAAGAAACAGTGCTATTATTGCGGAAAATGTGGTTTTAATCATGAATATTAGAAAATGAAGACTGGTAATGCGGAATAAATCATCCATATTTTCAGAAAGGGGTACTTGATATATAAGTACCTCTTTTTCTAGGTGTAAACATCCCCCCCGGTCATGGACTGCTGCCGGAAGTGCATATTATATACGGGTTGAATTTTGACTGAGGAATTTTCCACCGTGAGATTTTTAAGTCAGTGTGTGGATGAACCAGCTAATAGCTTGTCGGAAAAACAATACGGTTTCTCTGGTTTTAACTACCCCTAGTTCGGAATCCGAACAAAATCAGCCGTGGAGTGTGAACGGAATACATCTGACCAGGATACAAACCGACCAGAACCCCGAAAATGTAAAATATGCCCCATAAATCGAAATTCTTACCACCCACACAGCAAGAACCTATACCGCTAGAGAAAAACGCTCAGAATCGACCTAGAAACAATTTTCAAGAGATTCCCTACCAATTGGACACCCTACACCGATACAGAGCAAAACAGCCCCATATATACGCATTTAAACCCTTGCAGAGAGGGCAAAAGAAGAGGACTAGGATAAGAATTCCCAGTCCCCGTTTTACGTCTGTCTTATTCAATGATTGTATCGGCTCTATACATGATATCATCAATATAATTATTATCGGGATTGTAGATCATCACAGATTCAATCCGTGTTCCTACAGTCAAGGTCACCATGATATTTTATATAACCTTGATAATCAATTTGACCATCACCGTTTTCACCTGTTACCGTTCCCGTAACAACTTCAATAATTATCTTTCCGTCACGATGTTGTAAAGCTTCATAACATTTATCAGATTCCTCTTGACTGTCAATATAATAAATCTCTGTTTGAAAATCATCGGTCATATTCTGCGGTAGTTCCACCGATGTTTCAATACTTTTTACATAATTACTCTTTGCAGTGTCTTCACTGTTCTTTGTTGTGTCTTTGCATCCTGTTACCATCATCATCATTGTTACACTAATCATCGTTACTTTAACTATTCTATTCTTCATATCTCTTTACATCCTTTCATATATGTTAGGGTGTACCTGTTATTGATACACCCTTTGATTATCATTGCTACTCTTGTACATAAGAAGAGTATAAAGTAATATCAAGAGCCGTGATCTGAAAAAGGTCATGGCTTTTTAGTTCCGGGAAGAGAGTTCGGTGGATGTGGAATAAATGCATAAACCTAGTAAAAAGGTAGGAAATATAAAATATTATTTATAGTTTGAAGTGTAGAAAGTATTGATTTATAGGTAAGTTCGGTAGAATAGCGTAAATACGGGATAAAATAAATATAAACCCTAGTAAAAGTAGGAATTAAATGAGGAAGATTGTCAGAAATCCTTATAGAATAAGGGTTATTCGAACAAGAAACCGAATAGTTTGTTGGATTGATAGATGAGAGTATGATGGAAGAAATGCTCGTAAAATAAGGAAATTATAGAAATCATGGGGACAGGATATTGTTTGGAATGAAGTATTATATAGAAGGAATTGAGTTCGAAAGGATAAATATTTTTGTGGTGTGGAGGAGGTACTGAATAATCTGGTGTAGTAATATATCAGAAATTTTAATTTGCACAAAAAGCACATTTGGATATGTTACAATAAATACATCAAACAAAGTCGACTTACTAATTAATATCCTAACGAAAGAAGGTAATACACATGAAAAGAGCAACATTAGAAGCTACAGATGAAAATGTTTTAAAGTCAATACAAGAGTCAAGGGGAACGAATAGATGTGTGCGTATTATGGAATTTATACAAACATTGGATTCAATAGAAGAAAACAGATTTATTAGTCTTGATGCAAGGTGGGGAGAAGGAAAAACATTTTATGTACGTCAAATAGAAAAGTCCTTGGAATATTTGACTATGAATGAGTTTGGAACAGATGATAGCAATGATAAAACAGAAAGTCTTGCATCATATTTCGTCGGTACAGCAATAGAAGGAATTACCTTGAATAATTCATATCTACCTGTATATTATAATGCATGGCTATATGATAACCATACTGATCCGTTGATGTCATTATTGTATGTGATAGTTAAGAAATGTGGTATTTTGATTAATTCAAAATTACCGAAAGATTTCTCTGAAAGAATGAAGAAACTATTGAAGTCAGTGCAATTAGGCATGATTAGCGGAGAAGGTTTAATAGAAGCTCTTGAAAATAAAGATATTTTTGAAGGAATTCAGTTGGCAGAAGATATCCGAGAAAAAGTGAAACAAATTTTTGATGAAGTAATAGTAGAACATGCGCAGAAATTAGTAATATTTATTGATGAACTGGACAGATGTAGACCAAGTTTTGCATTAGAAATGTTAGAACGCTTAAAACATTATTTTGATGATGACCGTATTATTTTTGTTGTTTCTATAAATAAAGAGCAATTAACACATACAATATCAAATTATTATGGTGTGGGATTTGATTCCACTGGATATTTAAACAAGTTTTTTGATCTTGAAGCTAATTTACCAGCACTTCAAACATATGATACAGAAATACAAGTGGATAATCGAGAACATTATGTATTCAAATCTATTTCAAATGCATTGGTAAAATACTATAAATTGTCAAGAAGAGATTTCTTGATATACAGAGAGAAAATAAACAGTCTGGATTCTTGTATGATAATAAATGATTATTCGTTTGAGGGGACAGTAGCTTCTTTATTTGTTCCTATTATTATAATACTCGATATGAAAAATATTGAAGAAAAAAGAAGATTTATAAATGGTGAAAGTGATTTTTTGAAAATAATGAAAATGATTCCGGCAGGAAAGAATTTATACAAGCATTTCGTTAATGATTCATCAGAATTAAGTGAAGAGGAGAAAATAGAAAAAGGATACGCAAGGTTTAAAATGGTATATGATTTCTTGTTTGCTGATGCTGAAGAAGACAGAGAATTAGAAATTAATAGAAATTTTAAAGAAAAGATTCTTGAATGTTGCGGACAGATGACATTGAATTCATAGACGTAATCTGTCTCCCATACAAAGAATTGCTGTAGCTGAAAAATATAGACCTATTTATGAAAGACAGGCGAAAAAGAATCAAGGAACAAGAAATGACTTAAATAATAACTTTGGGACAAAATTGACCCAAAGTGAAAAAGAAAAAATGAATAATGAAAATAGAACTAATAAGAAGCTTGCAGATATAGCCGGTGTTAAACCAACTACGTATAAAATGGGTGCAAAGGTTCTCAATTCAGATAACGAAGATTTAAAGCAGCGTGTATTATCAGGCAAAAGAAAATCAATCTCTCGGTGGAGGGGATAAAAAATCAAGGTGTGGAAAAATTACCACAGGTTGAAAATAAAATTGATGTACGTGCAAAATTGGTGGGTCAGCAGGTGTGGGAACTGGTACTGTTGCTAGAATGATGCAATTATGAAGAACGATGAAGCAAAACAGCGAAAGGTTGCCGTTGAATATGTGAAGTTGTGTGGATATAAACAAGGAAGACCTCAAAAAGAGTCCAATATGGACTGTTTATCTCTTGATGAAATAGCATCACAGCTAGGAACATCAAAAACAAACCTAAAACGAGCCTTAACCATTGAGCGCAATCTCACTGAATCAATAAAGCAACTTCTTGATGATGGTATTATTTCAAAAACGGATCAGCAAAGAAAGTAGGAAAACGTATTAAGGAACTGGAGAGATTGTATGGAATTAGAAATGGAGGAGATAGAAAATCAGAACCGAATTCTTCGGAACTGAAAAAATCTCAATCCGATTTAGCAGCACAAATGGGTATATCGGTTGATACTCTTCAAAATTACAAAATACTCTCTGAAATGATACCAGAATTGGAAGAATTGCTGGATACTGGTGTTATAACGAAATATCTTATAACAATACAGATGAATAATCTTGTCCGTATAACATATATGTGTTACGCTTATTTCATACTTTTAGTTGGGGAGCGGAAGAAGATGAAAGAACTTATAGATTTTATAATTAAAGAAACACCAGCTTATGCAAATGAATTTTTGCCAGATTTAAAAAGTTTGCAGAATCATATAGATAATACTCAATCAGCACTCGAGAAGAAAATGGAGAAAATAGATAAAAAGGATTTTGCTAAAATCGGGGAATATTATACAAGAATTCAAGAACTAAAAGATTTGAAAAAGAAAATTCAGGAAGCAGAGAGATGCATTGAAAGGAACGGCGAAAAGAAATCCAACAGAAAAATTCCTAATAAGAATACCATTTCAAAAAATACAGTTAAAAAAGCAAAAGTTAATTATAATACTGATCGTACAAATGAATCTATTGCTCATAGCCTATCTGAAGACTTCGTGCACAAGTGTCCAGTAGCATTTTCATTTGATGGAGAAAGATATATAGCAAAAGAGTGGAAGGACATATTATTGAAATTATGTGAAATCCTATATAATAAAAATTCGAACATATTTCGTAAAGTTGTTTTAAGTAAAGACATGCAGGGAAGATCAAGAACATATTTTGCTGAGTTTGATAATAAAACAATTAAAAATTCAATGATTGACGGAAGAAAAATACCAGGAAGTAATATATATATCGAAACTAATCATAATGTAAATGATATATGTACGATTATCAAGAATATTTTAAAAAAATATAATATTCCGATAACAACGATGAAGATTTATTTGCAAGTAGATTGTGTAGAACTACATAATGATAAGAAAAGTAATCGCACATTGGTAATTACCGGCAATAATAAGAATAGTAAGAATTCAGACGATTACAGATTTAGAAAAGATACGTATGTTGTTCAGTCAGATCCTGTTAATGCAAGTTTGTCTCGAAATATGGGAACACCGTCTCATGTAGAATATTTACATATGGCAGAAGGAGATAAGAAGAGACATAAAAGCAGATGTATTGAATATGATAAGAGAAGCTCTACGTGTAGGTGTGTAAAATCTCCGTATTATACTTCCCGTTGTGGAGGATCAAGCCATTGTCAGTATTATAAAGAGAAGAGTTCTATAATATAATATATTATAAGAAGAAACTCATACAGATCATGAAGAACCCTCCGGTTATTGTGCCGGAGGGAATTTTTTAATCAGAATAACGATCTATAAGATCTCTATAATCATCCATAAAGAAATGACGTTTGTCTAAAGAAATTTTGTGCAGTGGGGAAGAAAGAAGTGCTAACACTAATCCAGGATCAGTGTTTAAATTTTTCATAATAACTTCCATTACCTCACAAGAATATGCATGATTAGCGGAATAGTATTGCTGTAGTGCAAAATCCATTTTTTCAAATAGTTCGTCTTTTAATTGAGAATATTTTTCCCTATAATTTAAAACAAGATCATCATAAAATCTGAATTCATTTGGAGAAACAGCTTCTTCTTTGGTATTATTTAAAGACTCACCTAATGAGAAGGAATCAAACAATTCAAATGTATCATAAAATTGATTGTCTTTCATAATTTTTAATGTTTTTTCATAAGCACCAGCTAAGTCATAAGAACTGTCAAATAAAAAAAGTGTTTCAAAAATGGCTTGCATATTCATATAATTTATTGAATTTATTTCATTATTCAATATGTTTAAAATATAATCGCTATCCAAATTGTAAGATGCATATATAGAGAGAGAAAACGTTTCATTAAATATAGCAGAACGGTCTTCATGAGCCGATACATACGCTTTGTTTGGGATTAAATCATCATATAAGGACAAACTATTTCTACGACCAGAAATACGGTTTATATCTTGTACTAAATCTTCAGGAGTATGACCAGAAGTAGATAATTTGTTTTCGATAAAATCTTTAATCCATGGAGTTATAGGATGTGGAACGTCTTGTACTACAAAAATATGAATCCAATATTCATACAGTAATGACTCTTTCGTTTTACAAGAAGATATCACAGAGTTAATAAATTTGATAAAATAGCTCATAAAAGGATATTCAGACATTCCTGTAATTGTATGAAAAATATCTAACAAGAAATCATATTCGATTTCTTTTATTTTTCCGTTTTCCAACTGTGAAATATAGGATGCACCCTTTCCTAATTCTTTAGATAATGTATCACCACGTTTGTTAAATTCTTTACGCATTTGTTTTAGTGAGTTTTGCAGTAATGAAGTAACATTGACTTTTTGCTTTCTATAGGAAATTTGTTTTGCCATATAAAATCGACCTCCATTAGAAATAGTATATCATTAAATGTAAGTAAAAACAATTCAATAATTATCATAAAAGAAAAATGATAATTTTGTAATAATTATCATAAAATGTGTTGACACGATAATAATTCGGTGCTATTATAAACTCAAGTTACAGAACAGAGACGACAGGATGCAGTGGAACAACATCCACCACAGACAGGAAAGGCGAGTGAGATGATAAGAAAACAAATGTTCGATAAGATGGTTGACAGAACAAGCGTTCTGATTTAGAATGATAGAGGAATAAAAAAGAAGCCAACGCTTTGCAGAGCATCGGCTTCCGAGATGATATTGCAGTATCATCTTACATATGTACAAGACTCACGAATGAATCTTTCGCAAAGATAAGTATAACATCAAAAATCAATCGTGACAAGTCTGTCACATAAATTCCAACTATTAAAAACTGAACAGAGTACCAAATTAACAGGTGAAGTCTATCAATATAAACATACATCATCGTTTATTTGTGTACTCAAAATTGCACCTTGAAAATAGAATAGCGGAGGTATCCACACATGAGACATCGAAAAGATTGGGAACGCTCAGAATGCAACCACTGCCAACATTACAGTGACGAGTGCAGACGGAGTAGTTGCTTCTGGAATCCCAACAATAAACGTATACCGAATAAAGAACATGGCTGAGAGTAGCCTATTATTTTTACAAAGTAGTGAACAGCTAAGACTAATCTAAGGATAACTAAGGAAAATAAAGGAGAGATAAGAGCATGGAATTGAGTAGAATTGACTTTGCATTGATGAAGGTGCTGCAATCTCGTAACTGTACTGCATATTTTTCTGGTATGACAATGCAGGAACTTATATCAGTAGTCGGAATTTCAAGATCTGCTGCCTACCGCAGATTAAACAGGCTGATTACTGAAGGGTATATAGAGAAAGCTTGTAAAAGTATTAATGCAGATACATTTTGTATCACACAAAAAGGAGTCGAAATTGTAACAACACTGGGAGGAGCGATAGAAGATGTTAAAGGATAAAACAACAGTCATAGGAATAGGATTGGCTGGCGAAACAGTAGGATTAGAATTTCAAATCAGAAATTACACTTCCTATTTAATGAATGGTTCAACACAGGATAATCAAACACTGACAGGAGCTAAGAATGTTATGGTTCTTGAAGGATATGACGGACTAGCCGGTGATAGAAGTCTTGCCCTTGAAGCATTAAAGAAGAATGTACCGATATTAAAGAAATTGTCAGAAATTGAGAATCAAATTGTAATCTGTATTGCTTCAGGAGGTGGTTCAACAGGATCAGGAACAATACCTTACATATGTGATATCGTATCGAAGCCATCAAACACTGTAGTTGCAATCTTATTAATGCCAAGACCGGATGAACCAATTCAGAAAAGATTGAATGCATACAATGCAGCCAAGGAATTAATAGATACGGAATCAATCGGAGCAATCATCTTTGTTGACAATGCAGCATATCCAGAGTTGAAGAAAGTAAATGCCATGTTGGTAAATATGTTAGATGCATTCTTAACTGACACATCATCTTCCAGTGGTTCAAACTTTGATGATTCTGAAAAGATGAAGATGTTGAAAGAGCATGGAGCATTTGTCTTGGCAATGCTTTCTGATAATAAAAACGGTAAGATAACGTCACAGGATATGGTTACAGTACTGACTGCAAAAAACATCTTTCTTCCTATTAATAACGATGGTGTGGTGGGAAATATTGGAATCATTAACCAGAAAGGCAATAAGATTGATGAACATGAGCTGATTAAAGCAATCGGTGTTCCAGAGAATGTGTTTGTGGGAAACAACGGAAGAGTTAACATTGCATGTGCATCAGGATTGGGATATCCAGTTGAGTATATTACAAAACTAGGTAAATCTGCTGTGGAAGAACAGAAGAAAAGAATGAAGAAAAGAGAGTCCCTTTCGACTTTAGATGATCTAGGAATGGATAATATTGAAGTTCCAGAGATTCCAAAGAAGAAAATACCGGGCAAGCGTAAGCAAATAACATGGGATTTCATTAACAGTTTGTAAGAAGTATGAACAAGTGAGGAACAGTTTAGGGAATATATAAGCAAAGCAAAAGAACAGATAAGGAGAGGAAAGCGTATGATTTTAACAAAAGCAACAGACAAAGAAGTAAAAGCTGAGACAATCAGCAGAATCAAGACATTGATTGATAAATATAACCTAAATCCAAATGTCTTGAAGTATTTCAGAAAAGGACAAGTCTATTACAGTTACCTGACAGCAATGGGAATGATGGGAAGTATTGATATAATCTCATATAACGAGGATTACGAAAAGGTTGTAAAAGACTTCGAAACAGAGAACAAAGGGTATATGGTCTACCATGCTATCGAGTCGATTACACCAGATGGAAAGTTACTTTCTCTTCTGTACACCAGTGATGATAAAGAAGACTGGGATGCGGAACGTCTGGAAGATAACTATTTGATGGCATATGTAAAGAACTTATCAGATACAGATTCTTCAGAATTTGGAGATATCTTTATTGAGGGATTCGGAGATAGTGGAGCATTGGTTCGTGTAGATGTGGAGCATGTTATTTAGGAAGGGGAATGTATAATTATGAAACTTGAAATGTATGGACATTATTACAGAATGTTTAAAGGAACTGGTGGTATTCCAACAAAAGTTACAGTAGTTGGAATAGAAGGAGATACAGTTACTCTTGTAAGAGGACATTATACGAAAGAAGATTTTGAGGAGAGAAGTGAGGATTTAGACGAAGCAATCAGACTCTTTTGCCTTACAAAAATGAAATGTAATAAAGATAAAATTCTGACCAGTCTGACACCAAAGCAACAAAGACTTGTTGAAAAAGAAGACAAGGAGATTGAAGTAATGATTATGCAAGCTGATTACGCATTAGAGAAATTTAAGAATGGAGGAAGATTAATCCGATTCCGTATACCCGATTGTAAGTTGAAACAGTAATAGAGATTCTTATTTATAGAACAGAAGGTCATTAACAGTTAAAGATAAATTGGACAAAGAGACAAATGAATATGATGATGTGGATTCGTTTGAGTAGATTGGAGGAATGACATATAAATAGCGAAAATAAAAATATTACTATTTTTAATCAAAGGATGGCTGGATATTTGATGCAGAAAGGCTATGTACTTTTGGATATGCGACCAGATATGAAGAGTATCAGTAGAAAAAATGTTTTCTTTTTCCGGGATACACCACAGCTTAGACAGTCCATGAGTGACTATATTAACCGATAGTCGGAGGTGTACCAATGGAGAAAACAGATGTTATAAAAAAGCGTTTTTCTGATTTAATTGAAGATAAATATAAATCTTGGAAAGATACAAGAATAATTCTTGATGGAGGGACAGGATCAGGTAAAACATATTTTGTTCTGAATAAGATTGGGAAATATGCTAAAGAATGTAACTGTAAAATTTTATATTTATGTAATCGCTCAAAACTAAGAGATCAAACTTACGGTGACATAAAAAAACTAAAATTACAAGATACGGTTATAGTTATGACGTATCAATCATTACAGAACCGAATTAAGCATAAAGATACATTTCCTCATTATGATTACATCATTGCAGATGAATGTCATTACTTTACTAATGATGCATTATTTAACGAGTATACAGATCTTTCTTACAAATATTTGAAACATCAGAGTAAGAATGTTGTGATTTATATTAGTGCAACTGCAAAAGTATTTTTCCACTGGATGAAGCAAAAAGAAATAGTTACACAAGAACATTATTTTTCAATCCCGAAAGATTACTCATATGTTGATAAGGTATATTTCTATGATAAGAAATATCTTATACCGCAGATTGATAAAATTTTGGAAGAAGAAAAAGACAGCAAGATCATAGTGTTCTGCAATTCTATTACTCGTATGCTTGAGCTATATAAAAAATATGAAAATCAAGCAGATTACGCAGCTTCTCAAAATGCTGTGAAAGTAAAAGATATATGTAATGAAAAATGTGTATACGAACATAAAGACGGAACGGTTACATTTGATAAAAGAATTCTTGTTACAACCAAGGTTTTAGATAATGGAATAAACATTAAAGATAAAAAAGTGAAACATATTTTTTATACAATGTAATCAGCAGAGATAGTTATTGTGAACTGTAAAAATTGATAAAAAGGAGAATGAAAAATGAGCTTTAATGATAATCTTCCAAAATTAAAACCATTCAGCAGAAGCGTTTCTATTATCGGCGTTGGTGCAACACCGTTTATCCGTATTCTGGATGATCCGTCTGTAGATGGCATGAACGAGCAGGAGCTGTTTGCATATGCAGCAAGAGATGCTATGAAAGATGCAGGCGTAGATGGAAGTGACGTGGAATTTTATATCCATGGACAGGCAGGACCGGGCTGGACCAGTAACCTTGCTACTCCAAATATGCATGTAGCAAACTGGATCGGCATGAAGGGAAAAGGTTCTTATCATCACAGTGAGGCATGTGCAACTGGATATGTAGGTATTGAGACTGCGGTATCTCTTGTTGCATCCGGACAGTATGACATGGTATTAAGCGGATGTATTGAGACCCCATATTCCATCGCATATCCGACCAGAGTAGTTACAAAACGACGATTTGGAACAGATGCCATTTTCCACGACGTACTTGCTTCCACACAGTGCAGAGATTATACATTATTTACTCGTGGTTCTTTGCCATTTAATTCCGAGTCCTGGCTGGATTATTATATCAAAGAAAACAATGTCAGTGCAGAAGATGTGGATGCGATGATGACAG
>ERZ773239.1104-NODE-1104-length-22752-cov-6.319249_pt1 | contig 22752 bp, 15 predicted proteins | sample MGYA00580521_ERZ773239 | MGnify/ENA primary metagenome ERZ773239 (study PRJEB29015, sample SAMEA2737801) | human gut metagenome | biome: human gut; feature: human-associated habitat; material: faeces | place: China | collected 2012 ... | reverse complement strand
AGGACACCCAGACCGCCATTGACGAGATGAACCACGCCATGGACGAGAACGTGAAGATGGCCGCAAAGCAGCGGTATGTGCTGAGCGACACGGCGGGCGTGAACGAGGAAGAGCTGGCAGATTTCAGCCGCGACATCGTGCACGTGGTGGGCAGGCTGACGGATGACAGCTTCCGGCCTTTGCAGGTGAGCGGGCTGCAGGGAAACCTGATCACCTACCGGGATGACCGGGTGAGCGAGCTGAAGGAGATCAGCGGCAACCGGGACGTGAGCCAGGGCGGCACCACCAGCGGCCTGACAGCGGCAAGCGCTATTGCGGCGCTGCAGGAGGCAGGGTCGAAACTCTCCCGCGACATGCTGAAGAGCGCATACCGGGCCTTTGCGAAAGAGTGCTATCTTGTGATCGAGCTGATGCGGCAGTTCTACGACGAGCAGCGGGTGTACCGCATCACCGGCGAAAGCGGCGGCACGGAGTATGTGCCTTTTAGCAACGCGGCACTGCAGGCGCAGCCCGGCGGCATGGTGGGCGGTGTGCAGCTGGGCGACCACGAGCCGGTGTTTGACATCACGGTGACGGCGGCAAAGAAGAGCACCTTCAGCCGCCTGAGCCAGAACGAGACGGCGAAGGAGTGCTACCAGCTGGGATTTTTTGCACCGGCGAACGCGGACGCGGCACTGGCGGCGCTGGACATGATGGACTTTGAAGGCATTGAGAAGGTGCGGGAGCGGGTGAGCCAGAACGGCACGCTGTACCAGCAATTGCAGCAGATGGCCCAGCAGCTGCAGAAGATGGCGGCGATCATCGACGCACAGAACGGCACCAACGTGAGTGCGGCGGCCAGCGCGGCCGGGCAGGCGGCAGCAGGCAGCGGGGGCGGCAGCGGCGGAAAGACCGCAGCAGCCAGCACCCTGAACAGCCTGGGCGGCGTGGTGGGCGACAGTTCCACCAGCCTTTCGAGCCAGGCAGCGAAGCGGGCGATGAACGTGAACAACCCGAATAAGGAGTAAGGAGAACGGCATGATCAGAATTACCTATAGAGAAGCCAAGGAGAACGTGCTGAAGCTGCGGGCAGAAGGGCACGCGGGATATGCACCGAAAGGGCAGGACATTGTGTGCGCGGCGGTAAGCACGCTGATGCAGGCGCTGGCGTTCAGCGTGAACGACAGAGAAGACGGCTTTGCGGTGGCATCCAGCAGCGGAGCTGCAGAAACGTATCTGGAACTGCAGGCGAGAGCGACCCCGGAAAACCGGGCAAAGTTCGAGCTGGTGACGGACGGGCTGGAACTTGTGGCGCAGCTGTACCCGAAGTTTGTGACCTTTGACGACGGGGCGGGCACGGAGGATATGGTGGATCTGCAGTTGTTTGCCGACGGCGGAGACGGCGGGACGGCGGGTGATGGTGCGGAGAGCGCACCGGCGGTGCAGGCACCGGAACTGCGCCCCGCACAGGAGCGGCTTGCAAAGAGAAGCCACCCGGGAAAGAGCGCGAAAGCGGGCGCACCGGCCCCGGCTTCCGATAGCGGCGCGGATACCGGCAGCGAAGCTGCAAAAGAGGATGCACCCGGCAAAGAAAAGCCGGAGACGCAGCAGGAGAAACAGGAACCGGAGCACAAACCGGCAGACCCGGCGGAAAAGCGCAGGGCCTTTGGCCAGCTGATGCAAAGCGAATACGCGGCGGAGTTTGAGGAAGCCATGCAGCGCGCGGCGCAGCTGGCAGTGCAGAACGTGCAGCAGTCGCCTGATGTGAAGGGACTGCTGGAAGCGCTGGGCGAGGCGTATGGCATCGATGCGCAGGACGCAAACAACCTTGCGGCGCTGACCGACGCCATCAAAAACGGCAAGGTAAAGAACGATGAATACTACGAGACGATGGCAGCGGAGCGCGGCATCAGCGTGAAGACGGCCCGGGAGATGGACCGGATGGAGAGCGAGCTGCAGCGGGCAAACGCCGAGAAGCAGCGAACCGAACAGCTGCGTGTAGCCATGGAGCACCAGCAGCGCGCCGCAGCCGTGCGGGCGCAGTGGGAAGCGGAAGCCGCACAGCTGAAGGTGAAGTACCCGGAGTTTGAGCTGGACGAAGTGCTGAATAACCCTAGCGTTGCGGACATGATCCGGCGCGGCATCGGGCTGGAAGCGGCGTACCGGGCAGCCTACTTTGACAAGCTGATGGAAGCCAGCACGGCGCGCACTGCACAGCAGGTGGAGCAGGGCGTGGCGGCGCGGATCCAGCAGAGAGCACAGCGCCCGGCAGAGAACGGCGCACACCCCGGCGGCGCAGCCGAGATGAAGGTGGACGTGGCGCACATGACCGCAAAGCAGCGGGCCGAGCTGGCAAAGCGGGCACGGCGGGGGGAGCGCATCGTGCTGTGAGAGATTTCCCACGCAACGGGCGTGAGAAGATAAAGACCTTTTGAAGGAGGACAAACAGATGACTGAGAAGAGACTGGATCTGCAGATGTTTGCGGACGCAAGCGCACAGCTGCAGAATACCACCGGCTCGAGCGGCATGACCGCCGAGATGAAGACCTACTACGAGAAGACCCTGCTGGATCTGACAGAGCCTGCGCTGGTGCATGACCAGTTCGGCGACAGCTACCCGATCCCGGCGAAAAATGGCAAGACCATTGAGTTCCGCAAGTATGAGGCACTGCCGAAGGCGACCACCCCGCTGACCGAAGGCGTGACCCCGGCGGGCCAGGCACTGACCGTGAGCACCATCACGGCAGAGGTGCACCAGTACGGCGGCTGGACTCCACTGACCGACATGCTGGATCTGACCGCCATTGACAACAACGTGGTGCAGACCACCAACATTCTGGCCAGCCAGGCAAGCCGCACCATGGACACCGTGGTGCGCGACATCCTGAACGGCGGCACCAACGTGATCTATGCGCCGAAGATCGCCGCCGGCGCGGAGACCGCCGTGACCAGCCGTGCGGATCTGGATGCCACTGCACAGCTGACGGTGGACCTGATCGATCAGGCCGTGGCACTGCTGCAGACCCAGAACGCCGACCCTATCGGCGACAGCTTTGTGGCCATTGTGCACCCGTACACCAGCTACGACATCCGCAAGGACCCCAACTGGGTGGAGGCGCACAAGTACGCCGCTCCGGAAGAGATCTTCAACGGCGAGATCGGCAAGATCAACAACGTGCGCTTTGTGGTGTCGAGCGAAGCGAAGATCTGGAAGGGCACCGGCTGCCCTTCCGGCCTTGCAGTGTTCAGCACGCTGGTGCTGGGCGCACACGCCTATGCCACCACCGAACTGGAAGGCGGCGGCCTGCAGCACATCGTGAAGCAGCTGGGTTACGGCGATGACCCGCTGAACCAGCGTGCGTCCGTGGGCTGGAAGGCCGTGAAGACCGCAGAACGGCTGAGCGAGCAGTACATGGTGCGTATTGAGAGCTGCAGCGCACGCTACAGCAAGAAGGCGCTGGCAAACTGAGGAGGTACGACGATGGCAGTGAAGAAGACAGAAGCGGCCGTGCAGGAGAAGGACACCGTACAGGCTGAGCCTGTGCAGGAGAAGGACACCGAGGTGATCCGGCTGTTTAAAGACAGCCAGAGATACAAAGCGCCGGTATTTGTGGGCGTGAACGGCGAGACCTACCTGATCCAGCGCGGTGTGGACGTGGAGGTGCCGAAGGCTGTTGCCGAGGTGCTGCGCCACAGCGAAGAGATGGACAACGCCGCCATGGCCCGCATTGCGGCTGCCGAGAGCGCAGCGGTGGAGCAGGCACAGCGCGTGTAAAACAAAAAGCGGAGAGACCCCGGTACAGCGGCACATGGCTGTGCCGGGGCCTTTTGCATGGAAGGAGAACAACTATGACGGCAGGACAGGCCATGGAGCAGGCCGACGAGATGCGGCCCAACAACGGTTTTTCGGACGGGCTGAAACAGAACTGGCTGAGCCAGTGCGACAGCCGACTGCGCGGGAGCGTGGTGGAGCGCAGCCGGACCGGCGACTTTGACGGCGTGGGTGCGGACGTGAGCTGGAACGATGAGCTGGAATATGACACCGAACTGCTGGCACCGAAACAGTTCAGCCCGCTGTATGTGCACTGGCTGTGTGCGCAGATGGACCTTGCACTGGGCGAAGCGGCGCGGGCGGCCAACGAGATGCAGCTGTACAGCGACTATGTGCAGGAGTTTGCTGCGTGGATGCGCCGCCGGTACGCCCCGGCGGGCGGCGTGCAGTGGAGGTATTGAGAGATGATCGATGGACGGAACCTGAACATCCTGCAGAGCGGGCGGCAGATGCTGCGGGCGTTTGGCGGGGTGAACGAGACTTACGGTTGCAGCGAGGCGGAGCTGAGCAGCAGCCTGAACTTTTCGGCCAGAGGATACCCGGCGCTGCAGACACGGGCAAAGCGCCGGAAGGTGCGCACCGTGAAGGACGTGAACGGCATGTACCACCTGAACGGCCTTGTGCTGTGCAGGGGCACCACGCTGGAATACACCCCGGACGAAAGAGAGAGCCGGGAAGGGGCTGTGGTGCTGGAAAATGCCCTGACCGACACCGAGAAGACCATGACCGGCATGGGAACGAAGGTGCTGATCTGGCCGGACAAGAAGGCCTTTGACATTGAGACCGGAGAGTTGACGGACCTTGCAGCGGCGTGGGAGCTGGGCGGCGGACAAATGACCGTGACACCCTGCGACGGCGAGGGCAAGACTTACACGCCGGACAGCGTTGGCACCGAAGAGCCGGAAAGCCCGGCGGACGGGCAGCTGTTTTTGAAGGGCGAGGCGGAAGAACCTTACGGTGCGGCAAGCGTGCTGATGAAGTACAGCGCGAAGAACAAAAAGTGGACGGAGATCCTTTTGCAGGATGTGCGGATCCACTGCCCGGGGCTTGGCAGCGTGATGAAGGAAGGCGACACCGTGACGGTGAGCGGGATGCCGCAGGAAGTGTGCGACGCTCTGGCGGCGGGGCTGGACGGAGAAGTGAGCATCGGGACACTGGACGGGGATGACGTGATCGCGACCCTGACGCCGCAGCAGGAAAGCAGCCGGTACTACGGCAGCTGGACCGTGACCGCGACAAGCGCGACGTGGAAGAGCGCAGACGGCAAGGTGAGCGAGAACAAGGCGGTGAATGCACCGGTGAAGCTGGAACGGCGGGTGCCGGACCTTGACTTTGTGACCGAGCAGGGAAACCGGGTGTGGGGGTGCAGCCGGAAGGAAAACAGCATTTATGCATGTGCGCTGGGCGACCCGACCAACTGGTACAGCTACCGGGGCATTGCGTCGGACAGCTACGCGGTGAGCGTGGGCAGCGACGGAGCGTTTACCGGGGCGGCAAGCTGCCTTGGGTATGTGCTGTTTTTTAAGGAGCACTGCATCCACAAGCTGTACGGTACGAAGCCAAGCGACTACCAGATGAGCAGCGTGCGGTGCCGGGGCGTGGCGGCGAACGCTGCAAAGAGCCTGTGCGTGATCGCGGAGACGCTTTACTATCTTTCGCCGGACGGGGTGATGGCGTGGAGCGGAAGTTTGCCGAGCAAGGTGTCCGGCGCGCTGGACACCGGGAAGCTGACGGCGGTGGACCGGGCTGTGGGCGGACAGCTGGACGCGCGGTATTACCTGTACCTGCACCGGAAAACAGAGGACGGCGGAAGGCTTTTGGTGTACGACACCGAGCGGGGCGTGTGGCAGGAGGAAAGCACGGCGGGCACAGGGATGGTGAGCACCGGGCAGCAGCTGTACCTGTGGGACGGCAGCGCATTGTGGGCGGCCGACCCGGAGCGGGAAGCGGGCGGCGAGGACGAGACAGAACTGAAGTTTGAAGCAGTGACCGGAGACATCGGCCTTGCCGTGCCGGATGACAAGTACATCAGCCGGGTGACATTGCGCATGGACGCGCTGGCCCACACGGTGCTGACTGTGGCGGTGAGCTACGACGGCGGGGACTGGGAGACGGTGAGCAGTTGCGCGGTGACAAAAGACCACCAGCGGGTGAACTTGCCATTTGTGCCGAGGCGGCACGACACGATGCGGCTGAAGTTTGCGGGCACCGGGCAGATGGCGCTGCGGAGCATGGCGTTTACCTTTGCGGATGCAACGGGGGCGCGGGTGAGCGGCGCGGTGCCGGGAAGATAAGGAGAAGAAGATGGCGAGCATTGCAGGACTGGCGGGCATCAGCCTGCCGCAGTTCAGCGCGGACATGCCACAGGCAGACGCAAAGGCGCTGAACAATTATCTTTACCAGCTGAACGAACAGCTGAGCTATGTGCTGACGAACCTTGGCAGAGAGAACATGAGCGAGGAATTTCTGAGCGGAAAGGAGACTTGATATGAGCAGAGTGAGCAATGCGCGGACGGAGCTGGAACGCTTTGAGCAGACAAAGCCCGCCGACTACCAGAGCAAGTATCAGGGACAGATCGACAATGTGATGGGAAAGCTGGATGATCTGGGCGACTTTGACTATGACCCGGCGTCGGATACGGCGTACAGGCAGTACAAGACCGAGTACACCCAGAAGGCAAAGCTGGCGAACCAGAACGCACAGGCCAATGCCAGCGCGATGACCGGCGGGTACGGCTCGAGCTACGGCACGCAGGCGGGCCAGAAAGCCTATGCGGCGACCATGAGCAACCTTGACAACGTGCTGGACGGGCTGACGAGCCAGAACCGCAGCGAGTACAACACCAAAAAGAGCGGCCTTGAGCAGCAGCTGAGCGGGCTGCAGAAAGCGGAGCAGAACGACTACTCGAAATACCAGAGCGACCTTTCGAACTGGTACAACAACCTGAGCTACAAGCAGAACGAATACAACAACGCCTACAACGAGCAGCAGCAGAACACGCAGAACGGACTGAGCATTCTGGGAGGCATCCTGAGTTTTGCGGCGCAGATCCTGCCGTTTTTCTTTATCTGAGAATGGAGGAAGAGCATGGGAACGATCAAACGGCTGAATGAACAGAAGGAGCAGCAGGCACAGGCGGAAGCCGCGATGCCGGGCGCTTATGACAACAAGTATGATGCGGGCATCCAGGACGCGCTTGCCGGCATGGACACCGCGAACAATGCGGGCCTGGGCTTTGACAGCGCGAACGGGACCTACCGGGGCGCTTTGAGCCGGCTGTTCGGGAATGCGGGCGCGGGAACAAGCGCGGCGGAACAGGTGGCAAACAGCCTTAGCGGCGGGTACGGTGCGGACTGGGCGAAGAGCGCGGCGCAGCAGGCAGCGGGCAGCCTGACGGACCAGACCGCGAACGTGTATGCAAAGGCACGGGCAGACGCGCTGAGCCAGTGGCAGCAGGAGCTGGAAGACAAGAACACAAAGGTTGCAACCATGCTGGGGCAGGACCAGCTGGCGCGGGGCGAATACGACGGCAGCGTGGCCGATGCATCGGCGTGGCGGGACTACCGGTACGGGCGCACCGAGCAGGCGCGGCAGGAGAACAGCGACTTTATGAGTAACCTGTGGAACGTGATCCAGAACGTGGGCAGCGCGGTGATGGAAGGGTACGACGCTTACAAGGGATACCGGCAGCAGGACTGGGAAAACGCTTTTGCCCTGCGGCAGTACAACGACAACCTGAAACGCACCGAGCTGAGCGACCAGATGGCGGCGCTGACGCAGGCGCAGGCTTTGCGGGAAGCGGGCTTTACAGATATGGCAAATCAGGTACTGAAGCAGTATGGAATGGACGAGAGCATGCTGGCTACATGGAGCGGGCTGGACAGCACCCAGAAGGATAACCTTGCCGCGCTGCTGCAGGGTGCAGACCTTGCAGCCAGCGGAAATGACAAGGCGGCAGACTCTTACCTGAAAATCGCGGGAGTGGACACAGGAAGCATCGACCATTACGACGTTGTGGCAAACCGGCTGAACCAGAGCGAGTACAACCGGCAGAACCTGCTGAACAAGAGCAACCTGAACTATCTGGATGGCTCGCTGAAGCTGCAGAACAAGTACAAACCAAAGAGTACCGGAAGCACGGGCAGAAGCAGCGGAAAGAGCGGGACGAGCAAGAGCACGGGGAGAAGTACGAACAGCAAGGCAAGCGGGTACACGCAGCCGCAGCTGAACACAATGTTTAAAGAATACAGCACCATGAAGCCGACGGACACGCGGTACAGCTATTACTCCGACACGCTGGCGGATGCGGGACGCATCCCACGGCTGACCGGAACGGGCAACCCGGGCAAGGCAAACGGCACGGCCTTTGAGCAGGGTATTTATAAGGCGCGGCAGCTGGCGAACAGCGGGTACAGCCAGAACCAGATCGCAAGCGAACTGGCAAAAGATTCGAAGCTGAGCAGCGATCAGGTATCGTCGATCATGAACCAGATCGACTACGAGTGGCTCGGAACGAAGTGAATGAGGTGAGCATATGGGATGGAGCGCACAGGACATTGAAAAGCTGCGGAAGAAAAACGACGGGCAGAAGAGCACGGCGGGAAGCACCGGAAACAGCGCCGGGAACAGCAGCACACACAACGTGCCGGCACCGTCGGCCGGAGGGGGAAGACAGAGCGGCGGTTGGAGCGCGGAGAAGATCGACGCGATGCGGGCAAACAGCGGAGTAAAAGCAACCGCGAAGAACGGAACTGATGCGTGGGTGAACCGCGGGGCGGGAACCAGCGTGCGCAGCACCGGAAACAGCAAAAACAGCGCCGGAAACAGCAGCACACACAGCTTCCCCCAAGGGGGAAGCCTGGGGGCAGAGGTGCTGAAGCAGATGAACGGCGTGACCGGGACACCGGCGAAAACCGGCAGCAGCAAGCTGCAGCTGGCGGTGCCGCAGGAAAAGAAAGCAGCGGACACCAAAGCGCAGCCGGGACTTGCGAAGACGGCGGGAACGAGCGTGCAGCGGGGCGGCAATGCACAGCCGGAATGGCTGACGAAGCCGCAGCCGAAAAAGCCTGTAGCGCAGAAGGCAACAGCCCCGGCGGCGACGGTGCGCGGCACAGTGAAGCCGACGGCAGACCAGAGGGCGCAGGCACGCAGGAACGGAAACGAGGGCGTGTATGCGATGGGTGCGCAGGCGGTGAGCGACTACACCGAAGAGCTGAAAGCAACCGACAAGTTCAGCGACTTTGACCGGCTGAACCAGTGGATGGACGCCGACCCGAAACACAGAACGCTGGTGAACCTTATCCGAATGGGAAAGAGCGGCGTGGAAGATGCTGCTGCGCTGGGCAGCAGCACCGGCGACAATGCGGTGACAGCGCAGAAAGAGTACACCGACGCGGAACTGATGGCGAAGGGATACTCGAAACAGCAGATCAGCGAAGCGCGGCAGTACATTACTGGCTTTGACGCCTTGCCGGAATGGCAGCGGGCGGCGCGGAGAACGTCGAATACCGTCGGCGGCATCGGGTATACGGTGGCATCGGCACCGTTTCTGGCAGGCGAGACCGGCGTGCAGGCCGTGAAGAACGAGGCGGCGACCAGCAAGAACTGGACGGAGCTGCAGCAGAGCGTGCAGGGCGACGCGCGACAGCGGGAACTGCTGCGGCTGATGACCGGCGGGAAGACCCAGTACGCAGGCCGGAACAACGCCATGCAGGTGGGCAGCAGCGGGGCGATGGCAGCACCGGAGAGCACCGGCAGCGCCTACACGGACGAAGAGCTGAAGGCAAAGGGATACACCCAGAGCGAGATCGACCGGATGCGGGCGCGGATCAGCGGCACAAAGGTGAGCGAGGGCATCGACCCGGAAAAGAGCTTTGGATACCAGCTGTACCACCGGGGCCAGCAGCTGAACGAGGCGGCGCAGGCGGGCATGAGCCCGGCTGCCCGGACGGCAATGGGAATTGCGACGAGCGCGGCGGAGAACCTTGCGGTGGCGGGCATCAGCCCGGCGCTGGTGCTGCCGGTGCTGAGCGCACAGGGCGGCGCGGAAAGCATGGGGCAGAGCATCGAGAAGGGCGACAGCGCGGGAAAGACGCTGGCAGGGGGACTGGCGAAGTTCGGCGCGGGATGGGCGATCAACAGCGTGGGCGCGGCCGACCTTGCAAAGACCATGGGCAGCGACTACGCAAAGGACACACTGGCGGGAAAGCTGGCCGACGTGGTGCGCAGCGTGGCGGATAACGGGACGCTGGCGCAGCAGTACCCAACCATTGCGAACACCATTTCCGGCGGCGTGGACAACGCCATGCAGGCGTTTGTGGAGACCTATGCGGACATGGCCATTGATGCAGCACTGGGCGACGCAGACGCGGCGGCGAACCTTTACAAGCCGGAGACCTTTCTGCAGGCGCTGGAAAGCGGCCTGACCGGCGGCGCTTCGGGCGCACTGGGCGGCGCTGTGGGCACGCAGCTGGGGAAGATGCGGGCAGCGATGGAGACGGAAGGAACACAGGCAGGGAACAAACTCCCTCAGTCGCCTGCGGGCGACAGCTCACTCAGGGAGGGAGCCTTGGAGACGGCGGAACAGCAGGCGGCGGCAAATGACCGGGGGAAGTCTGTCCCCGAGGGGGAAGCCTTGGCGGCAAATGACCGGCAAGCGGGGAATGCGGCGCAGCAGGCGGAAGATGCGGCAGTGCTGCAGCAGGAGGCGGCACCGGCGGCAAATGAAGCTGCGGCAGAGCAGACGGCGGTGAAGAGCAGCAACCCGGCGGTGCAGCAGCTGGCCGAGGCCATGGACAGCGGGAAGCTGACGAGCAGGACCATCAAGCTGTTTACCCCGAACGCGGCCAACGAAGCGAACCGCGCGGCCTTTGCGGAAGAGTACGGCGTGGAGCTGCCCGGCACGGCGGCACAGACCCGGCAGATGTTGCGGCAGATGGAAGCCGAGCGGAGCACAGCGAAGGCACAGGCGCAGACAGAACAGCAGGCGCAGACAGAACAGCAGGCGCAGGACACCGTGCAGCAGGAGCAGGCCGGAGAGCAGCAGGGCACGGGGCGCGAGATCCGGGACGGCGTGATGACCACATGGAACCCGGACGGGACCGTGGAGACGCAGGTGCTGGACCCGGAGATGGCGGCGCGGGCACAGGCCGAGCGGAAAGCGGCGGCACAGCAGCAGACCGTGGAAAACGCCGGGGAAATGGTGGAAGGCCAGACCGTGCAGCAGACGGAACCGGCGGCCATGCGGGAGACGGCCGGACTGGAAGTGCGCAGCGAGGGCGCGCAGAAGAGCAGCGTACAGCGGGAGCTGCAGCGCTGGAAGGTGAGCGAGGGCGCGGCGAAGACGCTGAGCCGGAACATGCCTGCGGGAATTGCGGACGAAAGCCGGTATGCGGCGGCAGCTTCGAGCCTTTACCGGCTGGGACAGATGGAGGACGTGACCACCTTTGACAAGGCCATGGAGCTGGCAAAGGGCATGAACGGCCTTGCCGTGAACACGGAGTATGTGCTGGCGCAGCCCGGCGGCGAAGCGGCGCTGAAGGTGGCGTGGCTGCAGGGCAAGGGCGAAGCGGAAGCCGGGGCGCTGCAGGCCGGGACACCGGGCGGTGCGCTGAGTGAGAAGAGCACGAGCGGCAGCGGACGGGTGCTGTACAAGGGAACCATGCGCACGGCGGACGAGGTGGCCACGAAGCTGATCGAGCTGAACGCGCGGGCGACCGACACCGATGCGGTGCTGAAGGCTGTGCTGGAAGGCGACGAGCGGGTGCGGGCCTATGTGGACACGGCGACCGGACAGATCTTTTTTGCAGACAGCGCGGGCGACGTGTTCGGCACCGTGCTGCACGAGGACTGGCACTGGTACAACGCGCTGGACGCCGAGGGCGCGAAGGCACTGCAGCAGCATGTGCTGGAATATCTGGCGAAGAGCGAAGGCTTTGAGAACATCGACGAGCTGATCCGAGCGAAACTGGCTGATTACGCACAGCAGAACCTGACCTACGGGGAAGCGGCGGAAGAGCTGGTGGCCGATGCGTGGCGCGGCATCTTTGACAGCGAGGAAAGCTTTAAGCGGTGGGTGGAGTTCCAGCGCGGGCAGGCGGAGAAGAACGCCGGCCGGGCCGGGGCCATCCGCAAAGTGATGAACGCGGTGAAAGACCTGTTGAACGACATCGTGAGCCGCGCAAAGGAAGTGCTGGCGAAAGACCCGGAGAACCGGGCTGCCCTGAAAGCGCAGCGGTTGGCGGAAGCCGAGAAGCGGGCGCTGCAGGAGGAATACTTTGCCCACGCGGAGAAGGCCATGGAAAATCTGCGCGCGGCAAAAGAAAACGCCGCGACCCTTGAGAACAAGGGTGCGGCGAAGGAAAGAAGGTATGAAATCAACCCGGAATATGCTGATGACGTTGACCAGTGGGATAAAGAAGGAAGAAACAGTAACAGAACCTTTATTCTTGGACGAACCGGTGATGCTCTGCAAAGTCTGGGCGCGCGGGAAAGTGATATCTACATGAAAGCGGATAAGATCAACACGATTTTGAAAGAGCACCCGGAGATGACACTGGAAGAAATCAAACGCATCCCGGAAATTCTGGATGAACCGGTGATGATCCTGACCAGCCAGAACAAGGGCAGAACAAAACAGAACACACGGCTCGTGATGTTCGGCGATGTGAAAGCGCAGGACGGCAGACCGGTGCTGTGCGTACTGGATCTGAGACCGGTAGAGAATCACATCGTTATCAGCGATATGCAGAAGGTGACCAGTGCATACACCAAGGATGTGAACCCAGTGGAGTTTGTGCGCAAGAGCGACGTGCTGTATGTTGATGAAAACAAAGAAAGAACCACCGAGCTGTTCCGGACACTAGGCTTCAAAATACCTAGCGAACTACAGCTCAGTGGTTCCATAGGTAGGATAGCATATGGCAATCAGGATGTCAAGCTCAGCGGAGTGAAATTTACGGAACTGGAAGAAAAAACACCTATAAAGAAAAATATCCGCTTCCAGCTGGCGGCGCCGGTGGAAGTGGACAGCCAGAAAGACCTTGTGGCAGTGCACAACCTGACGGAACAGAACCTGCAGGAAGCGCTGGAACTGGGCGGGATGCCGTCGCCGTCCATTGCGGTGGTGAAGGCCCGGGAGGGGCACACGAAGTACGGGCCCATCTCGCTGGTGTTCGGCAGTGAGACCATCGACCCCATGGCGAACCGTGCGAACAGGATCTATGGCTCAGATGCGTGGACGCCGACAAGGCCGGGGGTGGAGTATGAAGTGAACTACGAGGCCATGCGGGACTTTGAAAACCGGGTGTACGAGGCAAGCGGGGAAGCCTTTGAAGGAAAGTTTGTGAACAGCGCTGCGGTGCAGCGTACAGGCGTGGATGAGGCCAGCAACATGAGCCGGAAGGAACTGGCACAGAAGATGCAGCGAGACACCGGGGTGCAACTGGCATACCTGAAGGACAAAGGAATAACGGTGGAACCGGTGTACCGGATGGAACAGGAACAATTTGACAGCATTGGAAACGATGCGCTGGAGGCTGTGATCCGGCGCACGGGCGAGGCAGAGCTCAAGGAGGCGTTTGAAGGCGGAGATATTGACCGACTGGACAAGCTGGCGGATGCGGCTGCGGATGCCTTGGAGGAAAAGTACACCCATGGAGCACTGGAGGGGAAAAACAGAAGGTGGATGCTGCGAATCAATAAGCTGCGGAATGAAAACAGAGGGCGACTGTACCAACTGCTGGAACACGCATACAAAATGCTGACGGACACAAGTGCAGGGAAGCAGACGCTGGATGTGGAGGCGACCCGGAACGCGATCCGGGAAAAGGCACCGGAGCAAAAGGTGGAGCAGTGGGTGTACGACAAGCTGAAAGGTGTGCTGGGAGAAAAGGGTATCCGGAATGAAAAAGAACCGTTTACCCCGAGCGGTAAGAAGCGGAGCTTTGCGCAGCTGCACAACCCCTACACGCTGGAGAATCTGGTGAAGGCCATGAACAGCCAGAATGCACGCGGACAGGATGTTTGGGGCGTATCGGCAAGCACCTTGATGAGCACGACAACGGCGGAGTACAAAACACTGGACGAGGCGCGGGCGGACAAGGGACGGCTGCGGCAGATGCCGGAGGCAGAGTACAAGAAGCTGCTGGAGGATGCGGACGGACAGATCGAACAGGTGATCCGGATGCTGCGGCAGGAAACGACGCCGCACAGCGACAACAGCTTTGAGGAACAGGAAATTCTGGGCAGCATCCTGATGCAGGCGGCGCAGGGCAAGCGGACAGCGGCGGCCATTGGAAAAGTGTTTGCGAAGGAAGGGTACATCATCGGCAAGGACACGGCGCAGCAGATCCTGAAACTGTACAAGGACGTGGCGAAGATTCCGACCGGGTACTTTGAGGCAAAGCCGCAGCGTGCCGTGGGCTTTGACGAAGTGCGGGCGGCGATTTTGCCGGACAACGCAAGCAAGAGCCTGATCGACGAGCTGCAGCAGAAGGGCGTGAAGGTGGAGCTGTACAAGGCCGGAGACGATGCCCAGCGTACCGCGGTGCTGAACCGTGTGCCGGATGTGCGTTTCCAGATCGCGGAGCAGGCGAGCCGGGACGCGAAGCGGAACGAGCAGCAGCAGGCAAGCCGGGTGATCGCGGAGAAGGCGGCGGCGCTGGACACGCTGAGCCAGTTCTTTGGGCTGACACGAGGCGTGAACGTGAGCCGCAGCGCGGTGGACGAGCTGGCCGGGCGCTGGCTGAAGGCCAACGGCAGCAAGGCCGACCGGGCGAAGCTGGCGCAGGAGACCGAAGTGCTGGTGAACTACCTGAAGGCCGACGGCGCGGACATGAACAAGGCCGAAGCGCTGGCAGAAACGCTGGCGGGCGAAATTCAGGACGGGGCAACCTACCGCAATACGGAGCTGTGGGACGAGTACCCGGAGCTGCACAAGCTGGAATACACCGTGAACAAGACCGGACAGGCGAAGGACGAGCTTGTGAAGCGGTACGGCAGCTGGAGCGAGGCGGTGGCAGAGGCAAGACGCCACGGCGTGACGCTGCGGCAGGCCGACGGCGTGCGGGACGGAAACCCGGCGGAACAGTATGAAAGCATCATAAATGACACCCGGGCGACGGGCGGTGTGCGCGACGGCGCACGGGCGCTGTGGAAGGCAGCGGCGGAGAAGGCCGGTGTGGCGGGGGCATTGAGCATGGAAAGCACCGAATGGCTGGACGTGCTGATGAACCTGCATGATGACATCAAGCCGAAGACGATGAGCCGGTTTGCAGACGATGCAGAGTACGAGGACGCGAAGGTGGAGCTGGCGGGCAGGATCATCGGGGACATCATGCAGCTGCCGCAGCTGACCGATGCCGAGGCTATTTTTGAAGGCATCCAGCGGCACAACATGGAAGTGGCGAAAGCTGCTGCGGGAGACGAGAGCCGGGCCGCCGAAGTGGAGAAGGGCCTGAAGGGGGTGCAGAAAGCACAGAGCAAAGAGTTCAACCGGCGGCTGGCCGAGAACCAGCGCACGGCGGGCCGGAACGCGGAAGTGCAGCAGATGCGGCAGCTGCAGCGGCAGAACGCGAAGGCGGAAAAGCTGCTGAACGAAAACCTTGAAACCTTTGGTGTGGACGTTGACAACGTGGGAGACCTGAACGAAAAGCTGACCGTGCTGCGGGAAAGCTACGAGCGGGAAATGAAGGCCGAAGTGAAGCGGATGAAAGCGGAACGGCAGCAGATGCTGGATGAGGCAAAGCTGTGGTACCGGGAGCGGATGGGAGAGCTGCGGGAAGAGAACGCGGACCTTGCCCGACAGGTGAAAGCGGAACAGCGGCGCGCGGACAAGGCGGAGTACAGCCTGCTGGTGCAGGAAAACGAGATCATGGAATGGGAGGATGAGAACCAGAGGAAAGCGGCGGCGTGGCAGGAAAAGCAGGCACAGCGGAATGCGCTGGCCATTGAGACGGCGCGCCAGCAGCGGGACGAAGAGATCGCCATTGCAAAGCGGGTGGCGGAACAGCGGGTGCAGAAAGCGCGGGACGGCCGGAAGATGGACGAGCTGAAGCGGGGCATCCGGCAGGATGCGGCGGCGCTGAACCAGATGGTGCTGCGGCCGAGCAAGGGCAAGTATGTGAGCCAGCGGCTGATCGTGCAGGCGGCGGAGGTGGCGAAGATCGCCGACATGACTGTGCTGAACGACCGGGCTGTGAACCAGCTGACGCGGCTGCAGAACAGCATCCAGCAGAGCATGGGAAGCGAAGGCAGCCCCACGGCCATGACCACCGAGTGGGAGCAGACCGGGGTGCCGAAGCTGATCACGGCGCTGCAGAACGACCTGACGGCGTGGAGGGATGCGAAGCTGGCTGACCTGCAGGCGAAGCTGGCGGAAGCTGAAGCGCTGCCGGAAAGCGAGAAGGCGCTGGCGCTGCAGGAACGGCTGAAGAAACGCATCCGGGAGACCGAGAACCGCACCTACCTGCCCATGACTGTGGACCAGATGCGGATGCTGAAGGCCATTACCAGCGCGACGCTGCATGTGATAAGGAACGAGAACAAGACCGTGAGCCTTGCGAAGGCCGAAGAGGTGAGCAAGATCGCGGACGAAGCGGCCTATGAGGTGAAGCGGAGCAAGGGCAACCACCCCGGCGGGGCGCTGGACGGAGTGCAGAACCTGCTGACCAAGTACAACCTTGACATGCTGGGAGCCGAGCGGGTGCTGCGGATGCTGGGCGGATACAAGAATGGCGGGCAGATGGAAAAGATCGGGCAGATGCTGAACGACGGACAGTACCGCCAGACGAAGATCACCATCGAGGGCGAGAAACTTTTTGCGGACGTGACGGGAAAAAAGCACGCCAAGGAAGCGCGGGCCTTTGCGGGGCCGGGAGCGGACCTTGTGGACGTGGGCCTGACCGACTCGAACCGCAACGCCGTGCCGCTGACCCACGCGCAGATGTGCAGTTTGTACATGCACCTGCAGAACAAGGACAGCCGGGAACACCTGCTGACCGGCGGCATGGTGGTGCCGGATGCGCAGCTGTACAGCAAGGGCGACATCGAACAGGCATACCAGAAGGGGCAGCTGGTGCAGCTGGGTATGCTGAGCGACGGACACGGGGAAGCCATGGCGGACACCATCCTGAACACGCTGGAAGCGGCTATGACCGACTACGACCGGGCGTGGTGCGCGGACATGAAGGAGTTTTTCGGGAACTACACCACGAAGCTGATCAACGAGACGAGCCTGCAGCTGGTGGGCTACAAGCGGGCGACCGTGAAGAACTACTACCCCATCGCGGTGGACAAGGCGGCGCTGGCGACCGAGATCGACGGTGTGAAGATGGACGCGACCATCGAAGGCCGGGGCTTTTTGAAGAACCGTGTGAAGAGCAGCAAGCCCATCCTTTTGGAAGAGTGCTCGAGCGTGGTGCAGCGCAGTTTGCGGGACACGGCGGCCTATGCCGGACTTGCGGCACCCATCCGGGACGTGCAGAAGATCCTGAACGCGGGGGTGGAGACCCGGGACGGGGTGAAGACCCTGAAGAACGGTATCATTAAAGAGCAGTGGGGCACGAAGGCCGTGAGCTATCTCGATGACCTTTTGACCGACCTGCAGACCACCCAGCGACACCGCTCGAACGGCGTGAGCCGGATGCTGGGCGCACTGCGCGGCAACTACGCGGGGGCGGTGTTGACGCTGAACCCGGGCGTTGCCATTGCACAGGCGGCCAGTCTGCCGACGGCAGCGGCGGTGCTGGGCGGGGACACCATGGCGGCGGTGGTGCCCTTTGTGAAGAACCTTTCGCCAAAGCAGCGGGCGGCGCTGGAAACGGAGATCGCACAGCACGGAGACGTGCTGCTGCAGTGGAGACAGCGCGGCAGCGGAGAAGGCGAGCTGCAGAGCATCGGCAAGCGGGAAACGCTGGTGCAGAAGGGCATGGACAGGGCGCCAAAGGCACTGACCGGGTGGATCAACGGCATGGACGAGATCACGGTGGCGGCGCTGTGGGAAGGCAGCAAAGCCTATGTGAAGAACCACGCGGCGGAATTCGAAGGCGCGGGAGAGACCGGAAGCCCGGCGTACTGGGAGGCTGTGAACCGGACTTATCAGAAGGTGATCGAGCAGACACAGCCGAACTACACCGTGATGCAGAGAGCCGGCATCCAGCGCAACCCGGACGAGATGGTGAAGACCTTTACGATGTTCACGACCCAGCGCTTCCAGAATGCGGGCATCCTGATCGACGCGGTGGGCGACTGGAAGGCGCAGGCGGCGCGGTACAAGGCAGACGCCAGCGAAGCAAACCGGGCAGAGCTGAAGCGGGCAACGCAGCAGCGCAACCGCGCCATCGTGAGCCAGGCGGCGCAGGTGGCGGTGTTTGCCATGATGAAGATCGGCGCAGATTTCCTTTTGCACCGGTGGGACCGGGAGCAGGACGAAAACGGCGACGTGACCCTGAAGAGCATGGTGGACCGCTTTTTCTCGCTGTCCACCGAGAGCACGATGGGAAACTTTTTGTGGGGCAGCGAGCTGTACAGCCTGATCGACAATGCCGTGCAGGGCAAGGACTACGACGTGATCAGCGCCACGAACATCAGCGCGGTGAACGACATGGCATCGGACCTTGTGAAGTTTACGGCAGAGCTGAAGAAGGACACCAGCGAGATGGACGAGGCGGAGCTGGAAAAGCACCACCAGAAGCTGCTGCAGAAGGGGCTTGCCCTGATCGAGAACGGCTTTGAGATCGCGGGTGTGCCCTACGGCAACGGCCGGAAGATGGTGGACGCGGTGCGCGCCTACGCGGGGGACATTGAGAACGTGGCGCAGGGCGGGAAGTTCAGCTTCAACAGCCTGCCGGAGAGCGCGACCGGGCAGTATGACCGGCTGTACAATGCCTATGCCGGCGGCGACGCGGACGAAGCGCAGGCAGCCGTGGAAAAGCTGACCGCCATGGGGAAGGAGGATGAGATCTACAAGCAGCTGAAGACCCGGCTGAAGAAGTATGACGCGAACACCCGGGCGGCGGCGAAGGCGCAGATGGAAGGAAACGACGCCGAGCGCTACCGGCTGGAAACGGAAACCATTGAAAAGCTGTACGAGGTGATGGGCATCCGGAAAAACGTGAAGGAGGACGCGCCGAAGCGGGAGGCCGTGATCGACTGCGTGACAAGCGCGGTGAACACGCTGGAAACCGAAATGCTGAAGGGCGACAGCGGGGACATGTACGCGGACCTGAGCGAAGCGATGGACAGCCGCAGCGCGAAGGACGTGCAGGCAGAGTACGACCGGCTGGTGAAAGCCGGCAGAACGCCGAACAGCCTGAAGACCGAGATCACGAAGCTGGCAAAGCCGGACTACCTTGCGGGCAGCGACGCGGACAAGCAGCAGATGGCGGATGTGCTGCTGGCGCTGACCGACGCGGACGGGAACGCACTGTACACGGAAAAGACCTTTGCACAGTGGGAGAAAAACGCGGAGAAGGAAGCGGAGAAGGAACCGGAAGAGGACCCGTATGCACTGCTGCGGTGACAACCAGATGCCAACCAAGTGGCAGCCAAGTGGCAGCCATCCGGTGACGCTTTGTCACCAATAGAAAGCACCCCGGCGGGAAAGATCTGCCGGGGTGCTGCTGTTTGCGAAAGTGCACAGTTTTTGTTTTGGAGAAAGGGCGGTAGACTGAAAGAAAACGGAAGGAGGGACCGGACATGCAGGTAAGGATCGTAGAAAAGCACTTTGGCGGGGTGGAGTTTTGCCCGGAGATGAAGATGCTGCATCTGGGCGGGCAGAGCAGCGCGAACGTGGAAAGGCTGGAATTTATCCTGCCGGAGAGCTGGCAGGGCAAGAGCGTGACGCTGCACATCCAGCGGCAGGACGGGACGCTGCCGACACCCATTTTGCTGGACGAAGAGGACAGCTGTGCGGTGGGAAAGGACTTTACCGCGTCGAGAAGCGGCGTGTGGATGCTGATGGCGCTGGGGGAGGACGGATTCCGGGCACTGACGCGGCCGGCAAAATACGACTGTTATGAGACGCTTGCCACAGACGGCGACGCGGAGATCAGCCCGACACAGTACGAGGCCTTTGTGGCGCAGGTGCTGGACTATTCAAATGCTGCACAGAACAGTGCGAAGGAAGCCCGAAATGCGGCAGCGGCGGCAAAGCAGGACGCAAACAAGGCGGAAGCGGCAAGGACGGAGGCTACAACAGCAGCGTCCGAGGCTGGAGCGGCGCAGAGTGCGGCGGAAGGCAGCGCGAGCCGCGCAGAAAGGGCGGCTGACCGGGCAGAGTTGACCGCACCCTCAGACGGCGCAGTGCGCAGCGTGAACGGCAAGGGCGGCGTTGTGACCCTGACGGCTGCAGACCTTGGCGCAGTGGAAGAGAACAGCGCCGGATATGTGAAGAGCATTACCATTACAGGGCAGACCGTGACCCTGACGATGGGAGACGGCAGCACCCGGACGCTGCAGACAAAGGACACCACGGCGCTGGAAAACCTGACAGGCATCCTTGACACGGCGCACGGCGGGACCGGAAAGAACACTGCCCTGACAGCGGAAGATGTGGGTGCCTATAGCAAAGAGGAAAGCTACGGAAAGACAGAAGTGTACTCGAAGACGGAAGCAGACGGAAAGTTCGGCGCGCCCTACACTCTGCCCGCAGCGACGGAGACCCGGCTGGGCGGCGTGAAAGCGGGAAGCGGACTGAGCGTGGAGGCGGACGGAACGCTGAACGCGGAAGCCTACACCAGAAAGGAAAGCGACGCGGCGCAGGAAACGCTGAAGAAGGAAATGCAAGCCAAGCTGCAGAAGCAGATCAGCGCGGCATACGCGATCACCGCCAGCGGAAAAGGTTATATCCGTTTCTCGGACGGCACGCAGATCTGCTGGAATACAGCTAAGTTGAGCTATTCGCGCACTTACTACTTTTTCACGTTCCCTGTGCCGTTTATCGATACTACCTATGCGGTTGCGGGCATGAAAACAGCCGAAATCAGTGACACAAGCGATAACGGCTTTTACTTTAATAAAAAAACAACGGATAGAGTGGAACTCAAAAGTGCTCACAACAGCTACAACGAGAACCCGTATAGTACCTTGATCGTAATCGGGCGCTGGAAATAAGGAGGAATACCAATGGATACTACACCCGGCTACACCCTTGCAAAGCCTGTTGTAACGCAGGCACAGTGCGATGCATACACCGCCATGGCGACGGCAGTGACAGCCCACAATGCCGCCTGCGCCGTGGGCGACACGCTGTGGAACATTGAGGACAGAGCAGACTGCTATGCTGTCACAGAAGGCGAAGCCGTGCGGGAACCCACCGCCGAAGAGCTGGCCGCGCAGGAGGAAGAGCGCAAAAAGGCTGAAGAGCGGGCGAAGCTGCCGGAGCGTGTGGATGCGCTGGAAACCGCAAATGACGATATTATTTTGATGATGGCTGATTTGATTGGAGGCTGATTTTTATGAAAACCCTGAACGCACTCAAACTTCGCATTATGACCCGCGCTTTCAGAATCCGCATTGCCGCTGGTGAAGTCTTTGAAGGCATCGCCGCCGACTACCCGTCCCTGACCACGGACGATCTGGAAGCCATCAAGGCAGAGCTGGAGAAGTAAAGGAGTAAGCGATGGAAAAGACCATCATGGACGTGAGCCGCTATCAGGGCGTCATCGACTGGGACGCTGTGAAAGCAAACGGCAAGGTGGATGGGGTGATGCTCAAGACTGTATCCACCAACGGCAGGCTGTCCAAGCGCAAGGACGGGCTGTACATCGACCCGACCTTTGAGCGCAACTACGCGGAGTGCAAGCGTGTGGGCCTTCCGGTGGGCGTGTACTACTACACCTACGCCACCGACAAGCAGATGGCGGACGCAGAGCTTGACCTGCTCAAAACCGCCCTGACCGGCAAGACCTTTGAACTGCCCATCAGCGTGGACGTGGAGGACAACAAGATCAAAAAGCTGTCCACTCAGGAGCTGACCGACCTTGCAGCCTATGCGCTGGGCACGGTGGAGCGCTGGGGCTTTTATGCCCTGCTGTATGTGGGGCTGTACTTTGCACAGACAGAGCTGTACATGGGCGGCACGGCGCTGAGACCCTACGATGTGTGGCTGGCGCGATACCCAAAGGACAAGACCAAAACGAAGCCGGAGGATAAGCCCAAGACTGATTTTGCCTTTGGGATGTGGCAGTACACCAGAACCGCCCGCGTGCCGGGCGTGAGCGGCAACGTAGACATGTCCCACGCATACAAGGACTACGCGGCGATCATCCGGCGTGCCGGTCTGGGCGCGATGAAAGGAGCAGAAAAATGAACAAGGTTATCTTTATCAGCCAGCCGATGGGGGGTCGCTCTGCCGATGAAATCAATGCAGAGCGCCGCAGAGTGATCGAGATTGCCCGGCAGAAGTTTGGCAAGGTCGATGTACTGGAGACCTTCTTTGATGATTTCGGCCCCGCCGCAAAGCCGCTGGACTATCTGGCTAGGAGCATTGAGTTTCTTGCAAAGGCTGATGTGGCGATTTTTGCGCCGGGATGGCAGAATGCGCGCGGCTGCCGTATCGAGCACCAGTGCGCCGAAGATTACGGTATTCCCGTGGTGGAGGTGTGACCGATGGCGAGCTGTTTGATTTCTGATGCTCCCTATGCATCGTGGCTCTCCGACGTTCTGGCCACACTCGAAGAGCACAAAATCAGCAAAGTTGCAGTAGCCGCACCTTTGCCCACGGGTGAAGTGTTCACCGGCTATTTCGGTATGGACACGATGGACAAGGCGCTGATTGCAACGAACATTCAGTCCGACGCCACCATGGATGTGGTCTGTGCCAACGGCCAGCGCATCCAGCAGGCGTGGGAAGATAGCGCCGAAGATGAAGAGGGGGTGTGACCAATGGCGAGTATTCTTGCTGCCGCAGGCATTCCGACGGCGGTGCTGGGGCTTCTCG
>ERZ773239.1091-NODE-1091-length-22898-cov-9.064615_pt1 | contig 22898 bp, 19 predicted proteins | sample MGYA00580521_ERZ773239 | MGnify/ENA primary metagenome ERZ773239 (study PRJEB29015, sample SAMEA2737801) | human gut metagenome | biome: human gut; feature: human-associated habitat; material: faeces | place: China | collected 2012 ... | reverse complement strand
TCGGTGTCGGTGCCGTGGCTATCCCCACCGGTATCATCAGTGCCGGCTTCGTGGAACAGTACCAGCGCAAAAGCAGTCTCTCTAATATTAAAGCGGCAGATATTCATGAGATCGCCGAGATCTTCGTGGATAAACGCTTCGCCGGCAAATCCGTGGAAGAAATGGAAGAGGCAGAACAGGTCACGATCTTCCTCATTCTGCGGGAGGACCTGTCCATTCTGCCTCAAAAAGATACGATATTAAGGTTAAATGACATCATTGTCATTCGTGGTGAGAATCCCTAACAATAGTGAAGACTGCCTCTTTTGCAGGGGCAGTCTTTATTATTTGTGATACTTATTTGGCTTCCACGGTTTCCGTAGTTTCTGTTGCCACTGTTTGACTTTCTGCGGTTTCAGCCTCGACATTCTCGGTCTCCGTCGCAGTTTCCGTTGTCTCACTTTCCGTTATCGTAGTATCTGTAGCTTCGGTGCTTTCTGTCTCTTCAGCGGTCTCCTCCACCTCCACCAGATCCTCCAGTGTATAATTGAATCCGGTCACCACGTTGGTGGCCACGACATACACTTTCATTTCAGAGGGAAATGCAATGTAATACTGGCTGGTCATGGAATTCAGATTACCGACGTTAATGATCACGCTGCGATCTGCAGTCTCGTACTGAATGGTACGCTCCGGATCCGCCAGTCCATACTGTGACATATCCGTCACATTTTCAATCACCTGATCTGCCTTTAACGGTGCCACCTTCAGGATCATCGCCTTGATCCGGTCCTGGTTCAGATTCAGGGAATGATCGTCCGCATAGTACCATGTTTCATCCTCTTTTTCAAAGGCATAGGTCTCTCCCTCATATACATAGCGGAAGCTGGTAATATCATCGGAGTTCACATCCAGCACCGTCTCCTGTGTATCCTCGGTGGTGGAAGTCGCGGACGATGCATTTTTATTATACTGGCGGATGCCCAAGAATGCTGCCGCCAGCACCACCAGTGCCAGCAGCGCCAGCCCCTGCTGGCAAAGCTCAAAGTCCATGCCGAAGAGCTGAATGGGGTACATAAGCCCGCCCAGCAGCTCCACGTTGACCCAGTACAGCGCAGCCAGCTGCCCCAGCAGACACCACCACTTGCGCCCGTGCCCGTGAAAAAAGTAGAAGATGAACACAGTCAGCACCCCTGCGCCGTAGTAGTCCACCATGCCCAGCGTGCCCAGCACCGCGCCCGCCACCACCACAAGGGCGGATACCAGCAGGTATAGTCCTGTTTTCTGCTTTTTGCGCACCGTTTCCATCAGATGGATGCCCAGAATGCCCAAAAGCAGCGTCCAGATGACGTTCTGGTGCACCGGGTAGAACCATGTACCGCCGTACATCAAATCGAAGGGGATCTCCGAAAGCAGGGCAAACAACAGCAGACGCAGGGTGTATTTTTTCAGGTCGTGGGTGTGGAAGTAGCCCTCCACCGCCATAAAGGCAAAGATGGGAAACGCCACCCGCCCGGCACAGGTCAGCCATTCCTGCGCGGGCAGCAACGTCGCCCACAGGTGGTCCATCAGCATCAGCGCCATGGCAAGGATATGAAGCGCCGCTGCGCTCAGGTCAAAGCGGGTCGCGGCAGTGGAATGGATCGGTTTGGTTGACATACACATACCTCGTCTTTGTCGAAATTTGGTCGTTCTGTCTGGAATACGAACGAGCCCTGCAAAGAATTGCAGCCCCGGCCAGATTTTTCCACCGCCGGGGCTGCAGGAATGCTTTATTTTTTCTGATGCGAATACCCCAGACACGAATAGCTGGAGCCAAGGCAGAGCCATACCACCGCCGTAGAGTGATTCTCGCCGGTAACAAGATTCAGCACCGCAACAAGAAAAAACAACAGTCCGCTGAGATAAAACAGATTGCATTTTTTCATAGAGCATTCCTCTGGTTTTGGTTTTTTCACCGGCTATTTTGGATACGGCAAGCGCAGGGGCGATTGCCATTTTACTCCGCGTACAAAGGGGCGCAGAGCGCCCACCCGGCACGCAGAAAGTGTGTGCCCGCAGCAGTCTGCGGGGCAAATTCATGAAGGGTGGCTTGCCTGCCTGCCCATGGAGACGTAAGCGCAAAAGCAGGAATGCGGGAAGGAGCAAGGGACGGTTTCGGCGAAAAAGCGTCTGGCGGTGGCGGAAAAGCCGAACGCAAGATTTTTTTCATAATAGCTGGCTCGTAAGGTGAGCCGTACCAAAACTTCCTTGCGGAAATGTGCAGCGTTATAGTTCATCTGCACCCGAACCGGCAGCTGTGCACCCGGCGCTTGCCGCACCCAAAATAGCCGGTGGAACGATCATTTAGTTTTTGGCGTTTTCCAGATAGATCTCAAAGGCTTCGGCAAAGCTGGCGTTCACATCAAAGGGGACAGTGTAGTCTACCTTGGAGGTCACAAGGCAGAGGTCCAGCCGGTTGGAGGTTTCGTCTGCCTGCCGGTTCAGCTTGCTCAGCGCGGCATGGATGACCTTGCGGTCGTAGTTGATGGTGGTCACTCGCTTCACATCGCAGCAGTAGGAGATCTGGTTGCCCTCAGCGTTGAAGCGGTAGCCGGTGCCCCCGCCGGAGAGCAGCTGCTCAGAACTGCGCAGGTCGTTCATCCGTTTGAAGGTGCGGGCAATGCTCTGCCGCGCGGCATTCAGGCTGACCTCGCTGTCCATATCCATGTCCAGCGCATCCTTTGCCTTGCGGATAGCGGCAAACAGGCGGCTCTTCTCCTCCAGCAGATAGATCATGAACCGGGCAACGTCGGTGATCTGCTCTGCATATTCGGTCTGTGCCACGTCCATAACGGTCTCGTCCTCGGCCTCGGGCATCACCTTATGGCGCAGATAGGTGTTGGCCACCTTGGTCACGTTGGCATCGCAATCCAGAATGCCCTGCGCCTCGTCCAGCAGAGACTGGAGCTTGTTCTGGTAGCGGAATGCTTCCTTCAGGTTCATAGTCGTTCCCTCCATCTTGTTTTTTCTGCTTTCAGCTTACCACAGACTGCCCGCCCGCGCAAGCTTTCCGGTAAAATGAGCAAAACGCCCGCCCCGGCATGACCGGGGCAGGCGTTTTGCTTTTGCTGTGACACTTATTGGGATAAGAGATTGGCATTACTCAGCCGGCCACGCGCTCGGTGCGGCCTGCCTCCAGCATATAGCGCAGGAAGCCGGTCACGTCGGCGGGGTCGGTCACGGTGAGGTCAAAGCCCTTCTTGGGGGCAGTGTCCATCATCTGCAGCATGGAGCGTGCGGTAGTGTCCTTTTTCAGGTCGCAGGTCTTGCCGTTGTCCAGATGCAGCAGCACGCTGCCGTGGCTGGCAGAAAGCTGGCGCATGAAACGTTCCTTATCAAAATACTCGATACGAAGCATAGGAATACCTCCTTGATGAAATGGTTTATGTTACACTTGCCGTCCAGTCCTCTTTGGACTGACGGCGGGAGAATGGCAGTTTTGCCCGGCAGTGGAAACGCTTGCACAGCTTGCGTCCCGGCTGCCTTGGTGTTATACTGAGCTTGGAAGCTCTGATAGGATAATACCACAAAACAATCGCTAATAATAGAATAAAACCGCATAGTATATGCAACAAAACCGGCATTGACAAAAAACATTCAAAGTATTGCGGAAAGGAATTGGTGAATATGGCATATCAGACAAGCTGTGCCTCTTATACCAGCGGCCGGGTGGGGCTGTCCAGCGCTACTGCCGTGGTGGCCGATGCCGCCGGGCGGGAGCAGACCCAGCACGGCAGCCCACTGTTCCCTATCGCCTGTTACGCCGAGGATCTTTCCTGTTTTTCGGTGGCGTGGCACTGGCACGAGGAATTTGAGTTCATTCTGGCGGCACTGGGGCCCATCCATGTAGATGTGAACAAGACCCGGCTGACTTTGCAGACCGGGCAGGGGGTGTTCATCAACTCCGGGGCGCTGCACGCGGTAGAGCCTGCCGAGGGCAGGGCGCTGCTGCACTCCGGCGTGTTCCAGCCCCGGCTTGTCGGCGGCATGGACACCGTATTCTGGCAAAAACTCATCCGGCCGCTTTTGCAGCCGGGCACGCCGCCCTTCTTTTTGCTGGACGAGGCCGTACCATGGCAGCGGCAGGTACTGCTCTGCCTGCGGGAGGCGTGGAAGGGCGTGGCGGACGAGCCCTTTGACTACGAGAACCGGGTGCGCTACCACCTTACCGCTACCCTGCGGCTGCTCATTACCCAATGCGTCAGCGGCAAGGTGAAGGTATCGGAGCAGGAGCAGATCGCCTCGGAGCGGATGAAGCAGATGCTGCGCTATGTAGAGGAGCACTACGCTGAGGAGCTGACCGTGGAAAAACTGGCCGACTGCGTTGCCCTGAGCGAAAGTGCCTGTCTGCGCAGTTTCCGGCAGTTTTTGGGTATCACGCCCATCCAGTACGTCAAGCAGTTCCGGGTGGAAAAAGCCACCGAGCTGCTGCGCTCCACCCGGCTCAAGACCGGCGAGGTGGGGCTGGAATGCGGCTTTTCGGACGCGAGCTACTTTATCAAGACCTTCCGGGAGATCAAGCACTGCACCCCTCGGGAGTACCGTATCCGCTTCTGCTGAGCAAAAAGTAAAAAATGCCGGGCAGCTGCAAGCTGCCCGGCATTGCATTATAAAATTATCTTCTGCCAGCGCTCCGGCGGAATGACCGGCTCGGTGACAAAGGCCTCGGGGTTCGGGGCAAGAACATGGCGGGTGACCCGGAAAAGCCCCTCGGCGTCGCACAAAATGCATCTTGCATCGCCAAATTTTGTGTTCCGGGCTGCGCCGCAGTCCAGATACGCCTGTTCCAGCTTGACGAAATCCTCCGAGATGTGCGGCTGCTGTGCGTTGTAGTGGCGGCGCATATAGACGGTGTGCTGCGCCCCGGCTTCGTCCACCACGGTCATCTGCATGGGCTTGTCGGTCAGGCGGTTCGGCACGTTCAGCACCTCCTCCACGCTATGGATAAAGGTGTTGCGGGCGTGGGTGACCCCCAGCAACAGCACTTTGCCGTGGGCTGCCCGCAGCCGGTCGTAGCAGCCGCCGGGAGTGCAGGGGGTGTTGGCGTCCAACTCTCCTTCCAGATACGCAGCCGCCCCCTTGCCGTAAGCCGCCATGCTGTGGGTGGGGTGTAGCGAGCGCACCACCCCGGGGCGATGCCGGAACAGCTCCGGCAGAATGCCCACGCAGCACGGGCTGCGGCGTACATCGAACACCCGGTTTTCCTCGTTGATGAACCGCCATGTGTGGGTGGGCAGCAGCAGCAAGCCCTCCGCAAAAAACTCCATCCATGCGTCCAGAACCGTGTCTGCGCCGCCCTCCACCGGGCCGATGGACTTCATGGAGGAATGGATCAGGATGGTCTCGTTGCCTGTCAGCCCCATCGCGGCAAGGTCGTGCTTGAGGTCAGCCTTTGTATATGCCATGTCGTTTCTCCTTTTCGGGCATTTTGTCTGTACCCAGTTTACCGCCTTTTGTGCGGCAAAGCAAGCCGATACACAAAAAGGCACATACCCTGCCGCGTCTGCGAGGGTATGTGCCTTTTTGCTTTTTTCAGTGGTCAGCGGTTACTCGCCCAGCAGTTCCTTGCGCACCGGTGCAACCTGATCGTTCACCAGTTCCTTCAAAGCCTTCTGGAAGTGCCACATATCATTGCCGAGAATGATCATGTTGTAGCCGTCTGCAATAGCCTGCTTCAGGTTCTCCTGCGTGGGAGGCACCACCGGGCCCAGAACGCCCAGACCCTTGGCGCGGCACTTTGCCACCAGCGTCTTGTAGGCCTCGTGGACCTCCTCGCCCATGGAGTAGCCGATCTTCAGCTGCTTGGAAACAGCGTAGTCGATGGGTCCGAAGTTTACGGCATCAATGCCGGGCACGTCAAGGATCTCGTCGATGTTGTCGGTAAACTCAAAGTCCTCGTCCATAGGGATGACCAGCGTATCCCGGTTCTGCTGCTCGATGTAGGCGTTCCAGTCAAAGTTGTGGTAGCCAAAACCGGCAGCACGCACGTTGGTCTCGCCGCCGCGGCGGCCCAGCGGTGCAAACTTTGCGCCCTCCACGCTGCGGCGTGCCATTTCGGCCGTCTTGCAGTGGGGGATCACAACGCCGTCTGCGCCCCATTCCAGCACCTTGCGGATGGCTACCTCGTTGTCGTCTGCCATGCGCACCAGCACCGAAATATCATGCAGCTTTGCCGCCATGATCTGCTTTTCGAATGCTTCATCCAGCATATAGTTGGTGTGCTCCAGATCCAGATAGATAAAATCCAGACCGGACATGGCAATGTTTTCGATCACGCAGGTCGTGCCGGTAAAGCACGCCATACCGAAAACCGGGCCCTTTTTCATCTTTTCCTTCAGAGTCAATTCTTACACCTTCTCTTTTTTCTCGGGTTCCTATTATAAACCGCACCCGCTTTGCGGCGGGTGCGGCTGCGTACAGACCTATGCTTAGAAAATGCTGTAACCCAGCAGCTGCGGCAGGGCGGTGGTCAGCGGGCCCCACAGGCTGATAGAAATCAGCACGATGACGTTGCAGATGACATAAGGTGCAGCGCCCTTGAAGATCTCAATGATGGGCATACGGTTGATCTTGTTGCAGGCGTTCAGGCACATGCCAACGGGAGGCGTGACCAGACCGATAGCAAGGCCGGTAATCATCATAGCGCCGAACTGCAGCGGAGAGAAGCCGTACTGCTGCATGACCGGCAGCAGGATGGGAGTCAGCAGTAGGATGGCGGGGCTGACGTCGATGAAGGTACCGATCAGCAGGATCAGCACGTCAAAGATCAGCGCAATGACCCACGCGGGCAGGTTGAGGGACATGAAGAATGCGCCCACGGTCTGCGGCACCTTCTGCATGGTGAGCACCCATGTGAAGATGGTGGTAAAGCCGATGATGAGCATGATGGAGGAGGAGGAGATCAGGGTCTTTTTCAGTGCCTCCCAGACACCCTTCCAAGTCAGCTCCTTGTAAACGAAGAAGCCCACCAGAATGGAGTACAGCACAGCGACGCCTGCGCTCTCGGAGGCGGTGCAGACGCCAAAGGAAACGCAGATGATAATGAACACCGGCATGATCAGGGCGGGAATGCCGCTCAGCAGGCTCTTGGCGGCGCGCTTTGCGTCAAACTTGGCCTTTGCCGGGTGCCAGCCCTTCTTTGCGCTGATGATGTACACGAGGACCAGCTGAGTCAGGCCGATCAGGATGCCGGGCACGGCACCTGCCATGAACAGAGCACCCACGGATGCGCCGGAGATCATGGAGTAAACGATCATGGGGGTAGAGGGCGGGATGATCATGCCCATGGTGGAGGAAGCAACGGTGATACCCGCAGAAGCCTCCGGAGGGTAGCCCTCCTTTTCCATGGCGGGGATCAGGATGGAGCCCAGAGCAGAGGTATCTGCCACAGAGGAACCGGAGATGCCGCCGAAGATCATGGACGCCACGATGTTCACTTCGCCCAGACCGCCGCGCACCGGGCGCAGCAGCTCCATGCAGAAGTTGATGATGCGCTGGGTGATACCGCCGGTATTCATCAGCTCACCGGCCAGCATAAACAGCGGCATGGCTATCATCAGCTCGCTGTAAGCGCCGTTCCACACGCGCTGCGGCAGCATGGTGATAAAGTTGGGTGCGTAGATCAGAATATAGCTCACGCAGGAAGCGCCGATTGCAAAGGCCAGCGGCACGCCCAGCGCAGCAAAGAAGATCAGCAGCACCAGAAGGATGAGCATTGCCATAAGTATTTTCTCTCCTTTCCCTTATGCGTCTTCCTTGGTCAGCGCCTTGTTCTTGGGCGCAAAGAAGGAAATGTCAGCCTTATACAGGGTGATAATCTTGATCACGACGCAGATGGCGCAAATGATGCCGCAAACCGGCATGATGCCGTACATATACATCATGGGGATCTCCATGCCCTGACTGATCTGCTTGCCTGCAACGCCAACATACTTGAAGCCCTGATAGGTGAATACCAGATCCACGGCCAGTACGATGAGATAGTTGACGATGGCCAGCCAGCGCTTGCGGGCGGGCTTGACACCGTCGTAGATGATGTCGATCATGACGTGTTCATCCTTGATGACGTTGATGCCCATGCCCCAGAAGGTGGTAAAGGCAAACAGGGTGGTGTTGAACTCCGCCAGCTGCTTCCAGCTCAGGGAGAAACAGTAGCGTGCAATGACCGTAAAAATGACCAGCGCGGCAAGCAGTGCCATAGCGACGATCCCGATGAAAAAGTACAGGTCAAACAGCTTTTTCCCGAATTTTTTGAGCGCTTCTATTGTGCTCAGCCCCTTTCCTGTAATGTTGTGGGTGGTTTATCATTGAGAAAGGGCAGCCCGAAGGCTGCCCCCGTGCCTCAATAAAAACGATATACGCGCAAGCGGTTATGCCTTTGCAACGATATCCTGCATCTCCTTCAGCTCGTCTGCGGTGCAGATGCCCTCGCTGATGCACTTGTCGTACACAGACTGCACAGCCTGCTGGAAAGCTTTCAGCTCATCTGCGGAGGGCTCGTACACCTCGCAGCCGTAGTCCACGATGGTCTGCTTTGCAGCACTGGAGTTCTGGTCGATCAGCTGGTCGTTGTACTCGCCCATAGCGGTAGCGCACTCGGTGATGACATCGCGGAACTCCTCGGGCAGAGCGTTCCACCATGCAGCGTTCACATAGAAGGGATCCGGATGGAACTGGTAGTTCACTTCGGTGAAGTACTTCTGCACCTCGTAGAACTTCATGCCTTCCACGTTGACCCAAGGGTTCTCCTGACCGTCTGCAACGCTGGTCTTCAGGCCCATGTACAGGTCAGAGTACGGGATGGTGGTGGTGGTAGCGCCCATGGCCTGGAAGGTCATGTCGATGGTTTTCATGCCGTTGGTGCGCATCTTCAGGCCCTTCAGGTCTGCCGGAGCCTTGATAGGGTGCTTGGAGTTGGAGAACTGACGGTAGCCGCCTGCATCGCACAGGTTGATGATGACGGTGCCGGTCTCGCCCTCGGCCTCAGCGCACACCTTCTGTGCCAGCTCGCTCTGCAGCAGAGCGGTGACCTGTGCACGGGTGTTGGTCAGGAAAGGCAGGGTGAACATCAGCAGGCGGGGGCTGAAGTCGAACTGGCCGCCGCGCATACCCTGAATGGTACCTGCGACCACCTGCTCCAGCATCTCCTTCTCAGTGCCCAGCTGGCCGTTGCCGTAAACCTCGATCTTCACATGGCCGTTGGTGGCAGCAGCCACATCCTCGGCAAACTTTTCCATGGAGACAAAGCGGGGGTTGCCCTCGGGCTGTGCATGACCCACGGTCATGGTAAAGCTGCCCAGAGAGGCAAACTTGTCATCACCGCCGGCTGCAGAGCTGGCTGCGGAGCTGGCTGCAGGTGCTGCGGTGGTGGTGGAAGAGGCAGAACCACCGCAGGCTGCCATTGCACCTGCTGCGGCCACTGCGCCGGATACCTTCAGAAAGCTGCGACGAGAGATCTTTTTCATACGATTGTCCTCCAACTTGTGTCAGGCCGCCGGGAAACTGCCTCGTGCTTGTCTCTTTGCCGGTCAGCCTGTATACAGCATTTACTTCGTGCTGCTATCGTAACAAAAAATACATATTTCCACAAGAGCAATATTCACTGAACTTATTGAGGTTTCTTTGTGCATTTGGCACAATATTCACCTTTTTTCAGCATTTATTCAACTTTTTTCTGGTGTTTTCATCTAATATACCAGTTTCGTCACTACAAGATCCGTGTTTTGCCCGATTGTAAGTTCCTGTATACAAGAGCTGTCATAAACTTCTATTCAAGCATTGACATTCTGTCGCCGGAACGGTACAATGATAATAAGCTTATATTTACCGGATAAATGGAGAACAACTATGGCTACATTACAGCACACTGATGAGCTCTATCATATTCTCGAGGACGAGATCTGCGCACTGAAGATCCTGCCCGGGGAAGCGCTGAGCGAAAACCAGCTGTGCAAGCGGTTCGGCGTTTCGCGCACTCCTATCCGCAGCGTTTTGCAGCGGCTGGAGCAGAACCGCTTTGTGCAGATCATTCCCTGCAAGGGCACCATTGTTACCGCCATCGACACCGGCGTGGTGGACCAGCTCATCTTCCAGCGTGTTGCGGTGGAGGGCATGGTGTTCCGGGATTTTGTGCAGAGCTGCTCGCCCATGGAGATCCTTGCGGTGGAACACCTTTATAATATGCTGCTGGAAGCCGCTGCGGGGCGCAGCGACCCGGAGAACTTTGATTTCAACCACTTCCTCAGCTGCGACCTTGCCATGCACGAGTACTGGTTCCACAAGACCAGCAAGGAGTACCTCTGGGAGCAGATGACCCGTCCGCAGGCAGACTATTCCCGCTTTATCCGTCTGGACATCGTGGGTGCACGCAACGTGTCCAGCGTCGTCAGCGAGCACGCCGAGATGCTGCGCATCCTGCGTGAGAAGGATCTGGACGCCATTGAGCCGCTGATGCGCACCCACCTGTACGGCGGTGTGAGCCGTATGGGCAGCAAGATCTACTCGGACGAATACCGCGGCTACTTCAAGCTGCCGGAGAACAAAAAATAAAGAAGGCCGCTGCACAGGAAACTGTGCAGCGGCCTTCTTCTGGTTGCGCCAGCAGGAGTCGAACCTACGATGGGGGAGTCAAAGTCCCCTGCCTTACCGCTTGGCGATGGCGCATCATGCAAAACAGTATAGCATATTTTCCGCTGTTCCACAAGAGGTGCGCCGCATTTTTGCAGCTTTTTCTGTGCGCTGTCTGCCGCACTTGCGGCGTTTTGGGTCGGTTTTTGGGCTTTGCGGCCGGGCCCCTGCGTTTTCCATATTCTTCCATGTTTTTACGAAAGGCAAGTTTTGCGGGATGCGTTTTTCAAAAAACACAGTCCGCAGGGGGCACAAGATTCATATTGCAAAGGTGAAATTTATTTTTTTCCTGATTTTTCTTATTATTTTCTCAAAAGACTGTATTTTTTGTTGCGGTTCTGGTACACTGGATGTGATAAAAATAAGTTGAAGAAACTACGCCGATGTCCGGGCTGTCCCCGGGCGGGGCAGTGTCTCCATCTTTGTGAAGGAAAGCGAGGGATCTCATGAAAAAATTCCTGAAAACGCTGGTGGTCGGGCTTTGCCTGTTCACGCTGCTGTGCTGCGCACTGCCGGCTGCATTTGCCGCCGACAAAACTTCAGGGAGCAAAAAGGAAGAGAACGTGTACGCCATTGGTATGGATGCCCAAGGCGGCATCTGCTCCACCGTGGTAACCTACACGAACCTGTCCGGCAAACTGGAGAGCACGCCCGAGCAGCCTACCATGACGGGCTACTCCTTTGATGGCTGGTACACCGAGCCGGTGGGCGGCAGCAAGGTGACCACCTCCACCGTGTTCACCTCCGACGCCACCATCTACGCCCACTGGACTGCCAAGGCCGGTACTTCTACCGTGCCGCAGCCCACCACCCAGCCTGCCGCCCAGTGGCAGAAGTATGTAGGCCCTGCCCTTGTGGCCGGTGCCCTGCTTACCACCCTGCTGGTCTCCACCATGTTCTGAACACTGCTGTAAACACAATGATACCATTGAAGAAAGGGATCTTACCATGACTACTTCTACCATGAAAATGCCCGCCAGCTATTCCGCTATCGAAGCCGAGGAGATGACCTATCTGGACGGCGGCGCCAGCAACGCTTATCAGTCCTTCCTGGACATCGGCAAGGTGTTCAACTACATTGCCCGCATCTTCTCCGGTGCAAGCTCCATCATCAACAACGTTAACGTCATCTACCAGTCCTTTGTATCGCTGAACAGCCTGCTGGGCAGCTTCGGCAAGTAAAAGCATCACCCCAAAGTTCAGATCCGGGAGCCGCGCTTTTTTCGAAAAGTGCGGCTCCCGTTTTTCGTACACGCTGTAATTCAGTGCATTACTGCGCAGCACTTCACGTTCCAGAATTGTGAACAAACTTTTTAAGCTTTTGGGGGGTCAGTGGCCGTTTTTTGGGCTTTTTCTATATAAAAAGCAAAAAAATGCGATATTTTTTTGGCTTTATCTCTTGATTTTGTGTCTGATTTGTTATATTACTGTTACAGTGGGTGTGCTAGAATAAGGTTGTTTATAAAATGCCCTTCAGACCGCGTAAAAAATCGTGGCGGCAAGCGTTTTTTCAGGTATTTTTGTTAAGTAATTTCGTAATCTTCGAAAACCTTTTCGTTCTTTATGATTTGGGAGTATGTACACAAATGGCAGATCGTGAACTGCGGCGGATGCACCGCGCTGAACTGATAGAGATCATCTATGCGCTGAAGCAGAGCGAGGACCAGCTCAAGGCGCAGAACGCCGCGCTTACCGCGCAGCTGCAGGACCGGCAGCTACGGCTGGAAAGCGCCGGTTCCATCGCGCAGGCCGCGCTGGAGCTGAACAACGTGTTCGCCGCCGCGCAGGCCGCCGCCGATGACTATCTGCACTCGGTGCAGGCCAGTCTTGCGGACACCAACGCCACCGCCGCCAATACCCTTTCGCAGGCGCGCAGCGAGGCCAAACGCATTCTGGAGCAGGCACAGGCAGACGCCGACAGCCTGAAAGCGCAGGCGCAGCAGGAATGCGACGCCATGACCGCCGCCGCCGCGCAAAAACGCACCCAGACCGAGGCCGACTGCAAGGCCATGGTAGAGCGCGCCGAGCAGGAGGTGCAGCAGCGCTGGCAGGCATTTGACCACAAGGCCAACGAGCTGCTGGACCAGTATCGCAGCACAGACGGCCTGCCTTCGGAGGAAACATGAAAAAACGCGATATCCGGTTTGCTTCCATCCCTTCCACCGAGGAAGTGGCCGCAGAACGTGAGCGTCTTGCGTACCAGAGCCGCTACCAGCGGGTGCTGCGCAGTACGATCTATATTCTGGTGGTGGTGGCCGCAGCAGCCGTGCTGCTGGCTACGCTGTTTCTGCCGGTGCTTCAGGTCTCCGGCGACAGCATGTACCCTACATTAAATGATAAAGACATTATCCTGCTGGTAAAATCCAACCACATTGAAAACGGTGAGTTATGCGGGTTTTACTGGCAGAACAAGCTGCTGCTCAAGCGCATCATCGGGCAGCCCGGTGATGTGATCGATATGGACGTGAACGGCGTAGTCTCGGTAAACGGCGTGGCGCTGGACGAACCCTATGTGGACGCGCTGACCGTGGGCGAATGCGACATCCGGTTCCCCTATCAGGTGCCGGAAAACCGCTACTTCGTGCTGGGCGACCACCGTGCCACCTCTATCGACAGCCGCAGCAGCGTGATAGGCTGCGTTGAAAAAAGCCAGATCGTGGGCAGGGTTTTCCTGCGGATATGGCCCTTGTCCAGTTTCTCGTTGATCCATTGACCCCGGGAGGAGGTATTTCGTTATGAACGACATTCTTAAAACGTACATGGAGCGGTTCCGTGAGAACCGGCACACCCTGCGGCGCTACACCGCATTTGTGCTGGCACTTGCCATGATCACCACCCTGTTCGTCAACTGGCAGCTGCATGGCGTGGGCATCTCGATGACCGCGCAGTACCAGTGCGGCGAGGAGGAGCACACCCACACCGCGGATTGCTACACCAAGGTGCTCACCTGCGGTTACGAGGAAGGCGAGCTTGAAAATGCGGACGAGGTGGCCGCCGCTGCTGCGACCAGCCAGCCCACCGTTGAGGCTGAGCCCGCGCCGCTGGCACTGGAGCCGCAGATCGAGTTTGTGCCCCACGAGCACACCGAGGACTGCTACACCGAGGTGCAGACCCTGACCTGCATGGAGGAAGAGCACGTCCACGGTGACGACTGCTTCGACCCCGAGGATGGCAGCCTGATCTGCGACAAATTTGAGCATACCCACGACGAAAGTTGCTATACCACCGAGTACGAGCTGACCTGTGGACTGGAAGAGGGCGAGCTTGTGGAGCAGGTGGTGGAGCCCACCCAGAGCGCCGAGCTGGCGGCTATGGCTGTGGCCGAGCCTGTGGCACTGGAGCCGGCGGTGGACACCGTGGAGCCCATCTACCACCACCACACTGACGCCTGCTACGAGGAAGTGCTTACCTGCCCCCTGCCGGAGCATCACCACACCGTAGCCTGCCTGAGCGACACCTCCGCCGACGTTGAGACCCCCGAAGAGTGGCAGGCCGCCAACGCCGAGGCCGTGATGACCGGCAACTGGGACGAGGACCTGCTCAGCGTGGCAAAGACCCAGCTGGGCTACGAGCAGAGCGAGAAAAACTTCGAGATCGACCCCGCAGACGGCGTGACCCTGCACTACTACTCCCGCTACGGCCAGTCTTACGGCAACCCCTACGGCGAGTGGGACGTGATGTTCCTCTCCTACTGCCTGAAGTACGCCGGTATCCCCCAGAGCGCCATCCCGCAGGAGGCCAGCGTGCTTTCCCTGCGCAGCTCCATGAGCGACATGGATTGGCTGCTGGACGGCGAGGACGGCAGCGCCGCCAATGTGGGCGACATCGTTATTTATAATAAGTACGTCACCCGCACCGTGGCTGTGGACAGCAGCGCCGATGGTGCAGCGGACGATCTGGACGACCAGTTCAGCATGGACACCGATTTCGAGAACGGCGCAGAGCTTGAAACTTCCGGCGCTTCTGCGCTGGATACCGCCCCCGCCGCCGAGGACGCCCCCGCTGCCGACAGCGTGATCACCCCCGATCTCCCCGACACCGCCAACCCGGAGCAGCCCGCCGCAAAGCCGGTGGACAGCACCGGCACCTCTGCATCCGGCGCGGACACCCTTATCCCCAGCGTGGATTCCCCCGCTGCCGAGCCGCAGACCACCACCGTGACTGACGCTCAGCCCGTGGAGACCGTGGGCATCGTGAGCAGTGTGGACAGCGATGCCGACACCCTGACCGTCATCTCCGGCGACGTGGACGGCAAGGTGGCTGAGGTCACCCTTTCCAACGCCGAGGTTCTGGCCGTGGTGGATGTTGCCGCCGCCCAGTACGCAGACGAGATGCTTACCACTGCTGTTACCGGTGCCCTGCAGGCTCCCGGTATGCTTATGCTGGCGGGTGAGGGCTCCGGCACCCTTACATCCGTTCAATATGTGGCCTACTTTGATGAAACGCCTGAGGGTTCGAATAAAGGCGGCATTACCGGAACTACTGTTACTGTAAACAACAAAATTGTTACCGGTGAATATAACTTGCAAAACAACGATAAGATCAAGCTGGACTATGACTTCTATATTCCCGCTGATGTGCTGGATCTTACAACCGGAAAAGACACTTTGACCTATCACCTTCCTGACGGAGTAGTGCCTGAAGACAGTGCCACTTATGATCTTGATGATGGTGTGGGCACGATGACCGTTGCGAAAGACGGCACGATCACCTTGAAGTTCAATAATAACTTTGCGCCGCACCAGCCTTTTACCGGTCATTTCACCCTGAGCGCCAAGGTAAAAACCGACAAAATCGGAGATGGCGGCACGATCACCTTCCCCGGCAGCTCTGCCTCTATTACCGTTAAAAATCCTACTAACATCAGCATTGATAAAAAAGGCACCTATGATGAAAAAGACGGTAAACGCATCCTTCATTATACGGTCACGGTAAGTTCCACTGACGGTTGGAACCAAAAGGTCGACATTAACGACAAACTGGACAACACCGGTAAGGTCACCGGTACGTATGTGCGTAGCTCCATTAAGCTTACCGACAAAAACAAGAAAGAAATCTCTCTTGATGGGCATCTGACATGGAGCGAAACCGAGCAGAGTTTTTCCATCAAAAACCTTCCCGAAATGAATAAAAAGGACAAATACATCCTGACCTATGATGTTGAGTTGTCCGGTTCGTATGGTGGCTCTGGTTCCGGCAGTTTCCATAACTATGCAGAGACAAACAACGAACAAAAGACCGACCCGTGGACATGGCACAGTAACTACATTGAAAAACACGGCAGCTATAATAACGAGGACGGTTATATGTACTGGACCGTCACCCTGTCTAACTACTATGGCGGCAACCTGAAAAACTATAAGGTCGAGGACGCTCTCCAAACCAATGGCGCAACCATTGTGGGAGACGTTACCATTACCGAAAAGAGCAAAGACGGCACTGTTTCTCCGTTTGGTACCATTAATGGTGTTGATGGCAAGGATAAATTCGACTATACGTTTACCAAGGATGCCACTGGCACTGAATACACCTTCTACTATAAGACCACTGTTCCGGATGGCGTTAAAACGGTTAAAAACAAATCCACCGTTGATACCGGCAAAGAAAAGTATGAGGCAACCGCAGAGCCCGGCATTACAGACCGCAGTTGGAGTACTTCTAAATCCACCGCCGGTTCTCTGACCGAAACCTCCACTCCTAATCTGCTTAAAGCACCGTGGAAGATCGAAGTTGTTGTGCCGAACAAGTGGGAAAGCTACGGTATTCTGGACAAAATCTACTCTCCTAAAGACCTTGATGGCATCCACTACGGCATAGCATCCGAGCTTCAGTCTGATCTTGAGAATCATCTCACCTTCACACTGGTAGATAATACCACAATGACCTATGCTCAAGCTATTGCGGCAGGCATTCAGATCGAGATCAAGTACGCCGACATTCAGGACGGTTTTGATAAAAAAAACGGCGAAATGTTAAGTAAAGCAAAAGAGATCTCGTCCACCGACAGTACTACTCCTGTTCGTTCGTTCTACATCAAGCTGACCAAAACAGACAGTTACAAGGGACAAAACATCAAAAAGCTGACCATTGACAGCTACTCTACCTATGTAGATGTGAGCAAGGTCGAGCCCGGAAACGAGATCACTATTAGAAATAAGGCCAATAATGCAGAGGCGAAATACACCTATACCAAGCCCAAGGAACATACCAACTTTGAAAAGGGCGTGTCTAAGCGTGAAGCTTATCAATGGGATGCTGGTAATTTCACAGACAAACTTGAGGATGTTGACTATAAGGAGAGCGGACGGACTCTCTACTATCAGCTCACCCTTGATACCTCTGACCTGACTGAATTTACAGAGAATGAATACACTGTTACCGATAAGCTGCCTGCCGGTCTGAAGTATGTGGAAGGCTCTGCACAGGGCGCATTCCGCCTAGCGTCTAATAGTGTCGCTTGCTATAATTTTTATCGTGACCACGACCCATGGTTTAAGAACGACGGCATAGCGGAGTTTTCGTTCGATAATGCCACCCATCTTGATAAGTTCTTTGAGGTCAACGCGACCACCTACTCCAGTACCGAGGGACAGACCCTTACGTTCAAAATCAAGAATCTGCAGTCCCTGAACCATAATACAAAAAATAATTTCTTCCAGCAAATGAGCGGTTTCTATATCCGGTACGCGGTAGAGGTCGACACCGATCTGTGGAAAAACTGGAATGGTACCGGTATAGAAAACGACTCTAAGGACGAGCGCACCTACATCAACACCGCCCACTGGGGAAAACTTGACGCCAAAGCCGAGGTGACCCTAAAGCGCAGGACTGAAAACCTGAAAAAAGATGTTGATCAGTTGACAGACAGCAATGGCCACAAGATCGGCAGCGCCGCATACACCATTAAGATCAACCCCGGCGCAAAAGACCTTGTCCCGAACAGTGACACCGTTACCCTGACGGATATCCTTACCGTTCAGCAGGGCTATACCGCTGAATTGGATTTAAATTCTGTTCAGCTCTATGATGCCGCAGACACTACCTTTAGCAATCCCCTGTCCCGCAACGAATACACCTTCCATTATACCAGCCATGTGGATGCAGCCAGCGTCAACACCTACACCATGGAGCTTACTGTTCCCGACCAGCGCGCACTGGTGTTGAAGTACACCTACAAAACCAACGCCGGTGTTGGAAACGAAGTAAAGCTGGATAACAAGGCACTTTTGAACGGAAAATGGGATGCAAACGAAAACCAGACCTTGCGAGATATAGAGGCCGGTGGCTATGTCTCGCAGACCAAGCTGGTTGTGCACAAGGTAGACAGCTCTAATCAGGCCAACGGTCTGGAGGGTGCAAAGTTCAGCTTGTATTGGCTTGACAAAACAACCGGAGAATGGGAAACTACCGAGAAGCAAAACTATACAAGTGACGAAAACGGTCAGTTTACCATTTGGCTCGGTCATAAAGAACTTAATGCGGATGTCGACACCCTTTACAAGCTTGTAGAGGAAGCGGCTCCCGATGGCTATCGCAAGACCAGCAAGACGTATTACTTCATCTTCACTGCTAAAGATGAACCGGATGCTGACGCCTACAACAAGGCGGTGAACGGTAGAACCACTGATGCTAGCGGAAATACACTGCCTCTACTGAAAGACAACAACCTGATGATCTGCATTTTCAATGAGCAGAGCGACCTTTATATCTCCAACGAGCGCAGCAAGCTGATCATTCAGAAGTTCTGGACGAACCAGTACAACGAAGCAACTGCACCCAAGGAAGAATCTGTTACTGTTGATCTGTACAAGTACAAAAAGGATACTGATCGTGCAACTGGTATAAAGGTAACGTCCATCACCTTGAACAACAGCAACCACTGGACAGCCACTTACAGTAACTTGACGGAAGGCTACCTCTATTACATTAAGGAAGCTTCTACCGGCAACAAGTACGAGGTGACTTACAGCAGCAGCAACGAAACCGGCGTAGAAAACGGTGGTGTGCTTACCCTTACCAATAAGGAGAAGCCAGACACCCCCGACTACGAGCTCCCCTCTACCGGCGGCACCGGTACACTCCCGTACACAGCCGTGGGCGGCACTATGATGCTGTCTGCGCTGGCATATACCATTATCCACCGCAAGCGCAGACACGAAGGGAGGGCAGATGACTAAACTGCACTTCCCTGCCGGACGCCCGAGGCTGAGCCCCCGCCCGCCCAGCGCAAAGTTTACGCGATAGACCAAACAAAACTACACCCCTCCCCCCTGTGCAAAACGCAGGGGGCGGCAAGGGGCAGAAAAGAAAGGGGCTTTTTCCATGAAGAAAGCAATGAAGAAACTCATGGCTGCGCTGCTGGCAGTTGCTATGGTTTGCGCCATGGCGATTCCGGTGTGGGCGGCTGGTGGTACTACTGCCGGTACTGGTAGCATTACCATTGACAAAGCTGTTAGCGGTGAAACTTATACCATTTATAAGATGTTCGACCTGAACAGCTATGATCCCACCGCTGGCACCTACTCCTACACTGTAGTCTCCGCTTGGGAAGATTTCTTCAAGGACGGCGCAGCTGGTAACAGCTACATTACGCTTGAGAATGGTCATCCCACTTGGGTGGGCCTCAAGGATGCTGAAACTTACAAACAGTTTGCCAAGGCAGCACTTGATTATGCAACCCAAAAACCTATTACCGCTACGAAAACCAAGAAAGCGAACAGCAATACTGTTAAGTTTGACAATCTCGACCTTGGCTACTATCTGGTAGATACTTCTCTGGGTGTTCTCTGTGGTCTGAATACTACCGACCCCGATGTTACCATCAACGAGAAGAACGAAGTGCCCGACATTGATAAAAAGGTAGAGGCCTCCGAGGGCAACTGGGTTACCGAAAACACCGCTAAGATCGGCGATACTGTCAACTATAAGGTCACCATTACCGTGCAGACTGCAAACAACCGCTACGTCCTGCACGATACCATGAGCGAGGGTCTGACCTTTGTCCCGGGTTCCGTCAAGGTTACCGTTAATAATACTGTGGTCGATGCAACTAACCACTATACACTAGTTACTGAAGGCCTTAGTGATGGTGAGACCTTCAACATCAAGTTTGAGGACAGCTACATTGCTACTCTGGACGCAGGCACTAACATTGTAGTTACCTACAGTGCAGTTGTGAACGCGAAGGCTAAGGTCGATCCTGATGCGAATACGAACGAAGCACATCTGGTTTACGGCAACAAGCACGAGACCAGGCACGAGGAAACCAAGACTTATCTGTACGAGTTCGACCTGATCAAGTTCAGCGGTTCTACTAAAAAACTGCTGGGCGGCGCTCAGTTCAAGCTGTACGATGCAAAGACTAACGGCAAAGAGATCCCGCTGGTAAAGAATGAGGATGGCACTTACCGCGTGGCAACCGCAACTGAAACCCCTGTTGACCATATTGAAACGGTTGCGGGTAAGACTGTTAAGATCTCCGGTCTGGACAAAAAGGTCTACTATCTGGATGAGATTGTTCCCCCTGCCGGTTACAACGGCCTGACCGAGCGTGTTACGGTTGATCTGAGCACCGGTTCTAAGAAGGTAACTACCGGGTATTTCACCGATGGCACCGATGGCACATATGACGAGTCAATCGCCAGTTCCATCGGCGGTGTCGCAGTTGTGAACAACGCCGGCACTACCCTGCCCGGCACCGGCGGCATCGGCACCACCATCTTCTATGTGATCGGCGGCGGCCTGATGGCTGCAGCAGCGATCCTGCTCATTACCAAAAAGCGCATGGAGAACCACTAAGCTCTCCTTTCCCCCGGCACAGAGCGGGGCCGCAAGGCCCCCTGCTCTGATCCTGAAACTATAACGTTAGGGAGTAGCCCATGAAAAAGAACAAAAGCACCATTATATTGATCCTCGTCTTTTTCGTGGGTCTATCCGTGATGTTATACCCCACTATCAGCGATTACGTCAACCAGCGCAACCAGTCCCGCGCGGTGGCAAACTACGCGCAGGACGTGGACACCATGACCGATGCGGATTACAGCGCCTACTTTGACGCCGCCGATGCCTTTAACGCACAGGTGGCCGCCAACGAAACCGCCCTCTTCCGCCCGGATCAGCTTTCCGGCTACAACGAAACGCTGGATATTACCGGCACCGGCATTATGGGTTACATCACCATTTCCAAAATCGGCGTGGAGCTGCCCATCTACCACGGCACCAGCGACAGCGTGCTGCAGATCGCCGCAGGCCACTTGGAGGGCACCAGCCTGCCGGTGGGCGGCGCGTCCACCCACGCGGTCATCTCGGCGCACCGCGGCCTGCCCAGCGCAAAGCTGTTTACCAACCTCGACCAGCTGGAAGTGGGCGATACCTTTACCATCACCGTGCTGGACCGGGTGCTCACCTACGAGGTGGACAAAATCTCCATCGTGCTCCCCACCGAGACCGATGAGCTGAAGATCGCCGAAGGCAAGGACTACGTCACCCTGATGACCTGCACCCCCTACGGCATCAACACCCACCGCCTGCTGGTGCGCGGCCGCCGCGTAGAGACCCCGGATCAGTACAAGCACCTCCGCGTTACCGCCGAAGCGCTTAAAATTGAACCCATTATTGTTGCGCCCATTATGGCGCTGCCCATGCTGCTGATCTTGCTGATCGGTATGCTGATTTCCACACGCAAACCCAAGAAAACGAGAGGTGAAGAACATGAAAAGCATTGATCTGCGTCATCGTCTGGCGGCTGTGCTGCTGGCTATGTGCCTTGTGGTATGCTGCGCCCTGCCGGCGTTTGCCACCAGTGCCAACATTGAGCTGGGGCGTCTGGGCTCGCTCCATGTCCGTCTGTACGACACCCACAACGATGTGCCCCTGCGCGGCGGCGAACTGACCCTGTATCAGGTGGCCTCCGTCAAGCGCACCAACGGCAACCTGTACTTTGACTATACCGGCGATTTTACGGGCTGCGGTGTCGTGCTGGGCGATCTTTCCGACAGCACGCTGGCAGACCAGCTGGTAAAGTATCTGCCCGCTGTGCCCGCCATTGCCGCCCAACAGGACGTGAACGAAGAGGGCTATGCCAACATTACCAAGCTGCCGCAGGGTCTGTACTTGGTCGTGCAGACCGAGGCATCCCACGGCTACGAGGCCATCAAACCCTTCCTTGTGTCCATTCCCATGCCCGATGGCGACAACTGGATCTACGATGTGGACGCCACCCCCAAGGTAGGCGCTACCATCCCGGAAACGCCGGACACCCCCGACACCCCGGATGTGCCTGACACGCCGCCGGATACGCCCGACACACCGGACACCCCCGATCTCCCGGAGCAGCCGGACACCCCGGATACGCCGGTGAGCCCCGGCACACCGGATAACCCGGTAAGTCCCGACAGCCCGGACAACCCGGTAAGCCCCGAGAATCCGGATAACCCGGTCTCCCCTTCCAACCCCGATAAGCCTGTTCTGCCCCAGACCGGCCAGTTGAACTGGCCCGTGCCGGTGCTGGCCTGCAGCGGCGTGCTGCTGTTTGCCGCAGGCTGGGTGCTGAACCGTCAGGGCAAAAAGGAAAACTGACTTTGCGCTCCTTTCTTTTCGGCACAGCGTGGCGTTGTGTACCGAATTTGCTCCCCCGCAAGGGGGAGCATTTTTTGTGCCCTTTCCCCTGCCGGGCGCAGCACGATTTTGAATGCGCTCCGCGTTGCTCTGCGCATAACCAGCGGAAAATATATTTTTTAATTTGCAATTCTGGAAAATCTGCGGATTTTCCAGAATTGCCTTTTCACGGGTGGGGTTTGGGCACGAACCCTCTCAGGCATCTCGCTTTGCTCGATGCCAGCTTCCCCGAAGGGGGAGCTTTTTGGGTGGAGCTGGCGAACGCAGTGAGCCTGAGGGGGTACACGCAAAAGAGCCGCTGTACTTTTTGTACAGCGGCTCTCATTTTACGCAATCTGTATTATGTTTTTACTGCTGCTGGGCGGCCTTTTTGGCTTCCAGAGCCAGAATGGCATCGCGGCGGCTCAGGTTGATGCGGCCCTGCTGGTCGATGTCGGTCACCTTGACCACGATGGCATCGCCCACGGCAACCACGTCCTCTACCCGCTCCACGCGCTTGGTGTCCAGCTTGGAGATGTGCACAAGGCCTTCCTTGCCCGGGGCGATCTCCACAAAAGCACCAAAGTTCATCAGGCGGGTCACCTTGCCCTTGTAGATGGCACCGATCTCGGGGTCCTCCACAATGGTCTTGATGG
>ERZ773239.1084-NODE-1084-length-23011-cov-9.630118_pt1 | contig 23011 bp, 61 predicted proteins | sample MGYA00580521_ERZ773239 | MGnify/ENA primary metagenome ERZ773239 (study PRJEB29015, sample SAMEA2737801) | human gut metagenome | biome: human gut; feature: human-associated habitat; material: faeces | place: China | collected 2012 ... | reverse complement strand
GCTTTTCTACGAGTGTTATTCATTTTCAAATCTCCTCTCAATCTACGATGCCAAGTTTGCAAATATTTTTCGGATCAGTGATATAACCAAACGTTAATGTGTTTCGCAGATATCCTTTGTATTCAAAACCACGGTCACGAGCTGCTAGACGACACACATCTCGAATCGCGGATTCTCTCGGCCAAGAAATACCAGCCAGCTGATATTTCCACTGAAGATCCCTCAGCTTCTGCCACTCAATTACAGGCTTTTTTTCATTCTCGAAACACAAACCGTTCTGTACGGCATATTTCAGAGCATCACATCGCTTACTCTCTTCCGATGTACAAGTTCCCCACTCATTTTCCAGACGACGATACGCTCTATCAAACGGTGCTTGCTTTGCTGCATCAATGCCAAATGCCGCTCCAAGCAAACCCAAGCCAAGTAACAGTCCCATAATTTAAACCTCCAATTTACTTTTATCAATGTCAAACGTAAAACCATCATCTGTTTCCTGATAGTTCACTTCATCAAGTGCCTTATCCCGTCGTCTATTCTCTTCCACTATTTTAGCAACATTGGGATGATGCAGATTATACACAAACTGCTTTGCTTCATCGCCTCGCAAAACGATATCTTCATTCACATAATCACGCTCCTAAAATCACTCTTTTATTAAAATTCATAAATAATATTTTTAATCAACTGAGTTACCGTGCAAGGAAAAAAAGAACAATCATACGGCAATTTCAAGTGAAAAATCTTTTGTTCTGCATCAGAGCTGGACTCTGCAAAGACGATATAGTCTTTCTTATACACCTTACAACCGTCATCGTATTGACCTGATACTTTGTACCAATTACCCATAAGCTCCTCCTAAAATATTACTTTTAAGCGTCTTTCTTTATCAGCGGACGTCTATGCGTTGCGTTCTTCAGCCAATCACCACAACTAGGCATCTCCCTACTCACTCTTGTGTTACGACCACTCCCTATCGGACAAGCCCGGCGATAATCATCAGCGGTCTTGCAACCAAGAGATTCTGCTTCATCCAGAGCTTTTCGCACATAAGCCCATGTACTACCGCCGAGATCAGAACACTTTCCAATCACAGCAAGTACAAGTTCATCACCCATGCGCTCAACATATTCTGCTAAAGCCTTTTGACCAGTAGCACCAAGCTTCCCGATATTCTCTCGGAAAACATCCTCGATGGGTTTCGTCGTTGTCGTCTCATCACAAGACGAAGACGATATCTTATCTTTTTCTTTTTCTTTTTCTAGCTTTGTTTTGCTTGCGTTTGCTTCGTTTTGCTTACGCTTGCTTGATGAGCCACCAGCTTTACCAGAAATTCTCTTACCTTCGATGTATTCGGCATCTTTATCCAAATCTCTCTTGATAGCAGGCCACACATACCGCTCATTTCCGTTGAGCTCAGGCTCCGTTCCAGACGATTTATATTTCATCATCGCCAGTACCAGACGCCCCACCTCAGCAGCACTAAGGGGTTCAAAGTAGCTCTCATAAGTATCCCAGATTTTAATATAAGTATCAGCCATCACACACCTCAGTCTTCCAAGCTGTGTGTATTCACACCATAAAAAGTCTTCTTATAATATTCTTTTGCCTTATCCTCATCAAAACCAACGTACCGTAATGTAATATCCTGACTACTATGATTCAACTGACCCTGAATCCAAGACAATGCCTGGTTATCATCTTTATTAAGACACATCTCACGATAACCAAATGTCTTACGGCAAGAATGAGATGCAATCTTGTAATTAAGACCCAAATCTCTGCCAGCATTACGAAGGATACGAGCAAAAGAATCAACATCAATAGGATCACCGGCCTTTTTTGGTTCTGCAATATGAGGAATACCAGTTTTCCCATCTCCACCATTTGTCCTCAACGACTTTTTCCAAGTCCCCTGCCGAGACGGAAACATCCAATCGTCATATCCAAGATTTGCAATCTTAATGTATGTTTCAACGATATCTCTCGCTTCTGGAGTAAGAATGATTTCACGATATTTAGAAGTCTTTTCTTCGACAATGCAAGTTCCTGCGTCCTCAACCACCTCAATTTTTCCATTATAAAGACAGTAAGACATATCAGAAACTTTCAATTTAAGCAAGTCACTAGCACGCAACCCAGTTGCAATGCCGACATTAAATAGACACCAATTGCGATATTGCTTTTTATCCCAGAAGTATTCCGAAATCATTTGAACATCATCCAAGCTTCTAATTGGAGAAATATTACGCTTACGCTTCTGCTTACTTTTTGTAACACCACGCTTTTTCGCCGGAACGGAAGGTTTAGGATTAAAATAAATCAATTTAGATATCTGTTCTTCTTTTCTTTCAACAGCTGCGCTCATTATATTCACCTCATTGCCTTTTTCTCTGCACGATTCCTTGCAACAAGCTCTCTATTACTTCTATACCACTTGAGACTCTTCTCGTTATTTACAACCTTGCGACACTCTTCACAGTAAAGCTTTCCGCATTTTGGTCCATACCATGTAATACCACAACGTTTACACGTTATATTTCCATATTTGAGCATATCTCACACCTCGAATTTATCAATCTTCCAATAGTTGTGACCATTCGATATTACATACATTTACTTATCCTCCTGTTCTTTCATCAACTGCTTCACAGTCTTCTTAAACAGCGCGAGATTCTTTTCATTTTCGATAAACACCTTAGTCTTCGGATGAGGTGCCTTACCATGTGCCTTTTCGTAAGCCACAAACAAATTATTCATTTTCTTATAGCCAATACGCTCGTAAATCAAAGTGTAAGTGTGCTTGTACTGAGGCTTATCATTAAGCTTTTCTGCCAAAGGTAACAGAATCGGGATAAGAATCTTTGCCGTTTCGCTCTGCTTCTTGGGCTTTTTCTCCGCAATCGGTTCAGGCTCAACTTCCTTAGCTTCTACCTCAATCACAGGAGCGGCGCAAACATTCACTTCAGGAGCTGCTTCAATAGTTTTCGCTTCAGGCAGAGCTTTCTGTTCAGTAGCTTCTTCCTTCTTCTTGTTGATTGCCTCGGTATACAGATCCTCAACCAGAGCGCCAAAGATAGACTTATACATTTTGCTTGCTTCGACCACATCAATCGTAGGAATGTGACCGGTGCGACCAGTTCTTGCGCAATACTTTCTGCGTTCTTCCTCAATAACGAAGGTATAGACACGATTCATATATTCGTAAATATCACGGAATACATCCTGAACCTTCATTTCATTGATTGCGGCAATCACATTGATACGTTCATACATCTTCTTACGCCAGTCACTCATTACATCCTTACGAGGAGTAAAGTTTCTAGTGGAACGAATTGCATCATCCATCTGCTTGTCCTTGATCTGATGGACACACTGAGATACGCTGCTAATCACATTCAGTGCTTCATTGCTAGTGGCACGAGCTTCCTCAATCTGTTCACTGAGATCCTTACGGGTGGAATCAAGTTCGCTCTGAAGGCTCTTCATACTATCAAACAGAGCATGAAGTCTTACATCAATGAACTCCTTACTCAGTGCAGCATCCATCTGAGGAGTAGCCAGAACGGAATCACCACGCATCAAAGATTCCATAATGTCCCAGCAGAAATCCATGAATGCATCTGCCTTCGGCCGACGAGAAAGACGGCAGATTTCCATTACGCCGCGAAGATTGTAAACATATACTTGACGCATTTGCGTATGATTTCCGACCTCATTCCTCAGATTGAGGAACGAGCTCAAAGGGTCAAGCCTGTCTGAATTTTTGACATGAATGTTCTGGATCGCTTTACTAGGGTTTCCATATTCCAGCGCCGTACCAATTTGTTCACGGGTCATGTAATATTGGTGTTTATCATTCTGGTACACGTCCACATTCAGTGCTCCGAAGGGCTTAGAGGTTATTACGGTCATAGAATTGTTAGTAGCCATTTTGTTTTACTCCTTTTCGCTCATTAAGAAAAATCTGCGGTCAAATCTTCAGACGTCCAGCTCTTATGGTCTGTGTACTCGTCACTGAGCACATCCATCCAAAGATAATTTTCAATATCACCACTACTGTCATAATTGATACTAGACAGGTTGATTGTTTCGCCATCATTTCTCTTAAGGTAAATCACAATCTCAGGATATGGCTCTGCAAAACCCTCTGCGACAATCTTCCCGATGGGTGTATCTACTTCAAATCGCTTTTCATTCATTTTTATTTACTCCTTTGTTCCAGCTGCTTCAAACATTCTTTCGATTTGACTTACCCACATATCATTCTCAGAAACATTGCAATCTTCATTATCATGATATCGTTCAGCCAACTCTTCTGCAAACTCAAGAATCTCACCGTAGGTGTACCCATACTGTTCTTCAATCCAATCAGCATTCAATTCAAGCTGATTCTTTGCATCTGCGATTCGGAACTGGTTCTCCTGATACCGATATGCTGCCAGAATCTGCTCGGAAGTCATTTCCCACGATTTTCCGCTCCAATTCGTTACCACAATTTTTTCGCTCATTATTTTCTCCTTTTATTTAACGTATCTATGTACTTATTTCATGTCGTTTTCATGATAAAAGAACTGTTTTATCAAACCGTTTCTTTTTCCATGTATTTCAATGCGTTGGCAAGATATCTGAACTCCTTACTTTTGTGCATTCCATCAAACCACTGAGCAACATACCAGTTGCCAAGACAATCACAGCGACACTTCAATTTGCCAAACCTGAACTCCGGTCGTACCGTTGGCATCTTACTCAGCTTATTCCATAGGTTTAAAGCCTCTTCTCTATTCATTGGAAATGATATCCATGGCTCGTGACCATCGGTAAATTCAAGTTTTAGAACCATATCATCACCTCAAAACTGATACTTCCAAAACAATTTTGCATTGCCGGTAATGGTCTGTAAATAACTAATGTATTCGTTAAAGGAGCACACACCCTTCATTTTCATCTTACGTGCTCCCACAGCTCGCGCAGCCACCTTCGGATCATAATCAACAGCGTCAATGAATGCGCTATCGACCATCTTCTGCTCAAATTCTTTAATCTTATTGACATCCATATCCATTACTCCTCACACAGATTCTCAATCTTACGGGTTACTTCAAATCCTTGCCATGTCCAGCTCATATCTTTGTTGCCAACTAATGCACTCATACCTTCAGGATCAAATGCAATCTGGAAATCAGAATAGTCAGAATACGTTGCCATACATTCTTCCGCATCCTTCCTTATGAAATCCTTTGCTTCCTGTTCACTCTTAAAAAACTCCGGCTCAAACGCTGCGCCTTCAACGCTGCATTTAATAACACACCAAATCCAATTGCACAGTTCCATTTTATGTTCCCCTTTCAAGAATTCTTTAACATCCAATCATGTTGATATTTAATACACGCTTCCAAACTCATTCCATTAGTACAACGAAATTCACAACGCTCATTTTCAAAAGCACATTCAGCAATAAGTTCAAGATATGTACCAACCGAGCAGCCTTCTCCGTAATCTTCAATCATTTCAGCAAACGAATTGTAAAACCCAGAGATTGCCTCTTTAACATCGTCAATATTCATGTCTGACACATCAATTTCACTTGTCACAACACAATACCCAAATTCTTTGCTATAGTTAAGACTATATGGATTGATTTGAGTAAACTGATACTTCGTAGGAGAAATTTCCTTACAATACTGATAACAATAACTATCCGTACAATAGAATCTCCCAACATCAAGCTGTTTCATTTCTTAAAACCTCGATTCTATTTAGATTTTTACACTTCCTGCCTTTTCATCCAGAATAGATTGAAACGTATAAAGCAATCCTTCAGCCGTACATTTCTGTGCTATCATATTCGCAGATTTTTCACTGTGGTTGCAACAATATTCGCTATAAAAATGCAATGCGTTAATGACCGTCTGTTTCTCAAATTTTGTCATATTTATTCTCCTTTATATTATTCTATTAAAGATTATCAATGATTGAATCGATTGAGTATTCGATTGCATCTTCGGAATTAACCCTTTGAGTATTGAGAACGTAAATCAACTCCCCATTATCTGCCCATCTCAATTCAAGCATAACAGCGTAGCCCAATTCGTCATCTTCATCATACGAAACATCAAGCTCATATTCAGGAAAACCATCAATAGTGTATGTAACAATTCTGGTATCAAAATCATTAGGTTTCTGACCAATACCAGCCCACATAGACGGATTCATACGTTTGATAAAATTTTCTGCAATCTCACGACTAGTCATAACATTCACTCCCTCAATTCTCCATCCTCATAATCAAAAACATAGCAACAATTCTCATAATCTTTCTTGTACAGGTCAGTCCGAATCTTATCATTTTCTGCGTCCTGTTCAACAATTGTAATCAAATCGTCCCATGAAAATGTTTCCCCGTCTTTAGAGTAAAAAATTCCCATCCCTGGATAGCTTTCTTTATCTGCCGATTCCGTAGCAATCAGCCAGCCATTATGAATTTTGACTTTGAAATCATGTTCATCAACATTATACATATATCTTTCTCCTTCATATTATTATCTTATCTTCGTCTAGCGTTTCGGTTTCATACGTTGCATAGACAAGCTCTGTCGGCTTGCTGTAGCACGTTTTCATCCAGTCAAGCTCTGCATCACGCAGTTCTTTTGTAGGATATATTTCATGTCCTCTGTATGTATCGCCGTACATAAAGTGCCTAATAGAGTATTCAAGATGGTAATACATCATTCCTCCTCAAAATCGCAGTTTTCTTCATCCAACTCATCACTATCGGGAGTGTATTCGAGAGTGCCAAGAGGGATATCAGTAATATGCTTTTTTGCGTATTGAATAGCCTCTTTGATATTCATATCTTCAGGAACCTCAATATAACTATTGTAGACAGCCATACAATTTACAGTAACATTCAATTTTTTCATAATAAAACTCTCCTTTTATTTTCTTATATAGCCGCAAACTTCTTCATGAAAATCAGGATCTTCGTCCTCGATAGCGTCTGTTGCTCCCCAATAATCACACCAGTTTACAGCACTTTCGGATTGATTGTCGGCAATACTCATCGCTTCATCTTTACTATCCGCTTCGACATAAATATATCCAGTTTTAACCATAGTAACTTCGTATTTCATAATTACACCTCATCAAAATCTGCATCTTCCAGCACTTCGTTACCATATTCAACAAGAGCATTTTTGAACCAGTTCTCATTCTTTTTCCACCACTGTTCTGCTTGCTGCGGGGTCATTTCAATTCCATTGTCTTTTGCAATACCGATAATATCATCGGTACACCAACGTGTTTCAGCAAACCAATATTGATCCACGCCATCATCTTTTTCCTGTTCGTCTTCAATATAGTTAGGGCAATAGTTGGTGTAGAAATCCACATCAAAAAGTGTGATAGTCATATCATTGCCGCTTAATTCACGTTCAACGTCAGCTACTTCTTCTCTGAGATACAGCTCAGACATGATACCGTCTTCATGTTCCTGAATCCACTCCTCTGTAACATCAAATTTCTTTGCCAACTCATCAACTTCAAACACCCATGCGCCGTAGTTTGTATTTTCAGTGCCATATTTCACCATGTAGTCGGCAATCTGACGTTCCATCAAGTTATCATCCATTTCGATATCCTCTTTTTAACGTATTATCGTTTGTTATTTTCATCAAAACTACGATAAAATTCAACTTTTATCGGCGTCCACAAGCGTTCTTAATGCAACAATCCCCATTGAACACGCTTCATACTTCTGTACATCATTTTCGTCAAAGCAGTTAAATCCAGCTCTCATATCAGAAAGTGTATGAATCGCATCCCAAACTTCTTCTTCGGTGTATTTATATGCCATATCTATTCAACCCCTTTTAGGACTCAACATTTATCAAAGTTATAAGTGACGGTCACAACCTTCTCTGCATCACCGATACGGCACCGATCTTCCTTTAATGCTGTTTCAAGGCCACAGCCAACGCTGTATGTGATACCGTTTTCAAATACATCGGAACCGATAAATCCGAATGCTCTGTCAATTTCTTTCCACTCTCCATGCTCTTCTTTATAAAGCGTATAGCCATAGTTTTCACCAGAAAGATAATCGCTGTAAGTCTTTACCTCGTTACGCATGATTCGTTCTGCTTCGTTTTTGGTATTATCCGAACCATCCGTAATAGCGATCACAATCCAACCAACATTACTGTCATCCCACGAACCTCTGAACCGTGTATCACAATCCATAGATAAACCAGAGTGATCGTGCAGCCAAAGAGGAAGCCATGCAATATGCTTATCAAGAAGAATCTGACAATCTCGAATAGAAAATTCACCAGCAACATATGTAGCAATTTCGTTATACTTTAATCCAACATACATTGGATTATTAGAGACCTTTTTATCAAAAAGAGTTCCGATACCACAAATAGTATATCGTTTTTCGTCACTGTAATTCTCATCAACAACGACACAGGTATCTTCCAACTTCATGTTAAAAAGTGCATCCAGAATTTCTTCATCAGAGCAATACTCGTAAACAAGATTGTTCCAAAACTCTTCTGCCGTACTCGCATCAATCTTATCACCAAGACGATACCGAGAATGAAAACAGGCCATTACAGAATCATGTTCGTCCCACCAACGAGGATTATTGTCCGCAATATCATCGTGCTGAATATGCAAACAATATAGATTGTCGCGTAAAGTCCATTTTATGATTTCATTATCATAGCAATACAGGTTTTTCATATCTAAAATCTCCCTTTTATAAAACAATTCCGTAATTCTTCATTTTTTCGATTGTTTCAATAGACTTTTTAATTCCGGTTGCTTTACCATAATACCATGTCATTTTCTCTTCATCGCCTTCTTTTTGTGCAATGTAAGCAATATCTTGACAATAAGAATATTCATCTTTTAACGCATTGATAATCTTTTCAGTGTCACTCATATCTATTCACCTCTTATGCGCTTACCTTTTCTTCAAATGCGTGCCAATCAGACCAAATCTTATCGACCTCTCCATTTTTGAAACCATTTTTATAATCGGTGAACTCAACATAATAATTGCTTGTCCACTCATTCAGAGCGTGTTCGTAAATGGCTGCGATTCCACGCTTCGTTTCAACAACAAAACTATCGACCAAAACACCTTCAACATAAGCACCAGTGTATAGTGCTTTATTCTGGTGCATCCAACGGCCAAGAGCACCCGCATTAAGATAAAACCGAGTCATAATTCATTCTCCTCTTTCCTTTCCGTCGCAACTTCCAGCAATTCTATCAATCATTTCCATATACTCTCCGAATGTTTTGCATTTCACTTCCACTCCAAAACAAGCTGCATAAACAACCAAAGAGTCATTACTTGCCACATAATTACATTCGTGCCACCAGTCATAAAGCATGGAATCAACACTGCCAGAAATAACTCTACTGTTGCCATTATCATCCTTAACAATTACTACACAGTCGTCCAGAACGTCATTAAAAAGCAACATATTCATTCTCCTTTACTCTGCAGATAAAAGTGCGTATGCCAATTCTTTAAGCATATCTCGAATCTTATATGCGTCTTCAGCAATCACCAAAACAGAATCTGGAATACCATTCTCACCACGATTTGCAATTAGTTCAGCTGCGTGCTCATCGACATCGAAATTCTCATATTCACTCATTGCACTGCCGGGAATATCATTTGTATTTAATGTGAGAATAATATTCTCACCAGCCGGAGACCAATTTTCGATATCAATTGTTTTTAGATCTTCGCCAACAATCCCCCATTCAAGAGATTCCAGAATATCTTCATACTTAGATTCGATTTTCATAGTTCATTCTCCTTTACTCTTACTCTGCAATCATCATAGCGAGAACTTGTTCACCGGAACCCTTTAGCTGAAGTTCCAGAATATCGCCATCATTCACAATCTCACACTTGTTTAGATAATCCTGAAGAAAGAACATCTGACATTCTTGCCAAAAGATCTCTTTCGGATCTTCGTTCTCATCTACGAATACATTCTTATAATAGAACGATTCATTCCAAACCCAACCTTCACCATCATGCAGTGCATGAACTTCTCTTAAAACCCACATAATTCAAACTCCGTAATTCTTATTCAAATCTTCAAAAAGAAGGTCTCGAATTTCATCCATATGATCTTCGTCAATTTCATACGGCTTATAAATCATAATGCCGTAGTCCATAACAAGATACATAACCGAATATCCATACGAGTTTCCATCATCTTCTTTATATCTAAACTCTGCACAGCCAAATTTGTGATCTACTGCATATTCGTTTGCAATTAAATCCCACATAGTTAATCCTCCCCAAAAATATGACGCTTGCTAAGGTCATCATAGATAATATCCTCAATTTTATTTTTGGTATTATCATCGAGCTCTCCGTAAGGAGCATCATCAAGATAATAGAAGTAAATTTCATTTCCAAGATTCTTGTACATGACACTTACATAAAACCCAGCTGAAATTCCATTCAGTAAAGCATATCCAATACCGTATACTTCTGAATAATTGTTACCCATTAAATCCCACATAGTTAATCCTTCCAAAAGTTGAGTTTCTTTTTGATAGTCATCTCAATTTCGTCTTTATCACCGTCAAATAGAATCTTATTATCGTACTCGGAATAGCAAAACATAACACTACGACCGTCATATTTATACATAACCATCGCTGTTTTTAATTGTTTGTCACGGAAAAAGGTCGCACACCCGATTCCATATTTTGGGGAATATTCATCTTTAATTAAATCCCACATTTTATACTCCTCTTGTTATTCTCTGAATGCGTTTATCTTCCATCTTTTCATATAGTCAACTGCGTCAATGGCTTCTTTTTTAGTGGACACATGACAACACTCATCCCAGCATCCTATAGCATCATTAAAATAAAGTAGTGTGTAACGAGCATCGAATTCATTACGACGGAAATCATTTAAATGAAACTTGACTCCATACTTTTCAAAGTCGCGTTTTATCATTTTATCACCTCAAAATCCCCTTGAGCATCTTTACCATACCTTCATAATCTTTATCATCTGCACCTAGCATACGAACCGTCATATCAAAATCAACTGTCTGACAATCACTGAAATCGTATTGTTCAATATCGTTGCTACAAGTGTCAGGGTAATGTTCTTCGAGCCTGTCTTTCGTACCACAGTCACAGAAGGTTCCAGAATAATAATCACTGGCCGACTCACCTGTTTTCATGTACACACGGATACCATCTGTGACAATCACTTTTGCGAACCGCTTCATATCTTCTGGCGTAAAGGTCTTATCCATGACATCATACGAATAGACCATGTAACAAGTTTTATCAGGCTCATAAATATCCTGTTCCTTATCTGCCCCAAACGCTCTAGCGTATCCACCAGCCCATCCACCACAAAACACAAGAATTTCTTTCCCTGCTTCGATAGCTGCCATATATTCCTCTTCAGGAATCGCTACAATTCTTCCGTTAGGAAAAATAAAACCTTCAAATTCTCTCATTTTATCACTCCTTTGCGTCTTTTACCGTAACATAATCAATATCCATTGGGTTTGGATTATCTGGTTCGATTTCACCGGCAATAAATCTATCTTTCGCAATTTCACAAGCATCATCTTTGTTATCTGCTTCAACAAACGTTGTGTAAGTAACGCTTGTTTCAATAGTGACGTAATAGCCGTTCATTTTACACGCTCCCAACATTCTTAAATCCATAAAGGCTATAACCTTTACATTTAAAATACCGCATCGCTTTGTTAATCTGTGTAGAGCTTGCTGCCGAATGGCTTTTTAAGTATGTATTCTTATATTCGCACAGCTTCTTATACTCGTCACTTTCACGATGGGCTTTCAGTTTCTCACAATGGTCGTGGCAACCAGGATAACGATCCGGTGCCACACAGTAACGACAAGGATCAGTCATCATTACTCTCCTTTCTACCTGCGGCGTCAAACATTTCTGTGATACGGGCTACCCAAGTATCATTTTCTGATACATTGCAATCAAATTTGTCCTCGAATCGTTCTGCTAACTCGTCAGCAAAGTCCATAATCTCATCGGGAGAATAACCGTATTCTTCCTCAATCCAATCAGCATTGCCATCAAGCCGATTCTCTGCATCTTCAATACGATACTGATGCTCTTTGTAACGGTACGCTGCTTCAATCTGTTCAGGTGTCATTTCCCAAGACTTACCATTCCAGCTAGTAACAACAATCTTATTTTCGTTATTCATATTCCACACCCTCACTTGTTAGATTTACACTGATACTTACGCTCAATCATTTCGGCTTCCACCAAGGTCATACCGTGCTTCCATCGAATATCAACAATGGACTCATCCCAGTTTCCGGTCTTGCGATTTTTTACGACACGAACTTCTTCAACATCTTTGTAGATCTGTGTTCCACGCTTCGGAAGATAGGTCAAAACACTTTCTTCAGAATGCTCCAGATCGTAAGAACCAACAAAATCACAATCCCGACGAATCAAATCAAAAATTTTCTTGCGGTTCTGTTTAGACAGGTTTCTCATATTACAAGCTCCTTTTCTCTTGTAAACTTAATCACCAACGCATTCACGTTGGCCGCTTTCATCGTTGACTGCTTTGCATCCTCGTGATTGCCAGCTCTAAGGAATGAAACACTCTGATCCATCAGCTTACGCCGATAGAAAGAAAGAGCTGCGAGAACGATATTCTTTTCAGTGTTGGTCATGTTCCTTTTCCTCCTGCTCACGTTCCTTGTGAAATTTTCGCACTTCTTCCCAAAAATCAAACGGATCAGAATTGTGATAAACAAGCTCCATGTATTCTTTTCTACTGTTAAAATGGTTTATGTTAGTATCCATTTTTATCACCCCAATCAAAACCAAACCACTTCATGTTTGGCTTTCTCTAACATCTTTTTCTCTTGTTCTTCAAGACGCTCAACTTCACACAAAACATCACTAATACCAAAGATAACCAAATCCCGGTCACGCTCACGTTCTGCTCTATGTGCGGGATTGTTTTTGCAAAATCCTTCGCACAAGTTATTTTCTCTTGCAATCAAATTATCAATCGCGTACTTCAAAACACGCTTATCTTTTTCAGTCATATTTATCACCTCAATCATTGTAAAATGCCTTCTGATAATTCGATTTATAACAATTGATGATTGCTTCAATGTGCTTTTCACTACTGGTCATATATGCTTTATCGGCTTCCGCTTTAGACACGCCATACATCCAGCAAAATGCTTCAATAAATTCCTTTTCAGAATACATTTTTATCACCCCTTAATACAGTAATCTTCAAAACAATCCTCTTTTGTTGGTCGCTCATCAAAGAACCATGTGTACGAATTGATTCCTTTCTTGAATCTGTCAAGCGTACTCTGACACCATGTTGTTTTATAAGTTCCGCCAAAAGCAAAAGAAAGCGTTGCCACAGGAAGCTTTTCTTTATCACCTTCGATCTTCACTGCAAGAACAACACCACATGATTCAGGAGTATAAATAAAATTCTTTTCTGCTGTTTTTGTTTCATTTCTGTCATTCACGGCAATATATTCATTGTCACTTTGTTTTTCAAACCAACTATGGCAATAAAAACATTTGAACTTATCAAGTTCTCTACCATTACCACGAATGAACTTATTCAGTGTGCCACAAAACGGGCATTTCAAATGATCGTAAATAAGCATTATGTTTACCTCGACTCCATCGTCACATCGGTCAAAGGTTTATCAGGATGTGTTTCTTTGTCAGAAAAACATTCTCCCATCCATAAATCGTCATAAAGGTCCAAGCGTTCGGAAAGTTCTTCCTCCTCTAACAGATCATAATATCGGTCCAAATAATCCTGTTCGTAATCTCTAATTTCTTCTTCGAGTTTTTGCTTTTCTTCTTCGAGTCTTTGTTTTTCTTCAAAGAAAGCATCTATTCCTTCTTCGATAGGATTATCTCTTAATGGTTTCATTAGAATCTCCTTAATCATTGTAAAATATCTGTTTTATCAGTTTTTGAAATCCAAATCTCTTACAAAATTTACAATAGGGTCTCGGAAAACAACGCTCTTAATACAAAGAGACTCTAAATCATACTGGCCTTTACGTTTTCCGTAAAAGATAAGTTCATGGCCGATTTTATCAAACCATTTTTGAGCCTCATCAACAGAATAAAAGTGCCGCGCACCATCAACGGATTCAGTAAAAAATGTGTACCCATACTCATCAAATTGAACATACTCCCAACGATTAAGAGTGTTTCCTTTGTAGTAGAATAAATGCTTTACGGCAATAACGTATACAGTTTTCATATTTTCATCTCCGATAAAAGCATGATTTTAGATATAAAAAGCATCATAAAGATCTTCGGGCTTATCATTCGGCATCCATACTTTTGCATTATCATTAAGGAAGTAACCGCATCCAAAAAATCCAGCGGGAGAATCACAAAGATTCTGTTCACCATCTTTAACACCAGCTTGATAAATAACATAGATAAACTCAGCAAGCTCATGTTTATCCATTCGCTTAATGCGGTCGTACAATGTTTCCATATCAATCACTCCTTTTTATATTTTTATGCTTTTGCATTGGTAGCGGTTATGTCTGCCATAGTACCGCTAATCACCTAGCATCTGCTGTTCACACTACCCAGATTTGACTTTTTACGTAATCCTCAATGTCTGTCGGGTATCCATTGCGCTGGATATACTGACACAAAACACGCTGCACATCTCTGTTATCACCATAATCCATGGCGATAGAGATATCATCGCCGTGAGTCCCAACACCCAGACGCTCATATTTTCTGACTTCAAGATAGAAGTTATGTGCACTGTAGTGTCTGCCGTCCTTACGGTCAAGAATTGAATCGATAATCAAAAAATTTCACCCTCCTGATTTTCCTGTTCTTCAATATGAACCAAACACTTCATGATGCCTAATATGCTGTTGCAACGTCATTGGTTTATAAACATTCCTTGCATTAGGATTCGGACGATACCAATGAATAATTTTCCCATCATTCAAAAAATAGCAAGTAACAATACTACCATTACATAATGCTTTAATCGGTTTTACACCAGCCGGAAGTTCAGACAATTTCCAGAAATATTTTTCTTCTTCAAACTCATGACTCAAAGAAAATCTTGCGATTCCATTTTCCATTCCAAGATAGCAAGTTCTGAATCCAACTACGTTTTCAAAGAAATGCAGTTGTTCCAATGAATCAAATTCAGCTAAATACCACTGCCAATTTTTATGTATTATAATTTTTGTACGGTGCTTTTCGTTAATACTTTTTGCAATAGTCATATAGTTCCTGTTCCAGTAAAAATCATTCTTCATTTTCAATCACTCCCTCATCAATCATATTTTTATAGAAATCATCATCCAGAATTTGTTCTCCACACCAATTTACAAATAATCTTGCAACGTCCTCACCAGACATTTTAACCAGTGCATCCCACATCTTTTTCTGAACATCAGTCATCGTTTATCCCCTCCAAATAGATCTCTTAGTGTCAAAAATACCCTCTGACGTATCGCCATCACTTTCGGTGTAGAAATAAATCATATCTGCACCATCAGCTTTTTCGATGTGAAAGTATTTTGCATTCTTGACAATTTCCTTTTCACGCCAACCAGCAGTATTCAAAAGATTACTTTTGCTAAGGAATGTAAATGTTGCAACAATCTTTTCGTCACCTGCGCCATTGATTGTCGTTATTACAGTAGGCACAGCTCCTGCCGGTGTTCTATTCCATTCAGCTTCACAAGAAGCGTGAGGACCAAAGAAATCATCATCAAAGAACGGAATTGCTGTGATGTAGTTTGTGTAAAACGTAGGCGAAATCACTTCTTCCTTTGTTTCTTCCGGTACAAGAACCATCTCACCAAAATCATTTTTCTTATAACGAACCTCGCTCATAAGAACCAGGCAGCTATCACTTGTGTAGTGAAAATTCTCATAATCATAGTTATTGCGTTTCATACTCACATCTCCTTATTCTCTGTTTTTACTTGCTAACTCGATTATCTTGTTGATATTGTTTTCGAGTAAAAATTCCATATCTTGCATATGAATCGCAAGAATTTCTTTCAGTTCTTTCTTTACAGCCTGTTCTGTAATTTTGGGACAGTTGCAATACACTGTCAGGATCAGATCTTCAAACGTAATACTATCCAGAAGATTGTCACTTACAACCATATCGTCACCAAGCTTCCAGTTCTGCTCCATTTTATAGCCCTCCTCTCGTATCCTGTGTTGTATAGCTGAACGGTAAAAATAAAAGCCCTCTAACGGACTGCCTTTCTTAGCTACATAATACAGGATACCAATAATTTTGTCAAGCACTAAAATGTAGATTTTATTAACGTCATATTTTAGCGCGTTGATACGTTGTTTATTCATGACTGTTCTGTGAACATCAATCATTCACTTCATCAGGCCGTGCCCACAGAACATCCTCTATGATGTCATCATAGATGGTTTCTGTTCCGTTGCTGTTCATAATCAACGTGACCTTCTGACCATCTGCCGGGGTTTCTTCCATGGAACTGTAAGAATACACCCATTCCTCGCCGTTCTCATCAACAGCATGGATTGTCTTGATTCCGTTGCGGAATGTCTCGATTTCATCCACACGACCAGCGAGGATATAACGGTTCTGTAAACGAGTTTTCATAGGCTCTGCTGCGTTAGCGGTCATACAGTTTGCCAGAATGGAAACACCAGCCGCAACAGTAGCAAGGATAACGGACAGCTTATTCTGAGTAAGTTTCATTTTATGTTCTCCTTTCTTTTCAAGCCATACCAAACAGCTTCATTCCGGCAATACCCATATCTGCCGGATACAGGTTTACAACACGATTGTCGTAAAACTCTGCAATCAGATTGTTGTTGCAGATGTCTGCATAAGCATCATCCATGGACAGGCCAGAAAAATCTGCTGTGTTGTAGTCATCTTCATCCATACTAGGACACCCATACTGTGCCTCTTGGTAGAATGTTTTTGTAAACTCTACCTCTTCGTGTGGAATTCTGACAACAAACAGCTTTTTCAGGCCGTTCTTACCAAAGACGGCAACACAGATACCGCCTGCGTTATCCTCGTAAACCTCAACAGTAGCACGCATTTTTTCATTCTCCTTTTCTTATTAGTGACCCCAACGGCATACAACCACGCCGTTGATCCAGATAGAAACATCGATTCCCTGTCGATACCACTCGACAGCCTCCCGATGAATGTTGGTAACCTCTCCGGTCACCTCGTTCATGAAATACTGACCTCTTTTCATTGTCGCTTCTCCTTTACTAAAATACTGATTTTAGACAAACAGCTTTTTACCAAAGCAATTTGGAATCTTTTCAAGCGGAAAAACAGGCTTATGAAACGTGCGCCAGTTGTTGATATAATCCCAAGCATCTTCTTCCGTGTAGCAAATCTGATGACCGTCATAGATTGTTCCATAATACATCACCGCATCACTACCAATGCGGCGAATACGGTCGAAATTCTTTACTTTGCATACACGCCACATCGCTCTTCCATGGCAGTCCCAACCTTCGTTGTAAGGAATATACAGTGCATCCAGACCTTTGAAGATTTCATTACGTTCACCAGTCCATTCCATACAAACATCTCCTTTTCTAAAACATATCTTTTATTCTGACGGCATTCCAAAGACTTCAATATAAGCTTTCTTGACTGCTGTTGTGATATGGGAATCATGTACGTTGTACTTATCGTACCACTCACAAATCGTACCAGAAGTGTACACATACCTGAGCAAATCCCATGCGATCCGGGTCAACAGATCATTATACTTATGCTCTGCAATGACGCTCTTGACATATTTCTGCCAAGCGTCTGCGTTAGTCGTTTTCACATACTGAAAGCGATTAACAATATCAGGGTAGACAGGATCGAGTTTCATTAGTTCAGCCACCCTTTCCATTCTGCTACACCCATAGCGATGGCACCCAGAACGAAAAACCACATCATAGGTGCAATACAACCTGCCTGATATGCGGAGTAGCCAAAGAACATTAAGAGACTTTTCATGATAGACCATCCTTTCTTTTGCATATAAAAAGAGCCTTGTAAGAATTAACTCACAAGACTCTTTCTGACGATATTCGGTTGTCTTATGCGGCAATATGTACCGCATGAATCGCATCCGACAACATTGCACGGGCATCAATTCCGTACACACCAGACACGGAATCCAGAGATTCCTCCGTCCATTCATTATCTACCATAGCATCGTCCATGGTGCCGTAACAGCCGCCCCACCTGCGGCCATCTGAACTGTAGATGTCCCAACCGATTCGGCTGCCGAAATCGCCGCAAGACATATCGTCCACAGTGACAGTAAGGTAATCCCCGTTTTCGAGGGCGACAAGAATGCCTCCAGACGGCTGAGAGTATCCACCTCCGTTATTTGCCATATCAGGGTTTGCGCATGGGTTAGTTTCGCAACCCCAAAAACTAATCATTCTTGCATCCATGATGATTCTTCTCCTTTCTTTAAGGGTTTTCTTCCCTTATTATACCACAGCCCACACTACAATCATAGTTAAGGCTATAATAATATTTTCATACTGTTTGCGCTTCTTTCGTCATGCCCAGCTCTTGGCAAGGCTTTCATAATGGACGCCCGCCTCTTCAAGAGCTTCGGTGTAGATTGCCGCCAGTTCTTTGTCACCAAACATTATGGCAACATCAAGAGCCGACTCAATAGCCAAAATTGCCATAATAAATCTCCTCTTTTATATGATTGTGTGTTGTGTTTTCATTTTGCATATTCTGCATATTATTTGCATATTTATGCAAAACAAGGCATAAAGAAAACGCCTTGCGATAAATTCACAAGACGTTGTTGCCGGGGTTATTGTGGTTAGCCAACAATCTGAGGTTTTCCATTCTCATCAATGATGAGATTTCCATAAGTGTACGCTTCCGCACAGGCTTTCAAAACAGCATTTTTGTTCGTTCCGTTCAGCTCTGTTTTAGCTGTGAATGCTTCAAAGAATTCTGGGGTAACTCCTACACCGATAAGTTTCTTTTTATCCTTTTCACGCTTATATTCTTTGCCATAATCACGCTCTGCCATAATTGCACCGCCCTTTCTGGATGGTACAATTATATCATTCTGACGAACTTGTGTCAAACTCAAAACCATCACCTTGCTTTCTTTCCAGACTTTACCGGGAACACGTCATTAAGAGGACGCATATCACGGTTATCAAAGTCTCTTGCGCAGCATCCAGTGCCGTCCATATAATACGAAACTTTTTCGTTCATGGTAAAGCTGTGATTATTCATCGAGATCGTTCTGCCATAAATCCAGCCGGAAACAGTAACGTATTCATTAGAACCAAACACGACACGCTGAGAACGTTTCTTCTGAATCGGTTTGCCGACTTCATTATAACGGTCGTCAAGCCGTTTCTTGCTCTTATGATAGCGCAAAGAGCCCTCTGCATTAGCTTGTGACGCTTTGAGAAAAGCTGTTTCGCTCTGCTGCTGTTTTGCCTTTTCCATTACAAGACGCTTTTCTTTCTTGCTCTGCTGATAGGCATTCCAGTCATAAAGGGAAACACTTCTTGCGTGGTATGCTTCTTTAAGGAAGTCAACAATCTTGCAAGGATGGATAGAAGTCCATCCCATAGACGTTTTGATGTACATAGGCATAAAGCCTGTTTTCATTGCGATAAACGGACGACTGACGAACACAACGCCGTCAAATGTGCCGTAAAGATCAAACTCTTTGACTTCTGTGCCGTTATAGATGATAGAGTGCCCAGAAGTGTTCTGACGCACTTCTCCCATCGTATTCTGATAGGATTTCAAGATATTTCACCTCTTTCATGGTATCTTGTGACGGCGTTTTGCCGTTGGTAGAGGTTACTTCTTCCCCTGTACCTCTAGTCGTCAGGCGTATTATGTATTGCATTTTGGTATGTTTAGACTAACTTCTTAGGTTTGACTTTAAGAGTTCTTTTCATCCTCTGCTTTTGCCTGCTCAAAGGTTTTCTGAGCATCGGCCAGCTTGATCTTCCATGTGTCAATAGTGTTCTTGATGGTGTCAAGGACGCTCTTTTTTGCATCAAATTCTTTCTGAGCCTTGTCAAGATTGTTTTCATGGGTTTTCTTAGTAGATGCTTTGATAGTGCCGTCACTCTTGTCTTTGACAATCTGCTCTTTTGCCTTATCCAGTTCAGACAGTGCCTTATCATACTCTGCCTGTGCTTTATCAAGCTGTGCCATTGCCTTGTTGATACGGGAATTGCAACGCTTGCAAGCAAGGTTATAATCCCGCTCATAGTCTTTCAGGAAAACGCTATGTGCTGCTACGCTCAAAAGCATAGGTTCAAGAGCCTTGACGAAACGATTGATCGGAAGGTTTGCCGGAGAAACGTCACCATCCATGTTCGTAGTAAGGTAAGTCTTTGCCATTGCAAGGACTTCTGTGCCAAAAGAGGGATACTCTTGCATAGAGAATGTATCGCCAAAAACGATGATTGCGAGATCAGACAGGCAAGAATAGAAGTCGGTAGTATAAACCTTGATGATGCTTTCGTCCTCTTTGTTGGTAGTGCTTGCGTTGACGTGGCAAGCGGAATTGTAAACGTACTTGATTGCGTTGCCGTATGCCGTATACTCTTTTTCGTCCATCAGCAGATAAGACGGTACTTTATCGGCTTTAGGGTATGCCTTGAGCGTATTAACACCGCCCTTGTTGGTAAAGCTAACAAGAGCTTTGCCGTTGCTTGCATAGCCCCTTGCGGTAGAAGTTTTGTTGTTAGAGCTACGGATGGACAGACAGACGTTAGACAGGTTAGACATAGTATTTCTCCTTTACTTGTGTTATATTTATTGTGTATTGACGTGACAGCTTTTGCTGGATAGACTTACTTAAGAATGTCCTCAACAAGAGCTGTTGCAAGAAGTGAACAACCGCCGTAGACGGTTAAGACAACCGCATATCTCATGTATGCAAATCCGCAAAAGCTAACCAGCATACCAGCGGTAATGAGAATGAAACCGATAGTAAAAAGAGCTACAAAAAGAACGGCTTTGAGCTTTTCTTTGAACACTTGAATACACCTCTTTTCTATTTAGTGTTCTGGTACAGTACGCTTTTGATACAAGGTGCATACTGTTGACCATCCTTGCTGATCCTCTTAGGTATAGTCTACCTAGGGACCAGTGAAAGACTTGCGTCTAAAACATCTTGTTTGCCAATATGCGCTTTTCTTGCTTTTGGTTATGCGTTTCCGCCCCTGCCGCAAAGATAGTGTTATCAAAATTCAAGGTACGATTTTTTTTGACTTGTCGCACCAAACCGACAAAACAAGTAAATGTTTGCCGACATGGTAAACTTCTAATCTTGACTTTTGTTGCATGATTTTTCTTGTAATTAAACAAGAGTTAAACCAAACAGGCTAAAATCAGAAGTCTTGACTTGTCAATGTGCTATGGAAACTAGGTTTTGCTTTTGGACTTTCGCCCTTGAGCTTGACTGTATTGTATCACGGTTTAACCGTTTTGTCAAGCCCTAATTTGTTTTTGCTTTCGGACGTTGTATCAACAAATTTTGCAAGGCGCATTTATTCGGTTATGCGCAACCATCAATCGTGCTTATTCGTTGGGCCGTTGCCCTTGAGCGTGGCTTTATTCTACACGTTTTAACCGTAAATGTCAATACGTTTTAACCGTAAATGTTGCGTGCGCAACACATGGATTTTTGCTTTATTTTATAATTACATTATAAGGGAAAATAGATGGTTGACTAAAAAGAAACAATATATAATTTAAAGTTGCTTTTAAATCAACATAACATTTTGTTTTGTATCGAACATTTTTGTTTGTTACCAAACAATTAAAATTCTTTAACCATTATCTGCACCTGTTAACCCTCTATCAAATAATGCCAATAGTGCCAAAAATCCCGCCTTGCCCTTGCCCTGTTGAGTGCCGTATTTTGAGCATTTCCGGCACTGGATGGGATGGGGCATACTTTCCATTTTTTGGACGTTCCCGGCAGCAGACCGAGCCCCCAGTACATCTTTCTTGTTCATAATCGCCAATTATCAATTTGTTATATTCCATATCGCTATACAATTTGCACAACAATCTCCACAAAAATTACCTTCTTTCCAATTCCTATCAAACCTTTCTAATCTCCATCTTATTTCCCATCCCGGCACTCCATTACACTCTCTACCTCCTACCATACCCCGGGTACATTTTCTCCTGCCAAAAATACTCCAAAATATATCCCTATACCCTCTCTTATATGCACTAACAAATCACTCACTTTTCCATTAAAAATGCCTAAAAATGGCTTAAAATCGCTATTTTTCAATCGGTAGCTCATTCGGTAACTAGCTAGAATTTAACGTATTTGCGTTATATTTTGGCTAGTTTTTCTTTTTATTTATACCTTTTACCCCTTATTTTGTTCCTTTTTGACTCAATAAAGTCTGAAAAAGCTAGGATTCATGCGGGTTTTTCCGATGTATACCCTAAATGTACTGAAAATGACCATTCTTCGGAGTATAAAGTACCTATTTGTGCCCATCTGTAATCCCCTATCGCCATAAATGGACTGATCTGGCATCTGAGTAACGCTATCAGAGACGCCAAAGACCTATAAGAAGCATGATTGTGGCCTCTGGCAACTTACACAGAACATACAAAGCATTTAGATGTTCTTCATAGAGAGTGACACTCCAAGAAACATACCTTATTATAATAGGCGCTAGAAATATTCGTATCCTGTATTAGATAGCTATTGAATTTTTGACAATCTCATGGTATAATGAGTGTAGATAGCTATATAATACAGGATACGATAAAGGGGTTAGCCGGAGGATGGTTATGGTTGGTATTGATGGTAGTCCTACCGGACAAGGCCGCAAGCGGTCCCTGCCTATGGCAGGAAAATGTTATCGATGGTCAGCTACGGTCGCAAGCGACCTTTCGCAGAC
>ERZ773239.1081-NODE-1081-length-23062-cov-4.465467_pt1 | contig 23062 bp, 15 predicted proteins | sample MGYA00580521_ERZ773239 | MGnify/ENA primary metagenome ERZ773239 (study PRJEB29015, sample SAMEA2737801) | human gut metagenome | biome: human gut; feature: human-associated habitat; material: faeces | place: China | collected 2012 ... | reverse complement strand
GGACTGGTCGTCCTCGTGATAGTAGTCGTCGATGTCGTCGTAGTCGATGAATTCACTCGAACCGTAGATGTTGGCTGTCATGTCGGCCCACATGACCATGTCCACACCCTCAACATCTGCGATGCGGTCCTTGATGTTTTTCGCTTCGTAAAGCGTCACGTCATGGAGCATTACGCGGCCCATGCCGGGATAGGTGAACTCGTCCTCCATGATGTCGAGCGCCTGCGCGGACGGGGAGGAGTCGGGAAGGTACTTGGTCAGGTCGTAGTTGATGCCGACCATCGGGATGCAGATGAGGCTGATCACGACGAGTATGGTAAATACCTTTTCGATCAGTTTTCTGTGGTTAATGATTAAATCAACCGGATTATGTCCGTTAAGTTTCACAAGGAAAACACCAACTTTCGGGAAAATAGATATTGTATCGGATTTCTTTTCGTGATATAGTATAGTACATAAGGTTAACGAACACAATAGGCAAATATAAATAATGTGTATGTAAAAGAACAAAGAGAAAGAAAATGTTCAATAACGTGCGCTTAGCCGAAAGGGACAGAGAAAAGCTGAACGCAGTCTGAACGGAGGAGAGGGAACATGACAGGAGCAGTACAGGAGGATAAGCGCATACGGCGCACGAAAAAGCTGCTGCGGCAGGCTCTGACCCGGCTGATGCAGCAGAAGGATTTTCAGAGCATCACAGTAACCGACGTGGTCCGCGAGGCGGACATCAACCGCGGCACATTCTATGCGCATTACCGCGATGTATATGATCTGCGCGAAAAGATCGAGGCGGAGATGATCGAGGATTTCCGCGAGCTGATCGCGGATCTGCATCCGAGCGGGACGAGCAATCTTCAGCCGGTCCTGGCGCGTGCGGTGGATTATCTGGAGGAGAACCGGATTCCTGAGCTCATTGATATCATTTATGAAGAGGATGATGAGAACGATTATCTTACATATAACGTTACAGGCAGGACAACGGTTGACGCACTCCTTTCGAATACGGTAAATGCTGAGAAGATATTGGGGATAATCAGAGGGGTAGCTTCTGGTATAGTTAATTTACGTGATCTTGGAATACCGGCATCATATGTGGTTCTTCACAAGGACTTTACATATGTTAATCCGGTTACATACGATGTTGGAATGTTATGTGTTCCAGTTGAGTCAGAAGCCAATATCAATGCCGAATTCAGGATGTTCGCAAAGGACTTGCTGACGAGCGTTATTTATGATGACAGTGAGGATTGCAACTATGTGGCAAAGCTTCTCAATCTGTTGAATGCAGACAAGTTCACAGTGAGAAACTTCTATGCACAGCTCACAGAGCTTATGGAGTCTGCAGGAATGCAGGTGGAGGAGAACTTCGTTGATATAGGATCAGATATGTCGGTTTCACAGTCTTCAGTTGACACGGTGGAATCTGATACAAGTATGGATGATCTGCCTGAGTTTGAGGACGTATCATTTGGCGATGATGAGGAAGACGAGCTTGATGAGGTAGAGGAGATCAGCGACGAGGCGGCCGCAGCGAATGCAATATTCAAGGATCTTGATTTTGATTCGGATGAGACGAAGAAAGAGAATGTATCAAGCGAGATAGATATGTCGGTATTTGATGACAGCGTTCTTGAGGAGCTCGAGTTAGATGAGAGCCTTGATGAGGAAGAAGAGGACGACGAGGAGGGCATGACAGAGGCTCTCACATCAGATATGGCAGTACATGAGCCATCAGGACTTACAGAGGTTGCAAAGGCTGCCGATGGAGTTATGGAGGTTGAGCTTGACAAGAAGGATGAGCAGAAGCCGGTTCTGATATCTACGGACGAGCTTATGGATAATCCACCTGTTGTTAAGAATATCAAGATCAACCGTGCGAAGATCATACAGAAGGCGGTTGCTGAGACAGAGGAAACTCAGATAGATAACCCTACAGAACAGATAGTTGCACCACAGTTCATGAACGGTGACCAGCCGGAGCCTGAGACGAATATGGATCCGGTGAAGGCGAAGGCAGAGGAGCCTGAGCAGAAGGGCACAGGAAGCACTGTTGAGCTGACCGGAGGAATGAACGTAGTTAAGGATACCGAACCTGAGAAGGCAGCGGTTAACAAGAACGCTCCAAAGGCTATGCCATATATAGTCCGTGTCAACACAGGCGAGCGAGTTATGGTCAACAAGGCTGTGTTCAAGATAGGAAAGGCGGCAAGAGGTGTTGATTACCATGTCGGTGGTAATGGGGCCATCAGCAAGGTACATGTCATCATCTACCAGAGAGAGGATGGATGTTATCTGAAGGATAACAAGGCGACAAATGGCACATATCTCAACGGAGCGCGCCTGGATGAGAATGCAGAGCAGAAGCTTTCAAACGATGCCATGATAAGCATCGGTGGAGAGGACTTTATCTTCAAATTAAGTTAATATACACCACCCACGATGTGGGACAAGAGCAGGTAGCAATACCTGCTTTTGGTGTTTGAATGAAGGAATAATTTTTGACGGAAAATATGCGGATTTAGACGAAAGGGATTGAAAAAATGAACAGAGAAAAGGTTGTTGTAGTTCCGGCGGGGGAAACTTACAGAGTGAGTTACAGTCTGGATATCAGTGATGTGATAGATGCTAAAGTGTATGATATGAGCAGAAGCGGATCTATGCCTGAGATGGCACCGTGTGACATGCAGGAGAATGCCGGAGTCAGGGTGTTCAATTATCAGATCGATGACAAGAAGCCTCTTGCGGAGATACTGAGACAGGAGATGAACAAGAAGGAGATACTCACACTTCTGTACAACATTCTGCATGCACTGGAGATGTTTGGTAAGAATATGGTTTCGCTCAGCTATGTTGCAAGGGACGAGCAGTGTGTATTTGTATCGCCTGAGACATACGATGTCTGCTTTATTGTCGCTCCGGTACAGAAGGAAGTGACAGATCTCAACGATGTCAGAGCATTTGTGAAGTCGGTGATAGTTGATGCGAGATACTCAGAGAATGACAATGACAATTACGTAGCACGCCTTATAAACTGTGCGAATATGAGAGGTACATTTTCAAACTCGGACATGAAGAACGAGGTTAAGGCGATGCTTGCAGAAGCAGGCATAGACGCTGCTGAGATAGACAGGATGAAGGAGCTTTCCACAAATGCTCCAAAGGGTGGCAACAGCCACATACTTCGAGGTGAGTCACCTAAGGTGAGCAGACTCGAGGTTATGAGAAATAATGCGAGAATGAATGGATATGCACAGCCGATGGGACCAAACGGCCAGATGCCAAACGGAATGCCACCGATGGGAATGCCACCGATGGGACCGAACGGCCCGATGGGATCAAATGGTCAGATGCCGAATGGCAAGGTTCCGAACGGAATGCCGCCAATGGGCATGATGCCGATGGAACCAAACGGTCCGATGCCAAACGGCTCAATGGGACCAAATGGCCAGGTGCCAAACGGAATGCCACCGATGGGCATGCCGCCAATGGGGCCGAATGGACAGGTGCCAAACGGCCCAATGGGACCGAATGGACAGGCACCGAACGGAATGCCACCGATGGGCATGCCGCCAATGGGACCGAATGGCCAGGTGCCAAACGGAATGCCACCGATGGGCATGCCGCCAATGGGACCGAATGACCCAATACCAAACGGCCCAATGGGACCAAATGGAATGCCACCGGTAGGCGTGCCACCGATGGAGGAGCCAATTAAGCCTGAGGTGGCTGGAGCACAGCCGCAGAGTGATAAAACGGAGAATGATGAGGCGGTTGAAGCAGAAGCACAGGATGCCAAGCCGGAGGTTGTAGAGCCTGTTGTGACAGAGCCGCAGGATGTCAAGCCTGAGCCAGCAGAGCCGGTTGAAACACAGCCACAGGAGATAAAGCCAATACCTCCAATGCAGGGCAACCCATTTGGAGGAAACCCGATTCCACCAATGCCACAGGCGCAGCCAATGCCGCAGATGCAGCCGGTACCACCAATGCCACAGATGCAGCCGGTACCACCAATGCCACAGACACCGCCGATGCCACAGGCACAGCCAGTGCAGGGCAATCCATTTGATGGAGCACCGGCACCATATTTCCTTAGGGTGAAGACGGGCGAGAGAATAAGCTTGGACAAGGCAGAGTTCAAGATCGGACATAAGGCAAGACTTGTGGACTATGCGATTACTGACAATTCAGCTATAAGCAGAGTTCATTGTGTTATCACCAAGAGAAATGGCGTGTGCTTCATCAGCGATAACAAGTCTACAAATGGTACATTTGTGAACGGAGAGGAATTGAAGGCGGGCGAAGAAAAGTTCCTGACGAACAATGCGATCGTTATACTCGGGGACGAGGAGCTTGTCTATCACATTAGATAGAATATCCGCAACGAGAGTTGAGACATAAATATTGGGAGGAATGTATATGGGGTTTAGCGCAGTATACAATACAGACGTAGGAATAAAGAAAAAGACAAATCAGGATTCGCTGGCGATCAAGATAGCGGATACTCCAAATGGACAGGTCGTGTTCTCCCTCGTATGTGATGGCATGGGAGGTCTGGAAAAGGGAGAGGTTGCCAGCAAGGAAGTCATAACAGCTTTCTGCAACTGGTTTGACACACAGTTTGTTGAGATGGTTGACAACAACAGCTTTAGTGAAGAGCTGCTGAGATACCAGTGGATAAGACTTGCCGTGGAGCAGAATGAGAAGATCAAGGCGTATGGCGAGCAGAATGGATTTATGCTTGGTACGACCATTTCTGCGATCCTCATATACAGAGAAATGTACTACATTCTCCATGTTGGAGACAGCCGAGTGTATGAGATCACTTCAGGGATAAGACAGCTCACCGCAGATCAGACGCTTGTTGCAAGGGAGATCGCAGCGGGAAGACTTACACCGGAGCAGGCGGAGACGGACAGCAGACGAAGCGTGCTTCTCCAGTGTATCGGAGCTTCACCTGTGGTGGAACCGGATTTCGTAGTTGGGCAGGCAGCTCCCGGAGCGCATTACATGCTGTGTTCTGATGGATTCAGACATAAGATAACGCCTCAGGAGATGATAGAGAGACTTGGCCCGGGAACATGCGTCGACGAGGCGAAGATGAAGGAGGGCTGTGAGTTCCTCACAGAGCTTGTGAAGTACAGAAAAGAAACGGATAATGTAACAGTAGTGCTTATTAAATCGGAGTAATGGGGATCGATATATGACAGAGTTAGGAACGGTATTAGACGGAAAATACGAAATACTTAAAAAAGTCGGCCAGGGTGGTATGTCAATAGTTTATCTTGCCATGGATAACCGACTTAATAAACAGTGGGCTGTAAAGGAGATCAAGAATGATGGCTCCAAGAGTACAGCCACACTCTTAAAGGGATTGGAGCGAGAAGCAAATATCCTCAAGGATGTGGATCATCCGGTACTGCCACGAATCGTTGATATCATCAATGAGAATGGCACGATCTACGTTGTCATGGACTTCGTAGAAGGACGTCCACTCAGCGATGTGCTCAAGGCGGAGGGAGCACAACCACAGGAAAAGGTAATCGAATGGGGCAGGGCGCTTGCCAGTGCGCTTGACTACCTGCATTCCATGAATCCGCCGATCATATACAGAGATATGAAGCCTTCAAATGTCATGCTGAAGCCGGATGGCTCGGTAAAGCTTATCGACTTTGGAACGGCTAAGGAATACATAGTGGAGAACAATGCGGATACCACGGCTCTTGGAACAAGAGGCTATGCGGCACCGGAGCAGTTCGGTGATGCGCAGGGACATGGAATCTACAACACGGATGCAAGAACAGATATTTACAATCTGGGAGCAACGCTCTATCACCTTGTTACCGGCAAGAATCCATGTGAGCCTCCTTACGAGATAAAGCCTATCAGACAGTGGAATCCGATGCTCTCATCAGGATTTGAGAGAATTATACAGACGTGCTGTCAGCCGAGTCCTGAGGACAGATATCAGTCTTGTTCAGAACTGCTGTATGCGCTGGATCACTACAACGAGCTCGACGATGCATACAAGGCAAAGGCAAAGCATAAGATAGCAGCGTTCTCAGTGGTTGCGGGATTATCGATACTCTCAGCGTGCTGTGCTGTGATAGGCGGAGTAAAGAAAGGCCAGCTCAAGGATCTTGATTACAACAACAAGGTCAACGAGGCGAGGGATGCAGTCGACGAGGGCGATTACAACAAGGCATTTGAGTGCTATAAGGCGGCTGTCGACATAGACCCAACCGCATCGGATGCCTATATAGGCTACATGGAGACATATGCTTACTATTATACAGAGGACGATGGAAACACTTCGGCCAACACCGAGACGGCGGCAGAAAAGGGAATAAGACTTGCGCTTAAGAACAAGGACGAGATAAAGGACGACGTAAAGTTCAAGATAGCCATGTTGTATTACGACGAGGTCAAGGACTACAGTGCGGCCAAGAAATATTTCAATATGGTTGATGAGAGCAAGGACTTCCCGGATCAGGCAAAGCAGGCAAAGTATTACGCTGCGATATGTGACAGCAAGATAAACAAGTCTGCAAGCTTTGATACGAACAAGGAAAATATATTTGCATTCCAGGATTACAACAGTGACAACATAGATGACACCAATCCTGACAAATACACCAATTACCTCAACATAGCTTACATATATCTTGGCGAGATATCCAATGATCCGGAGCTTGCGAACAGAATAGAGGTGCTGATGGATGAGGCGATGAAGAACCTGGACGACAACGCAGAGGTGCTGAACAGCCAGTTCCCGGCGGACAGAGGCGTAAAATACTACAATGGCCAGTATTCAGGAGTTATGTACTCGGTATATACAGAACTTGCCGAGAATGCGGATGATGCGGGCCAGCAGTTACATTATTACAACTCTGCGGCGAACAGTGCAGCGCTTTATCTGAACAGTCTGGATATAGAGGGCGAGAATGCGACAGAGACATCCAAGAAAGCATATTCAGAATACTCGGTGAACGAGGCTGAGACTTATATCAAGATGGCAGAGAACAGCGGCGATGACAGCTACTATGATGAGGCAGAGAGAATATATGGCAACGCTGAGACTACACTTGGAACCGATGACAACGCAGCGGTCGTGTACGTAAGCCATCTGAGCTATCTGGTCGATAGATATTCGAATAAATTTGGAAGCGATTCGGCATCATGGAATGCCAGTGCCACAAGGGCTGTGAGGAAAGTGTACGAGAACGGTAACAAAGTTCCGGCACTTGCAAATGGTCTTAAGCAGGGATGGCAGTCGTTATCCAATGACCTGACAGTTAAGAGCATAGTAAATGGCAGTTCAAGGTCAACGAGCGAGTAAGGGAGGAGTGAAAGGTTATGGCAACAGTTTATAATGTAATGTTATATGGCGGCCTGGCACTTGCGATCGTATTCGCTATTGTGGCGGTGGTACTGTTCTTTGTGTTAAAGATACCGAAGGCGGTGGGAATTGCCACAGGCTCAACAGCCCGTAAGAAGATCGATGAGATCAAGGAGAAGGGCTATGAGAGTGTACAGGGAGGCGGTGCCTCCAAACAGGAGGCGATCAAGAACCATACATCCAGAATTTCGGTAAGGGATGTAAAGTCAACTGCAGCCGAAAAACATTCTGAAAAGGGAATGGCAAATTACGAGAAAGCGATAGCTGATCTCGGGAAAAAGAGACTGGAGGATGAAGGCGAGACTGCAACTGATATTCTCCGCGATGATGCCGAGGAGGCAACAGATATTCTGAGGGAAGACGAAGAGAATCTTGACATCAATGGCAGCAGCTTTGAGGAGGCGACAGACATCCTCAGAGAAGATGCGGATGAGGAAGCAACGGATGTACTCATAAATGACGAGGCAGACGAGGAAGCAACAGACATACTCAGAAGTGATGAGGCGGACGAGGAAGCAACGGACATACTCAGAAGTGATGAGGCGGACGAGGAAGCAACGGATGTACTTAGAAGCGATGACGCAGATGATTCCACAGCCGTTCTTCAGGGAGGACGCGCAGCGAGCTCGGTAAGAATGATAAAGAATGTAATTATAGTACATTCCGATGAAGAGATATAGGAGGAGAGGGACATGAAAAAGGTTATGCAGAATAAATCACTTTTGCATCGACTGATCGCGCTTACGATGGCGGTAGTTATGACACTCACTCTTGTGGCGATCGATTCACATTTTCATTTGTTTGCGGAGGAGGAAGATATACAGACCATAGATGTAACGGCCATTGTAAAGGGCGATAAGGCGGATATGGTGTATGGCTTCAAGGATTTTGACAAGGCAATAAAGTTCAAGATCAAGTCCGACAAAGTTGACGGAATCGACAGTAGCAAGTTAGGAGTGGCTGTTTACAAAGGAGCTACAGCGGACGATAAGATCGCTACAGCCACAGATGCAGCAGGAAAGCTTGTCACATTTGATAATGTGTATGAGCTGAAGAATGACACAGCAGTACAGAAGATAGCTATTTACTATTATACAGGTACTGATGAGAGCGGTGATTTCGAGCTGCTTGGAACCATAAAGGTTGCCGTGGATAAGCAGGCACCTACAATATCGGTTGAGGCTGATGATAACTACAACCTTCACAACAAGGTGAGCGATGGCTATTATCTCCTGAACCTCACAAGCAGTGATGCCGACAGAACATTTGTGATAGACGCCAAGGATACCACAGATGCAGCAGAGGAAAATGCCACAGGAATAGACTATGTGGAGTATTCATCAGACAATGGAAAGACCTGGAGCAAGACTGAGAGCACATCCCAGTTTGTTGCACCTGATAAGAGTGGAACATACAAGTTCAGAGCGGTCGATGTTGCAGGAAACAAGTCAGAGGAGACCAGTGTTATCGTCAAGAAGCTCAACGGAGCTCCTGTCATAACAAGTGTTACCCCTGAGATCATACAGAAGAACGGAGTGGATTACAGATTCCCTCAGCTCAAGGTAGATGATGCTTATAAGTTCACTGTACAGGTGAAGAAGGTTACAGTCGGCAGTGATAACACTGAGATAGATGACGTGAGCCTGTACTACGAGCTTACGGGTGCAGCTTCAGCAGTGGAGTGCACAGGCAAAAAGGCTGTGTCCGGCGGATATGAATATGAATTCGAGATAAGTGCACAGTGGTTCAAGAAGGACAATGCAGACAATGCAAAGAAGCTTGTCATTTACGCCAAGGAGAACGAGTTTGGCAATAACTCAGTCGGCGCAGATGAGGATGGCGACATTGTATTTGTAAAGGAAGGAAAGCCTGAACTCACAGTTACAGGCGGTTCCACAAGCTATGTGAAATCCACAAAGCTGACAGTGAAGGCAACTGGAGAGTATTCTTACATAGACACCGTGTCATACAGCGTGGATGGCAAGAAGGAAACGATCCTTGAAAAAGGAAACAAGTTCACATACAGCAGCGATGTCCGTGTGAGCGGTGGAGATGTACAGGATTCAACAAAGTCAGACATATATCTGGCTGATGGAGAGCATACCATCACATTTGCGGCAAAGGACTTCGCCGGAATAGATGGCAGGATAGAGACTGTAGTCAAGGTGGATAATACAGCACCTGTTGTAAAGGTTACGGACAACGCCGGAACAGACAGGACAAACAATGATCAGCAGTACACGGTCACAGACGCAAAGGAAGCTGTTCTTAATATAAAGTACAGCGATGCCACATCAGGTGTTGCATCGGCGGTCGCTTCACTCAAGAAGGCAGATGCAAATGGATCATATACATCAGTCAAGAACTGGTATTCAACATCTACAGGTGACAATGGCCTGCAGAGCGGAAAAGAGATAAGCATAGATGGTTCAGGAAGTTATGTCCTGACAGTTGTGGTAACTGACGAGGCTGGAAATAAGACAGAGACGAACACATATGTGTATGTCAATGTGGATGGCCTTTCAGGAGAGAAGTTATCTGCGAACGGTACAGATGCTGACAACGGCGCTATATTCTGGAGAAATGATGATACTCTGACTGTAGAGGGTGCAGTATCAGGCTTCCAGCTTGCAGCAGATGACGCAAAGCTGGTGATCACCAGAACATCATTTGCAGGAAAGAAGGATAAGGCAGTTGAGGTAAAGGGTACAGTTGCCGCTGCATATGACAAGAATACGGTCAACATATCCTACGAGCTTCCAGATGAGGGTGTGTACGAGATCTCACTCATGGCGAGAATACACGATCCGAACAATGCTGACACGAAGTTCAAAGAAGTACAGAGCATAAAGGTTTACTATGATAAGACTGCACCGGCAAATGTGAAGCTGGAGTGTGCAAACCAGAAATACAAATCAGGATCGACATTCTATTACAGATCAAAGAGTGACGTGAAGATCAAGGTCTCTGGTTCCGATAACGATGACAGCAATGGCAAAGTTACATATACAGTAGGCAGAAGCAGCGCAGCCGGATCACAGGACATTACAGGAAGCATTAATGTATCAGGAAATGATATAGAAAAGACACTGGATGCAAAGGCCCTTGGCATAACAGATGAAAATACAGAGTACACGATGACTGTTAAGCTGAAGGACAGAGCAGGAAACGAGAGCAAGGCCAGTCAGGAGATACACCTGATAGTTGATACCGTCAAGCCATCAGTGTCAATAGACGGAACTGCCGGCGGAAAGCTGATAAATTACTGGAATAACAGCAATGTGACCATAACAGCAAGGGGAACTGACAATTACTTCGTGGAGAAGTTCGTTGTGACAGGAACACGCGATGGCAGGAGCATAAGCAAGTATGAGCTGGATGCGGATTACACTGCAAATGCAGCAAAGTCCACAACATTCAGAGAGCCTGGACTTTATAATATCACGATCGTTGCTGTCGATGAGGTTGGCAATGAGTCGGGTAAGGCAACAACTTCATTTGTAATAGATAAGAAGAGCCCTGAGATATCAGTTGTGTCCGGTGGAAGCAGCAGATTCCTTAACAGGAGCAGAACTATTACATTTGGCATAGAAGACGATTATGGAATGGATGCACAGAATGCAACGCTTAAGGTACACTACAAGACCTACAGTGATTCGAACTGGTCAGAGACAACGGTTCCGTTCCAGACAGCAGATGGCAAGACCACTGCAGCATATAAGATGACAGCTAAGGGCGGCAAGGCAACTGTATATTATTTCACAGTTGAGGGAGCCGATAATTCCGGCAATGCACTGAAGCCGGCAGCAGACGAGGCGTTCAGTGTTCAGGAGGGCACAAGTGCTCTCAATACAAAGAATTATTACGTCGACACCACAGAGCCACTTGTGTATGTGGACGATGATCCTGAGTACAGACTGGATAATAACAATTACTTCAAGACTTCAATATCATTCAGAGTTGGTGTGGAGGAACAGTTCAAGTCGCTTCAGAACACCATTATCACAGAGAATGATGGAAATGCAGCAGTGGATGAGAATCCGCAATACTTCTATATAAAGAGTAACGGCGGAACATGGGGCAAGAAGTACACATATGATAAGGAAGGTGAGTATGATCTCACCATGACCGTTACCGACAAGTGTGGAAATGAAGGAACAACAGGAACCCATTTCTACATAGACAAGCACAAGCCTGAGATACAGCTTGGAAATGTCAACACTATAAACAACAGCGATGTGACAGTCCCTGTAACACTTACAGATAACATGAGAGGTGGAAAGTACACCATTCATGTAGTCAGAACAAATGAGGGTGGATCTGTTGTAGAGAACAGAGATATCAGAAAGAATGTTACCTGGGGAACAAAGGGCGATGGAGTCAGCACAGTCAGAGAGGTACTCAGTGGTGTGACATTTGACGCCCAGGGCGATTACACAGTCACCGTGTCCGCAGAGGATAAGGCGGGCAACAAGGCTGTGACCAGAACAGTGAAGTTCAGAATCGATAAGACTGCACCGGTTATATCGATTTCAGGAATGAACGACAGACAGACAACGGCGGTAAATGCAACCATCAGCATAGATGAGGCATTCTCATTTGCATATGAGAACAACAATCTTGCCGCAGATGCATTTAACGTGACAATAACCAGAAAGACGGACGGAACAGCGGCATCGAATATCGCTACGCTGGGAACAAGCAGCTTCTCAGGAAGCAATCCACATACCGCAACTTACAACTTTACAGAGGATGGCGAGTACACGATCACAGCAAATGCAAGAGATCTTGCAGGAAATGTGGCAGCCAGCCAGACCAAGACCTTCAAGGTTGACTCAAAGGCACCTGTTGTAAAGGTGAGCGCAGTGGATAAGGACAACAAGGAAGTAAAGAATTACGACCCAATAGGAAGTATGGATTCTTCCGCACCGAACTATGTTGATATGTCACTGAGCGTTCAGGAGTCATTCTTCTCGACAGATGATGTGAAGATAACCGTGAAGAAGGACAGCAAGGATGTGTCATCATCATACTTTACAAATTACAGCAATTCTTCAGAACTCAGCACAGGAAGCCAGAGATTCTCTGAGGATGGTGTATACGAGGTGTCAATAACAGCGCAGGATGAACTGGGAAATAAGGCTGATGATTACAGCCTGGTATTCACAGTCGATAACACACCACCTGAGCTCAAGGCTACATCGACACTTGCCGGATTCATGAGCAAGAGCATTGCAAGCGATGACGGAACACTGCTTCTCAATGCATCAGATTTTGCTGATATACGAGACAAGGGCTACGAAGCACTGTGGGATGTAAGTGATACTTCAGACTTCTCGGTTGACGCCAAGATAGACGGAGTAAATCTTATCGATTTCTCAGATATGACAGACGGATATCACAAGATAACACTTACAGTAACTGACAAGGTTGGACACACGGCAACACAGGAATTTGATTATACGTATGATGGTACTGCACCACGAATCATCATAACAGGTGTTGAGGATGGAGAGACTCTCAGAGAGCCATTCAACATGACGATAGGTCTTGAGAATGAGGAAGACGAGATCACATCCATCGTTATAAATGGCAATACCATAGATCCTGCAAGCTATCAGGCAGATAACAAGTATGAGATGCAGGTAGACCAGTATGATACATACACGGTTGAGGTAACAGCCCAGGATAAGGCCGGTAATATAGCGACAACATATGACAGAGAGACCGGAGAGGTATTCACCTTCAAGCTCAGCGAAAAGATGTCACCGGTTGTGCTGATCATAATAATAATCGCAGCGATCCTGCTTCTTGCATTGCTTGCATTCATCATCATAGCTGGCAGAAGAAGAAAGAAAAACGCCGCTGCTTAATGTAGGAGAAAGTGCTATGTACAGGGCAGTTGTATTTGATATGGATGGCGTGTTGGTAGACACGGAGAAGATATACAGGAAGTGCTGGAAGGAAAACGGCATGAGCATAGGGATTCCTGAGGCACAGATGGAAAATGTATGTGACCGGGTGGCTGGAGGCAACAAGACCTCCAACGCCCGGGTGTTTAAGGAAATAATGGGCGAAGATTTTGATTATCTTGCGTTCAGACAGAGAACAATGGATCTGTTCGATGAACATGTGGAAAAGTATGGAATAGACATAAAGCCACATGTCGAGGACACGCTGAGATTCTTAAAAGAACACGGCGTGAAGATGGCACTTGCAACCTCCACTGCGAGGACGAGGGCGCAGCAGAGACTTGATAGCGTTGGAATAGCCGGATACTTCGATGAAAAGGTATGTGGAGACGAGATCACCCACGGAAAGCCGGAGCCTGATATATATCTGAAGGCCTGCGGGAAGCTGGGCGTAAACCCGGACGAAGCGGTGGCCGTTGAGGACTCTGTGAATGGTATCATATCTGCCAGCCGGGCAGGGCTATGTACGGTCATGGTGGTGGATCTGATAAAACCAAATGGTATCACGCGCGAGCGTGCATACAAAACCTTTTATGATATAGAAGATATATGCAGCCTGTTTGAGTAAACAGGCTGTATTTTTATTAATAAAATGAGGAGGAACATCATAATAATGTAAAGAGTAAAGAATATGGTGGTAGTATGTCTGCAAGTCAGAAATTTATGGGAGTTGTAAAGGGATTGATCCTGTCCTATCTGCTCACGATAATCATGCTGTTTATAACGGCGGTGGTCGTATACAAAGTGGGGATAAGCGATAAGGTGCTCGGTATACTGGTTGTTGTGATATACATAGTGGCCACATTTGCCGGGGGCTTTGTTACGGGCAGAAAAGTCAGGGAGAAGCGTTTCCTGTGGGGGATGGTGTATGGCCTGACTTACATATCGGTCGCATTGACCGTGTCGGTGCTGTTTACAGGTTCAGGCGACAGAGAGGGAATAGCAGTTATAACCAAGTGTATTATGTGCGTTGCAGGCGGGATGCTGGGGGCTATGCTCAGTTAAAAAAAACTTTTACTTTATATATCTTTGTGTTATAATCCCGATATATGACATAAAAAGAGAGGTGTATCCAGAATGAAGAGAATTAAAACACTCACAAACAGGACTATGAAGAATACAATGGTCAAGGGTGGATGTGGCGAGTGCCAGACATCATGCCAGTCAGCTTGCAAGACATCTTGTACAGTTGGTAATCAGAGCTGTGAGAATGTTAACAACAAGTAATTTGTAACAGGTTTGTATTTGATCAGCTAAAGGGGACCGTCGTTTATGATGACAGTCCTCTTTAGTGCGTGTATAAGGGTGCCGTGTGTGGCGCCTTGAATTAGAATTTCACGGATAGATCCGATGAAATATATTGAAGGAGAATTATGGTTCATCAGTACAAGAACAATGGTTATAATATAGTGCTTGATGTCTGTAGTGGTTCTGTACATGTCGTAGACGATCTTGTCTATGATATTATTTCTTTATATGAGGAGAATGATAAAGAGCAGATTATAAAGGCACTGTCACAGTATGACAGCGCAGATGTTTCCGAGGCTTATGACGAGGTAGCCCAACTGGTAGAGGACGGAACATTATTTACAGATGACGTATACAAAGATTATATTATAGATTTCAAGAAGAGAAAGACAGTTGTCAAGGCGTTGTGTCTGCATATCGCCCATGACTGTAACCTTGCCTGCAGATACTGCTTTGCCGGTGAGGGAGAATATAAGGGAGACAGGGCGCTTATGTCACTTGAGGTGGCAAAGAAATCCCTGGATTTTCTGGTTGCGAATTCCGGTTTAAGAAGAAATCTCGAGGTGGATTTCTTCGGCGGTGAGCCGCTTATGAACTGGGATGTAGTCAGGAAGACCGTGGAATACGGAAGAAGCCTTGAGGAGAAGTATGACAAGAAGTTCAGATTCACACTTACTACCAACGGAGTGCTTCTGAATGACGAGATCATGGAATTTGCCAACAGAGAGATGGCGAACGTGGTGCTCAGCATAGATGGAAGGAAGGAAGTCCACGACTACATGAGACCTACCAGGAATGGCAAGGGAAGTTATGATGTCATACTATCCAAGTTCCAGGAATTTGCCAAGAAGAGAGCAGGCAAGAGCTACTACGTAAGAGGCACTTACACTCATAACAATCTTGATTTCTCACAGGACGTGCTTCATATGGCGGATCTGGGATTTGACCAGATATCCGTTGAGCCTGTTGTATCACTTCCGGACGAGCCATATGCTATAAAGGAAGAGGATATACCGGTACTGCTTGAGCAGTACGATATCCTGGCTAAGGAGATGATCAAGAGACATAAGGAGGGAAGAGGCTTCAATTTCTTCCACTTCATGATAGATCTTGAGGGTGGACCTTGCGTAGCCAAGAGACTTTCCGGTTGTGGTTCAGGTACAGAGTACATGGCGGTCACTCCTTGGGGAGACCTTTATCCTTGCCATCAGTTTGTTGGTGAGGACGATTTCTGTATAGGAAATGTATTTGATGGAATCAAGAATCAGGATATAGTCAATGAATTCAAGCTGTGCAATGTATATGCCAAGGATAAGTGTAAGGACTGCTTTGCAAGATTCTATTGCAGCGGTGGCTGTGCGGCCAACTCATACAAGTTCCACGGCAATATACTTGATGCATATGACATAGGTTGTGAGCTTCAGAAGAAGCGTATAGAATGTGCAATCATGCTGAAGGCGGCTATGGCCGATGAGGCAGAAGAGGAATAAAAAGGGTAAAAGGAGAAGACGATGAAGAAGACAAAGAGAAACGCTGTGCTCGTCATCATTGCCTTTCTGCTTATACTGGGTGTTGCTATATATACAGCAATATTCGGTGTTGCAGACAGAGGTAAAGTCGAGTACATCAAGCTTGGACTTGACCTTAAGGGTGGTCTGAGTGTAACTTACGAGATTCAGGAGGATGATTACAGCGACAAGGATCTCGAGGATACCAAGTATAAGATTGAGCAGCGTGTAGAGGCCTACACCAATGAGTACTCAGTCTATGAAGATGGAGACAAGAAGATCACAGCAGAGATCCCGGGTGTAACAAATGCAGATGAGATACTTAATGCTCTGAATATAGAGGGAAAGCTTGAGTTTCTTGATCCGGACAATTATACAAAGTGGTCACAGGGACAGGAGTATGAGGCTGCTCTTACAGGAGATGACATCAAGAATGCCACAGCCGGAATTGACTCAGATAACGGTAATGACAATGTGGTACAGCTTGCATTCACCGATGAGGGAGCTCAGAAGTTCGCTGATGTTACCGCGGCAAATGTTGGGAATATAGTATACATTATATATGACAACAAGGTCGTAAGTGCACCAACAGTACAGTCAGCCATAACAGGCGGAAGCGCAGAAATCAACAAGATCGGAAGCTACGAGGAGGCCGAGCAGCTTGCTACTACTATCCGTATCGGTGCACTTCCTCTTACACTTAAGCAGGTTCGTTCCAATATAGTAGGTGCTACACTTGGATCAGATGCCATCAGCACAAGCCTTAAGGCAGGTGCGATCGGTATTGCACTTGTATTTCTTATCATGATCATAGTATTCAGGATCCCAGGTCTTGTGGCATCATTTGCTCTGGCATTCTACACAATACTTGATCTGCTGGTACTCAATCTGTTCAACGTAACACTGACACTTCCTGGTATAGCTGGTGTTATCCTGTCAGTAGGTATGGCGGTCGATGCCAACGTAATCATATTCACGCGTATCAAAGAGGAGCTGGCGGATGGCAAGTCCGTAAAGCAGGCTGTAAAGGGTGGTTTCCACAATGCCCTGTCAGCCATAATAGATGGTAACGTTACAACACTTATAGCAGCTCTTGTACTTGGAATATTCGGAACAGGTACTATCAAGGGATTTGCGATCACACTGGCTATCGGTGTTGTTCTTTCAGTATTTACAGCTCTGGCAGTCAGCCAGTCACTGCTCACAGCGCTTGTAAATCTCGGCGTTACAGATGCCAAGTATTTCGGCGTTGCAAGAGAGCCAAAGAAGACAAACTTCGTGAAGGCAGGTAAGTTCTGTATGCTCGGATCACTCATTGTGATCATCGCATGCTTCTGTATGATGCCTGTTAATAATAAGTCAAAGGGTTCACCACTTAACTTCAGTGTTGAGTTTGCAGGCGGTACAAGCCTTACAGTAGGTTTTGACAAAGAGTACTCACTTAGCGAGGCTGAGAAAGATATAGTTCCTGTCATTGCAGAGGCTGCCGGTATCGGTGAGGCAGGAATATCAGTTCAGACAGTATCCGGAACAAATGAGATCGTGTTCAAGATGCCAGAACTTTCAGATGACGGAACAGATGATTCACAGATGTCCAAGGTGCGCAACGCACTCACAGACAAGCTTGGCGCAGATGTCAAGGAGGCAAATGTAATAAGTGGATCGGTCAGCAGCGAGATGTCCAAGAACGCTATATTCTCAGTTATCCTTGCAGCTATTCTGATGCTTATATACATTGCTATCAGATTCCATGATGTGAAGTTTGGTGCAAGTGCAGTTATCGCACTTCTCCACGATGTTGCGATGGTATTCTGTCTGTATATTATACTGAGACTTACAGTTGGTAACACATGTATCGCATGTCTGCTTACCATAGTGGGTTACTCGATCAATGCGACGATCATCATATTCGACCGTGTAAGAGAGAATATAGGTGTTATGAAGCCTAAGAAGGCCACATACAAGGATATAGTCAACCTGAGTATCAACCAGACTTTCAGCAGAACAATATATACATCACTCACAACATTTGTTACAATATTCGTTCTGTATATCATGGGAGTGGCATCCATCAAGGAGTTCGCTCTCACACTTATGGCTGGTGTAGTTATCGGTGCTTACTCTTCAGTATGTATCACAGGACCACTCTGGTACTACATGAAGACAAAGCTTGGTAAGACAGAAAAAGATGCTTAATAGAATAAAGTTATCGGACGGATGTCAGATGACAGACGATGCGGCTGCAATCGTATACGAAGAGATCCAGAAGACAGACGTTCTGACCGGAGCAAAATATATGTCATTTGCAGAAGGTGTAGAAGAAGGACTGATTAGATTTGTAGGAGATGACTGCAAGAGAGCACTCTATGATGCGATCGAATCCCGTCAGGTTCGTCCGGGACTGTGTAAGACAGCCGGATTAAAACTGGTATACAGCCCATTAAATGGATCAGGTCTTGTTCCTGTAACACAGGTATTAAAAGATATCGGAATCACAGATATCACAATCGTTCCGGAGCAGGAATATCCAAATGGATACTTTACAACATGTAGCTATCCGAACCCAGAGATCTTTGAGGCACTGGAGCTTGGACTGAACCTTGCAAAAGAGTCAGATGCAGACCTTATGCTTGCAACTGACCCAGATGCAGACCGTGTAGGTATCGCTATGAAGTGCCCGGATGGATCTTATGAATTAGTAAGCGGTAACGAAGTCGGAGTACTTCTTCTGGATTACATATGTGCAGGACGTATCGAGAAAGGTACAATGCCTGAAAAAGCAGTAGCAGTCAAATCTCTCGTATCTACACCACTTGCTGATGCAGTAGCAGCTCATTACGGAGTAGAATTAAGAAACGTACTGACTGGATTCAAATGGATCGGAGACCAGATCGCACAGTTAGAGGCAGCAGGCGAAGTAGACAGATTCATCTTTGGATTTGAGGAAAGCTACGGATACCTTGCAGGACCATATGTACGTGACAAAGATGCCGTTATTGCATCTATGCTGATCTGTGAAATGGCAGCTTACTACAGAAGTATCGGCAGCTCTCTGAAACAGAGACTGGAAGAGATCTATGCAGAGTACGGACGTTACCTCAACAAGATCGACAGCTTTGAATTCCCTGGACTCAGTGGAATGGACAAGATGTCTGGAATCATGCAGAACCTGCGTGAGAATGCACCGGCAGAGATCGCTGGATACAAGGTAACAGAAGTAACAGATTATACTAAGACAGAAGAAACAGGACTTCCTGCAGCAAATGTATTAGTTTACAAGCTTGAGAACAATGAGACAGTTATCGTACGTCCTTCAGGAACAGAGCCTAAGATTAAGATTTACTACACAACACTTGGTAATGATCTTGCTGAGGCACAGGCTGAGAAGGACAAGCTTGCTGAGGCACTGAAGCCAATCATGGCATAGGAGTCTGAGGCAGGTTCTGGAAGACACGGAAGTTGTGTTATAAGAAATTAAGATTGAAATAAGAAAATAAAAATAAGTGTACAATTCTTCGGTGGAAGGATGTACACTTATTTTTTATTGCCATGCATTCGTAAAGAGCTGCCAGTGGTAAGTCCTGTAGATACAAAGTATGTAAGATACATTGCCACTTGCAGGAACTACTATGTATATGCTAATACGTTAATTTCCCTTTGGTGCAATCCGCTGTTTCAACTGCTGATGCCGTACAGGATGTGTAAATGCAACTCTCTGTGCTGTAAAGATCGAATTATTAAAGTTAAAGATAAACGATACAAAACATACAACCGAAAAGAATGGGAGCATATTATATCCGAAACTTTCCACGCCGACCAGGATAGCTGCAAGCAAAGTATTTGATCCACTGCAGAACACGGAAGCGAATCCAAGAGCTGCACCGAACATCGGATCAAATCCGAATACCGGTCCAAGTACATATCCTAAGCAGGAACCGATGGAAAATAGAGGTGCAACTTCACCGCCGATGAATCCGGAGGAAAGTGTCAGAATCGTAAGAGCCATCTTAAGAATCCAGTCATAAGCATATATATCGTCTGTAATACCGTCAAAGCACAGAGCAACCAGGTTAGAGCCTGTTCCGGAGTATCTTCCCTGATGAAAGATCATCATAAGAACTGCGACAACAGATCCCATAATCAGAACCTTTTTTACAGGCGAAGAAAAACGGAAAGCGAATTTTAAACGCAGATACCGAAGAATCAGAGCAAATAAAGAACCAACGATACCAAAGACCAGTCCCATCGTAGCCAGTTTTAAGAGTAAAACGGCATTGTAGGTAGAAGGGTGGTAATTCAAGGTTTCCAGTATATTAATATGGAATTTCCGAAGCCCGAGTGTTCTGGATGTAAATGCAGCGCTGATGGAGGCTACCGTTGCTGGAATCAAAGCATGATATTCAAGTTTTCCGGCAACCAGTACTTCCAATGCAAAAAAGATTGCAGCAAGCGGAGTACAGAAAAGTCCGGAAAATCCGGCGGCCATACCGGTGATCAGGAACATTTTACGGCTGTTCTCAATATCAATGGTCTTATCAACCAGACGTCCTATATTATTAGAAACAGCCGCACCAATCTGAACAGCAACACCTTCTCGTCCGGCACTTCCTCCAAACAAGTGTGTTGTCCAGGTTCCGATGACGGATAGTGGCACCATACGGATTGGAAGTTTGGTGTTTTTACCAAGGCCGACGTGAAAGACCATCTTCATACCATTGGCGACAGATTTGCCAAACTGGTGGTAGATGAACCAGATGAAGACGCCGCCAAGAGGCAGGAACCAGATCAGATACCAGAAGTATTTCGTCCGGATAGCGGTACAGGCATTAAGTCCCAGCCCGAATGCTGCATCAACGAGTCCGACAAGGACGCCGACAGCAACACCTGCGATGGCCAGGACAAAAGTGTCCTTGTAGTATTTTGAAATGTGTTTGAACAATGTTTTTATCATAATAATCCCCCAAAGATTGATTTTCTCCTGTTTATTATAACTGGTGAAGAGAGAAATCCGCAAGTCATTTTACGGTATTGGTTTATCTGGCTGAAATCTGTCTTTTATAAAGTCTGTAAAGGAATGAACGGTCGGATAATTCAGCATATCTTTGTGTGTTACATAGTAGATCGGTCTTGATAAAGTAACTTCAAACGGCACGATCTTACATCCCGGATTCTTTAACCGGACTGCAATTGAGTTTGAAGAAAATCCAATGGCCAGATTGTTGGAGGCAAGCTGTATTACAATATCAGACTGACTGGTTTCGCAGCTGTTTTTCAGAACCGATGATGAAGATTGCATGCAGATCTCTTGCTTTAAGCATATGAAACAGTGTTTTGCTTCCTTCTACATCAAGATGGCAGGTGACAAGTGGATGTCGGTCATGATAATCCGTGATCAGCTGTGGAAGATTCAGATAACCTCCAATCCATAACATGCCTAGTTTCAGAGTTCCTGTCTGCAAAGAACTGTATTTTAACATGCTGTATTTTAACTGCTCTGTATCATTGAGAATACGTCTGGCGAGATGAAGAGGAAAATGTACAGGCTGCAACTCTTCCATTTCGGTTAAGCGGCGTTGATATATCCTGTGATCTGACTCCAGAAGCTGTAGAACAGGCCGTGATCAAGGCAAAAAAAGCAGGAATCCAGCATCTCACGCGAGAAAAAGGATTTATTCTTAAAAGAGAAGGATCGAATCAGGTAGCAGTATTACTTCCAAGTGTTATGCCGACCGGGCTTAGCAGTCAGGAACTTACGAAGATGGAACTGGACACCAGAAGACAGGTATTGTATTATGTAGAGGCATTCCGCAGATATCTTAAGGGGATGGAGCAATGTGAACTGACGATGATCGGTCCGTCTATCGGTTTCCGTGAGACAAGAAGGATCAAAGGAAAGTCGATGATAAAAGCGGAAGATGTATTGAACAGAAAAAAATGTGAAGATGGTGTGGCAAGAGGCGGATGGAAGCCGGAGATCCACAAAGATACAGATAAGATGGCAACATATATGGATGTAAAAGAAGGAAGCTGGTTCGATATACCACTTGGGGCTTTGCAGTCAGATAATATCGGGAATCTGTATGCGGCCGGAAGGATGATATCTGCAGATGAAGCAGCATTTGCGGCAGTAAGGGTTATGGGAACCTGTTTTGCCACCGGACATTCGGCCGGAGTGGCAGCCGCTGTACAGGCAGAATACGGCGAAGCAGATATAAGAAAGATCAGAGCAGAACTGGACAGACAGGGAGCTTTATTATAGAAGATATTCTGGTATGCCGATCGTATATGTTGATAGTAAGAGAGGAAAAAAGTTATGACATTGGAAGAAGTACGTGCAGGTATTGATGCGGTGGATACACAGATGAAACCACTGTTTCTGAAACGCATGGAGTGTGGGAAACATGTAGCAGAAGTAAAAGCTCAGACCGGAGGAGATGTATTTGTTCTCGAAAGAGAACTTGAAATCATTGAAAAAAGAGCCACGGATGTGGATCCGGAGATCCAGGAAGAATATAAAACATTCCTGAGACATTTAATGAGCCTTTGCAGAAAATATGAATATGAATTATTACCAGAGATGCAGGAAAAAGTTATGACGGCAGCTCTGGCGGCAGCAGGACTGACAGCTGAGACCGAACATACACAGGTAAAGATTGGATTTACCTGCCCAAAAGAGACAAGTGATCTGAACCTGTTCGTGAACATGACAAAGTTAAATGGAATCCAGATTGATGCTATGAATCTGATGACAGAAAATGGAATTCAGAAAGTAACCATGACACTGGATGGAAAGATTACGGATGCGGGAATGCGGTGCTTGTTGTGTCAGATAGGGAAAGAGGCAGAGGAGTTCCGGATTTTAGAATTGATTTCTATTTAATGCATCATGGCGGCTGTCACCGACCAGAATAAAACTACAAGGTCCCAGCCTGTGCTGA
>ERZ773239.1073-NODE-1073-length-23219-cov-28.636030_pt1 | contig 23219 bp, 19 predicted proteins | sample MGYA00580521_ERZ773239 | MGnify/ENA primary metagenome ERZ773239 (study PRJEB29015, sample SAMEA2737801) | human gut metagenome | biome: human gut; feature: human-associated habitat; material: faeces | place: China | collected 2012 ... | reverse complement strand
ACGATATGAAATGCCGATGAGGTCTTGAAGTGTCGGCACAAAGACAAATAACTGGAGGAAAACAAGATGTTCAAAAAACTGAAAGACAAAAAGGGCTTCACCCTCGTCGAGCTGATCGTCGTCCTGGTCATCCTGGCCATCCTGGCCGCTCTGCTGGTTCCGGCTCTGACGGGCTATATTGACAAGGCACGCAAGGAATCTGTTGTTGCAGAGACTCGCTCGGCGGTTATGGCCGCACAGACTATTGTGTCTGAAAAGTACGGCACGACGAAGGGCGATGTTACATTGACGGCTGACGACTACACTGCCATTAAGAACCTTGCAGAGGTGCCGGGCACTATTGTGGCTGACTCTATTGTCATTGACAAGACCACTGGAAGTGAGTACAAGGGTGCTGTTACACAGTTGACCTATACTAGCAAGGATGACAAGTATACTTGCTATTACTACGACAAGACCTATAACTGGAAAGCGAAAGCTTAAACAAAAGGTATAGCTGTATTCTCCCACCACCTCCCGTGGTGGGATTTTTTGTTGCCGCCTACCTTATTATACCCGCCGCAGCGCTGCCGGGAGAGTTGTAGGGAGCGGTCTTGACCGCTCCGCAGGCCGTCAAAAAATTGCATCCCTGCCTTATTGTGTGTGTGGGGGCGACCATTGGTCGCCCGCCCACTTGCCGCCGCAACGCATTTTCCGGGACAGTTTTCTTGCAAAGCAAACGGGCAGGGGCGAGCAATGCTCGCCCCTACAAGCGTTTTTCGGCAGTTCCGCGGAGGGGTCAAGACCCCTCCCTACAGAGCAAAAGGAAAAATCCGCATCAAAGGAAACGTGCCCGGGAGAGATAAATCCCGCCCCTGCGCACAAGAGGCAAAGCTGCAATAACGGCAAAGCTGCGGGCCGGGCGCTTGGCGGCGCACAACGAGCGCCGCCAGTTTGCAAGCAAACTCGCTCGTGCGGTTGTTTGCCCCGCAGGGGCAAACATTGTTCGCTCCACGCTCACAACCCCGCAATGCCCGGCCCCTACGCCTCTGTATGCCTTAACGCCTTTCACTCCTCACTCTTTTCAGGTGCTCACCATGCCCCAAACTCCAAAGCTGTCTCAACAACAAAAGGCCGCCCTTGTGGAAAAAATCAAAGCAGGCGAGATCAGCCGCCAGGCCGCGGCGCAAAGCGTCGGCGTCAGCAACACCACCGTGCGCCAATGGCTGCGCATCTATGAATCCGAGGGGGCAGACGGCCTTGCGCCCCGGGAAAAGTCCCGCCACCTTACCGCTGAGGAAAAGCAGGCCGCCGTGGCGGAATACCTCGCGGGCGGGGTCTCGCTGTTTGACGTCTGCAAAAAGTACGGCATCCGCAGCCCGCAAAACCTGCAAAAGCTCGTGGAAAAGGCCCAGGCGGGCGGCGAGCTGCGCGGCTACCACGGCGCGTCCCGCCACAGGGGCGGCGCGTACACCACCGCCGCGGACCGGGAAAAGATCGTGCGGGAATGCCTGGCCGACGGCTGCGATTACGGCGCAGCTGCGTTAAAATATAACGTCGATTACAAGGCACTGGTGCATTGGGTGGGGCAGTACCGTGCGGGCGCGGCCCTGCACGACGCCCGCCACAGCAGCGAGGGCACAAGCCGCGCCAAGGGCCGCGCCCGCACCGTGCCGCCGATGCAGCGGATGGTCATGGTGCTGGACTGTCTGGAAAACCGGAAAAATTACGGCGCTATGGCGCAGAAATACGCGATAGCCTACCACCAGATCTACCGCTGGGTGCAGCGCTATCTGCAGGACGGCTGGCTCGGCATGAATGACCGCCGCGGCCCCGCCGACGACCCCGACCCGGCGGGGGAGTGGGGGAAGATTGCCCCCGCCGGTGAGGCCGACGCGGAGCTGTGGGTAGCCAAATGCAAAGGCGTACCGGAGGGTTTGCCCGCCATGCTGCGCCGCGCCGGGTACAGCTGGATGATGATTGCAAAAATTTTGTTTGATCTGGCGCGGATGTAGCAGCCCCCGAGCCTTCCCCCGAGGGGGAAGGTGGCCCCGCAGGGCCGGATGAGGGGCAGCCTTACGGCGACAACCCGTGTATGGGTCATATCGGCAAGTCCGCCCCTCATCAGTCAGCGGGCGGGGCCGCTGACAGCTTCAGTCTCCGCGCTAAGAGCCGCCTCCGGCGGTTGCGCTTCGACACGCGCCTGCGGGCGCAGCCCCGCGGGGGAAGCCGACGCGATTGCAAAAAAAATTGATCTGGCGCGGATGTGAACCCCCAAGCCTTCCCCCGCGGGGGAAGGTGGCCCCGCAGGGCCGGATGAGGGGCAGCCTTACGGCGACAACCCGTTCACGGGCAGCAACCGCAAGCACTGCCCTCATCAGTCAGCGGTCGGGGCCGCTGACAGCTTCCTCCGCGGGGGAAGCCGCTCGACGGAAAAAATCTGCAAAAACCATATTGACATGCACGTGCTTTTGTGGTAAACTAATCGTTGTAAAAAAAGCAGCAACCGGCAGTAGGCCGTCGGCTCACCTTGAGGGTTTGCAAAAGCCCCGGGTCATACCATGATTACGCACGACGGGTGCGCAACTTCGTATGTTCGGCGGCTGCTTTCAATGGCAGCCGCTTTTGTCATTATCATACACTTGTGGGAGGTGTGTTACAATCGCCAGCAACAGCAAATCCAACGAACTGGAGATCAATGAGCAGATCCGCGACAAAGAAATCCGCCTGATCGGGGCAGATGGCGCGCAGATGGGCATTATGAGCCCGCGCGACGCACTGAAGATGGCTATCGACAAGGATCTTGACCTCGTCAAGGTCGCGCCGCAGGCCAAGCCGCCGGTGTGCAAAATTCTTGATTACGGTAAATACCGGTTCGAGATGCAGAAAAAGGAAAAGGAAGCCAAGAAGAACCAGAAAGTGGTTGAACTCAAGGAGATCCGCCTTTCCCTGAACATCGACACCAACGACTTCAACACCAAGGTGAACCAGGCTGCTAAGTTCCTGCAGCAGGGTCACAAGCTCAAGGTGAGCATCCGGTTCCGCGGCCGTGAGATGGCACATACCAGCCTGGGTCTGGATGTCCACAAGCGTTTTGCCGAGGCGTTGGAGGGCAAGGCCGTCATCGACAAGCAGCCCAAGCTTGAGGGCCGCAGCATGATGATGTTCATGTCCCCCGTTCCCAACAAGTAAGAAAGTAAACTCTCTAGGAGGAAACAACAATGGCTAAAATGAAGCTCAAGACCCTTTCCGGCGCCAAGAAGCGCTTCAAGATGACTGCTTCCGGCAAGATCAAGCGCAATGCGTCCAAGCGCCGTCACATCCTGACCAAAAAGACCACCAAGCTCACCCGCGGCCTGCGTATGCCCAAGTACGTCGACAAGACCAACGAGGCTGCCGTCAAGAAAATGATGCCCTACGGTGGCTAATCACTAAGACATTTAAAGGTCAGTTACTACCAGTTACAGACAAAGGAGATATAAAACATGGCTCGTATTAAAGGCGCTACCATGACGCACAAGCGTCGTGCTAAGACTCTCAAGCTCGCAAAGGGTTACTACGGTGCTAAGTCCAAGCACTTCCGCATGGCCAAGCAGGCCGTTATGAAGAGCGGCAACTACGCTTTCGTCGGCCGTAAGCAGAAGAAGCGCCAGTTCCGCAACCTGTGGATCACCCGCATCAACAACGCTGTTCGTGCTCAGGGTATGAACTACTCCACCTTCATGAACGGCCTGAAGAAGGCCGGCGTCGAGCTGAACCGCAAGATGCTGTCTGAGATGGCCATCCACGATCCCGCCAGCTTCAACGCTCTGGTCGAGACCGCCAAGAAGGCTCTGTAATAGCTTGCATAAAAGACTCGCGCACACGCGCGAGTCCTTTTGTGTTTAAAGGGGGAAATGGCAAAGAAGCGGGCAACCAAGGGAAGCTCTCCCCTCATCCGGCCTGCGGGTCACCTTCTCCCCCAAGGGGAGAAGGCTTGAGGCCGCCGACGGATGAGGGACGGCCTTCCGGCAGACTGCCGTTTCCCTTTATTCATACAAATCAGTTGATTTTATCCAAAAGGGGCGCTACAATGGAAACGATCACAAGCCGCGAAAACGCTAAGATCAAATACGCCTGCGCGGTGCGCGACTCAGAAAAGCAGCGCGCCGCCGACGGGCTTTTCTTTGCCGAGGGGCCGAAGCTCTGCCTGGAGCTGGCCAAAAGCTGCACGCCGCGTGCGATGTACGCCACGGCGGCGGCGCTGGCAAAAACGCCCGAGCTGGCCCAATTCGACCCCGCCGAGATCGCGCCCCATGTGGCCGAAAAATTAAGCGGCACCAAATCCAATCAGGGCGTGTTTGCCCTGTTTGAAACGCCCGTGCCGCCCGCGGACACGCTGGACACGGCCCGCCGCATTCTGATGCTGGAGGGCGTGCAGGACCCCGGCAACGTGGGTACGCTGCTGCGCAGCGCTGCCGCGTTCGGCTTTGATGCCGTCGTGCTGGGGCCGGGCTGCGCGTCGCCGCTGTCGCCCAAGACGCTGCGGTCCTCGATGGGCGCGGCGGGGCGGCTGCCGACGCTGCACAGCGACGATCTGCCCGCCGCGCTGGCCGCCCTGCGTGCCCGCGGCGTGACGACGCTGGCGACGGCGCTCTACCGCTCCCGTCCGCTGGACGAGGCCGGGAACGATTTCCCGGGCGGGCTGTGCGTCGTCATCGGCAGCGAGGGGCAGGGCCTGACGGACAGGACCGTCGAGGCCTGCGACATGGCCGTCCGCATCCCGATGACAGACCGCGTCGAGAGTTTGAATGCGGCAGTGGCGGGCAGCGTGCTGCTGTGGCATTTCAGGGGTGTGTGAAAACGCAGATACAGGCGTAGGGGGAGGCGTCGGCAACCATGGACAAAACACTTGCCTGGCTCTGGCTGGCGGATGCCGTCGGCTCGGGCTGCCAATATGCGCAGGAGCTGCTGACGCTCTACCCCGACCCGGCGGAGCTGTACGACGCCCTGCGTGCCGGGACCGAGGCCCCGCCCGCCTGCCTGACGCCCCACGCGCTGGCACAGCTGCGGGACACGACGCCCTTTGATTATGAGGAACGGCTCGACCACTGCCTGCTGTCGGGCATCGACGTGCTGACGCCCGACGAGGGCGTATACCCGGACCGCTTGCGGGACCTGCCCGACCTGCCGCTTGCGCTCTACGTGACCGGCGACATCGCCTGCCTGAACGGGCGGCGGTACGCGGGCATGGTGGGCACGCGGCGGCCCAGCACCTACGGGCGGCAGGCCGCGTTTGACCTGTCACTGGCGATGGCGCGGGCGGGCGTCGTGCTCGTCAGCGGCCTGGCCGACGGGCTGGACAGCGAGGCACACCGCGCCGCCGTGCAGGCTGATGTGCCGACGGTTGCCTTTCTGGGCACGGCCATCGACAAGACCTACCCGGCCTCCAACGCGAAGCTGCGCACCGCCATTGAGAAGGGCGGCGGCGCGGTCTGCAGCGAGTATCCGCCCGGCTACAGCGGGCGCACGACGGGCACTTTTCTGGCCCGCAACCGGCTCATTGCCGCGCAGAGCGAGGCGCTCTGCGTCGCTGAGGCCCGCACCCGCAGCGGCACGCTGAACACCGTCGGCCACGCCGAGCGGCTGGGCCGCCCCGTGCTGGCCGTGCCGGGCAGCATCTACAGCGCTTTGAGCGAGGGCACAAACGAGCTGCTGCGCACCCATCGCGCCGAGCCGCTCTGCAAAGCCGCGGACGCGCTGGATATACTGGGTATTGGCGCGGAGACCGCCGCCCCGGCGCAGCAGCGGTTTGACCCGGCCACGGTCAGCGCCGATGCGCAGGCCGTCTACGCCGTGTTAAAGCCCACGCCCCAAAGCATCGACGCCCTGTGCGCCGCCGCAAGCCTGCCCGCCGGACGGGTGCTGGCGGCGTGTACCGAGCTGGAGCTGATGGGCGGAGCCCAGGTGCAGCCGGGGAGAAGATATATTGCAGAATAATAGATGAAGGCAGTGGCAAGGTGCCCGGGCGGATATGGAATCCGCCCCTACGGCTGTAGGGGTTGGCGTCCTCGACGACCCGGGGCGTTTGTGGCGGCGATAAGCTGGCGGGCGAACAATGTTCGCCCCTACAGGCAACGCTCGGAAGTATGAGTGTCATCTAAATTTAAACATTGAGGTAACTTATGCCAAAATTAGTCATCGTGGAATCCCCTGCCAAGGCCAAGACCATTGGCAAGTATCTGGGCCGCGGCTACAAGGTCACGGCCAGTATGGGCCATGTGCGCGACCTGCCCGCCAGCACGCTGGGCATTGATGTCGAAAATGGCTATACACCGAAATATATCACCATCAAGGGCAAGCAGAAGCTCGTCAAGGAGCTGAAGGCCGAGGCCAAAAAGTGCGACGGCGTCCTGCTGGCAACCGACCCGGACCGCGAGGGCGAGGCCATCAGCTGGCATCTGGCGAACATTCTGGGGCTGGACCCCAGCGCACCCAACCGCGTGACCTTTGACGAGATCACGAAGAAGGGCGTCAAGGAGGGCATGGCCCACCCGCGCGCCATCAATATCGACCTGTTCAACGCCCAGCAGGCCCGGCGTGAGCTGGACCGTCTGGTCGGCTACAAATTGAGCCCGTTCCTGTGGAAAAAGGTCCGCCGCGGCCTGTCCGCGGGCCGCGTGCAGAGCGTGGCCGTGCGGCTGATCCGGGACCGTGAGCTGGAAATTGAAAACTTCAAGCCCGACGAATACTGGAACATCGACGCGCTGCTGAACCCGCAGGGCGAGAAGGGCGAGTTCACGGCCCGCCTGGCCGCCACCGCCGACGGTAAAAAGCTGACCGTCACCAATAAGCAGCAGGCCGACGGCATCCTGGCCGCGCTGGACGGCAGGGACTACACCATCACGAAGATCGAAAAGGGCAAGCGCCGCCGCCAGCCCTCGCCGCCCTTCATCACGTCCACCTTGCAGCAGGACGCGAGCCGCGCGTTCGGCTTCTCGGCCACCCGCACGATGCGCGCCGCCCAGACGCTGTATGAAGGCGTGGACATTGCGGGCCACGGCACGGTGGGTCTTATCACCTATATGCGTACCGACTCGCTGCGCATTGCCGCCGAGGCTCAGGCCGCGGCCAAGACCTTTATTGCGGAGCGCTGGGGCGACAACTACGTCTGCAAGACCGCCCGCAAGTGGAAAAGCCGCTCCGCCACCGCCGCGCAGGACGCCCACGAGGCCATCCGCCCGTCTATGCCCGAGCTGACCCCCGACGAGGTCGAGCAGAGCATCAGCGGCGACACCGCAAAGCTCTACCGCCTGATCTGGAGCCGCTTTATGGCCAGCCAGATGGCCGACTGCATTCAGGACACCGTCTCCGCGTCCATCACGGCAGGGGACTACCTGTTCCGTGCGTCGGGCTTCCGCGTCTCGTTCGACGGCTTCACCGCGCTGTACGAGGAATCCACCGACGACGCCAAAAAGAAGGAGACCGCCCTGCCCCCGCTGGAGGAGGGCCAGACCCTCAAACTCAAAAAGCTGACGGCGGACCAGAAGTTCACCCAGCCGCCGCCGCTTTACACCGAGGCCACGCTGATCCACGCGCTGGAGGAAAACGGCATCGGACGCCCGTCCACCTATGCGCCCATCATCACGACCATCGTGGACCGCGGCTATGTGGAGAAGGACCAGAAGAAGCTGAAAACCACCCCGCTCGGCCAGGCCGTCAACACGGTCATGATGGAGCAGTTCCCCGACATCGTCAACGTGAAATTCAGCGCTGACATGGAGAAAAAGCTCGACGTTGTCGAAGCCGGCCAGGCGGACTGGGTCAAGACCATCGACGACTTTTACCAGGGCTTTGAAAAGAGCCTGGAGCAGGCCGAGAAGAATATGGAGGGCAAGCGCATCAAGGTCGAGGACATCCCCACGGATGAGATCTGCGAAAAATGCGGGCGGCCCATGGTCATCAAATCTGGCCGCTACGGCAAGTTTGTGGCGTGCTCGGGCTTCCCGGAGTGCCGCAACGCCCACCCGCTGGTCAAGGACACGGGCGGCCTCTGCCCGCTGGACGGCGGCCACATGCTGGTGCGCAAGAGCGCCAAGGGCCGCGTCTACTACGGCTGCAGCAACTACCCCAAGTGCAACTATATGACCTGGGACGAGCCGGTGCCCGAAAAGTGCCCCCAGTGCGGCAGCACCCTCTTTAAAAAGAAGGGCCAGCTGTACTGCGCCAAAGAGGGGTGCGGGTTTGTGAAGGCGATTGAGAAGAAATGACCGCTTTCGGCACTTCTGTAGGGGTCGATGCCTGCATCGACCCGCGGACAGGCTGCCGACTTGCGGGCGGATGCGCGTATCCGCCCCTACAACCTGCGGAAAACAGAGACGTTACGGAGAAACTATGCAAGTGAAAATCATCGGTGCCGGTCTGGCCGGCTGCGAGGCGGCGCTTTGGCTGGCGGACCGCGGCGTGCAGGTCGAGCTGTACGAGCAGAAGCCCGCAAAATATTCCCCGGCCCATAAAAGCGCGGGCTTCGCGGAGCTGATCTGCTCCAACTCGCTCAAGGCCGAGCGCCCCGACTCCGCGTCGGGCCTTTTGAAAATTGAGATGAAGATGATGGGCAGCCATCTGTTGGACGCCGCCGAGACTGCCCGCGTGGCGGCGGGCGGTGCGCTGGCCGTGGACCGCGATGTGTTTTCCACCGCCGTGACCGAAATGGTGGAAAACCACCCCAACATCACGGTCCGGCGCGAGGAGGTCACGGCGCTGGACGAGAGCGCACCCGTGCTCGTCGCCAGCGGCCCGCTGACCGAGGGCGCACTGGCACAGGCCGTCGCCGCGCTGACCGGCGACCATCGGCTGAGCTTTTATGACGCTGTCGCGCCCATCGTGACCGCCGAGAGCCTTGACTATGACAAGGTTTTTGCCGCGTCCCGCTATGGCCGCGGCGAGGCGGACTACCTGAACTGCCCGTTCAATAAAGAGGAATACGAGGCGTTCCACGCGGCGCTCATTGCCGCCGAGCGCGCGCCGCTCCACGACTTTGACGGCGACCTGACCGTCTACGAGGGCTGTATGCCGATTGAGGTCATGGCCGCCCGCGGCGCGGATACGATCCGGTTCGGCCCCCTGCGCCCCGTCGGTCTGCGCGACCCGCGCACCGGCCACCGCCCCTGGGCCGCCGTCCAGCTGCGTGCCGAGAACACGGCCCGCACGCTCTATAACCTCGTCGGCTTCCAGACCAACCTGAAATGGGGCGAACAGAAACGGGTGTTCAGCATGATCCCCGGCCTGGAGCACGCCGAATTTGTGCGGTACGGCGTCATGCACCGCAACACCTTTTTGGAAAGCCCGAACGTTTTGACAAAGCAGCAGTTCTTGAAAGAACATCCCAACGTGTTTTTTGCAGGGCAGATCACCGGCTTTGAGGGCTATATGGAGAGCGCGGCGTCCGGCTTGCTGGCGGCGCACCAGATGCTTGCACGGCTCAAGGACCGCGAGCTGCCGCCGCCCCCGGCGGCAACGATGTGCGGCGCGCTGCTGGACTACATCACGACGCCGAACAAGGACTTCCAGCCGATGGGTGCGAACATGGGCATCCTGCCCCGCACCGAGGAGATCAACAGCATCCGCGACAAACGCGAGCGCTACATGGCGCTTTCGCAGGCCGCGCAGGACGCCATGCAGGCGTGGGTAAAGGAGTACGAAGCATGAAAATTTTAGTGGATGCCATGGGCGGCGACAACGCCCCGCTGTGCGTTTTGCAGGGCGTGAGCCAGGCTGCGGCGGAGTTCGGCGACGGCATGGAGCTGGTGCTGCTGGGTGAGGAAAAAGCCATCCGCGACTGCGCAAAAGAGAATAAAATCGACCTTGCACCGTTTGAGATCCTCAACTGCACCGAGACCATCGACATGCACGATGACCCGGTCAAGGCCGTGCGCCACAAAAAGGATTCCAGCCTTGTGAAGGGTCTGACCATGCTGAAGAACGGCGAGGCCGATGCCTTTGTCAGTGCCGGCTCCACCGGTGCGCTGCACGTCGGCACCAGTCTCATCGTGCGCACGGTCAAGGGTGTCAAGCGCCCGGCGCTGGCCACCCCGATGCCCGGCGCCAAGCAGAATTTCCTGCTGCTGGACTGCGGTGCGAACGTCGAGTGCCGCCCCGAAATGCTGAACGCCTTCGGCACGATGGGCAGCGTCTACGCCGAGAAGGTCATGGGCCGCGAAACGCCGAAGGTCGCGCTTGTCAACAACGGCGCGGAGGACACGAAGGGCACGCCGACCTACCGCGAGGCCCACAAGCTGCTGAAGGCAAACCCCTGCATCCACTTTGCGGGCAACATCGAGCCGCGCTACATCATGGACGGTGACGTGGACGTCGTCGTCTGCGACGGCTTTGTCGGCAACGTCGTGCTGAAATTGACCGAGGGCGTCGCCAAAACGCTGCTGGGGATGCTGAAAAAAATCTTCTTGCAGAACCTGATCACCAAGCTCAGCTATCTGGGCATCAAGGGCGGTCTGGGCGAGCTGAAACGCATGATGGACTCCGAGGAGGTCGGCGGCGCACCGCTGCTGGGCGCCGCGAAGCCGGTCATCAAGGCGCACGGTTCCAGCCACGCCAAGGGCATCAAGAACGCCATCCGTCAGGCTAAGCTCTGCGTCGCCAACGACCTGTGCGGCACGATGGAGAAGGCGCTGGCAGAGGTGGCCGCACAGAAGGAAGAAGCAGACGCTTAAAAGGTAAGCTGCCCTGTAGGGGCCGGACATGTCCGGCCCGCGGCATAAAAAATACCGCCCGTAAAAGGGCAATCGAGATAAGGTTGAGGGCCGGGCATGCCCGGCCCCTACGGACTAGCCGGAAAGGTGAAAGAATATGGCTCACAAACCGGAAGAACTGCAGGAGGTCCTGCACTATACATTCAAAAATCCTGCGCTGCTGCGCATTGCGCTGACCCATACCAGCTATGCCAACGAGAGCAAGGTCGCCACGACCCACAACGAGCGGCTGGAATTTCTGGGCGACAGCGTGCTGTCCGTCGTTGTAGCGGACTACCTGTTCCACCAGTCGGGCCGCCCCGAGGGCGAGCTGACCCGTATGCGCGCCAGCCTCGTCAGCGAGGATGCACTGTTCCAGTTCGCACAGGAAATTCAGCTGGGTGAGTATCTGCGCCTTGGCCACGGCGAGGACCTTGGCGGCGGACGCAGCCGCCCGAGCGTTGTCTCCGATGCGTTCGAGGCGGTCATTGCCGCGCTGTATCTGGACGGCGGCATGGAGGCCGCGCGCAATTTCATCCTGCCCTTCATCACCGAGGGCAAGACTGCCGAGGACGACTACAAGACCCGTCTGCAGGAGGTCGTCCAGCAGGACCCGTCCGCTGTGCTGAAATATGAGGTCACCGGCGAGACCGGCCCCGACCACAACAAGCAGTTTACGGTCTGCGTCTGGCGCAACGGCGAGCTGCTGGCCGAGGGCCGTGGCCGCAGCAAAAAAGCCGCCGAGCAGCACGCAGCAAAGGTGGCGCTGGAAAAATTGCAATGAAATTGTAGGGCGGCATGCCCCCATGCCGCCGCGGCTGTAGGGGCCGGGCATGCCCGGCCCGCGGCATAAAAATCGCGACCCGTTTACGGGTATATAAGGCGAGGTTGAGGGCCGGGCATGCCCGGCCCCTACGACCATTTTAAGAATTTTGAAAGGTACCCATGGAATGCGCCTGAAAGAACTGGAAATCCAAGGCTTCAAATCCTTCCCCGATAAGACAAAGATCGAGATCGGCGAGGGCATTACCGGCGTTGTCGGGCCGAACGGCTCGGGCAAGTCGAACATCTCCGACTCCATCCGCTGGGTTCTGGGCGAGACCAGCTCCAAGCAGCTGCGCGGCAGCGGCAAGATGGAGGACGTCATCTTCGGCGGCACCCAGTCCCGCGGTGCCATGGGCTATGCCTCCGTCGCGCTGACCATCGACAACAGCGACCACGGTCTGGACATGGACGCCGACGAGGTCACGATCGGCCGCCGGTACTACCGCAGCGGCGAGAGTGAATACTCCATCAACGGCCAGAATGTCCGCTTAAAGGACGTGTACGAGCTGCTGCTCGACACCGGCATTGGCCGCGACGGCTATGCCATCGTCGGGCAGGGCCGCATTGCCGAGATCGTCGGTGCAAAATCCGCGGAGCGCCGCGAAATTTTTGAGGAAGCGTCCGGCATCGCCAAGTACCGTTACCGCAAAAACGAGGCCGAGCGCCGCCTGGACGCCGCAGAGGGCAACTTAGAGCGCCTGCGGGACATTCTGGGTGAGCTGGAAAAGCGCGTCGGCCCCCTGAAACGCGACAGCGAGAAGGCCCAGCAGTTTCTGGAATTGAGCGAGAAGCGCAAGACGCTGGAGATCACACTCTGGGTCGATGCCATCCGCCGCGCCAACGACTCGCTGCGCGACCAGCAGCGCAAGTACGAGGCCGCCCAGGCCGACTATGACCGCCTGAGCCGCCAGCTGGACGAGTTTGACGAAAAAAGCGCGTCCCTGCGTGCCGAGGCCCAGCAGCTGATGCTGGCCGTCGAGCAGGCCAACGCCGACATCCGCGCCATCACCGAAGCAAACGCCGGCAGCGAGAGCGAGATCGCCGTCCTGAAAAACGAGAGCGAGCATAGCCGGTTCCGCATCGACGAGGCTGCGTCCGAATTGGAGCGCGCCGGGCAGGGCCGCGAGAGCATCGAGCGCGAGGCCGCGGACCACCGCGCCGCCATCGAGACGCTGAAAAGCGGCATGGCCGGGTTGGACGCCCGCGTGGCCGAGCTGCGCGAGGCCCTGCGTGCCCTTGAGGAAAAGGCCGCTGCCAGCGGCGAGCGCCGCGACGTCATTGACGCCGCCATGGCCCGCCTGCAGGATACCGCCACCGCCGCCAGGGTCAGCGCCGCGTCGGCGCAGTCGGCGGGGGAGGCTGCTGCCAACCGCCTGGCCGAGGCACAGCGCCAGGCCGAGGAGCTGAAAGCCGGCGCCGCCGCCACCGACGAGGAACGCCGCCGCGCCGAGCGCCGCTTTAAGGACGCCGAGGAGGCCGTGACCCGCAACGACAACATCAAGGCGGGCCTGAAGCTGAAATTGGACAGCCGCCGCCGTCAGCAGGCCGAGGCTGCCGACAACCTGCAGAAGGCGGACCGAGAAAGGTCCGCCGCCGCCCAGCGCATCCACATTCTGGAAGACCTGGAGCGCAACATGGACGGCTACCAGCAGAGCGTCAAGGCCGTCATGCGCGCGGCGGGCGGCGGGCGGCTGCGGGGCATCATCGGCCCCGTGGCGGGCATCATCACCGTCGAAAAGGGCTACGAGACCGCCATTGAGACAGCGCTCGGCTTTGCGCTGCAGAACATCGTCGTCGAGGACCAGGGCTGTGCCCGCGCCGCCATCGGCTTTTTGAAGGACGAGCGCGCAGGCCGCGCTACATTTTTGCCGCTGGACACCGTGCAGGGCTCCCGCTTCACGGGCCGCCTGACCGGCACGGCGGAGGTCGCCGCCGACCTGGTCAGGACAGACCCGAAATATCAGCATATCATCGATAATCTTCTGGGCCGCATCATCGTGGTCGAGGACCTGACCGAGGCGTCCGCCGTGGCGCGGAACCTCGGCTACCGGAACCGCATCGTCACGCTGGACGGCCAGGTCATCAACGCGGGCGGCTCGTTCACCGGCGGCTCCACCGCCCGCAGCGTCGGCGTGTTCAGCCGCAAGCAGGAGCTGGACGAGCTGCGCAGCAAGCTGACGAAGCTCGAGCAGAAACGCACCGAGGCGGAAAAGGAATTGGCCGCCCGCAAGGCCGAGGTGGACAACCTCTCGGCCCAGCTGGCCGGTGCCGAGGGCGAGGGCATGAACGCCGCGACGGAGCACGTCCGCGCGAACCTCGAGCTCGAGCGCCTGACGAAGGCTGCCGCCCAGTACGACGAGACGGCCCGGAGCATCGAGGCTGAGATCGCCGCCCAGCAGGCCGCCGTGACCCGGAACGAGACCGCGCGCACCGAGGCCGAGAAGGCCCGGACCGACGCCGAGGCCGAGCTGGCGCAGTACACCGCTGAGCTGGCCGCCTTGGGCGAAAGCACGGGCAGCCTGACGTCAGAACGCGAAAAAATAACCGGTGAGCTGTCCGAAAAGCAGCTGCAGCGCCTGGCGGACGAGAAGGACGTCGGCCTGCATGAGGCCGCGCTGGAGGGCTTGCGGAGCCGTACCGGCGAGGCCGACGCCCGCGCCCGTGAGCTGCAGACGGCAATTGAGGCCGCCAAGGCAAAAATCGAGGCCAACGCGCTGAAAATCGCCGAGATGGAGCGCGTGCGCGGCGACAACCAGCAGAAAATTGCCGCCGCGGAGGAAACGATTCGATCTGCCAACGCGGCCCGCCTCGAAAAGGAGGCTGCGATCTCGAAGCTGGGGCAGGACAACCGCGCCCTGACCGACGAGCGCGAGCGGATGAGCGGCGAGATGGCCCGCCTGGCCGAGCGCCGCACCGCCGCCGAGACCGAGCTGAACGACACCAACAGCAAGCTGTGGGAGGAATACCAGCTGACCGAGAGCGAGGCCCGCAGCCAGTGCGTGCCGTTTGAGAGCCTGACCGAGCTGCGCCGCAGCGTGACCGAGGTCCGCGGAAAGATCCGCGCCTTGGGCAACGTCAACGTCGGCGCGATCGACGAATATAAAGAGGTCAGGGAGCGCTATGACTTCATGAAGGCGCAGGTCACCGACGTCGAAAAGGCGAAGGCCGAGCTGACGAAGATGATCGCCGAGCTGTGCAGCGAGATGCAGGAGCTGTTCACGGCGAGCTTTAAGCAGATCAACGCGAACTTCCAGCAAATTTTCAAGGAGCTGTTCGGCGGCGGTCATGCGCGGCTGTACCTGTCGGATGAAGCGAACGTGCTGGAATCCGGCATTGAAATTGAAGTCTCGCCCCCGGGCAAGGTCATCAAGAACCTGTCCGCGCTTTCCGGCGGCGAGCAGGCGCTGGTCGCTATCTCAATCTATTTCGCCATCCTGCGCGTCAACCCCGCGCCGTTCTGCTTCCTCGATGAGATCGAGGCCGCGCTGGACGACGTAAACGTCGCGCGCTATGCGCAGTATCTGCGCCGCATGACGGACCGCACCCAGTTCATTGTCATCACCCACCGCCGCGGCACGATGGAGGCCGCCGACGTCCTCTACGGCGTCACGATGCAGGAGGACGGCGTGTCGAAGATTTTGCGCTTGGATCTGGATAATGTGAGCGCGGACCTTATTACCTGATGGCATGTAGGGGCCGGGCATGCCCGACCTGCCACATAAATACGACCACCCGCCAATGGGAAGCCACACAAACCCGCGGGCGGCAAATCAAAAGTAAGGAGGGCCACGATGGGCTTTTTCAACTTTTTCAAACGCGATATTTCCGAGGAGGAATTTCAGGAGCAGCAAAAGGTCAAGCGCGGGCTGGAAAAGACCCGCACGGGCTTTTTCCAGAGCATCGTCAATACGCTGACCAACGCGCAGATCGACGATGATCTGTACGACCAGCTCGAGGAACAGCTCATTCTGGCCGACGTCGGCCCCGCCTGCGCCGTGCGTCTGGTGGACGAGCTGCAAGACGAGGTCAAGGAAAAACACCTGAAAACCGGTCAGGAGGCGCTGGACGCGCTGCGCGGCATCATCTGCCAGGAGCTGACACCCCGCTACCCGATGGATCTGGACGGCAAGCCCGCCGTCATTCTGGTCATCGGCGTCAACGGCGTCGGCAAGACCACGACGATTGCCAAGCTGGCCGGCCTGTACAAAAAGCAGGGCCGCCGCGTCATGCTGGCAGCGGGCGATACCTTCCGCGCCGCCGCCAGTGAGCAGCTGGAGCTCTGGGCCGAGCGCGCCGACGTGCCGCTGGTCCAGGCCGGCATGGGCGCGGACCCGGCGGCGGTCATCTTCGACGCCGTCAAGAGCGCCAACGCCCGTGGCTACGACATGGTCATTGCCGACACCGCCGGACGTCTGCACAACAAGAAGGGCCTGATGGACGAGCTGTCCAAAATCTCCCGCAGTGTCAAGAAGGCCAGCCCCGAGGCGAGCCTTGAGGTGCTGCTGGTGCTCGACGCCATCACGGGCCAGAACGCCATCAGCCAGGCCGAGGAGTTCTGCAAGGCCGCCAACGCCACCGGCGTGGTGCTGACCAAGCTCGACGGCACGCCCCGCGGCGGCTGCGCGGTCTCTGTGTGGGAGAACCTCGGTCTGCCCATCCGCTTCATCGGCGTCGGCGAGAAGATCGACGACCTGATGGAATTTGACGCACAGACCTTCGTCGAAAGCCTGCTGCCGGAATCCGCCCTGCAGAAGGACGAAAAAAAAGAGGAAGGGGAGAGCGAAGCATGATCGTTTGCGCCGCCAGCAACAACGCGGGCAAGCTGAAGGAATTGCGCCGCATTCTGGAACGCATGGGCCATGAGGTCAAGAGCCTGCGGGAGCTGGGGATCGACCTTGACCCCGAGGAAACCGGCACGACATTTGCCGAAAATGCCCGCATCAAGGCCGAGGCGTTCTGCAAGGCCAGCGGCCTGCCCACCGTGGCCGATGACTCCGGCCTCTGCACCGACGCGCTGCACGGTGCGCCCGGCGTCTACAGCGCCCGCTATGCCGGGCATCACGGCGACGACGACGCGAACAACGCAAAGCTGCTGCGGGAGCTGGCCGACGTGCCGGAGGAACAGCGCGGCGCAAAGTTCGTGTCGGCGGTCTGCTTCATGCTGCCGGACGGACGCGCACTGGAGGTCGAGGGCGAGTGCCCGGGCCGCATTGCGTTTACATTGCAGAACGGCGACTACGGCTTCGGCTATGACCCGCTGTTCATCCCCGACGAGTACGGCGCACCCGACGGCAAGCGCCCGAACACCGAACGCCGCAGCTACGCCCAGCTCACCCCCGACGAGAAGGACGCCATCAGCCACCGCGGCCGGGCAATGGAGAAGCTGGAAGCGCAATTGCCGGCGTTTTTGGGGTGACATGTAAATGCCTTCCCCTTTTGGGGAAGCCTTTGTAGGGGCCGGGCATGCCCGGCCCGCAGCATAAAAGCAGCAACCCGTTTAAAAGGAAACCACACAGACTAGAGGGCCGGGCATGCCCGGCCCCTACCGAGATATATACAATAAAAAGGAGATAATTTATGGCACTTACCAGCAAACAGCGCGCGGCTCTGCGCAGCGCGGCGAACACGATGGACCCCGTTTACCAGATCGGCAAGGGCGAGATCGACGACACCCTCAAGCAGGGCATCGCCGACTGCATCGCCGCACGCGAGCTTATCAAAGTAAAGGTGCTGGAAAACAGCGAATATTCCGCCCGTGAGGCCGCCGACATCCTGTGCGAGGCGCTGGACTGCGAGTGCGTGCAGGTCATTGGCCGCAAATTCGTGCTGTTCAAGCAGAAGAAAAAGGAAAGCGCCTACACCGCCGTGCTGGCAAAATGAAAACACTGCTCTACGGCGGGACGTTCGACCCGCCCCACAACGGCCACATGAACAACCTGCGCGCCGCGCTGGCACTGGTACAGCCGGACCGCGCCCTCGTTATGCCCGCGGGCACGCCGCCCCACAAGCACGCCAGCGCCACCCCGGCAGAGCTGCGCCTGCAGATGTGTGACTGCTTTACAGCGCTGTCCCCGGCGGTGCAGGTCAGCGATTGGGAGATACGCCGGGGCGGGCGCAGCTACACCGTGCACACGCTGGAATGGCTGCGCGGCCAAGACCCGGACGGCGCGCTGTACCTCTGCGTCGGCAGCGATATGCTGCTGACGTTTCAGGAATGGTACCGCTGGCAGGATATGCTGAAAATGGCTGCCCTCGTCGTCGAGAGCCGCACCGGCACCGATGAGGCCGCCCTGCACGCCGCCGCCGCAGAACTGAAAAAGGCCGGGGGCCGCGTCCTTTTTGCCCGCGCCGAGAGCTACCCCTGCGCGTCGAGCGACATCCGCAGCGGGAAGATCCCGCGGGAGCAGTGGCCGGAGGTGCTGCCGCCGGAGGTGCTGGCAGTGATAAAGGAGCATCGGCTGTACGGGAGCCTGTAGGGCGGCCTGCCCCCACCCCGCCCTACGCATGACCCGAAAAGGGGCGATAAAGCCGCCCCTGCAAGAGCTGCCCAAAAGACTGCTCTGTAGGGGCCGGGCATGCCCGGCCCGCAGCATAAAAATACACCACCCGTTCAAGGGCAATCACGGCAAAGTTGAGGGCCGGACATGTCCGGCCCCTACAGCCAGTCAGGAGAAGGAAAAACGCCATGGATTACTCCGAAGCCAAGAAGTTGGTCAAGGCCCGCCTGAGCGAAAAGCGCTGGACGCACACGAAAAATGTAAAAAAAATGGCTGTAAAACTTGCCAGGCGCTGGGGCACAGACCCGGAAAAGGCCGCTATGGCGGCAATTTTGCACGATTCCGCCAAGGAACTGCCCAAGCAGGAGTTGTTGCAGATTTTTGCCGATAATGCTATAATAGCAGAAAATGCCCCCGCGCGTCCGTCGCCGGTCTGGCACGGCATCGCCGCCGCCATCCTGGCCGAAACGCAATGGGGCATCACCGACCCGGAAATTTTGTCTGCTATCCGCTGCCATACTACCGGCAAGCCGGGAATGTCCAAGCTCGATAAGATCATCTATTTGGCCGATATGACCAGCGCCGAGCGCGACTGGCCCGGCGTAGACGACCTGCGCGCGCTGGAAATGCAGGATCTGGACCGGGCCCTTTGCGACGCACTCAAGCGCAGCATTGATTTTGTGGAAGAAAAGGGCGGCTCGCTGGACCCTGAAAGCGTCGCCGCTTATGAGTATGCAAAAGCACACCTTGAATAAAAACACTCCACAGAGCAGGGAGGAAATGTAATGAGCGAACCGCGTAAGCTGTATACCGGCAGTGCATCGGGCGGGCTGGATCAGGAGCAGTATGAGGCTGCCCGCCGCCGCGCCCAACAGCTGGCCGAACAGAATGCCCGCCGCCGCACCGTGCAGCAGCCCATGCGCACGGCCCAGGGACGGCATATCAGCCAGCGCCCCGTTGTGACCGGGCAGCCTGCCCCCGCACCCGAGCCGCCGGTACAGGAGCCTGCCCAGCAGGCTGCGCCCGCACCGGAAAGACCCCGTGAGCTGACCTACGCCCAGCGGCAGGCCATGGCCTACCGCGCCGCTGCCGAGCGCAAATACGGCGATACCTTGCAGTTTCAGGTGCAGCGCCCCCGCCGCACCGTGAACCGCCCGCCGGAGCCGGAGCAGCGCGCCCGGCAGGCCGCCGCCCAGCTGTATGAGCAGCCCGCGGCCCCGCGGCAGGGGCAGCAGTCCGCCCCGCGCCCCCAGGCGCAGGCCCCTGTGCAGCAGGCGGCCCCCGTCGGCGGCATCCGGCTGGAGGAGGTTGCCGCGCAGCCCCGCCGCGCAAAGCATGCGGATGCCCCGCAGCCCGCAGCCCATAAGCCCCGCACCGCCGCAGGCGGCAATGGCGGCAGCCGCAAGCCCCCGCGCGATGAGGACGACGCCCCGCGCAAGGCAAAGGGCAGAAAGTCCGGCAAAAAGGGCAGCAGCGGCAAGGGCGGAAACGGGAAAAAGAAGAAAAAGATCCGCTGGTGGCAGATCCTGCTCATCACGCTGCTGGTCATCGCGCTGATCTTCGGCGGTGCGTTCGCGCTCATCATGGGGGCCATCACCCCGGCGGGCGGCAACATCAAGCTGAACCAGCTCATCAACACGCCCAAGGAATTCCAGGGCAAGGAGTTCAACATCCTTGTCACCGGCGTTGACCGTTCGTCCACCGGCGATCTGTCCGCAGGTGCGGCCAATGACTCCAACGTCAACGACGGCATGACCGATATGATTTTGTACGTCCATTTCAACAATGAGACGGGCGAGATGAAGATGCTGCAGATCCCGCGTGATACGATGGTCACGACGGACGCGAGCGTCTCCGGCAACTACCGCATCAACGGCGTGGCCAAGACCCAGGGCAGCGACGGCAACAACAATATGGCCGCCCTGTGCGAGCTGGTCGCAGACCAGTACAAGCTGCCCATCGACGGCTTTGTCACGATCCGTCTGGAAATGCTGACCGAGCTGGTAGACCTGTTCGGCGGCGTGGAGATCAACGTCCCCGTGGATGTAGACTACGCCGCGCTGGGGCTGGGAGACAGCGTCATTCACGCCGGCTACCAGACGTTGAACGGTGCGTCGATGGAGTTCCTGCTGCGTGCGCGTAAAATTTACCCCGACGGCGATATTGGCCGCCTGAACATGCAGCGCCAGTTCTACGCGGCGCTGTTCCGCAAGCTCAAGAGCATCGGCAACATCTGGGACGTCGCCAAGCTGACCCCCGCCGTGCTGAACTATATGGAGACGAACCTCAGTGCGTCCGACCTCATCAGCTTTGCCATCAGTATGCTGAAAATTGATTCCAGCAAGATCATGATCTGCCAGATGCCGGTCATCAGCGGCCCGAAGTACAACGACCAGGCGCTTTTGTACCCCGCGCGGCAGGCGGATGCGGACCTGCTGAACCAGTACTTCCGCGAGAATACCGGTCCCGTCGATGCCAGCCAGCTGAACCTGTGCGACAATGTCATTGACCTGTCCGGCTACACGGCTACCGACCCGAACATCCAGCAGATGGGCGGCCTGATGGCCGAGGCGGACGACGCGCAGAAGAACGAGAACCTCGACGGCTCCAACCAGGTCACCGACATCATGGCGTCCGAGTCCACGGCGGAGAGCGAGAGCACCGGCACGGATTCCACCGATACCGAGAGCCAGCCGGCAGCGTAATACAGAAAAACTTCGGGTAAAGGCGAAGTTCTCTCCCTCAGCCGCCTGCGGGCGGCAGCTCCCTCGCAGAGGGAGCCGAGAAAAGAGCGCGGCGAAGCCGCCGCTCTCTTACCTCCCTCTGCGAGGGAGGTGGCCCGCAGGGCCGGAAGGAGAGAACCTCCCGCAGCCCGAAACCTACCCTTTTAAGGAGAACATCTATGGAAAGCAAAGAACTTGCCATTCGTCTGGCGCGTGCGCTGGACGCAAAGAAGGCCGTCAACGTCCACATTCTGGCCGTGGAGGACCTGACCACCGTCACCGAATATTTCGTCATTGCCACGGGTATGTCCACCACCCATGTCGGTGCACTGGCCGATGAGGCCGAGTTCCAGCTGGACCGCGAGGGCGTCAAGGTGCTGCGCACCGAGGGCCACGACGGCAAGCGCTGGGTGCTGCTGGACTACGGCAGCGTCATCGTCCACGTCTTTACGCAGGAGGCCCACGACTACTACGACCTCGAGCACCTCTGGGCCGACGCCACGGTTGTGCCCGCCAGCGAGTGGATGCCGGAGCAGCCCGAGAACGAGCAGTAAAAATGCGGAATGGCTTCCCCCTCGGGGGAAGCTGTCAGCGGCCCCGACCGCTGACTGATGAGGGCAGACTTTCCCGCGGCAGCCTATAAACGGGCAGCGGCGGCACACGCGCCCCTCATCCGGCCCTGCGGGGCCACCTTCAGTCTACGCGCTAAGAGCCGCCTTCGGCGGTTGCGCTCCGACACGCGCCTGCGGGCGCAGCCCCTCGGGGGAAGGCTTTAAGAAGGTTACGACCCATCAAAAATTTATCTGTGGGGAGAAATTTATGAAATACGACTTTAAAACAGTTGAGGCCAAATGGCAGAAGGTCTGGGAGGACGAGGATACCTTCCATGCCGAGATCGACCATTCCAAGCCGAAATTCTACGCGCTGGTCGAGTTCCCGTACCCGTCCGCCGCGGGCCTGCACGTCGGCCATCCGCGCAGCTACACCGCGCTGGACATCGTCGCGCGCAAAAAGCGTCAGTGCGGCTATAACGTCCTGTACCCCATGGGCTGGGACGCCTTCGGCCTGCCTACCGAGAACTACGCCCTGAAAAACCACATCAACCCCGAGATCGTCACCGCCCAGAATGTGGCCCGCTTCAAGAGCCAGCTCAAGGCACTGGGCCTGTCCTTTGACTGGGACCGCGAGATCAACACCACCGACCCCGAGTACTACAAGTGGACGCAGTGGATCTTCATCCAGCTGTTCAAAAAGGGCCTTGCCTACAAGAAGGAGACCACCGTCAACTACTGCACCGGCTGCAAGGTCGTTCTGGCCAACGAGGAGGTCGTCAACGGCGTCTGTGAGCGCTGCGGCAGCCCCGTTGTCCAGAAGAACAAGAGCCAGTGGATGCTGAAGATCACGGCCTACGCAGACCGCCTGATCAACGACCTGGACGACGTCGATTACATCGACCGCGTCAAGACCCAGCAGCGCAACTGGATCGGCCGCAGCCACGGCGCCGAGATCAACTTTGACACCACCGCGGGCGACACCCTGACGGTCTACACCACCCGCGCGGATACGCTGTTTGGTGCGACCTACATGGTCATCAGCCCCGAGCACGCCTTCATCAAAAAGTGGGTCGACGCGGGCCTTATCCGGAACGTCGCCGCCGTCGCCGCCTATCAGGAGGAGGCCGCCCGCAAGTCTGACTTCGAGCGCACCGAGCTGAACAAGGAAAAGACCGGCGTTGTCGTCGAGGGCGTCAAGGGCATCAACCCCGTCAACGGCAAGGAGATCCCCATCTTTATCTCCGACTACGTCCTGGCAACCTACGGCACCGGCGCCATCATGGCCGTGCCCGCCCACGACACCCGCGACTGGGAGTTTGCCAAAAAGTTCGGCCTGCCCATCATCGAGGTCGTCAAGGGCACTGTGCCCAGCGACCTCGACAAGGAGGCCTTCACCGACGTGGCCACCGGCACGCTTGTCAACTCCGACTTCCTGAACGGCCTGTCCGTTGAGGATGCCAAGAACAAGATGTACGCCTGGCTCGAGGAGAACGGCAAGGGCCACAAGCAGGTCAACTTCAAGCTGCGCGACTGGGTGTTCAGCCGCCAGCGCTACTGGGGCGAGCCTATCCCCATGGTCTATTGCGACAAGTGCGGCTGGGTGCCCCTGCCCGAGAGCGAGCTGCCCCTGCGCCTGCCCGAGATCAAGGACTTTGAGCCGGGCGAGAACGGCGAAAGCCCGCTGGCGCGCCATACCGAGTGGGTCAGCACGACCTGCCCCTGCTGCGGTGCCCCCGCCAAGCGCGAGACCGACACCATGCCCCAGTGGGCCGGTTCGAGCTGGTACTTCCTGCGCTACTGCGACCCGAAGAACCACGATGCCATCGCCAGCAAGGAGGCGCTCGAGTATTGGAGCCCCGTGGACTGGTACAACGGCGGCATGGAGCACACCACCCTGCACCTGCTGTACAGCCG